>Ga0302314_10000299_pt1 | contig 89826 bp, 79 predicted proteins | sample III_Palsa_N2_3_FD_200533 | JGI IMG/M metagenome (GOLD analysis project Ga0302314, IMG submission 200533) | Peat permafrost microbial communities from Stordalen Mire near Abisko, Sweden - III_Palsa_N2_3 | ecosystem: Environmental > Terrestrial > Soil > Palsa > Peat permafrost | place: Sweden...
GGCCGGCCAGCAGGAAGGTCAGGGCGAAGGCCATGCTGTTGCTGTAGTTCATCGAGCCGAGCAGCATCACCACCAGCAGCAGGCCGAAGCCGTAGCCGTAACGGGTGGGCAGGATGTAGACGCGCCGGCGCGAGATCTCGACCGGGCCGGGCACGCGCTGGAGGCGGGTGAAGATCCAGCGGTCGATGCGCCGCCGCATCGCCTTGAACGGCTGCGTCAGGATCAGGGCGAAGCGCTCGCCCGATTGCACCAGACCTGCGCCGGCCTTCATGCGGTTCTCTCGTCCCGGTCTCAGGGGATGGGAACCGAGGCGAGGATTTCGGCGACGATCGGCGCCGAGCTGTCGCGCTCAATTGCGACCAGGCGGTGCCCCGCGACCGCGGCGAACACCGCCTGCAGGTCCTCCGGGATGACGCCGCTGTGGCCTTCCAGCAGGGCCCAGGCCTGGGCGCAGCGGCGCAGGGCCAGGCCGGCGCGCGGCGACAGGCCCATGCGCAGGGCGGGATGCTCGCGCGTCGCTTTGATCAGCGCCATCAGGTAGTCGAGCAGGGCCGGCGAGGTGCGGATTTCCTGCACCTGCTTCTGCAAGGCCAGCAGCTGTTCCGGCTCCAGCGCGGGCGCTTGCTCGGCCAGCAGGTCGCGGCGCTCGCGCTCCATCAGCAGGGCGCGCTCGGCCTGCGCCGGCGGGTAGCCCAGCGACAGGCGCATGAGGAAGCGGTCGAGCTGCGATTCGGGCAACGGGAAGGTGCCGATCTGCTCGCTCGGATTCTGCGTGGCGACGACGAAGAACGGCTCGGGCAGGGTGCGGGTGACGCCTTCGGAGGTGACCTGGCGCTCTTCCATCGCTTCCAGCAGGGCGCTCTGCGTCTTCGGGCTGGCGCGGTTGATCTCGTCGGCCAGCACCACCTGGGCGAAGATCGGGCCGGGGTGGAAGCGGAAGGCGCTGGTGGCCGGCTCGTAGATCGACACGCCGAGGATGTCGCCCGGCAGCAGGTCGCTGGTGAACTGCACGCGCTGGAAATGCAGGCCGAAGACGCGGGCCAGGGCCAGGGCCAGGGTGGTCTTGCCGACGCCGGGGATGTCCTCGATCAGCAGATGGCCGCGCGCCAGCAGGCAGGCCACGGCGAGCTTGAGCTGGCGTTCCTTGCCGAGGACGATGCTGGATAGGGCACCGAGGGCGCCGTGCAGGTTGGTGGTCATGGAGCGGCTGGAGTCTGGCATGGATGCTTATTTAAGCAGTATGGGCCGGGATGGCCGGTAGTCGGGGCAAAAATGTTCATATATCGCAAAAGCGCAGCATTAGCCCCTAGAATTGATCACGGTGCTGCCCTGTCTTGAGATCAAATCTAATTTCAACAGCTAAGTCGGCCACTTCGTAGTCGGGCGGGTCATAGCCTTCTAGAGAAATGCACTCTGATAGCCGCGCGGTCTTCGCAGGCATTGCGATATATCCGAAAAGCTCCTTACGAACGAGCACTCCAGTCGCTACGCTGGAAAGATCGAGGTGCTGAATTTTCCAACTCGAATCGTCACCCCAGAGACACCCAGCTACAAACCCGAACCGCCCACCGTGCCCAGCCTTCACTACATTGGGATGATCGTGGGGAACGTAATACTCGACCGGGCAAAAACCGTTCGAACGGGGTTCCTCTCCCGCGATGTCTCTGCAAGAGGGTAACTCCATGACGCGCGTTGCCGTGTAGTCGGGCGAGTACAGGGCATACCAGCGGCCTTCCAGCATAAATGGGCAGAACGTACTGCTACACCAGCCCGCATGATTGCGGGCATAGGAACCGATCTGGTGGGAAATACCATCTATAGTTTGAAAAATGTTGACGCGGGCGGTCTTCCAAACTGCTGGTCCGTGGTCTACCACTTCAACTTCAACATGGAACAGATCTGGCACAGTTGATCTCTATAAGACGCCGAACAACTATTTCAACATGGTAGCGAGGCTTTGCCCCAGGCGCACTTCCTGGCCGGGCGCAAGCGTCTGGCTCCAGTTCAGCGCGCCGGGCGGAGCCAGCAGGATCACGGTCGAGCCCATGTGGAAGCGTCCCAGTTCGGCGCCGCGTTGCAGGGACAGGGGCTGCATCGGCTGGTAGTAGATGGGCGCCACGTTGCGCTGGTGCGGCGGAGTGAGGCGGCCGTTCCACACGGTTTCGATGCCGCCGACGATGATGGCGCCGACCATCACCAGGGCCATGGGGCCGAACTGGGTGTCGAAGATCGCCACCATGCGCTCGTTGCGCGCGAACAGGCCCGGTACCGAGCGGGCGGTGCTGGGGTTGACGCTGAACAAACGCCCCGGCACGTAGGCCCAGCTGCGCAGCTTGCCGTCGCAGGGCATGTGCACGCGGTGGTAGTCGTGCGGCGCGAGATAGATGGTGCTGAACGAGCCGTTATAAAAATTGCCGGCCAGTTCGTTGTCGGCGAGCAGGGCGGCGACGCTGTAGTCGTGGCCCTTGGCCTGCAGGATCGAATTCTGCCGGATCGGGCCGAACTGGCTGATGACGCCGTCGACCGGACTGCTGAAGATATTGGCGGCGGCGGGCTGGGGCCGCAGGCCGGGCTTGAGGGCGCGGGTGAAGAAGGCGTTGAAGTGCTCGTAGTTCTGGAAGCGCGGCTCCTGCGCTTCCTCCAGGTCCACCGCGTACTTGTGCAGGAACCAGCGCATCAGCGCGTTCTTGAATAGCGGGGCGCGGATCTGGGCGACGTGAAACATGAAGCCGGACAGCGCACGCGTCGGCAGCAGGGATTGCAGGGTGGCGAACAGGCGGTCGCCCAGCGTGGCCTCGCTGCCCGCCGGCTGGCGCATCATGGCTGGACCCGCACGGTGAATGGCGTATGGCTGACGTCCTTGCCGCAATGGAAGCCGAGCAGGCTCCTGTCGCCGGCCTTGAACGGGTGTTTCGGGTTCATCAGCATCAGGTGCTTGCCGCCATCGGCCAGGATGGTGCTGCCATGGGCCGGCACGTCGAGGCCGGTGAGCGGGCGCATCTGCATCATGCCGCCGGCCATGCTCATCTGGTGCATTTCGACGCTGCCGAAATCGGCGCCGTCGACTGCGTCGATGTGCAGGGGCTGGTCGCTGTCATTGCTGAGTCTGGCGTAGCCGGCCAGCACCTGGGCCACCGGCGGCGCTTCGGGGATCCAGGCCTTGTCGATCTTCAGGCCCTTGCAGTCGGCCAGGACCGGCGTGGAAACAGCGCCGGCCAGCAGCAGGGCGGCAGCGGATCGCGGGAATCTCAAGAGGATTTCTCCACCAGTTGCTTGAGGTCGCTGACCAGGGCCTCGGTCTTGAACGGCGGCGTCAGATAGCCCGCCAGGCCGGCCTTGGGGTCGATCAGGATCAGTGCGGAGGAGTGGTCCATCAGGTAGCTCTGCGGCGTCGCGCCGGGCACTTTTTCATAGACATAGCCGAGATTGGCGCCGAGCGCGTCGAGCTGGGCGTTGGGCGCGGTGACGGCGATGAAATCCGGGCTGAAGTAATGAGTGTACTGGCCCAGGGCTTCGGGGGTGTCGCGCTCCGGGTCGATCGACAGGAAGATGAAGCGGATCCTGGCGGCGTGGGCGCCCAGGCCTTTTTCGACCGCCTTGAGCTGCGCCAGGGTGGTGGGGCAGACGTCGGGGCAGTGGGTGTAGCCGACATACAGCACGCTCCAGTGCCCGGCCAGGTCGGCCTTGGTGTAGGGCTTGCCGTCGCTGCCGTTGAGGCTGAAATCGGCGATCGGGCGCGGCTGCTGCAGCAGTGTGCCAGACTGGATCTGCACGGTTGAAGGACGCAGCACCACCAGGCCGGCGACGATGCCGATCAGCACGGCAAAACCCGCCAGCAAGGCCCAGCTCAGGGAACGATTCGGCACTTTGTGAAGGTCTCCGCCACGCTGGTTGGCGCGGCCAATAAACAAGAAGGGCGTTACTTTAATAAAATACCGGTCTTGCCACACTCCCATTCCCGCCCGATGCCCTCCGAATCCGCCAATTCACCCACCAGATCAACGGAATTCCAGGCCCTGCGCAGTGTGCGCGACCTGGTGCGCTGGGGGGCTTCGGAGTTCAACCGCGCCGGCCTGGTGTTCGGCCACGGCACCGATAACGCGCTGGACGAGGCCTTTCACCTGGTGATGTGGGCGCTGAAGCTGCCGTTCGAGCTGCCGGCGGTGTACCTGGAGGCCAATGTCACCGACAGCGAGCGCATTGCGGTGATCGAGCTGCTGCAAAGCCGCGTCAGTACGCGCAAGCCGGCGCCCTACCTGACCGGCGAGGCCTGGTTCGCCGGGCTGTCGTTCGAGGTGGACGAGCGCGTGCTGATTCCGCGTTCGCCCATCGGCGAGATGATCCAGACCCGTTTCGCGCCCTGGCTGACGGTGGACCCCGAGTCGATCCTCGATCTGTGCGCCGGCAGCGGCTGCATCGGCATCGCCTGCGCCTATGCCTTCCCCGAGGCCGGGGTGGAGCTGGTGGAGATCGACGCCGGCGCCTTGCAGCTGGTCGAGCGCAACATCGCCCGGCATGATCTGGCCGAGCGGGTGGTGGCGGTGGCCGGCGACCTGTTCCAGCCGGTGGCCGGGCGGCGTTACGACCTGATCGTGTCGAACCCGCCCTATGTGCCCACCGCCGAGTGGCAGGCGCTGGCGCCGGAGTTCAGGCACGAGCCGCGCCTGGCGCTGGATGCCGGTGCCGACGGCATGGACGTGGTCGAGCGCATCATCAGCGAGGCGCCGGATTACCTGTCCGACGACGGCATCCTGGTCTGCGAAATCGGCGGTTCGCAGGAGGAATTCCTGGCGCGCTATCCGGACATCCCGGTGGCCTGGCCGGAATTCGAAAAGGGCGGCGACGGCGTGTTCGTGATCAATCGCGACGAGCTGCTGGCCTGGCTCGACGCGCGCGGTTATTAATTCAGGAAGCCATTAGGCATGTCCGGCAATACCATCGGCAAGTTGTTCTGCGTCACCAGCTTCGGCGAGAGCCACGGGCCGGCCATCGGCTGCGTGGTCGACGGCTGCCCGCCCGGGCTGGCGCTGAGCGAGGCGGATATCCAACCCGATCTGGACCGGCGCAAGCCCGGCACTTCGCGCCACGTCACCCAGCGCAAGGAAGCGGATGCGGTGAAGATCCTCTCCGGCGTGTACCAGGGCCATACCACCGGCACACCGATCGCGCTGCTGATCGAGAACACCGACCAGCGTTCCTACGACTACGAGAAGATCAAGGACGTGTTCCGCCCCAATCACGCGGACTACGCCTACATCCAGAAATACGGCCGGCGCGATCCGCGCGGCGGCGGGCGCTCCTCGGCGCGCGAGACGGCGGTGCGCGTTGCCGCCGCCGCCATCGCCAAGAAGTATCTGCGCGAGCGGCTGGGCACGCTGGTGCGCGGCTACTGCGCGCAAATCGGGCCGCATCCGCTGGCGCTGAAGAGCTGGGAGGCGGTGGAGCAGAACAGCTTTTTCTGTGCCGATCCGGACCAGGTGGCGATGCTGGACGAGTACCTGACGCAGCTGCGCCGCGATGGCGATTCGGTCGGTGCGCGGGTGAATGTTGTCGCCGGCGGCGTGCCGCCCGGCCTGGGCGAGCCGGTCTACGACCGTCTCGATGCCGAGCTGGCCTATGCCTTGATGAGCATCAACGCGGTCAAGGCGGTGGAGATCGGCGACGGCTTCGAGGTGGTGGCGCAGCGCGGCAGCCAGGCGCGCGACGAGCTGACGCCTGAGGGCTTCCTCGCCAACCATTCCGGCGGCACCGCCGGCGGCATCTCCACCGGGCAGGACATCCGCTGCTCGATCGCGCTCAAGCCCACCTCCAGCATCACCATTCCGGGCAAGACCATCGACAGCGAAGGCCATGCCACCGAGATGCGCACCACCGGCCGCCACGATCCCTGCGTCGGCATCCGCGCCACGCCCATCGCCGAGGCGATGGTGGCGCTGGTGCTGATGGATCACTACCTGCGGCATCGCGCGCAGAACGGCGATGTGAAGGTCGAGACACCGCGCATTCCCGCAGCCAAAGAGTGAGCGCCGCGGATCGATCCGCCGAGTGGCGGGACGCGTGAACGCGGGCGTGGTCTTTGCCATCCTGGCCTGTGCCGGCTGGGGCTTTGCGTTTATCGGGCCGCTGATTCTGAGTGCCTGGCCGGCTACCGCCGTCGCCGCCGGCCGGTACATCGCTTATGGCCTGTGGTCGCTGATCGCGCTGGGTGTGATGCGGGTGCGTAGCGGTCCGCGTCCCTTCGATCTGAAGAAATGGCGCGATGCGATGTTGCTGACGCTGGCCGGCAATCTTCTCTACTACGTGCTGCTGAGCGAAGCCTTGCAGCGCTCCGGTGTGTTTCTGCCCACGCTGATCATCGGCCTGCTGCCAGTCACGGTGTCGATGGCGGGGCGTCTGCGCGCGGGGCGGCCGTTGACGCTGGCTTACGGCCTGGCGCTGCTGCTGATCGTCGCCGGCCTGCTGCTGGCCAACCAGCCGGCGCATGGCGCGACGCAGGCGAGCAACTGGGTTGGCTTGCTCTGTGCCTTCGGTGGGCTGGCGCTATGGACCGTTTACGGCATCATCAATGCCGAATGGTTGCGCGCGCATCCGCGAGTCGGCGGCCTGGAGTGGTCCTCGTTGCAGGGCGCCGCCGCGCTGCCTTTCGCGCTGGCCCTGTTCGCCGATGCGCCCTCACCGCCGCCGGGCACAGCCTGGACGGCGTTCATCGCGGTGAGCCTGGGTCTGGGCGTGATCACGTCCTGGGCCGCCAATGCCGCCTGGAACATGGCCAGCACCCGGGTGCCGGGTTCGCTGCTGGGGCAGATGATCGTGTTCGAGACCATTGCCGGGATTGCCTATGGCGCGATGTGGAATGGCGCCGCGCCTGCGCCGACCGTGCTGGCGGGGGCGGCGTTGTTGATTGTCGGGGTGGTGATTGCGGTGCGAGAGCGGGTGCCGGAGATGGTCGTCTGAGGATGTGCCAAGCCTCCCAAAAATCGTCATTCCGGCGGAAGCCGGAATCCAGGGGCGTCAAAGGCTAAACGCGCCGGTTGGGCCAATCACTTTGACGCTTTTTTGCTGCGTGAGGAAAGAATGCCGGGGCGTAACAACCGCTCTCCGCGCATGACATACAGGATGTAGACCCGAGCTTCATCATGCCGGTAAAAGACACGGCACGGTGGTTCGACGATCTGTCTGTAACGCCACCCCTTGAGCTCTTGCGGCTTGGAGCCGCTGTTCGGATGCTCTGCGAGCTGTCCGACGTGATCGAAAACCTTCTGAACCAGCTGCTTCGCCGCTTCGGGATTGTCCAGCGCGATGTAATCGGCGATGGCATCCAGATCGTTCAGCGCGGGCTCGGTCCAGATTATCTCAGCCATCGAGCCATGCGCTGCTTGGCTTGGGCGTGAGAGACGGTGCGTCCTTCCTCAATCGCGCGCTCCCCTCGGGCGATACCCTCAAGAAGGCTCATCCGCTTTTGGAGCGCTTCATACGTCTCAACATCAACAAGGTAGGCGCTGGGCAGGCCGTGCTGAGTGATCAAGATTGGCTCCCGGCTCCGTTCCAGTTCAGACAGGAGTTCGGTGGCCTGACGCTTCAGGGTGGTAACGAGTTCGGTACGCATCGAGTGATACTAGAGTATCACTTTGAAGAAGGCAAGGTGTTCGGCCTTTGCCTATCCCGCACCTGCTCGCTGCCAGTTTCCGGGTGTGGTCTTGAGCTTGGGGTAGTTCAAAGATGCCGCTCGCGAGGCTGCCTCGGAAATGGCGGCAACAATACCCTGCAGTGTGAAGACGTCACCCAGCCTGTCCTCGCTGTAAGGAATAACGTCGATATCTCCTTCCGTATGAGGAGATGTGGCTGGGCCGAACCGCATATAGGAAGCGGTGGTTTGAAAATAGTACGTGATGTCGGATGCACTCTTATCTTCGATTGTGAGATTGGTCCCGACATAAACCATTGGCTCTACTCCGGGCATCGTGTGGCCGTGATCAGCGAACGTAAGCCCGTAGTAGGTTACGCCTAGAACAAACTCAGTCATAAGCCCATATCCTTCGACGTCCAACGCCGATTAGGCTGCAACTTAGTTTCGGTACTGAAAGGCTTAATCGCCACGGAACACCGCCTCAATATTGTTTCCATCGGGATCGAGTACGAAAGCGGCGTAGTAGATCGGGGTGCTTTGGCCCTCGCGCGCGGCGGGAGCGCCGTTGTCGGTCCCGCCGGCGCTGATCGCGGCGGCATGAAAAGCATCGACCTCCGCGCGGCTCCTGGCGAGGAAAGCGGTGTGCTGCCGGGTTGAATGGGGATGAAAGCGGTCTATCCAGAAGATGGGGTAGTCGAAGCCGTATCCGACGCCGTCCGTTCCCATGTTTTCCGGCATCTGCATGGCGCGGCGCATGCCGAGCGCGCCCAAGGCGGCATCGTAGAAGGCGGCGGAAGTGGCGACGTCCGCAACGCCGATGCCGGTGTGATCAATCATGTCTTGAATGCTTGGCTTTGAGGTCCGCGTAGCAGACATTGCAAACGATAGCCCTGTCGTTGAAGGCTTCGAATGCGTCGGTCTTATCCCCCTCGGACAGAAACATTACTTCGCATTGGTCGCACCACGCCTGAAGATCGCTAGGGTCTGAGTTGTTTTCTACGAATCCTACGACTCGATCTTTCACTTGAATCATGTGCCCACAAACGACCGCCGCGATCCTCTTGCTATGAGACTCGCAGTCGATTATCAGCGGTTGATTGTCATTCATGGAGTGAGTGTTGTTAGGCCCAACACCCGAGCTTAGCAAACAAGGGTAGGCAAAGCGCAGCGTGCCCACCGTTTGCCAATCCGCGTGGGCACGGCCTTCGGCTTTCGACCATCCTTGCTTGCTGACGATATGTGTTACCCAGGTTCACCGGGGAATAACTCGCTGTAGGTGGGGTCGGCGTGTTCAAACTGTAGCGAATGCTGAATGGCGAACTGCCGTATCTGGTCGAGCTCGACTTTCGGCGGAATGTCGATGCAGATATAGCGTTTGTTTGCGCCTTCATACGAACAGCCCAGAGACACCAATTGCTGTAATACCTTGTGCGACTCGCTGCCTTCCGTGGCGGATGTTTCAAAAACAATACGAATCGTTTTATGGCCTGATTTGCTTATGACTCGCTCGAACGTCGGGAATTTCTCGTCAGGATTGTAGGGCGCGTAAACGATGTCTTTCCATGATACGGCGTAAGCATAGAATGGGGAGTTCTCGATCTGATAGCGATCTTCTCCGAGGGGCGTGGCCCAAAGAGTTTCGGTATTGGCGCTTCCGTCGTCCTCGGGGATTCGGAAAAGAACCTTCGTCATGCCAGGAGGTTTGTTCATGCGGCCCAACGCCAGCTTGAACCGCGGTCCTTGTTACGCGAAGCGGCGGCAGGGACCTCAGTCTTGAAACGATAATTGTGCGGCACGCTATGACCTACGTGACAAGTAGCCGCCGATCATGAAGCTCGGAACGAGCCATGCAGGCCAGAACCAAAGCAGCGGACTACGATTGCCGACATGAAAATGAAAGGCATACATGCCGCCCAGAAGAATACCTGCCAGGAAAGCTCCAACGCTGGTAGCCGCTAAGACTTTGTGGCTCGGCGCCAGGAGGCTAGAAACGAAACCGCCGACTATGCCTGCTACGATTGGTGGAACGAGGCCAGAAGGAGCAAGCTGTGAAAATATTGGGTGAGCACTTGAGACGCCGAACCATACCGCGACGGCGATAGCGATCCCGGCTGCAGCGCTTGTACTAAACCGAGCTGGTTTCATTTTGATTTGCCGTACATCGCTGCTGCTCAGCGGCGATGCAGAGTTGCAGGCAGAGAGCCGTCCGGTGGGGCAATCGTTTGGGCATCACCGTACCGTATACGAAGCTAAAGTGGAGCACTCTGGTTTCTTTCGAATAGATGTCCAGTATTCATCTCGCGCATCGTCATCAATCTCGACGACGCCTCCATAAAGCCTGTCGCTTCCATCACGTTTCGGGCCAGATACCCAGTAATGTTCCCCGGTTTCTGCATCAAAGCAGTTGTATTTGTAGCCCACGCATTTTTGTAAAACTTTTCCGTTGTAGCGATATGACCTCTTTGCTTTAGAGAGCTCAACCCAGCCGATACGACCCGGACCGGCTAAAGAGCCGCCTTTGTATTCGATATACATAATCCGCTTCATCACACCCAACGCCGATTGAGCTGCGGCATAACACGGTAGTCCATCAATCCAGCCCCTGATTTCCCAGCATGTGAAAATATTACGCCGGATTAAATTTGCGCGTATGGGTGGCGTTGTTGATTGTCGGGATGAGAGGCCAGATCCTTCGCTGCACTCAGGATGACAAATTGCTAACGTTGAGCGGTCTGTGGCTGCTGTGATCCTGGTCGTGCCCTGGAGAAAAGCCGGCGGGCACGGCCCGCCCTACGGTGGAATCCATTTCCTGGCGGATGCGCGAGCGCGGCGCCTCGGGCAAGATTGGGGGCATGACTCAATACGACTGCATCATCATTGGCGGCGGGCATAACGGGCTGGTCTGCGCGGGCTATCTGGCGCGGGCGGGGCAGCGGGTGCTGGTGCTGGAGCGGCAGGGGGTGGTGGGCGGTGCTGCCGTTACGGACGAGATTGCGCCGGGGTACAAGGTGTCCACGGCCTCCTATCTGGTCAGTTTGTTGCTGCCGGAGGTGGAGCGGGATCTTGAGTTGAAGCGGCACGGGTACCGGGTGCTGGCGCGCAATCCTTCTTCGTTCACGCCGTTGCCGGATGGGCGGCATCTGCTGATGGGGGCGGACCATGCCTTGAATCACGCGCAGATCGCCAAGTTCTCGGCGCGCGATGCGGAGGCTTATCCGCGCTATGAGGCCTGGCTGACGCGGGTGGCGGAGTGCATCGAGCCGCTGCTGGCGGAGCCGCCGGCGGATCTGCTGCCGCTGCCGGCGCAGTGGCGGCGGCGCGGTTTTATGCAGCAGCTGCGCGAGCTGGGGCGGGGCGGGCGGCTGTACAAGGCTGTGCGGGCGATGGGATCGGAGTTGCCGCAGACCCTGGAGCTGATCACCGGGGCGGCGCGGCCGATTCTGGATCGCTGGTTTGAATCCGATGTGCTGAAGGCGACGCTGGCGACGGACGCGGTGATCGGCACGCATGCGCCGGTCTCGGCGCCGGGCACCGGCTATGTGCTGCTGCATCACGTCATGGGCACGGCCGGCGGCGCGCGCGGGGTGTGGGGTTATGTCGAGGGCGGCATGGGGGCGTTGACGCAGGCGATGGCGCGGTCGGCTACGGCATCCGGCGTGGAGATCCGCCTCAATACCGAGGTGGCGGAGGTGCTGGTGGAGGGCGGCAAGGCGGTGGGCGTGCGGCTGGTGGGCGGGGAGAAGATCGGGGCGCGGATGGTGGCGTCGAATGCCACGGCGCGGGTGACGTTCGAGCAGTTGCTGGATGGCGCGCATCTGCCGCAGGCGTTCCGCGAGGCGGTGAGCCGCATCGACTATTCCAGCGCCTCGATGAAGATCAACCTGGCGGTGTCGGAGCTGCCGGATTTCAGTTGCCTGCCGGGCAAGGCGGAGGTGGGACCGCAGCATCGCGGCACCATTCACATCAGCCCGACCATGGAGTACCTGGAGCGCGCCTACGACGATGCCAAGTACGGCCATCCCTCGCGCGAGCCGGTGCTGGAGCTGACCATACCCACTTCGGTGGACCGCACGCTGGCGCCTGACGGGCATCACATCGTGCAGATGTTCGTGCAGTACGCGCCGTATGCGCTGGCGGCGGAGATCGCGGGCGGCTGGGATGCGATCGGCGATGCCTTTGCCGATCGCTGCATCGCAGCGGCGACACTGTATGCGCCGAATTTCCGCGCTTCTGTACTGCACCGGCAGGTGCTGACGCCGCTAGACTTGGAGCGCCGTTTCCGACTCACCGGCGGCAATATCTTCCAGGGCGCGATGCCGCTGCATCAGTTGTTCAGCTTCCGCCCGGTGGCGGGCTGGAGCGATTACCGTACGCCGCTGCCGGGCTTATACCTTTGCGGCGCGGCGGCGCATCCCGGTGGCGGCGTCAGCGGTGCGCCGGGGTGGAATTGCGCCAAGGAGATGTTGCGCGATTGTTAGAGCGTCAACAGCGGCTCGCGCAAAGACGCAAGGAAAAGATTTTCGAGGTGATTTTGAGCTTTGTTTTCTCCGCGGCTTTGCGTCTTTGCGCGAGCGCGTTTCTTGATCAGCCTTGCGAGGCGTAAAAGGTCTGTTTCCTGTCCGAAAACGGCCGGTCGATCAGCCCTGAAACAGCTATGATGCCCGCCCTTGCCGACCCCGGGCCGCATCTGCCGCAAGCGGGGTCGTGCAGTCGAAGGAGCCTTGAGTAGTGAACAGTCCTGCCGCTTCCCGTGTAGCGCCGCCGTTGCTGGTGCTGCTGGCCATGCTGACCGTTTACGTGGTGTGGGGCTCGACCTATCTGGCGATCCGCTTCGCGTTGGAGGGGTATCCGCCGCTGTTCTTTCCCGGGGTGCGCTTCGTGGTGGCGGGCAGCATCCTCTACCTGGTGCTGCGCCTGCGCGGCCATGCGGCGCCGACGCTGCGGCAGTGGCGCAATGCGGCGATGATCGGCGTGCTGCTGCTCAATGTCGGCAACGGCGGCGTGGTCATCGCCGAGCGCTGGGTCGGCTCGGCGCTGGCGGCCACTGCTGTTGCCACGGTGCCGCTGTGGGCGTCGGTGTTCGCCGGCATCTGGGGGCAGTGGCCGGTGCGCATGCAATGGGTCGGCATGGTGATCGGCTTCGCTGGCATCGTGGTGCTGAACCTGGGCGGGGATTTCGCCGCCAACCCGATTGCCGCGGCGCTGCTGATGGTCGCTTCCGCCACCTGGGCCTTCGGCTCGGTGTGGAGCCGCCGGCTGGATCTGCCGAAAGGCCTGATGAGCAGCGCCAGCCAGATGTTCGCGGCGGGCGTGGTGTTCATCGTCGTCAGCGCGCTGCGCGGCGAGTCCTGGGAACTGCTGCCCAACGCCAAGTCGGCCGGTGCCTTGCTCTATCTGATCGTGTTCGGCAGCCTGCTGGCGTTCAGCGCCTACATGTACCTGGTGCAGAACGTGACGCCCTCGCTGGCGACCAGCTATGCCTATGTCAATCCGGTGGTGGCGCTGCTGTTCGGCTTGACCCTGGGCGGGGAGCACATCGTGCGCAGCGGTTATGTGGCGATTGCGCTGGTACTGTTCGGGGTGGCGTTGATTGTTTATTACAACCGGCCGGCGGTGGCACCGGTGGCTGCGGTGGCGCCGGCTGAGGCGGATGCGTGAGGGCGCGGCGCGGTTAGCGTTGCGCTTCCTTGGCTGAGACTGTTTGCGCGTTCCGCCTGCGGCGGAAGGTGGAATGCGCTTCGCTTATTCCACCCTACGGTTCTTCGCTTCACCTACCCTTTGGTACCAAGGATTACTCCGCGGCGGCGACCTTGAAACCCTCGCGCGGGAAGTGGACGATCACTTCGCCGGCGCGCTCGTCGCGGCGCTTCAAGGCCAATTCGTAGACCGAGGCGTGGACCAGGGTGCCGATGACGGGGTCGCAGCCGTAGTCGGTGGCGTTGACGCTGACGCGCTGGCCGAGTTTCAGGCCTTCCGGCTCCATCAGGGGGCCGTCGAAGGGCTGGTCCTGCGTGGTGGCGCGGGCGACTTCGAGGGCTTCGCTGGCGGACATCGATGAGGGCTGGCCGTGGCCGAGGGCCTTGATGCGGGCGGCCCAGGCGAGCAGGTTCTTGAACGGATCGAGGCTGCTGGCGACGCCCGGGTTGTTAAGGACGAACCAGGCGCAGTGATAAGCGATGAAGTCCGCCAGGGTCGGCGCTTCGCCCAGCAGATAGGGGCTGGCGGCAAGCTGCAGGTCGATGGCGTTGAACTGCGGCAGGAAGTTGAGTTTGGAATAGGCGGCGTTGGGGCGCTGCGAGGTGCCGCCGCTGAACAGCAGCCTGCGGTCCTCGCTGAATTTCTGCATCACCTCCGGGCCGAGCTGCTCCATCAGGGCTTTCAGCCCGGCCGGCTGGAACACCACCGGCACGCTGGCGAAGAACAGGGTCTGCTCCAGGGCGACGAAGGCATTGCAGCTTGCCTTGAGCGGCCCCGGCACCAGCGGCGCGGCCGGATGCAGGCGGTCGAGCAGGCGCGCCATCAGGCGCGTGTCGCAGTAGATGTCCCGCCCGATTTGCAGCACCGGCGCCTTGCGATAGCCGCCGGTGAGCGCCAGCAGCTCGTCCTTGGGCATGATCGAGGGGGTGGTGACGGAGCGCCAGGGCAGCTTCTTGTAGCCGAAGATGGCGCGCATCTTTTCCGAGTAGGGCGAGAGGTCGTAGTGGTGAAGAATGATCTCGCTCATCGCTGGTCTCCGGGTTGCCGTGCGGCTGGTTTATAGGTCGGCTGCATCGCTTTTGTGTCCCGCTTCGGGATGCGATTGCAGGTCTGCAGTATAAGTGCTCGATTGCCCCGGAATTGTCACAAAACTGTCAAAAAAAGTCGTCAGCATGCCGGATTGCCAGCCGGCCAAGGGCCAGAACAACCAGGGCAGCCGATGACGGAAGTCCCGCTAAAGCCTGCTTCCCAGACCTCCCGCGTGGTGCTGGGCTTTGTCCTGGCGCCGCTGCTGCCGGCGTTTTATGCCACCCTGTTCTTCGCCCAGCCCTGGGCCTTCCCGATCGGGCTGTGCCTGGCTTATCCCACCGCGCTGCTGTTCGGCCTGCCGCTGTTTCTCGGCTTCCGCCGCCTGGGCTGGCTGGCCTGGTGGCAGATGAGCTTTTGCGGCCTGCTCAGCACTTTGCCGCTGCTGCTGCTGTACTGGCAGCTTGGCGCGCCGCCGCATCTGGGGGCCTTCGACCTGTTCAATGCGCTGGCGCTGGAAGGCTGGGGTGCATTCGCCGGCCTCAGCTTCTGGCTGCTGGCGATTGCCGGCACCACGCCGATCGGGCTGCGGGTGCTGCTTGGGGTGGGGATTTAGGGCGGCAGCAGTCCTGGCGGCCACAGGCCGCCCTCTCATGACTTCCCGCTTGGCCGATCTGCGCGCTCTCATATGTGCCAAGAATGCCATGCGTGCTGGTATTGGAAACGTGGCACACGTGGCGACGCGGAAGGCGGATTACGCTTCGCTAATCCGCCCTACTTTCGGCCGCATCACGGGTTTTTGCTCAGGCTGTTGAGGCTTCTCCGCTCCGCGCTTCCATTGAAGGCATCATGCCCGTAGCGGCCAGCACGGCCATGATGCGTTCGCGGGCGCCGGGGCTGTGGGGGTCGCCAAGTTCCTCGAAGGCGGGCACGCCGGGCGGCAGGGTGATCCAGGGGTGCTTGGAGTTGGTGAAGAAGTGCGCCTGGGGCGCCAGGCGCTCGCCCTGGTCCAGCATGCCCACGCCGACGAAGGCGATGCCGTCGCCCAGGTCCGGGCGATGGCTCCACAGGGTGCAGCCGCAGTCGGCGCACTGGATCTGCTTGTGGCTCTTCGCCCCCTGGTAGATCCGGGTCTGGCCGGAGAGCAGGGTCAGATGCGCGGTTTCGATCATGGCATTGGTGCGGAACGGCGTGCCGGCGACCCGCTGGCACAGGTGGCAGTGGCAGCTATGGGTGATGATCGGGGCGGCTTCCATGCGAAAGCGCGCCTGGCCGCAGCGGCAGCCGCCGTCGAGGGGGGCGAAGGGGGAATCGGCAGTCATGGGTGAGGCTCCTGGGTGTGGGTGACTCCCCTTGTCGCCGGGCAGAACGCCATTTCGACAGCCGTTTTCAAAATAATCGAAAAAAGTTCGGTAGCCTTGTCGAATCCGGGCATGGCCGGGCGACTAGTCGTAACTACCACGCAAGGAGAGCTGAGCATGCGTTACGTCTGCCTGATTTATTTCGATCCCAAGAAGGTTTTCAACCAGAGTGCCGAGAGCAATGCGGTGCTGGCCGAGATCGGCCCGCATGACGGCAAGCTCAAGGCCAGCGGCCACCTGGTGATGGCGCAGTCGCTGACCCTGCCCAACGAGGCGATGACCGTGCATGTGCGCGACGGCAGGATGTCGACCACCGACGGCCCCTACATGGAGACCAAGGAAATGCTGGGCGGCTTCGTCATGCTCGAGGCGCGCGATCTCAACGAGGCAGTGCAGATCGCTGGCGCGATGCCCTTCGCCAAGCTCGGCTACATCGAGGTGCGGCCGGTGGTGGACTACAGCAGGCCGCGCCCGACGCTGTGAGCACGATCGGCGCGCGCGACGCGCTGGAGGCGGCTTACCGCAGCGAGGCGCGGCATGTGCTGGCGACGCTGATCCGCCTGCTTGGCGGCTTTGAGGCGGCGGAGGAGGCGCTGCACGAGGCCTTCGCCGTCGCCGCCGAGCAGTGGCCGCGCGAAGGCGTACCGGCCAATCCGTACTCCTGGCTGGTCTCCACCGGCCGCTTCAGGACCATCGACCGCTGGCGCCGCGAGGCGCGGCTGGCGCAGGCCATGCCTGAGTTGCTGACGCAGGCGGAGGAGGCGCAGCAGGCACTGGAGCCGGCCATGCCTGAGCTGATCCCGGACGACGAGTTGCGGCTGATCTTCACCTGCTGCCACCCGGCCCTGGCGCCGGATGCGCGTATCGCCCTGACCCTGCGCGAAGTGGGCGGCCTGACCACCGAGGAAATCGCGCGGGCTTATCTGGCGCCGGCGCCGACCATCGCCCAGCGCATCGTCCGCGCCAAGGCGAAGATCCGCGACGAGGCGATCCCTTACGAGGTGCCGGATCGCGCCGAGTTGCCGGCGCGGCTGGAGAGCGCGCTACAGGTGATCTACCCGGTGTTCAACGAAGGCTATATGGCGACCGCCGGCCCCGGGCTGACGCGGGCCGATCTCTGCGCCGAGGCGCTGCGGCTGGGGCGGCTGGTGGTGGAGTTGCTGGACGAAACCGAGGCGCTGGGACTGCTGGCCCTGATGCTGCTGCACGAGTCGCGGCGCGCCGCGCGCGTCGATGCGGCCGGCGACCTGGTGCTGCTGGAGGATCAGGACCGCTCGTTGTGGGACCGGGCGCGCATCGCCGAGGCGCAGGGGCTGATCGAGCGGGCCCTGGGCACACGGCGTCTCGGCCCGTATGTGCTGCAAGCCGCCATCGCTGCGGTGCATGCCGCCGCGCCGAATGCGAGAGCCACCGACTGGGCCGAGATCGTCGCGCTCTACGACGTGCTGTGCCGTGTCGATCCTTCGCCGGTGGTGGCCCTCAATCGCGCCGCCGCGCTATGTATGCGCGACGGGCCGGAGGCCGGGCTGGCGGAAATCGAAACGGTGCTGGGGCGGGGCGGCCTCGACGACTACCACCTGGCCCACGCCGCGCGCGCCGACATGCAGCGCAGGCTCGGCCGCGACGCGGCGGCGCGTGTTTCCTATCAACGCGCGCTGGAACTGACGCGCCAGCCCGCGGAGCGGCGCTTTCTGCAGATGCGGCTGGACCGGCTCGGCGATGGGGGCAAGGTGACCCGGCATTAGCGGGAGCGGGTCGCGCCCATGTATGCCATGGATGCCATGCCTGCCGGTGCTGAAAGCGTGGCACACATGGTATGCATGGAGAGCTTGCAGCGGACGAGCCTGCATCCGGCGAAACGATCATGGCGAGATGTCCCCTCTCCCGCTCGCGGGAGAGGGGAGTTTGATGAGCACGGCGCTTGAGCAAATGTCTTTTCCCCCGGCGGCGATCATTCCCCAATGCACCTGTTACAACCCTGCCGCCCGCAGTGGCATCAAATCATTTATCCCGATCAACGAGCCACCGGCATGAACCCTTCGCGTCGCCCGCTGCTCACTGCCATCCTCGGCGGCGGCCTGGTTGCCGGCACCATCGATATCGGTTCCGCCTCCCTGATCAACTGGATCAGCCCGCTCGTCATCCTGCGCGCCATCGCTTCCGGCGTGCTGGGCAGGCCGTCCTACCATGACGGCCTGTATAGCGCCGCACTGGGGCTGGTTTTGCAATGGGCCATGTCCATCCTCATCGCCGCCATCTACATGCTCGCCGCCGCGCGCATTCGCCGGCTCGGCAGATACTGGGCGCTGAGCGGCGTGGCGTATGGCGTGGTGGTTTTCCTGGTGATGAGCTATGTCGTCGTGCCCTTGTCCGCGGCCTGGCCGAAAAATCCGTTCACCGAACGGACCTTTGTCGAAAACCTGTTGGCGATGCTGTTGTTCGGGTTGATCGTCGCGTTCTTTCAGCGGCGTTTTGCTTACAGGATGGGCAGCGTGAAGAAGTAGGTCGGTTCAAGGGCGCATCGCGCCCGCAACCGACAGGTACATCCGGATCGGGCAGTGTCGGATCCGCTGCGCCTGATCCGACCTACAGGACTCCACTAGCGCTGCGGTCGCGCCAGCGAGTCCGCCACCACCCAGGCGACGCCGATCAGGGCCAGATTCTCGGCGTTCTCGGCCCAGATCCCATGGCTGGAGGGATCGGCCAGGAGCATCGGCGCGTGCACCAGCAGGGTGAAGGACGCGTACATGGCAGTCAGCAGGATCGCGGCGAGGCGGGCCTGCACGCCGCTGAGAATCGCGAGGCCCGCCGCGATGTGGCCGACCCCGGTGGCATAGGCCCAGAACACTTGCCCGGGCGGCAGCCATTTGGGGACCAGCGGGGCGGTCATGTTCATGTAGAAGAAATGCGCGCCGCCGAATAGCAGCGCGCACACTCCGAACACCAGTTGGCCCAGGCGCACGAGGCGCGCGGCCCGGGCCGCATCGATCCCGGCGCTGGCGGCGTAGACGATCAACCCGCCCGCGGCGATTGCCAGTTGCTCGGCGGCGCCGCTGTAGCTGCCGTACTCGGCGTAATGAGCGAGCAGCACGCGGCCGTTCATCAGGACCACGACAATCAGCGCATAGTAGGCGGCGAGCGCCGCGCCGGCCCAGGCCGCGGTGCGTCGCCATTCCACCGCTGCGCCGGCGACGAGCATGAACGCGGCGGCGGCATAAGCCAGGGCGCTGCGGCCGGGAAAGTCCTTGGGCACCGGCTGCCCCGGATCGAAGCCGCCCCAGGCCAGGCAGACCAGGGCGAGGGCCACTATCCCCAGGCCGTAGACGCGCCAGCCGTGGGCCCTTGCGGCTTTTTCTTCGATCATGGCTTTCCCCCTACAGTTGCGAACGCGCGGCCGCAGCGATGATCAGCAGGCTACACGAACTCATGCGTGCCATGGATGCCATGTGTGCCGTGTTTTAAAAGTGGCACGCATGGCATCCATGGCGACGCGCATTGTGTAGGGCGGCCCGTGGCCGCCGTGGTCGTTACATGAGCTTACAGGCAGCGCGCAGCGGCTTCGGCCGTATCCTCCGGCCGCGTGTTGAATGCAATGGACGCCTTGGGCGCGGCCTTGTGCACCGCATTGACCACGATCTCCAGCAGCGGCGTGCTTTTGGGCGGGAGCCGCAGGCCGCCGCCGATCACCACGCAGTCATAGGCCGCGCTGGCGAGCTGCTTCTCCAGGATGAGGCTGGCGGTCTTGTCGGGCGGGATCATGCAGGCGTCGGCCTGCCATCCCCGCTCCGCCATCTTGGTCATGCCGACGGCAATACCGGCCTTGATCTTCTCGGCATTGAAGCCCGGCGGTAGCGCCGGATCGGAGAAGTCCACCGTTTCCGGGTCCTGGCCGACGAACAATATCCTTGTCATGTGATTTTCTCCCGTGTTGAATGCGCCTGGTTGAGTTGCGTTTCATCCACAGCATAATCCGGATTTGCTGCCGGGCAGCAATCGTTACGCCAACCTAGCCGCCGCCGAGGAAGGGGTGCAGCCAATACTCTTCGTCATCGGCCACCAGGAGCAGGCTGTTTGGGTTGGCGAGGCGGTGCTTGTCGAACTGCCATGCGACCCGGCCGACCTGGACCTCCTGGTCGATCAGCACTTCGGGGACTACGTTGTGTTCCACCACACGGTAGACCGAAAGCGCAAGCCGGCACGGAACGAACACCTGCGCCTCGACCCGGACGCCTTCGTCTTCCTCCACCACGCTGAGCCCGCTGATCAAGCGGGGCACGCGCGGATCGTGCGTCAGCGCGGACAAGGTCTGTTTGACCGCCACCGGGCCGATCGCGTCGACGAACCGAACCTCGGCCGATTGCGCCAGGAACGCGCGCTTCAGCCGGTCGCTGGCGGGGCCCAGGACGCCCCGGCCGAACACGATCAACTCGAAATCGCGGGCGTTGAATAGAGTTGTTGCCGTGTCTGGCTGGACGGTCCCCTTCGCGGCGACGCCGAGCGCAAGGAGGGGTTCGACCACGTTGCGGTTCATCACCGGCGACAGGCCGATGACCAGAACCCGCCGGCCCTCAAGGCTTAATCTGGCCGCGGCGGGTACGGCGCTCATGCCGCCGCCCCGGCGTGGGCGTCCGCGGCCTCGCGCACGCTGCCGACAATAATCTGAGTTTTCAATTTCCGGGGCATCGTATGTTTACCTGTCTGTTGATGGTCCGCGCCCAATTGGCCTGAGGGCCTGGTGGAGCAATGGAACGGTCAAGCGGCTTGCGGCCGGCCGTAACGGCTCACCAGTAGCGGAGCGTCAGGTACTTTGACCCGACAGGCTTCGCGTCCCGTTTCGCCGGGCCGGCTTCAAGAACTTTCCTTGTAATTGGCTTGTGCCGCGGCATCTGTCTGATGGCACGCTTAGCCTGCGCATGTGTGCCATGGATGCCATGCATGCCGTGCATGCCGTGTTTTAACAATGGCGGGCATGTCATACATGCGTGCGGGAGCTTGTCCGCTAACGCAGGTCTCCCGGCAGCGAGGGCATGAAGGCGCCGCTGTGGACGATGCCGTAGCCGATCCACAGCGCGGTGATCGTATAGACCAGGCGCGGTGTCCATTCCGCGACGAAATCGTCGAAGCGCTCGATCGTCTCGGTTTCGCTGTCCGAGCAGCGGAACAAGGCATCCGGCAGGGCGCCGCCGGCTTCGCCCGCCTGGATCAGCGCGCTGGCCTGCGCCTGCCCGGCGAAGAACAGGACGCCGACCGCCTGCGTGAACGAGGCGCCCGCTTCGATGTGCGGCTTGATCTGCGAAAAGCGCTGCCGGATCTCCTCGTTGCGCATCGCTTCCAGCGCGATCGGCAGCGCTTGCAGGATCGGCATGCCGGCTTCCAGCAGCAGCGCCAGGCTGTCGAAGAAATCGCGCACATTGCGGCGCTCGATCATGGTGCCGAAACATGGCAGCCGCAGCAGCGTGCCATCAAGCTGGATCTTGCGCATGGCCGCTGAATCCGGCTGCAGGCGGCGCGGCAACTCGCCCAACAGATACAGCGCAGCGCAGAGAGCAAGCAGCGGCAGCAGGCATCTCAGCAGATAGCCGCCCGCACTCAGTTCCCCGGCAAACACCTTCGGCAGCGGCCCCAGGAAATCCGCAATCAGCAGCGTCGCCAGCGGCAGCATCAGCCGCGACTTCATCTTCGCCAGGCGCGCCGCACGCCGCGCGCAATAGTCCGCGAGCCGGCGGTAGGTATGCGCCGGGCTGCCGGCATTGCAGGCCGCATGCAGCAATGCCGCCTCCAGGGGCGTGAACAGCCCGCCGCGCAATCCCGCCTCACCGATGCCGAATCCCAGCCCCAGCCACTTGCGCATCGCCGCCACGCGCGGCTGCGCGTCCCGCGGCAATCGCACCATGCCCAGCGCCCGGTCGACCGGGAGGCCGGCTTGCTCCATCGCCGCCAACTGCCTGAACAGCTCGGCCCTGGTTTCGAATTTCAAGGCGGGCAAGAGACGCGGCATGGGCTTACGGGTTTCCTCGATCTCTTTACGGGCCGATTGGTAGGGGCGTCGGCCGTTGATAATGGAGGATAGCGTGGGGCGGGGTGAGTGGCGCGCATGTATGCCATGTATGCCACTCCCCCGCACTGGCATCCATGGCATACATGATGGCAAGCATGGTGATACCAAACCGTGCTCGCACCGCCTCCCCGGCCACCACCAAACGTTCCATCAAATACCGAACCAAACAGTGCTTGCCATGCGGTAAGAATCGGAATATAAAGAGTAGCGTTCAGAGTGTTGCGAACGCAGTCACAGAACCCGCCCCGTGCGGGTTTTTTCGTTTCTGAGTCTCGAAAAATCTGTTTGAAAACCAGCCCGCCTCGCGCGGGCTTTTTTGTGCCCGAAGGAAGGGCAAGGAGCTTTCATGAAAAACCAGGTAGCCGCGGCCGTGGTGCGGCGCATTCTGCGCATCCGCACGGTGCGCGAACGGACCGGCTTGAGCCGCAGCACGATTCACACGATGGAGGCGGCGGGGGAGTTTCCGCGGCGGATCGAGCTGGGGGCGCGGTCGGTGGGGTGGTACGAGGATGAGGTTGCGGCGTGGATCGAGTCGCGGCAGAGGAAGGGGGATGCGCATGGCTGAGCGCTCTGCTGCAACGGCGGGCCCTCTCCCCCAGCCCCTCTCCCGCGGGCGGGAGAGGGGAGAGGTGCGGCGGGGATTCGATCGGGAGCGCTTGCCGGAGGCGCTGGGGTATTACACGGGCGAACTCGGGGCGCTGAAAGGACGTGGAGCCTGGCGGCAGGCGCTGTGCTGTTTCCATGAGGAGCGCTCGCCGTCCTTGAGCGTGAACGTGGAGAGCGGGCACTTCCGCTGCTTCGCCTGCGATGCGAAAGGGGATCTGCTGGCGTTTCACATGCGCCGGCATGGGCTGGATTTCAAGAGTGCCTGCAAGGCGCTGGGGGCATGGAGATGAGCATGGAAATGAACGGGGAGACGGGCATGGATGTGAACACCAGCAACGAAATCGAGGAAGCGCGCCGCGCGGCGCGCGCCTTGTTCGCGGACAAGCTGGCGGCCGGCTGGGTGCCGAGGGGACTGGACACTTATCGCGCGGCGGATGGGGCGGTGCTGTTTCACCGGGTGCGCTTCGATGCGCCGCCGGGCAGCGCGGCGGAGAAGTTCATCCGGCCGATTCATAACGATGGGGCGTGCTGGCGCATCGGCGAGCCGCCGGCGCCGCCGCAGGGCAAGGCGCTGTTCATGCTGCCGGAGTTGCTGCGGGCCGATCCGCTGGAGTGGGTCTATGTGGTGGAGGGGGAGAAGGCGGCGCGGGCCTTGCTCAAGCTGGGACTGGTGGTGACGACCAGCGGCGGCGCTACCTCGGCGGGCGGCGCGGACTGGTCGCCGCTGCGTGGGCGGCGGGTGCGCATCTGGCCGGACCATGACGCGGCGGGCGCGCGCTATGCGGGCGAGGTGGCGGAACTGGCGGCGGTGTATGAGGCCGAGGTGGAAATGCTCGACCTGTCCTTGCTGAAGCTGCCGGAGAAGGGCGATGCCCACGAGTGGCGGCTGGACAATCCGGGCGCGGGCGTGCCGGATGTGGAGATCCTGCCGTGGCGCATCTGCCGGCTGGGGCAGATGCTGCCGGCGCCGGAGCCAGACCCTTCGATCCCGCGCCTGCGCACCATCTGCGCGGCGGACATCGTGCCCCGGCCGGTGCGCTGGCTGTGGCCGGGGCGCATCGCCATCGGCAAGCTGACGCTGATCGTTGGAGATCCGGGACTGGGCAAGAGCATGCTCGGCGTGCGGCTGGCGGCGCATGTCAGCAACGGCACGCCGTGGCCGGTGGACGGTGCGCCGTGCCCGCGCGGCAGCGTGCTGATCGTCTCGTCCGAGGACGAGCAGGACGATACCATCCGGCCCCGACTGGGCGCCGCGGGGGCGGATGTGAGCCGCGTGGAAATACTGGAGACCGTGGTGGAGCCGGATGGAGGCGATGCGCAACTATGTCTGCAAAGGCATCTTCACTCGCTCTCGATCTTCCTCGACGCGCACCCGGATGTGCGCCTGGTCTGTCTCGATCCCATCGGCTCCTTCCTGGGCGCGGTGGACAGCCACAAGAACGCCGATGTGCGCGCCCTGCTGCAACCGCTGGGCAAGCTGGCGAGCAAGTATCGAGTGGCCATCATGGCGGTGGCGCATCTCAACAAGGGCGGCGCGGGCGCCATCCCGGCGATGTATCGCGTCAGCGGCAGCCTGGCCTTCGTTGCCGCCGCGCGCGCCGCCTTCCTGGTGACCAAGGACAAGGCGGACCCGGAGCGGCGCCTGGTGTTGCCGGTGAAGAACAATCTCGGCCCGGATAGCGGCGGCGTGGCTTATCGCATCGTCCTCGACGAAAACGGGATTGGCCGCGTGGAATGGGAGGATCAGGCGGTGACGACCAGCGCGGACGAGGCGCTGTCGCAAGTGGCGACGCGCGAAAGCGAGTCCGATTCGATGGATGCGGTCGGCTGGCTGCGTGAGCTGCTCGGCAGTGGCGCCATGCCGGCGCGCCAGGTGGAGGCGGAGGCGAAGAACATCGGCATCCCCTGGCGCAAAGTGCAGCGGGCAATGAAGCGCGCCGGGGTGGATTCGGTGCGCGAGGGCTTCGGGCGCGATTCGGTCTACGTCTGGCGGCTGAGCAAGCCGCTGCTTGCGGCCTGCGCGTCGCGGCTACAGTGAGCGCGGGATCGTCATGTCGTTGTAGGGCGGCCTGCGGCCGCCGTGCTTATGGGCGGCGGCGGTTCCGGCGGCCGCAGACCGCCCCGCGGCAGGTGCTCACAATACGTAGGGCGAGATCGCGGCCCGCCACACTTCGTAGCCCGCGCTGAGCAAGTGCAGGCTGTCGACGGTGAGGTCGTGGCGCAGCCTGCCGTTGCCGTCCTCGAACAGGGGGAACAGGTCGATCAGCACGATGCTTTTTTTCTGTGCCAGCAGGGTATAGCGCTGATTGAGCGATTCGACTCTTACGGTGTAGTCGGCTTCGCGCGGCAGCACCGTTTGCAGGTAAATGCGGCAGTGGGGCAGCGCGGCTTTGAGTTGGTCGAGGATTTTCGCGACGTTGGCGACGATGCTGTCCTCGTCGGCGCCACCGCCCAGGTCGTTGGTGCCGATCAGCAGGAACAGTTTCGCCGGCTTGAGCCGGATGACCGGCGCCAGGCGGGCGAGGATGTGGTGGGAGCTTTCGCCATCGACGCCGAAATTCCGGCTCTGCACCTCGGGGAACAGCAGATCCCAATGCGCGCCGGCGGTAATGCTGTCGCCGAGGAAGACGACGATGCCGCTGCCGGGTGCGGTGGCGGCCACGGTGAGGGACGGATGCTGCGGGATTTCTTCCGTGGAGCGGTCCGGCGACCTGTCTTCGGTGCTGCTCATCATGCGTGTGAACCTTGCCGGGTGGGGCGGCCGATGCCGATGATTTTCTTTCGACAGGTCCAGGCGAGGACGGTTCATTGTGATTGCGCGGCGCAAGCCTGGAATACCTGGGCCGGCGTGCTCGCCGCCGCGGCGAAGGATTCGAATTGCGCGGTGCTGCAGTAGGCGATCTGCGGCGTGTAGGCGCCCATGCCGGCGCTGCCGATGGCGCCGGTGAAGCCGGGTGCCGCCAGCAACTGGCGATAAATTACCGTGGCGCGGAACCAGGGGCCGAACGGCATCCAGTTGAAGCCATGGCTGGAGTCCGCGTATTGCGGCGCGCTCTGGTTGGAGACGACGAGGTTGTAGTAGCCGCCGCTATCGAGCCGCGCCTGGAAGTCGCCGACGCAGGCGCTGACTTGGGTGCTGGTGGTGCCGTTCTGGCAGATCGACCAGTAGCGCACCTCGGCGGCCTCGCCGGCGGCGGCGCTGGTGGGCGAGGTGTGGCTGGGCGCCTTGCCGCGGACGATATAGACGTAGCCCGTGGGCAGCGGCAGCGCGGCCGACATGTATTGATTGGCGCCGTTCAGCCCGATGTTCAGGCCCGGCACGCTGCCGCCCTGGTAGACGGTGAACTGCGGTGCCTTGGGCGGCGTCGCGGCGGCCAGCAGGGACTTGAGCGATGCCGGATAGAGCAGATTCTGCAATAGCTGCGACAACACATTCTGGCAGGCCGCGGTCTGCGTGTTTACCGAAAACGGCACGCTGTTATAAGACAATGCGGGCAGCGGCACATCGCCCGAGGCGGTGCTGCCGTAGGGCACATAGACGCGGTACAGCAGATACAGGTGCTGACCGCCGCTGTTGCCGGCGGACGATGCGGCGGTCTGGGTATAGAGCGTATTGGGGGCAGGGCTGGCAGGCGGCGCGCCGAAGACGATGCGGGCGCGGTAGGTCTGCCCGTAGCGCACCGCCGCATCGGGCCGGGTCTCGCTCACAAACGGTTTCGCCCCCGAAGTGGCCGTCAACTGATAGTCGTAGATTTCCGAGATCGGCTCGTATTGGCTGTTGTAGAGGCCGATGGAAAAGAAGCGCGCGTTGGGGAACTGGCCTGCGATGTCGATGGCGGCGCCGGCCGGCGCATCCTGCGGCGGGCTGGCCTGCCAATAAGTGGTGTTGGCTTCCGGATACGCCAGGTTCTGCGTGGCGGCATCGCCGTAGACAGCCGACCAGTCGCAGCCCTGGGTGGAGCCGGCGGAGGAGAAATAGCCCGGCGTGGAGCTGGGCACCATACGCGCATCGCCGATCGGCGCCGCCGTGTACGGCCCCTGGTCCGGGGGCGGCGTGCCGATTCCTGCGGCCAGCGCCGTCGCATGAGCACCGATCATCACCGGCGCGATCAGCGCCGCCACAAATTGCATTCCACTACGCATCACCGGCTTCCTTGCCTTACAGCGCCATCCGGATTCCGCGACTCTAGGGGCAACAGCCCGCTTCGCCTTCCTTGGCGAAAGAGTCGAATCAGTCCTATTGGTCGCGCGCGGAAATTTACGAAACGGCTGCGGCCGAGTTGCCGCATGCCGCATCGTCACACGCGCGACGGAGATCGCATCAGCCGGTCCGCGAAGACGAGTAACGCGACGTATCACTGAGACAGGAATTTGTCGCCAGCGTTCCCGGCCGCAGCACGGCAACGTGCCGCGGCGATGGCGACGATGGAAGAATCGCCCTTGAAGCAAACCGCTTGTGTTCGCTTCCGCACGGTGCCGGCACCGCGGCTATTCCATATTGATGGCCCGGATCAGGACGATCCGCGCGGTTGCAATGAATAAACCTGGGCCGGATCAACAATGGCCCCGAAGTTTTTGAGGAGATTGACATGAACGGATTCAAACGCATTGCCTTGTCGGCCGCCGTTGCCGGTGTCTGCTTGACGGCGATCGCTCCCGCTGCGCAGGCCCAGATCAGCGTCAGCATCGGAGAAGCGCCCGCATGCCCCTACGGTTACTACGACGCGGCACCCTATTCCTGCGCACCGTACGGCTACTACGGCCCGGAATGGTTCAACGGCGGTGTCTTCATCGGCGCCGGCCAGTGGTATCACGGCCCCGCCCACTTTCACGGCAAGGTCGACAACCGTTTCGATGCACAGCGCGGCTATAAAGGCCCGATGCCGAATCGCGGCGATCGCGCCGAGGCTTCAAAGCCGCTCGACCGGGTTGCCAACTTCAAGGGCAATGAGGATCGCGACGGCCACGGCCGGGCCGGCGAGGAAAGGCACTAAGCACGGCTGCTGCCGAGATCTTTGCCAGGCGGCGGATTGCTCAGAGCCGCGCGAGCAACTCCGCCTTCTTGGTTTTGAACTCTTCATCGGAAAGTATGCCTTTCTGATGCAGGTTGGCCATGCGCTCGACCGAGCTCAGGATTTCGTCATGCGACTGCTGTGAGCCGCTGTAGCTTTGCTGCGGCGGTGGCGGCGGTGCGAAATACGGTTGCGGTTCCGGCGCCTGATATGGCGCCGGCTGCGGAGCCTGATAGGCAGGCGGCGGCTGGGGAGCCGCTTGCTGCGGGGCGGGGCTGATCAGCGGCAGGCTGTCGACGGTGAAGGTGCCGAACTGGCTGCTGAACGACAGCGAGCCGGCGTAGCCGCCTTGCTGCTGTTGCACGCCGCCGATCTGGTGATCCAGGGTGTCGTACACCGAGATTTGTCCATTGCGCGAAATGGCGAGGCGCCGAGCCTGCGGGAAATAAGCGTAGCGCGCATCGTTCTGGCCGCCGCTGGAGCTGGGGTTGCCGAGATCGCCCGGCCACCAGGAGTTGCCCGCCGCCATGAATCCGCCGCCGGTGCTGCTGGGGGGCGGGGGCAGGAAAACCTGCTGGTTGCTGAGCAGCGCGGACAGTTCGGAGCACAGGCCGTTTACCGTTGCCTGCAAGCCGTGATTGAACATGTCGCCGACCATGGTCATGCCGCCGCGCATCCATTGGCCGCCGCCGCCGAGATCGGAATGGTAGAACTGCGCCATCGAGCCGCCGCCGGCGGAGACCGCGAACAGCAGCGTTTTGACCGCATCGCTGCTAACGCCATAGCGGTGCGACAGATCCTGCACCGCCTGGTTGCCCGCGGGTGTGAGTGGCTGCATGACGGGTCTCGGGCGTTTTGGTGGGCGGTAAGACTAGCCTAAGTTGTCCACTGAACGTTGGCGTTGTCGCCTGGAAGTTTGTTGATCGCGTGACTGCTGCCGCGAAGTCCTTGTTCGAGAGGAAGAAAAGCTGGGGCTGAAATTAAAAATTCACATCGCGCGGCGCGGCCTCTTTCGTGTTTCGCGCGTTTTTCGGCAGCGGTGGACAATGGCCGCGGAGCTGATGGGCGGCAGCGGTCCCGGCGGCCGCAGGCCGCCCTGCGCCGGGCTTTCTCATGTGGGTCAGCAAACCTGCGGCGGAATAAGCGAAGCGCATTGCGGCGGATGGGGCGGCGACATTCTTGGTGAGAGGCGGGATTCTTCCACCCGACACGAGCTAGAATGAAGCTGTATTGAGGAACCCGCCATGGCCAACACCGCACCCGCAAGTACTCCCAAGCAGAAAGCGCACGAGCTGATCGATCACCTGCCTGACGACGCCACCTGGCAGGATATGGCCGAGGCGTTGGCTGTGGTCGGAGACATCGAGGCTGGCCTGGCTGAAAGCGCCGCTGACCTCGGAGTAGACACCGCAACCCTGCGCAAACGCTTCGGTTTGGTCGAATGAGGGTTGTCTGGACGCCACGCGCCCAGCAGCGTTTGCAGGAAATCCACGACTACATCGCCCAGGATCACCGGTGAACGCGGCGCGCTGGATCGCGCGCGTGCTCGACCGTGGCGAACAGATTGGCGAGCAGCCGCGCAGCGGGCGAATCGTGCCGGAGTATCGGCGCGAGAGCATCCGCGAAGTCCTTGAGGGCGACTACCGCATCATCTACCGCATCCTCAGTCAGCGAGTGGACGTGCTGAGCGTGCGACATGGCGCCCGCCTGCTGCCACCGCCGCGCAAACTCTAAGCCTGCCGAACCTCCAATTGCTTCAACAAAGCCCGCGCCGAAGCCGACAGCGTGCGCCGTTCGTGCCAGACCACGCCCAGCTCGCGCTGCATCGCCAGTTCCGGAATCGGCAGGGCGCTGATGGTGTCGTCCAGCATCGAGCGCGGCAGCACGCTCCAGCCCAGGCCGATGGCGACCAGCATCTTCAGCGTCTCCAGGTAGTTGGTGGCGAGGCGGATGCGCGGCTGGATGCCGTGGGCCTGTAGCGCTTCCTTGACGATGCGGTGGGTGTAGGTCTGGTCGTCGGGCAGCACGGCGGGGTGGGCGGCGAGGTCGCTGAGCTTGGGGCGCTTGAGCTTGAGCAGGGGATGCTTGGGCATTACCACCACGGCCAGCGGATCGGGCCAGACCAGCAGGGTTTCGAGTTGCGGGATCGGCTGGGTGGGCAGGGTGACGATGCCGATTTCCAGCTTGCCGTGGACCACGGCCTCGCAGGCATCCTCGGAATCCATGAAATGGATGTCCAGATCGACTTCGGGGAATTGCCCGGTGAAGGCGCGCAGCACCGGCGGCAGGCGGTGCAGGCCGATATGGTGGCTGGTGCCGATGGACAGGCGGCCGCCGACCTTGCCGGACAGGTGCGACAGGGCGCGGCGGCCGTCTTCCATGTCCTGCAGGGCTTTGCGGGCATAGGGCAGCAGGGTGCGGCCGGCGTCGGTCAGTGCCACCTGGCGGCCGACTCTGTCGAACAGGGCGGCGCCGAGCTGCTCTTCCAGCACGGCGATGCGCTTGCTGATCGCCGGCTGCGACAGGTGCAGGCGCTCGCCGGCCTTGGAAAAGGAGCGGCCCTCTGCCACTTCCAGGAATGCCGTCAGGCTTTGCGTGTCCATATCCCGCCTATCGATCCAAATATGGAATCTATTATATGAAAACGATTCATTGGAGTTATAGGTAGATGGAGCCTAGAATCCGGCCTGATCAAAATATAGCCAGGAGTTTCCGGCAATGACCAGCCTGAGCAGAACCCTGTACGACAAGCTGTGGCAGTCCCACGTCGTCGCCGAAATGGGCGATGGCGCCGCACTCATCTATATAGACCGCCATCTGGTGCATGAAGTCACCAGCCCGCAGGCCTTCGACGGCCTGCGCCTGAACGGCCGCAAGCCCTGGCGCCTGGGCGCCAACCTGGCGGTGGCCGATCACAACGTACCGACCACCGACCGCAGCCAGGGCATCGCCGATCCGATCTCGCGCATCCAGGTCGATGCGCTGGACTCGAACTGCGAGGAGTTCGGCATCACCGAATTCCGCATGTCCGATCTGCGCCAGGGCATCGTCCACGTCATCGGCCCGGAGCAGGGTGCGACCCTGCCGGGCATGACGGTGGTCTGCGGCGATTCGCACACTTCCACCCACGGCGCGTTCGGTGCGCTGGCCTTCGGCATCGGCACCAGCGAAGTCGAGCACGCCCTGGCGACGCAGACCCTGGTGCAGAAGAAGAGCCGCAGCATGCGCGTCACCGTGCGCGGCGCGGTCGCGCCAGGCATCACCGCCAAGGACATCGTGCTGGCCATCATCGGCCGCATCGGCACCGCCGGCGGCAACGGCAGCACCATCGAGTTCGCCGGCGAAGCGATCGCCGCGCTGTCGATGGAAGGGCGCATGACGGTGTGCAATATGGCGATCGAAGCGGGCGCGCGCGCCGGCATCATCGGCGTCGACCAGACCACCATCGATTATGTGAAGGGCCGGCCGTTCGCGCCGAAGGGCGAGCACTGGAACAAGGCCGTGGCCTGGTGGAACACCCTGCACAGCGACGCGGGCGCAAAGTTCGACAGCGAAGTGCTGATCGAAGCGGGCGAGATCAAGCCGCAGGTAACCTGGGGCACCTCGCCGGAGATGGTGGTGGCAGTGGATGGCCGCGTGCCCGATCCGGCCAAGGAGCCCGACGCCACCCGGCGCCAGGGCATGGAGCGGGCGCTGCACTACATGGGCCTGGCCGCCAATACGCCGATCAACGAGATCCGCATCGACAAGGTCTTCATCGGCTCCTGCACCAACTCGCGCATCGAGGATCTGCGCGCCGCGGCCAAGGTGGTCGGCGGCAAGCACATCGCCGGCAACGTCAAGCTGGCGCTGGTGGTGCCGGGCTCCGGGCTGGTGAAGAAGCAGGCCGAACTGGAAGGGCTGGACCGCGTATTTCTCGACGCGGGTTTCGAGTGGCGCGAGCCGGGCTGCTCGATGTGCCTGGGCATGAACGCTGATCGTCTGTCGCCCGGCGAGCGCTGCGCCTCCACCTCCAACCGCAATTTCGAAGGCCGTCAGGGGCAGGGCGGCCGCACCCATCTGGTCAGCCCCGCCATGGCCGCCGCTGCCGCCATCGCCGGCCACTTCGTCGATATCAGAGTGGCCTAGTGACGGACGAGTTCGACAAGAGCAAGTTTGGAGATCCGATCTATGAGCCTCTGCGCCCAAACGAGCGCGAATGGCTAGAGCGGAGCCGGTCTTGGGCCTCCGTCGCGGCAAGAGCTATTGGTGAGTCCGGCAAATGGACTGGCTCAAATTCCGATTGGGATTTGGTTCAGCGATTGATCGATGAAAACGCCTTTGACAAAACGAGTCAGGGCAATTGGGAAGGACTGGCGGTCGTTTGTGGTGATGTGCTTGCCAACAAGCTCAGTCTCGTCTGGAAGAGAGTTACGGACGGCTATGGAACCACGGTTGTACTCCAGTTTCCTGAGACCGCTATTACAGTTTACGTGTGCAGCACGTTGTGGAAGCGCATTGAACGCAGCGAAGAGATCGACACGGTGTACTTGTTTAGTGAGATTGAGCGGTCCGTTAGCAACATGATCGACTCAGGCGACTACATGAAGGTTTTTGACAAGCAGTAGGGGCAAGCAATGCAAGCATTTACAGTGGTAGAAGGCCTGGCGCTGCCGCTGGATCGCGCCAACGTCGATACCGACGCGATCATTCCCAAGCAGTACCTGAAGTCGATCAAGCGCAGCGGCTTCGGGCCGTTCCTGTTCGACGACTGGCGCTATCTCGACGCCGGCGATCTGGACATCGATCCGGCGACGCGGCGGCCCAATCCGGACTTCGTGTTGAACCAGCCGCGCTACAAGGGCGCCAGCGTGCTGCTGGCACGCGAGAACTTCGGCTGCGGCTCCTCGCGCGAGCATGCGGTGTGGGCGCTGAGCGACTACGGCTTTCGCGCGGTGATCGCGCCGAGCTTCGCCGACATCTTCTTCAATAACAGCTTCAAGACCGGCTTCCTGCCGATCGCGTTGAAGCCGGAAGAAATCGACCTGCTGTTCCGCGAGGCGCAGAGCGAAGGCTATCGCCTGACCCTGGACCTGCCGGCGCAGACGGTGCGCACGCCGGGCGGGCAGAGCTTCAGCTTCGACATCGACCCGTTCCGCAAGGACTGCCTGGTGCGCGGCCTGGACGAGATCGGCCTGACCCTGCAGCAATCCGAAACGATCCGTGCCTATGAAGCGCGGCGCAAGCAAGAGGCGCCCTGGTTGTTCGCATGAATACTTCAGCAAAAAACATCCCGGTGCCGGCGGCCGGGCAGGTGTGGGACCCGCGCGCTTATGCGCGCAACGGCCGCTTCGTCTCCGAGCTGGGCGCGCCGGTGCTGGACTGGCTGGCGCCGCGGGCCGGCGAGCGCGTGCTCGATCTGGGCTGCGGCGACGGCGCCCTCACCGAGCAGATCGCGGCGGCGGGTTGCAGCGTGGTCGGCGGTGACGCCAGCGCCGAGTTCGTGGCGACGGCGCGCGAGCGCGGTCTCGACGCGCGCCTGGTCGATGGTCAGGCGATGTGCTTCAACGAGGAATTCGACGCGGTGTTTTCCAACGCCGCGCTGCACTGGATGAAGCGTGATCCCGGCGCGGTGCTGGCCGGCGTGGCGCGGGCGCTGAAGCCGGGCGGCCGCTTCGTGGCGGAAATGGGCGGGGCCGGCAACGTCGCCACCATCCGCGCCGCGGTTTATGATGCGCTGACCAGGCGCGGCATCGATGCCGTCGGCGCCGATCCCTGGTATTTCCCCACCGCCGACGAATACCGGGCCAGGCTCGAAGCCGCCGGCTTCACGGTGGCGCGCATCGAGAAGTTTTCCCGGCCCACGCCCTTGCCGGGCGAGGTTGCGGGATGGCTGCGCACCTTTGCGCAGGCCTTCCTGCAGTTTGTGCCGGAGAACGAGCGCGCCGCGGTGGTGTCCGAAGTGCAGGAAGTCCTGCGCCCGCAGCTCGGCATCGCCGGCGTATGGATCGCCGATTACGTACGCCTGCGCTTTATTGCCATCAAAAAGGGTTCCGCATGACCGCAAAAATCCTCGTCCTGCCCGGTGACGGCATCGGACCCGAAATCACCGCCCAGGCCGAGAAGGTGCTGGAGGTTCTGCGCGCGAAGTACAAGTTCGACGTGGAATGGAGCCATGGCCTGCTCGGCGGCGCCGCCTATGACGCCACCGGCGAGCCGCTGCCCGCCGCGACGCTGGAGGCCGCGCGCAAGTCCGATGCGGTGTTGCTCGCCGCCGTCGGTGGACCGAAGTACGACACTGCGCCGCGCGACAAGCGCCCGGAGCGCGGCCTGCTGGCGATCCGCGCCGGCATGGGCCTGTATGCCAATCTGCGCCCGGCGATCCTCTATCCGGAGCTGGCCGCCGCGTCCTCGCTCAAGGCCGAGCTGGTGGCCGACCTCGACGTACTGATCGTGCGCGAGCTGACCGGCGGCATCTACTTCGGCCAGCCGCGCGGCATCGAGCTGCGCGATGGCGTGCGCGTCGGCATCAATACCGAGGTGTACAGCGAGCCGGAGATCGAGCGCATCGCGCGCACCGCCTTCGACGCCGCGCAGCTGCGCGGCAAGCGCCTGTGCTCGGTGGACAAGGCCAATGTGCTGGAATCGTCCGAGCTGTGGCGCGAGGTGATGATCCGCGTCGGCCGCGATTATCCGGATGTGCAGCTGAGCCACCAGTACGTCGACAACGCGGCGATGCAGCTGGTGCGCGCGCCCAAGCAGTTCGACGTGATCGTCACTTCCAACCTGTTCGGCGACATCCTCTCCGACATCGCGGCGCAGCTCACCGGCTCGATCGGCATGCTGCCCTCGGCCTCGCTCAACGAGCGCGGTCGGGGCCTGTACGAGCCGATTCACGGCAGCGCGCCGGACATCGCCGGCAAGGGCGTGGCCAATCCGCTGGCGATGATCCTGTCGCTGGCCATGTTGCTGCGCTACAGCCTCAAGCGCGGCGACCTGGCGGACAAGGTGCAGAAAGCGGTGCGCCATGTGCTGGCCGACGGCCTGCGTACGGCGGACATCGCGCGCAGCGGTGAGAAAACCGTGGGCACGCTGGAGATGGGCGAGGCGGTGATCGGGCGGCTGTAATTTATTGACGTCGTCATCCCCGCGAAAGCGGGGGTCCAGTTTTTATCTGGCGGCGGCGCTGAAGCAAAACTGGATTCCCGCCTTCGCGGGAATGACAGCAACACCTAGAGAGAACACGGCAATGAGCAAGAAGTTCGATGTGGCGGTAGTCGGTGCGACAGGCGCAGTCGGCGAAGAGATGCTGAAGATCCTCAAGCAGCGCAAGTTCCCGGTGGGCAAGGTCTACGCCATCGCTTCCGCGCGCTCGGCCGGCGAGTTTGTCGATTTCGGCGAGGAAGAGCTGGAAGTGCACGATCTCGCCGGCTTCGATTTCTCCAAGACGCAGATCGGGCTGTTCTCGCCCGGCGCCGAGGTGTCGAAGATCTACGCGCCCAAGGCCGCCGCGGCCGGCTGCGTGGTGATCGACAATACCAGCCAGTTCCGTTACGACAAGGACATCCCGCTGGTGGTGCCGGAGGTCAATCCGAAGGACATCGCGCTGTACAAGAACCGCGGCATCATCGCCAATCCGAACTGTTCCACCATCCAGATGCTGGTGGCGCTGAAGCCGCTGCACGACGCGGCCGGCATCGAGCGCATCAACGTCGCCACCTACCAGTCGGTGTCCGGCACCGGCAAGCCGGCGATCGAGGAGCTGGCGCGGCAGACGGCGCAGGCGCTGAACGGCGTGGAGATCCAGGTCAAGGTCTATCCCAAGCAGATCGCCTTCAACTGCATCCCGCACATCGATGTGTTCCTGGAGAACGGCTACACCAAGGAAGAGATGAAGATGGTGTGGGAGACGCACAAGATCATGGGCGACGACTCGATCATGGTGAATGCCACCGCGGTGCGCGTGCCGGTGTTCTACGGCCATTCCGAGGCGGTGCACATCGAGACGCGCAGCAAGCTCAGCGCCAAGGAAGCGCGGCGGCTGCTGGAAGGGGCGCCGGGCGTGGTGGTGATGGACGCGCACCAGGACGGCGGCTACCCCACGGCGGTGACCGAGGCGGCGCACAAGGACGGGGTTTTCGTCGGCCGCATCCGCGAGGATATCTCCCATCCGCGCGGCCTCAACCTGTGGGTGGTGTCCGACAATATCCGCAAGGGCGCCGCCCTCAACAGCGTGCAGATCGCCGAGGTCTTGATCCGCGACTATCTCTAATTTGGCTTAGTTTTCCAGCCGAAGCCCTTGGTTCTTGAGGGATTGTGCGGTATAAAAGAGCTTAGGCTTACAATCTAATGCTGAGTGCGCGCTCCTGAGCGGGCGCGTGGGGAAGGCAACAGCCTTTAGGGAGAAAGTGTATGTTGCGAATATTGGCCCGGCTTTCCGCGGTCGCCTGCGCCCTTTTGGCGTCGCAGGCGTTTGCGCTCGGCCTTGGCGATATCAATGTCAAATCCAAGCTGAATCAGCCCTTCTCGGCCAGCATCGCGGTGCTGGGCGCGTCGTCGGCACAGCTGGATTCCCTGACGGTGAAGCTGGCGAGTCCGGATGATTTCAACCGGGCCGGCATCGAGCGCTCCGATTACCTGTCCTCGCTGAAATTCGACGTTCAGTCGGCGGGCGGCGGCGCGCGCGTGGTGATCAGCAGCGAGCAGATCGCACGCGAGCCGTTCCTCAATTTCATCGTCGAAGCACACTCGCCCGACGGCAAGATGCTGCGCGAATACACCGTGCTGCTCGATCCGCCGACCGTGGCGGACAGCTCGGCCCCGGCCGCCTCGTTCACGCCGGCAGCACCTTCTGCCCAGGCCGCACCCTCCGCGCCGGCCGACAGCTATACGCCTCCGCCCGCGCCGGTGGTACAGGTTCCGGCCTCGTCGCCGCCCAGCATGAATCCCGCCGAAGCGGCGGCCCTGGCGCCAGAGGCGCCGCAAGCCCGGCACGGCAAGGGCAAGAACAAGGCGCCGAAGCCGGCAGCGGTTGTGGCTGCCGCACCTGCTCCGGTTGAAGCGGCCCCGGTTGCAGCGCCTGTGGCGGACGCCGCGCCGGCAGCCGGCGGCAGCAGCTACGGCCCGATCGCGCCGCAGGAGACGTTCTGGAGCATCGCCACCAAGCTGCGCCCGGGTCCCCAGGTTTCGATGGATCAGGTGCTGCTGGCGATCTACCGTTCCAATCCCCAGGCCTTCGATCGCGGCGGTTTCAACGGCCTGCTCAAGGGCCGCACCCTGCAGGTGCCGAGCCTTGCGCAAATGCAGGAAGCATCCGCCGCCCAGGCCAAGAGTGCGGTGGATGCCTGGCGTCACGGCACGCGTCCGGCCAGCTTAAAAAAAAACCCTGAGACCAGCGAGTCGCCCGGTAGCCCAGCTCCTGCGCCAGCCGAGAAGCCCAGGCCGGCCAAGGCAAGACCCGCCAAGCGCGCCGCTGTTGAAGCAAAGCCCGAACTTCCTGCGCCTGTAGCGGCTCCCGCTGCGGCCGCACCCCCGGCGCCTGCACCGGTACAGAAGCCGGCGGCACCCGCGCCGGCAGCGGCGCCTGTTGCAACAGGCGCGCCCGCCAACGCTGCCAACGCAACCCCCGCACCGGCAAAGCCGCAGACCCCCGATGCCAGCGCGGCGCCGGTGCCGGCACCGTCAAGCGCCCCGACAAATGCCCCGGCTGCCGCCACGCCGCCGGCCGACAACGCCCAGGCGCCGGCGTCCGCTCCAGCTGCCGCCGAGCCGCCGAAGAAGAATATTGAGCCGCCGCCGCCAGCGCCCGGCTTGTTCGAAGATTCCACCACGCAGACCGAGCTGGTGGTGGTGGTGATTCTGCTGGTCGCCGCCATGGGCTGGTTTATCTTCCGCCGCCGCAAGGACGTCACGCCGGATTTCCGCGCCAAGGCCCCGGCTCCTCCTGCCCCCAAGACCCCGGGTCTGGGCAAGGGTGCGGCGCCGGCGCCGCCGAAAAAGGCCGGCCCTCCGGCGCCGCCGCCGCTGCCGCCCAAGCCGCAGCCGTCGAAGCTGGGCGATACCACCGCGCTGCCGGAGCAGAAGCCGGCCGTTGCCGCGCCCAAGCTCGACACGCCGAAGCCTGATCACTCCGTTGATTTCGGCAGCACGCAGATCAGCGAACCGCCCCTGGCCAAGACCAAGCTGGACGACACCGCCCAGGTGAAGATGGCGGATACCCTGCTGCCGGTGCCCTCGTTCGAAAAGAGCCCGCAGGCCAAGGCGGCGCCGGTCGGCAGCGGCGATGTCGATTTCGATCTGACCTCCCAATTCGAGGCGCAGACGCTGTCGATCAATCTCGACGCCAACGATCCGCTGTCCGAGGCCGACTTTCATCTGGCCTATGGCCTCTACGACGAAGCCGCCTCGCTGTTGAAGCAGGCCCTGGTCAAGGAGCCGCAGCGCCAGGATCTGCGCCTGAAGCTGGCCGAAACCTATTTTGCCGGCGGCAAGCCGGTGGAGTTCCAGGAAACCGCGGAATCCCTGCACGGCCAGATCAACCCGACGGAATGGCAGAAGATCGCCATCATGGGCCGCCAGTTGTGCCCGGATTCGAACCTGTTCAAGAGCGACGGCAATGCTGCGGCGCCGGATGTCGATTTCAGCCTGGGCGACAGCATTGGCCCGGCGGCGTTGCAGGTGCTCGGCACCACCCCAAGCCAGCCGGCGGCATCGCAGGGCAATGTCATCGACTTCGATCTGGACGCCGAGCTGAACAAGGCTGCGCCGGTCTCACCAGGCGCAGCGGCACCGGCCGTAGCTGCGCCGCATGTAGCCGCGCCAGCTGAAGCGGAAAAGGCCGACTTCGATCTCAGTCACTTCGATTTCAGCGCCGAGCCGCATCCTGCCAGCGACGGCATGGTCGAGTTCAATCTCGACGAGCTGGACCTGAGCAAGCCCGGCGCCGACGGCCATCACAGCATCAACAGCGGTGACGAGATCGGCACCAAGCTGGATCTGGCCCGCGTCTACGCCGACATGGGTGACAATGATGCCGCACGCGGCCTGCTCAACGAGGTGCTGAGCACCGGCAATGTCGCGCAGAAAGGAGAGGCGGAAGCGCTGATCAAGCGCCTGTCCGCATAAGACCCGCTGACGGACAGTATAGAGAAGCGCCCTCACCCCACCGCCCACTCCGTGAGCGGTCCCCCCCTCTCCCGCGAGGCGGGAGAGGGACCTGGGTCGGCTGCGAAGCAGCCGGATCATGTGGTCCGCTGGGCTGCCGGGATCGAATATCTCGGCGGCCGCTATGGCGGCTGGCAGGCGCAGCAGGACCGGGCCAGCATTCAGGCCGAGCTGGAAAGCGCGCTGTCCTCGGTGGCGGATCATCCGGTACGGACGCAGGCGGCCGGGCGTACCGATGCCGGCGTGCATGCCTACGGCCAGGTGGTGCATTTCGATTCCACCGCGCCGCGCAGCATTTATGCCTGGATACTGGGCACCAATTCGCGCCTGCCGCCGGACATCAGCGTGCGCTGGGTGCAGCAGGTGCCGGGCGATTTCAGTGCGCGGCACAGCGCCTTCATGCGCAGTTACCGTTACGTCATCCACAATCACCGCGCCCGTTCGGCCCTGCTGGCCGAGCGCGCTTCCTGGATCACGCACCCGCTGGATGCCGACGCCATGCACCGGGCCGCCCAGGCGCTGCTGGGCGAACGCGATTTTTCCGCCTACCGCGCCGCCGAGTGCCAATCCTCGACGCCGATGCGCAACGTCGAGTCGATCACCGTGTTCCGCAGCGGCGATTTCGTCGTCATGGATATCCGCGCCAATGCTTTCCTGCACCACATGGTGCGCAACATCATGGGCGTGCTGCTGGAGATCGGGCAGGCGCGCCGTGCCGAGTCCTGGGCGGGTGAGGTGTTGGAAGGGCGTGACCGCAGCCGCGGCGGCGTGACGGCGCCGGGGCAGGGCCTGTATTTCATGGGACCGGAGTATCCCGAGCGCTTCGGCCTGCCGGGACCGGCGAAGGCCTGGTTCCCGGCGTGATCCCGCTACATGGGATAATCCCCGGATGAAGCAGCAACGCACTCGCATCAAGTTCTGCGGCATTACCCGTATCGAGGATGCGCTCGCCGCCGTGGCGCTGGGAGTGGACGCCCTCGGCTTCATCCTGGTGCCGGGCAGCCCGCGCCGCGTCACCCTGAAAGCCGCCGCGGCGATGCGGCGCAAGCTGCCGCCGCTGGTGTCGGTGGTGACGCTGCTGCGCAATCCGGACAGCGACGAGGTGTGGGAAACCATCGATGCGGTGCAGCCCCACCTGCTGCAATTCCACGGCGAGGAAGCGCCGGCATTTTGCGCCAGCTTCGGCCTGCCCTATCTGAAAGCGGTGGCGATGCGCGGCCTGCAGCGGCCGCTGGCGGAGATCGCCCTGGACTACGCCGACGCGGCGGCCTTGCTGCTGGACGGGCATGCGCCGGGTGAACTCGGCGGCCAGGGCAAGGCCTTCGACTGGAGCAGGATCACCACTGGCCTCAACAAGCCCTTGATGCTGGCCGGCGGACTCGATCCGGACAATGTCGCCGGCGCGATCCGCCTGGCGCATCCGTATGCAGTGGATGTCAGCAGTGGCATCGAATCCAAGCCGGGAATCAAGGATTCGGGCAAAATGGAGGCCTTCGTGCGCCAGGTCCGTGACGCCGACACTTGATCGTATCAGCCAGCCAAGTATTTGATGAATAACCAGAATTTGCCCGACGCCCGCGGCCACTTCGGCCCCTACGGCGGCCGCTTCGTTGCGGAAACCCTGATGGAACCGCTGCGCCAGCTCGAAGAGGCGTACAACCGCCTCAAGAACGACAGCGTTTTCCGTGCCGAACTGGACAAGGATCTGGCCTATTACGTCGGCCGGCCTTCGCCGCTGTACCCGGCGGAGCGGCTGACCAAGAGCTGGGGTGGGGCGCAGATCTATCTCAAGCGCGAGGACCTGAATCACACCGGCGCGCACAAGATCAACAACACGGTCGGCCAGGCCCTGCTGGCCAAGCACCTGGGCAAGACCCGCATCATCGCCGAGACCGGCGCCGGCCAGCATGGCGTGGCCAGCGCCACCGTAGCGGCGCGCCTGGGCCTGAAGTGCGTGGTGTTCATGGGCTCGGACGACATCGAGCGGCAGTCGCCCAACGTCTACCGCATGAAGCTGCTCGGCGCCGAAGTGCGGCCGGTGACCAGTGGCACGCGAACCCTGAAGGATGCGATGAACGAGGCGCTGCGCGACTGGGTCACCAATGTCGACGACACCTTCTACATCATCGGCACGGTGGCCGGCCCGCATCCGTACCCGATGCTGGTGCGCGATTTCAACGCGGTGGTCGGCCGTGAAGTGATCAGGCAGTCGCAGGAGATGCTCGGACGCCTGCCGGATGCGCTGGTGGCCTGCGTCGGCGGCGGCTCCAACGCCATCGGCCTGTTCCATCCGATGATTCCGCATGCCTCGGTCAAAATGTACGGCGTCGAAGCCGGCGGCCTGGGCATCGCCAGCGGCCAGCACGCCGCGCCGCTGTCCGCCGGCAAGCCGGGCGTGCTGCACGGCAACCGCACCTACATCATGGAAGACGAGAACGGCCAGATCCTCGGCACGCATTCGATTTCCGCCGGACTGGATTATCCCGGTGTGGGTCCGGAACATTCCTGGCTCAAGGACAGCGGCCGCGTCAGCTATGTCTCCATCACCGACGACGAGGCCCTGGCCGCGTTTCACGAGCTGACCCGCGTCGAAGGCATCATCCCGGCCCTGGAATCGGCGCACGCGGTGGCCTATGGCAAGAAACTCGCAACGCAGATGAAGCGCGATGAGGCCATGGTCATCAACATCTCCGGCCGTGGCGACAAGGACATTTTCACCATCGCCAAGCGCGAAGGCATCGAGTTGCTCAAGTGACGAACGGCAATTCTCGCGCAAAGACGCAAAGACGCGAAGAAAAGAAATTCTTTGTTGTTTTTGCGTCTTTGCGTCTTTGCGCGAAACAATCTTTTTCCTGCGAAATCCAATGAGCCGTATAAAGGGCGTTTTCGATTCTTTACGCGAGCGTGGCCGCAAGGCACTGGTGCCGTACATCACCGCCGGCGACCCGCATCCGCAGCACACCGTGGCGCTGATGCATGCGCTGGTGAAGGGCGGGGCGGATGTGATCGAGCTGGGGGTGCCGTTCTCCGACCCGATGGCGGATGGCCCGGTGATTCAGCTGGCTTGCGAGCGCGCCCTGGTGCATGGCACCAGCCTGTGGCAGGTGGTGGAGATGGTGGCGGAGTTCCGCAAGACCAACAGCACCACGCCGGTGGTGCTGATGGGCTACCTCAATCCGATCGAGGCGCGCGGCTTCGGCAAGTTTGCCGACTATGCGCGCAGCGCCGGTGTGGACGGCGTGCTGGTGGTCGATCTGGCGGTGGAAGAGGCGCCCGAGATCGCGCCCATTTTCAGGACGGCAGGGCTGGACTGCATCTTCCTGCTGGCGCCAACCAGTTCCGCGGCGCGGATCGTCGCCATCGCCGAACAGGCCAGCGGATACCTTTATTACGTCTCGCTGAAAGGCGTGACCGGCGCGGCGACGCTTGATATTGCCAGTGTCGAGGCCAAATTGGAGGAGATCCGCCGTCACACCAGCTTACCGGTGGCGGTCGGTTTCGGCATCCGCGACGCGGACTCGGCGGCCAGGGTCGGGCGGGTGGCCGATGCCGTGGTGGTAGGCAGCGCACTGGTGTCCCAGATCGAAAAGCACCAGAATGAGCCCATGGTTTTGCCGGACCTTCTGACCCAACAACTGAGCGTCCTCCGCGCGGCGCTCGACAAGCTATAGACAGAGTGCATCCATGAGCTGGCTCGAAAAAATCTCGGGATCGAAACTGCTGACCGGCGGCGTGCGCAAGAAGAGCGTGCCCGAAGGCCTGTGGATGAAGTGCGATAGCTGCCAGTCGGTGCTGTACCGGGCCGAGCTGGAGCGCACCCTGGAAGTGTGCCCGAAATGCGGCGCACACCGGGTCATCACGGCGCGCGCGCGGCTCAACCATTTCCTCGATGCCGAGCCGCGGGTGGAAATCGCGCCGAAAGTGCGCTCCACCGATCCGCTCAAGTTCAAGGACAGCCGCAAGTACACCGAGCGCCTGGCCGAGGCGCGCGAGGACACCGAGGAAGAGGATGCGCTGATCGTGATGCGCGGCCAGCTGATGGGCCTGCCGCTGGTCACCGCGGCCTTCGAGTTCGGCTTCATGGGCGGCTCGATGGGCAGCGTGGTCGGCGAGAAATTCGTGCGCGGCGTCAACGCCAGCCTGGAGCATGGCATTCCGATGGTGTGCTTCTCCGCCAGCGGCGGCGCGCGCATGCAGGAATCGCTGTTCTCGCTGATGCAGATGGCCAAGACCAGCGCGGCCCTGGCCAAGCTGGCCGAGCGCGGCCTGCCGTTCATTTCGGTGATGACGCATCCGACCATGGGCGGTGTTTCCGCCAGCCTGGCCATGCTCGGCGACATCAACCTGGTCGAGCCCAAGGCCCTGATCGGCTTCGCCGGGCCGCGCGTGATCGAGCAGACAGTGCGGCAGAAGCTGCCGGAAGGCTTTCAGCGCGCCGAGTTCCTGCTGGAGAAAGGCGCGGTCGACATGATCGTCGACCGCCGCGAGATGCGCGACAAGATTCATCGCTTGCTGGCGATGATGACGCACTTTGCACCCGCAGTCGCTCATTAGTGTCGTCCGTGACAAGCACCAGGCCTTCCATGGCCTGGACTGTTGAAACAAGCAAGTGAGTATTGCTCCGCCATCGGGAGAGCACAGGGCGCAATAAGCGAAGCGCATTGCACCGAATGAAGGCGCCCGCTCGATCCGGCGCAATGCGCTTCGCTTATTGAGCCCTACGGTGGCAGACCGTTGAAACCAGCAGATGACATCTGACCCGCCGACTGCTCGCTCGCTCGCCGACTGGCTCGCCTACCAGGAACGCACCCACCCCAACGCCATCGAACTGGGCCTGGAGCGCACGCGCGTAGTGGCGCAGCGTCTGGGCCTGCTGCCGGCGCAGGCGCTGACCCTGACCGTCGCAGGCACCAACGGCAAAGGCTCCAGCGTGACCCTGGCGGCGGATATCTACCGCGCCGCCGGCTATCGCGTCGGACGCTTCACTTCGCCGCATCTGCTGCGCTACAACGAACGCGTCGCCATCGACGGCGTCGAGGTGTCGGACGAGGCGCTGTGCCGGGCTTTCGCCGCGATCGAGACGGCGCGAGCCGAGATCCCGCTGACCTATTTCGAATTCGGCACGCTGGCCGCGCTGTGGCTGTTCAGCGAGGCGGCGGTGCAGGTGCAGGTGCTGGAAGTGGGGCTGGGCGGACGGCTCGATGCGGTGAACATCGTCGATGCCGACTGCGCCCTGGTCACCAACATCGGCCTGGATCACACCGACTGGCTGGGCCCCGATCGCGACAGCATCGGCTATGAGAAGGCCGGCATCATGCGCGCGGGCAAGCCGGCGGTCTATGTGGAAACGATACCGCCGCGGCGCTTGCTGGATCACGCAGCCGCAGTCGGCGCACCGCTGGCCCTGCTCGGACGCGAGTTCACTTATTCGCGCAATGCCGATGGAAGCTGGAACTGGCGGGGTGTTGGCACGGCCTACACCGCGCTGCCGGCTCCGGCACTGTCCGGCGAGGTGCAGTACCGCAATGCAGCGGGAGTGCTTGCCGCGATCGCCGCTTTGCAGCCGCTGTGCGCGGTGCCCGAAACGGCAATCCGCTCGGCGCTGCCGATCGTGGCGCTGTCGGGACGTTATCAGCGGATCGGCAACACCCTTCTCGATGTCGCGCACAATGTCGAATCCGCCGGGGTTCTGGCCGATAATTTGCGTAGCGAACGTGGACCGGGCAAAACCTGGCTGGTGCTGGGCATGCTCGCCGACAAGCCGGTGGAGGAAGTCTGCGCGGTGCTGGCGCCGTTGGTGCAAGGCACGGTGTTCGGCGGCTTGCCGCCGCCGCGCGGTCTCGACGCCAATGCCTTGCAACAAAGAGCGGCCAAGGGCGGTCTGAAGGGGCAGGCGACGGCCGACGTGGTGGATGCCTACCGTATCGCGCAGTCGCTGGCCGGGCCGGATGATCGCATCCTGGTCTGCGGCTCCTTTCTTACCGTCGCCGCCGTGGCGAATCTGCTTTTAACGACGAAGTAAATGAACGAAACCCTGAAGCGTCGCCTGGTTGGCTTGTTGATCCTGCTGGTACTGGTGTTCGTGCTGTCCTGGCTGCTGCCGGACAACTGGCCGGAATCCGGCGAGAAAGGCGTGCCCAGCACCACCTTGCCGCTGACTGCGAATGGCGTGGACGGTTCTTCATCCGGCGCTGCGTCGGAGCCGGCGGCACCGGCCGATGCTTCTTCCACCCCCGCTTCCGCTCCTCCGCTCGCAGCCACGGCGCCGGTATCCTCGGCTGCGCCGGCGCATGCGGGTGCATTGCCCGAATCGGTTGACTCGGTGGATTCCTCGGCGCCAGCTTTGTCCGAAGCTCCAGTCACGCAGCCTGCGCCGAAGCCTGCCACCGTGGCGCCGCCGCCCAAACCCGCAGTGCCCGCGCCTGCGGCAACGGCCAAGCCCGAGCTCAAGGCGGTGCCCAAGCCGCCGGAGCCGAAACTGGCCCAGTCTCTGCAGTCCGTGCCGAAGCCCGCTGCGCCGCCGCCGGCACCACCCAAGCCGGTCGCTCCGCCGCCGGTACCGGCCGCGCCCAAACTCTCGGCCGTGGTGCCGCCCCCGCCTCCGCCCCTCGTCAGCACCGACCCGGCGCAGGCGAAGCTGTGGTTCGTACAGATCGGCAGTTTTGCGGACCAGGGCAACGCGCAGACCACGCTGAACCTGTTGCAGAACATCGGCTACCGCGGCGAGGCCAAGCAGATCACCAGCGCCGCGGGCAGCGCCCTGTATCGCGTGCGCCTGGGACCGTTCCCCAGCGAAGCCGTGGCGCAGCAGGCTTTCGACAAGGTGTCGCACCAGGGTTATCCGCAGGCGCGCGTGGTGGCGGAAGCAGGCGCTGTGAAGCACTGATGGCCGTCGCCATGTCGGGACTATCCTCCAGCGGTTCCGACGACATGGGTATCGGAGAAAGACATAGCATGGGCTTTCGCGTTTTGGTCGTCGGCGGCAGCGGGCAAGTTGGATCGGCACTGGTGCGGGCCTTGCTCGCTGCCAGCTCGTGCACGGAAGTGGTGATGATCAATCGCCGGACCATTCCTGTTGCCGCCGATGCGCGTCTGCGCCAGGTGATCCTGGATACCAGTGCGGCAAATTTTGCCGTTGAGATCGCCGAACTTGCCCGGACCTGCAGCGCGCAGGGTGAACCCTTATATGCCGCATCCTGTATCGGCATCGGTAAAGGGAGTCAGCAGTGGAGCGAAGAAGACATCAGGAAGCTGGAGATTGGCCTGGTCGGCGCGTTCGCGCGTGGCTGCCTGGCGGCGGGAATCGAACGATTCGGACTTCTTTCGGCAGCCGGGAGTAGCGCCAGGAGCCGGATTCGCTACGCCCGCATCATGGGCGAAAAAGAGGATGCGGTGCGGAGCCTCGGATTCAAACGTCTGGCAATTTTCCGCCCCGGCATCATTGCGGGTAATGCGCACACCCCGGGATTTGTTGCGTTGCTGGGGCGTTTCGTTCCAGGATCGTTCGGGACGATCGATCAGGACGATATCGGCCGGGCCTTTGTCAGTGAATTTCTCCACGGGCAAGACGGCACGACGATCCTGGAAAATGCCGCGATGAAGCAACGATCGCAGGCGCAGTAGAGACCGCTGTTCGCAACGCCCACCTTTCCTGGTGCGCCGACGGTCAAGTTGATTGCTTAGTACTTCCGCGGCTCGAAGCGGCCTACCAGGCGATGATGCTCGCCGGGATGCCATAGCCGGGCGAAGGTGACGGGGGTTTCTCCATCCCAGGTTTGCCGTTCCACCACCAGGCAGGCGCTGCCGGGTCGCAGCTGCAACATCTTCGCAACTCTGCCCCGGGCTTCCCGCGCCAGGATGGCGTGTTCGGCCTGGGTCCATGGCACATGCTTGAGCAGCCATTCGCTCGGCGCGCTTTTCCTGAACGATTCCTTCAGCGCCTTCGGCGCCGACGCAAGATTGATCAGGCGTTCCTCCAGTTGCACCGGATGGGCGTCGGAGAAATGCTCGACCAGCAGCCACAGCAGGCGCGCCTCCGGCCCGAGGCCGGGAAGTCGGCCGTGATCGCTGTCGCCGCTGACGATCTCGCGCTCGAACACGTTGAAAGTATAGAGGGCGCCGGCGCGCCGCACTTCCGCCGCCACGTCCCAGATCTCGAATACCGGATGCTGCTGCGCGCGGTCGGCAACGATGGTGCCGCGCTTGCGCCGGCGCTCCACCAGGCCGTCGTGCGCCAGGCTGTGCAGGGCCTTGTTGATGGTCATGCGCGAGGCGCCGTAGCGCTCGGTTAGCTCGGTTTCGGCCGGGATCTTGGCGCCGGGCTGCCAGCTGCCGTCGAGGATCGGGCGCGCCAACGCACGCCGCACCTGCAGCCACAGCGGCCCGTCACCATCAAGGTGGGGGGCATCCAGATCGGTGGCCAAATGCGGGGCCAAATGTGAGGTGATTGCGGTCATTGCCTGCGCACTTTAATATGTATATACATATGTGATCAACTGAAGGCGCCGCCCGGCCGCCTTCCCGACTTTATGGAGCAGTCATCACCATGACCACCATGCACCGACCCGGCGTGATCCGTGCCCATCGCGGCACCACGCTGCATGCGAAATCCTGGCTTACCGAAGCCCCCTTGCGCATGCTGATGAACAACCTCGATCCGGAAGTGGCGGAGAAGCCGGAAGACCTGATCGTCTACGGCGGCATCGGCCGCGCCGCGCGCAACTGGGAATGCTACGACCGCATCGTCGAGGCCCTGCACCAGCTGGAAGACGACGAGACCCTGCTGATCCAGTCGGGCAAGCCGGTGGGCGTGTTCAAGACCCACACCGATGCGCCGCGCGTACTGATCGCCAATTCCAACCTGGTGCCGCACTGGGCCACCTGGGAGCATTTCCACGAGCTCGACGCCAAGGGCTTGATGATGTTCGGCCAGATGACCGCCGGCTCCTGGATCTACATCGGCAGCCAGGGCATCGTGCAGGGCACTTACGAAACCTTTGTCGAAGCCGGGCGCCAGCATTTCGGCGGCTCGCTCAAGGGCAAATGGATACTCACCGGCGGGCTTGGCGGCATGGGTGGGGCGCAGCCGCTGGCGGCGACCATGGCCGGCGCTTCGATGCTGGCGGTGGAATGCGAGCCGCGCCGCATCCAGATGCGGCTGGACACCCGCTATCTCGACCGGCAGGCCGCTACTTTGGACGAGGCGCTGAACATCATCGCCGAGTCGCACGCAGCAGGTAAGCCGGTTTCGGTCGGCCTGCTCGGCAACGCCGCCGACGTCTTCCCGGAGCTGCTCAAGCGTGTGCAGGCCGGAGATGCGCGGGCGCGCCCGGACCTGGTCACCGACCAGACCAGCGCCCACGACCCGCTCAACGGTTATCTGCCCGCCGGCTGGACCCTGGAACAGGCCGCGCAGAAGCGCAGCGCCGATCCGGCTGCGGTGATCCAGGCGGCGAAGGCTTCGATGGCGGTGCAGGTGCGCGCCATGCTCGGTTTCCACGCCCTCGGCATCCCGACGGTGGATTACGGCAACAACATCCGCCAGATGGCGCTGGAGCAGGGCGTCAACAACGCTTTCGATTTCCCTGGCTTTGTGCCGGCCTATATCCGCCCTCTGTTCTGCCGCGGCATCGGCCCGTTCCGCTGGGCGGCGCTGTCGGGCGATGCGGAGGACATCCGCCGCACCGATGCCAAAGTGAAGGAGTTGCTGCCGGACAACGCGCATCTGCACAACTGGCTCGACATGGCGCAGCAGCGCATCAAGTTCCAGGGCCTGCCGGCGCGCATCTGCTGGATCGGCCTGGGCGATCGCGCCCGCGTCGGCCTGGCCTTCAACGAGATGGTGGCGAAGGGCGAACTGAAGGCGCCGGTGGTGATCGGCCGCGATCATCTGGATTCCGGTTCGGTGGCCAGCCCCAACCGCGAGACCGAGGCGATGAAGGACGGCTCCGATGCGGTGTCCGACTGGGCTCTGCTCAACGCCTTGCTCAACTGCGCCAGCGGCGCCACCTGGGTATCGCTGCATCACGGCGGCGGCGTCGGCATGGGCTTCTCGCAACATGCCGGCATGGTCATTGTGTGCGACGGCACGCCGGAAGCGGCGAAGCGCATCTCGCGCGTGCTGACCAACGACCCCGCCAGCGGCGTGATGCGTCACGCCGATGCGGGCTACGATATCGCCATCGGCTGCGCCAAGCAGAATGGCCTCAAACTGCCGATGATCAATGTCTAAGAACGACTCTTTCAGGATCACACCCGGCAAGCTGAGCCTGGCTGAAATCCGCCGCATCGCCAGCGGCGGTATTCATCTGACGATCGATCCCGCTGCCGATGCGGCGATCCTCGCCTCCGCCGCCACCGTTCATGCGGTGGTGGCGCAGGGCGCGCCGGCTTATGGCATCAACACCGGCTTCGGCAAGCTGGCCAAGACCCATATCCCGGATTCGCAATTGGAACAGTTGCAGGCCAACCTGGTGCGCTCGCATGCGGTGGGCATCGGTGCGCTGCTCGACGATGCCACGGTCGGTCTGATCCTGGCGCTGAAGGCGGCCAGCCTCGCGCGCGGCTACTCCGGCGTGCGGCCGCTGGTGATCGATGCCCTGCTGGGTCTGTACAACGCCGGAGTCTATCCCTGCATTCCGTCGAAGGGCTCGGTCGGCGCCTCCGGCGATCTGGCGCCGCTGGCGCACATGACGCTGGCGCTGATGGGCGAGGGCGAGGTGCGCGTCGGCGGCAAGCTGATGCCGGCGCGCGAAGGCCTGAAGGGCGCGGGCTTGCAAGCGCTGAGCCTGGCGGCGAAGGAAGGCCTGGCCCTGCTCAACGGCACCCAGGTCTCGACCGCGCTGGCGCTGCGCGGCCTGTTCGAGGCGGAAGACTTGTTCGCGGCGGCGGTGGTGAGCGGCGCGTTGTCGGTCGACGCGGCGCGCGGCAGCGATGCGCCGTTCGATCAGCGTATCCATGAAGTGCGCGGCCAGCCGGGGCAGATCGATGTGGCGGCGAAATACCGCAAGCTGCTCAGCGGCAGCGAGATCCGCCGCTCGCACCTGGTCAACGATGATCGCGTGCAGGACCCCTATAGCCTGCGCTGCCAGCCGCAGGTGATGGGCGCCTGCCTCGACCTGATCCGCAATGTCGCCGCCACCCTGACGATCGAAGCCAATGCGGTCACCGACAATCCGCTGGTGTTCAGCGATACGAAGGAAGTGCTGTCCGGCGGCAACTTCCACGCCGAGCCGGTGGCCCTGGCCGCCGACACGCTGGCGCTGGCCATTGCCGAGATCGGCGCGCTGTCGGAGCGCCGCATCGCGCTGCTGATCGACGCCACGCTGTCCGGCCTGCCGCCGTTCCTGGTGCGTGAGCCGGGGCTCAATTCCGGCTTCATGATGGCGCATGTCACCGCCGCCGCACTGGCTTCGGAGAACAAATCCCTGGCGCACCCGGCCAGCGTCGACAGCCTGCCCACCTCGGCCAACCAGGAGGACCATGTCAGCATGGCCACCTTTGCGGCGCGGCGCCTGCTGGAGATGGCGGCGAATACGCGCTGCATTGTCGGCATCGAACTGCTGGCGGCGGCGCAAGGCATCGATTTCCATGCGCCGCTGGAAACCTCGCCGGTGTTGCAGGACGTGCAGGCGCTGGTGCGCGGGCGGGTGCCGTTCTACGCCGAGGATCGCTACTTCGCGCCGGATATCGCCGCCGCGACGCAATTCCTGGAAGAAGGCAAACTGACCGCGATGGTCGGGAGCATACTGCCGTCGTTCGCCTGAGCCTTACTGGGACCATTGCCTGACAAGCTGGAGGAAAGGACTACAACAATGAAAAAAAGCTACTTCGCCGAATCCGCGCTGCTGCCCTCGGGCTGGGCCCGCGATGTGCTGTTTGAAGTCGGCAAGAATGGCCTGATTGCGAAGGCGACGCCGGGCGCCGCCGCCGGCGATGCCGAGCGCCTGCGCGGTGCGGTGATTCCGGGTATGCCGAACCTGCACTCGCATGCCTTCCAGCGCGCCATGGCGGGCCTGACCGAGAAAGGCGGCCCGCAGGGCGACAGCTTCTGGTCCTGGCGCAAGCTGATGTACGGCTTCCTCGAAAACCTGACGCCGGATGACGTGGAGGTCATCGCTACCCAGCTCTACATCGAAATGCTGCGCGCCGGTTATACCGCCGTGGCGGAATTTCATTATTTGCATCACGACTCGCAAGGGCGGCCCTACGCCAACCCTGCGGAAACCGGCGAGCGCATCGCCGCCGCGGCCGGCAACACCGGCATCGCCCTGAGCCTGCTGCCGGTGTTTTATGCGCACGGCAACTTCGGCGGCATCGAGCCGACCGTGGGGCAGCGGCGTTTCATCAACTCCCTTGACGGCTTCAACCGCATCCTCGAATCGCTGGCGAAGACGGTGAAGGCCGATCCGGCGCAGCGCATTGGCGTGGCACCGCATTCGTTGCGCGCGGTGACGCCGGAGGAGTTGAAGGTGGTGGTGGCGAGCATGGAGCGCATCGACGCCAAGGCGCCGATCCACATTCACGCCGCCGAGCAGCAGAAGGAAGTCGACGACTGTCTCAGCTGGGGCGGCACGCGCCCGGTGGCCTGGCTGCTGGATCAAGTGCAGCTGGATGCGCGCTGGTGCGTGGTGCATGCCACGCACATGGATGCCAACGAGACCAAGGCCCTGGCGCGCTCCGGCGCGGTAGCAGGGCTATGTCCCACCACCGAGGGCGATCTCGGCGATGGCTTCTTCAACGCCGCTTCCTACCTGCGCGCCAGCGGCAAGATCGGCATCGGCGGCGACAGCCATGCGGCGGTCGATCCCTTCCTGGAGCTGCGCCTGTTCGAATACGGCCAGCGGCTCAAGCTGGAGCGGCGCAACGTGCTGGCCCTGGCCATCGGCGATTCGCTCGGCGGCCAGCTCTATCGCAGCACTTGCGCCGGCGGCGCGCAGGCGCTGGGACACAACATCGGCCAGCTTGCCGCGGGTTTCCGCGCCGACTGGGTGGTGCTCAACGGCGACGATGCAGCGCTGGCGGAGCAGAGCGACGACGGCCTGCTCGACTCGGCCATTTTCGGCCCGGTGCGGGCGCCGGTGCGTGACGTGATGGTGGCGGGGCAGTGGCAGGTGCGCGATGGCGTGCATGCGCAGGGGGAAGCCAGCCTGAAGCGTTATCGCGCGGTGATGAAGCGCCTGCTGAATTGAGATTCCGATGAATCAATGGGACGCAATCTGGCTCAACGCCCGGCTGGCGACTCTTGATGAGGGTGCGGACGCTTACGGCAGCATCGAGGATGGCGTAGTCGCGGCGCGCGATGGACGCATCGCCTGGGTCGGACCACGCGCTGAACTGCCCTCCGGCTGGAAGGCGCGGATCGAGCACGATTGCCGCAGCGGCTGGCTCACGCCAGGCCTGATCGACTGTCACACCCATCTGGTTTACGCCGGCAGCCGCGCCGGCGAATTCGAGCAGCGCCTGCAAGGCGCCAGCTACGAGGAGATCGCCAGGGCGGGGGGCGGCATCGTTTCCACGGTGCGGGCCACGCGCGCGGCCAGCGAACTGGACTTGCTGCGCCAGAGCAGCAGACGGCTGGCGGCGCTGCTGGCCGAGGGCGTCACCACGGTGGAGATCAAGTCGGGCTACGGGCTCGACACTGCCACCGAGAGCCGCATCCTGCGCGTGGCGCGGCAACTGGCGGCGAGCTGTGCCATCGAAGTCAAAACCACTTTTCTCGGCGCACATGCCTTGCCGCCGGAGTATGCCGGGCGGCCCGACGATTACATCAGCCTGGTCTGCGAGGAGATGCTGCCGGCGATCCACAAGGCCGGGCTGGCGGATGCGGTCGATGCGTTCTGCGAAGGCATCGGCTTCAGCCCCGCACAAACCGCTCGCGTGTTCGCGAAGGCGCGCAGTCTGGGCCTGCCGGTTAAGCTGCACGCCGACCAGTTGTCCGATCTCGGCGGCGCCGGGTTGGCCGCGCAGCATGGCGCGCTCTCCGCCGATCATCTCGAATACAGCTCGCGAGCCTCGGTGGAAGCGATGGCGCGGGCCGGTACAGTGGCGGTGCTGTTGCCGGGCGCCTATTACTTTCTGCGTGAAACAAAACTGCCGCCGATTGCGGCGCTGCGTGAACAGGGCGTGCCGATGGCCCTGGCTACCGACTGCAATCCAGGCACCTCGCCTTGCACCTCGCTGCTGCTGATGCTGAACATGGCCTGCACCCTGTTCCGGCTGACGCCGGCGGAGGCCTTGGCCGGGGTGACGCGCCACGCTGCGCGAGCGCTGGGCTTGCAAGCGGAGGCGGGGCGCATCGCGCCGGGCTTGCGCGCCGATCTGGCCTTGTGGGAGATCGAACGTCCGGCGGAATTGGCATACGCCTTTGGCGCCAATCCCTGTGTCGGCCGCTACTATGCCGGAACCGTTGCACCAGCGAGCTCATGAATCCGAACGACAGCGCCAGCACAGCCCTCTTCACCTTCGTACCCGGCACCACGCCGCTGCTGATCAATGTGCCGCATGCCGGCACCTATGTTCCGCCGGAGTTGCGCCAGGGCATGAGCAGCGTGGCGCAGACCGTGCCGGATACCGACTGGCATGTGCATCTGCTGTACCAGTTCGCGCTGGAGCTGGGCGCGGGCCTGATGGTGGCGACGCATTCGCGCTATGTGGTCGACCTCAATCGCGATCCCGGCGACGCCGTGCTCTATGCTGGTGCCGACAACACCGAGCTGTGTCCGACACGCAGCTTCGCCAATGACGAGTTGTATCTGCCCGGACAGAAGCCGGATGCGCCACAGATCGCGTTGCGCAAGGCACGCTACTGGGCGCCATACCATGAGGCTCTGGCCGCAAACCTGGCGCGGATCAGGGCCCGGCATGGCTACGCCATCCTGCTCGATGGTCATTCCATCCGCTCGCAGGTGCCGCGTTTCTTCGAGGGGCATCTGCCGGACCTGAATCTCGGCACTGCCGATGGCGCAAGCTGTGATGCCGCCTTGCAGGCTGCGGCGATGCGAGTGCTGCAATCCGCCCCCGGCCTCAGCTCGATCTGCAACGGCCGCTTCAAGGGCGGCTATATCACGCGCCGCTACGGCCGCCCGGCCGAGGGCGTGCAGGCGCTGCAACTGGAAATGGCGCAGTCCTGCTACATGGACGAGTCGGCCCCCTATGCCTGGGAGCCGCGGCGGGCGGAGGCCCTGGTTGCGGTATTGCGGCGTTTGCTGGAGAGTCTGCTGGCATGGCCTGGTGCGGGAGTGCCTGATGAGCGGAGTCCGTGAACGATTGAAGCGGATGCGGCCGGTCTCACTCGGCGCCGTGCTGCTTGCCGCCATCCTGTTCCCCGCCGGCGCCGCCTGGTGCGACAACTACCGCCATGACAGTCCGGCGTCGCCGACCGAGCGCTTCTCCATCGATGTGCAGGGCAGCGGGCGCAGCTACTACGTTCACTTTCCCAGCGGCAGCCGCGCGGCGCCCTGGTCGCTGGTGCTGGTGCTGCACGGCGCGGGCAGCGATGCACCCGACACGCTGTCGATGCAGCGCTGGATCGAAGCGTCCGATCTGAATGGCTTCATCCTGGTCGGGCTGGAAGCGAGGCCGCCGCGCGCCTGGCTACCGGTCAATTTCCGCTTCAATCCGCGCGTGTGGAACAGCGGCGATCCGGGAGTGCAGGAAGAAGGCGTCCTTAAAAATGACGACGTCGCCTATGTCCGCGCCGTCCTCGATGAACTCGGGCGCCGCTATACCATCGACCCGTCCCGCGTTTATGCCACCGGCTTCTCCAGCGGCGGCGGCATGACGCAGCGTCTGGGTGTGGAACTGAGCGAGCGCTTCGCTGCCATTGCCGCAGTGGGCAGCCTGCGCGCACAGGCCACGGCGCCGCGCGCTGCGCTTTCGGTGCTGCTGATTTATGGCCGGCGCGATCCGGTGGTGCCCTACGACGGCGGCACGCGCGTCACGCCCTGGGGCGATTTCCCCGGCATGCCGCCGGTGTCGTCGAGCATTGCCGCCTGGGCAGGCGATCTGCACTGCGGCGGCGATGCGCAGACGACGCAGCCCGGTCCCCTGGTGCAGCGCCAGGCGTGGAAGGATTGCGATGGCGGCACCGAGGTGCAGGCGGTGACGGTGGACGATCTGGGCCATCACTGGGCGGGCAGCCTGCCCGACGGGATGAAGGAATCCATGGCGGGCCCGCAAAGCCAGGCTTTCGATGACACCGGCGAGATCTGGGCGTTTTTTGCCACCCATCCGCGCCGCGGCACCAGGCCGCAGGCGCTCGAGACCGCCGTGCCGGCCGGGCATTGATCGTGCCCGCGGGGGCGTAACACCGCCACAGGTGACGCTGGCGCAAAGCCGTTGTATTGTGTTTCAAAATTAAGCGTATTGATGTTGGTAACTCGAATTACCTGATCGTTGCATCGGCGCGGAAAAATAAAGCGGCGGGTTGACCTGCCGCGCGAGGGGGAGACAGGACCATGCAATCCAGAACACTGGGTATGGGCGTTGTCCGTTGGGCCGCGGTGACGGCTTTTCTGTGCCTGTCGGTGTGTGCACCGCGGGCCTGGGCCATCGATTTCAGCTTCGAGCCCTGGTTGTTCCACGACGAGGTGAAAGGGGTGCTCAACACCACCCTGACCGCCGGCGTCGGGGTGCGCACGCAGAGCCCGAGCGCGAACCTGATCGCCAAGGGCGACATCAATCCCACGGTCTGCGGCTTTCCCTACCAGATCTGCCAGGGCTTGTTCCGCACGCAGATTTATCCGGCGGAGCACCTGACGGCGGCGCCCGGCTCGTTCACCAACAACAGCGATGCCGGCGATCTCAACTACGGCCACAAGGGCGATATCTTCCAGGCGCCGGCCAAGGTCACCTCCGACCTTACGCTGACCTATGGCAATTTCGGCATCTTCGCCCGCGCGCTGTATTTCTACGATGTGGTCAACAACGATTTCACCGAAACACACCCCAACGAGATCACGCCGCAAAACGTCAACCAGGTGGGCCGGGTCGGCACCACCCTGCCGACCCTGAACGGCTTGATCGGCGGCTCCTGCGCCAACCTGGTCGCACCGCTGGCCGGCCTGCTGCAGCCGATCACCGGCCTGGTCGACCCGATCCTCAATGGCGGAGGCCTGCCTTCGCTGGTGCCGAACGTGCAGGCAGTGTGCGGGCGGTTTTACGGGCCGGGCGGGAGGGTGCGCAGCAAGCGCACCGACGGCGAGGTGCTGGCCCAGGCCGGCACCAACATGCAATACCTGGACAGCTATTTCTTCGGCAAACTGCCGTTGTGGGGCGAGCACGATCTGACCTTCAAGATCGGCCGCCAGCTGGTCAACTGGGGCGAAAGCACCACCCTGGTTCTGAACAGCATCAACTCGGCCAACCCGGTCAATGCCAACAATTTCTATCGCATCGGCAACCAGGTCGAGGAGGACTTCGTGCCGGTGAACATGATCGACCTGGGCTTCAGCCCGTTCGAGAACTTTACCGCGGAAGGGTTTTACCAGCTGGAATGGAAGCCGATCGAGGCGCCGGCGCCAGGCACCTATTTCTCCAGCATCAACGTCGGCACCAACAACGCCGGCCAGACGCTCAGCGCCGGCTTCGGCCAGGCGCCGGAAGACCCCGACTGCCTGGGCAAGCTCGGCGACAACATCCTGACCGGATTGACGCCGACCTGCATCACCATCAACCGCGTGCCGGACCTGGAGCCGCGCACCGCCGGGCAATACGGCGTCAAGCTCGATTATTACTTCGACAATCTCAACAACGGCACCGATTTTTCCCTCTACTACGAGAACTATCACTCGCGCCTGCCGTATGCGAGTTTCTTCGCGGGCTACCCGAGCTGCGGCCGCGCCGAAGGCAATGCGCGCGGCAACAACGCCACCGATATCGTTTCGCTGCTGCAGGATTGCCCGAACTTCCCGCTGTTCGCTCCCGGCAATCCGACCCAGGCCACTTCCAGCGCGCTGAACGTGCAGAGCGTGCGCTTCATGCTGGAATATCCGGAGGACATCCATCTGGTCGGCGCCAGCTTCAACACCACCGTCGGCAGTTACTCGATCCAGGGCGAGGTGGCCTATCGCCCGAACAAGCCGATGCAGGTGGATGCGCACGACTTGGCGTTCGCCGCGCTCGGCGCGCAGGGCACGCGCTGCGGCGAGCCCGGCATCAACTGCGAAGGCACCAGCGGGCTGGGAGCACTCGGCGTCGGCGGCGTCGGCCTTGGGCCGAACGGCCAGACCCTGACCTACGGCAGCAGCGACGCGGTGAACCAGAGCGGCCAGACCTATACCACGGACACTTTCAACCTCATCGTCGGCCATGCCGCCGGCGCGCAGCGCTACTTCCCCAATTTCGTGATTCCGTATCGCGGCGGCGTGGTGGGGGAGAACACACCGTGCTTCCCCAAGCCGGGCACCGCCGAGGACGCGCAATACGGCTTCAACACTTTCCAGCACCCGTATTACGCTTACGACAAGAACAGTCCCTGTTACATCCAGGGCTACCAGCGCATGCAGGACTTCCAGTTCAATATCGGCGCTACCCGCGTTTACGGCGCCAGCGACAATCCGATCGGGGCGAACCAGATCATCCTGGTCTATGAAGCGGGGGCGGAGTACGTGCCGTTCCTGCCGGCCTATGACCAGCTGGTGCTGGAAGGCCCCAACTCCACCACCGCCCCCACCGCCGGTGCCGACGGTTCCGGCTCCAATGGTTCGCGCATGGGCTGCTCGAATATTCCGGACTGCTCTTACGGCCCGGATGGCATACGCTTCAACCCGCACCAGCAGGACCACTCCGGCTATCCCACCTCGCTTTCCTGGGGCTATCGCGTCATCGGCCTGCTCACCTACGAGCAGATCGTGCCCAATGTCACGCTCAAGCCCTTCATCCTGTTCTCGCAGGACGTGGGCGGCATTTCGCCCGGGCCGGCCGGCAATTTCGTCAAGGGCCGCAAGCTGGTCAACACCGTGTTCGAGTTCCGCTACAAGCAGGCCCTTTCATTCAGCCTGGGCTATGCCTGGTACTGGGGCGGCGGTGTTTACAACACCTTGTCGGATCGCGACTTCGCGCAGGCGTTCGTGAAGTATCAGTTCTGATCGGAAAAGCAGTTTCTCGCGCGAAGACGCAAAGAACGCAAAGAAAAGCAGTTCGAGATTGTTCTTCTTATCGCGTCTTTGCGGCTTTGCGCGAGATCACTTTGTTGTTTCCGAATTAATCCGCGAACTTCGCCTCGCGCTTCTGCAGTTGCGCCGTCAGCGCTTCGGTCAGATCGTCGGACACCAGCATGGCGGCATTCCAGGTGGCGACCATTTCCAGGCCTTCGCGCACCGAGTGGTCGCGCGAGTAGAGCAGGTTGTGCTTGATGCCGCGCACGGTGATGGGCGATTTGGCGGCAATGCGGCGGGCGAGTTGCTCCACTTGCGCCATCAGTTCCTCGCGCGTGGCATAGGCCTGGCCGACCAGGCCGATGTTCTGCGCCTTGCGGCCGTCGAAAGTCTCGGCGGTGTAAGTCAGCTCGGTCAGTTGCGGCAAGCCGATGACGTGGCGCAGGCGTTGCAGGGTGCCGACATCGGCGGTGACGGCGAGATCCACTTCCTTGATCGAGAATTTGGCATCACCGGTGCAGTAGCGCATGTCGCAGGCGGCGATCAGGTCGATGCCGGCGCCGATGCAGGCGCCGTGCACCGCGGCGATCATCGGCACGCGCAGGCGCTCGACGCTGTTGAAGCAGTCCTGTGCATGCAGGATGAACTTGCGCACGTTCTCGCGGGCCCGCGCCGGACAGCCCTTGTTGGCCGCCATCTGGCCGAGATGGGCCAGCGCGTCCATGTCGATGCCGGCGGTGAAGTGGCGGCCTTCGCCGCACAGGATCACCACCCGGACCTGCGGCTGATCGTCGAGCCAGGCCACGGCCCTGGGGAATTCGTCCCACATGGTCATCGAGAAAGCATTGGCTTTGTCCGGGCGGTTCAGGCGCAGCCAGGCGATGTGATCCTGCAGGTCGATCTTGAGAGTCTGGAATTCCATGATGTCGACGCGGTATCCGCGTGCTTTCTCCTGTTGCGGTGCTGGCCTGCTGCGCAGGTCTGAACCCCGATCTTGAATGGTTTGGACGCGAATCGGTAGGGGTACATGTCATGAGGGCTTCAAGCGGCCTCCCTATCATCGACCCAGGCTCAGGGGATCGAACATGAAAACACACCAGGCTGGTTGGGGCAGGATGGGGTTTCGGGGCTTGATGGCGCTGGGGCTGGCCGGTGCCTCGGCTTTTGCGGCGGCGGCAACGCCCGCCGCGCCGCAGTGGCTGAACGGCGATACCCACGTTCACGACGATCATTCCTCGGACGGCAGCTTCCTGCGCCAGACCATCGGACAGGGTTCGCCCGGAAATCTTTCCGTCGCCGGCCAGATCCTGGAAGGCGAGCTGATGGGGCTGGCCTTCATGCCGCTCACCGATCATCGCACCTACGACCAGCAATACGATCCGCTGTGGGAATCGGGCAAGCTGCTGCTGATTCCGGGCGAGGAGGCCAACGGCAGTCCGCACGCGACGGTGCTGGGCGCCGTCGACAGCATCGTGCAGGGCGGGGTGCCGGCCGGGCAGAGCAGCGTGCATATCGTGCAGCAGTCGCTGTGGGACGCACACGCGCAGGGCGCTTCCTGGGGCACGGCGCATCCGGATGACGGCGAGCTGAACGCGGACGGTACACCCAACGACAACGCCAGCGCGGTCGGCATCGATACCATCGAAGTGTGGAACCGCGCCAGCGCGCCGGATACCGAGATCGACTACGCCGAGACCCGTTGGAACCGCGGCTTCCGCAGCGGCGTCGCCGGAGCATCCGACGATCACTTCAAGGAATTGTGGGTCGCATCGCTGGATCGTCCGGGGCGATCGAATACCTCGGTCTTCGTCACCAGCCCCAGCGTGCGCGGCATCGTGCAGGGACTATGGGCCGGACATACCCGCGTCAACGGCGGCGAGCTGTTCGCGCCGGTGGTGACGCTCGAAGCCGACATGAACGGCGACGGCAAGTTTGAAACACTCGGCGGCGACGAGGTCATTGCCGCGCCGGGCACCAAGGGGCGCTTGCGTATCACGGTGAGCAACGCCATCAACACCAGCGTGCTGCTGTACAAGTCGCCGGGCCGCTCCGCCGGCGCGGTGCAGACCTTCCATCCGATCAGCCTGCTCCAGTCCCAGGTGTTCTACGCCGACATCGTTGCCGGGGCCGAGCCGAGCTGGTATCGCGTCGAGGTGCGTGGTCCGGCCCTGCCGCCCGGGATCGAAACCAGCATCCTGACCAACCCGGCCGATCTGGCGGCGTACCTGGCACAGGCGCTCAAGCTGGATGAGCTGCGCGCCCTGACCGCGCCGATCTTCATTTCGCCTTCTCCGGTCGCGGCGCAGCCGGAAATTCCGACGCCTGCCGATCAGGGCCAGGCCGATGGGGCGCAGCTGGCAATCGGCGATGCGGGAGACTTCAGCGGCTTTCCGGATATCGCGGTGGACGGCAGCGTCACGCACGTCGTCGCCGAAGTGCATGGCGCCGCCACCAGCGCGGTGATGTATCGGCGCAGGCTCGGCAATGGGACTTGGTCCGCGCCGCTGAATCTGGCACCGGCCTCGCCGCAGGCGCGCTTCCCCAAGGTGGTCGCCAAGGGCGGCGAGGTCTGGGTGGTGTGGCAGGACGAGCGCGACGGTGAGCAGCCGCACCGGCCGATGATCTATCTGCGTCATTCGGCCGATGGCGGCGTCGACTGGGCGCCGGAGCTGCAATTGCGCGCCATCGCCGGCCGCGCCGAGCATCCGGTCCTGGCGCTGACCGCCTATGGCCTGCCGTTGGTGGTGTGGCAGGAGATCAGCGCCGGCTACCCGTTCGACGTGATGGCGCAGATCGTCGGCGTGGACCCGCAGCCGCTCAACCTGAGCCGCGCCGGCAAATCGTTTCACGCGGCGGATCTGATCGATACGCGCTCGGCCCTGTATCCCGCATCGGTGTGGCCGACGGTGACGGTGGCCGACGATGGGCGCATGGCGGTGGGCTGGCAGGACGACCGCACCGACAAGGACCCGTTGTGGACCGGCGGCCTCGGCTACACCGACGGCACCGACCCGGACAACTGGCAGGTGATGGTCAGCAGCCACGCGCCGTATTCCGGAAGCTGGAGCGCGCCGGTGAGCCTGGGCGCGGATGACCATGCCGACCGTCACCCGACCTTGAGCTTCACTCACAGCGGGCGGCTGGTGGCGGCCTGGGACAGCAAGACCCTGCAACCCTCCGGCGCCAACCTGGAACTGCTCAGCGCCTGGTCGGCGAACGGCGGCCTGAGCTGGACCGCGCCGGTGACGGTGGCTGCCGATGCTGCGGCGATGAGCCAATGGCCGAAGCTGGGACGCGGCAGCGATGGCGAGGCGCAACTGGTCTGGTACGACTCGCGCTCCGCCGACTGGCGCTGGCGCGTGATGACAGCGGAACTGGGCGAAAACGGCCTCTGGAGCGCCGGGCACATACTGCCTGGAAAAGGCAACAATACCTGGCCGGCGCTGGATCAGGGCGTGATGGTATTCGCCGGCACGCGCAATGCGCAGCGCCTGCAGCGCGACCATACGCAGCAGATCTTTTATGTGGCGGGGTTTCGCTAGCGCGGCGCTTGGTCCGGCGCGCGGCCCCCTGATTACAAATCAGCGGGCCGGATTTGGTAAAAATGGTGGTTCGCGGCAAGCAAATCGATTCATGCATATTCGATTTTCTGTCTTCCGGAGCGATGCGGAGTGGCGTTAGGGTATATCCCTCACGCATCGCGCCGAGCAGGAACCGATCATGCAGACCCATGCCGTATCCGCCCAGGCCGGGCGAGCCGGGATTGCCGGAGTCGGGGGCTATCCGGCAGCGTCGTCGCGCGTATTGCCTGTTTCGGCACTGTCCCGTTGCTCGATTCTGCTGGCGCCCGGCCTGCACGGCGCGGTTGCACGGGACTGGCAGCGTCGTTTTCCCCAATTCCGCACCGTCGGGCAGGGCGACTGGGAGGCTCCGGACCTTGATGGCTGGGCACGAACCATTGCGGGAGCGGCATTGCGCATGCCCAGGCCGGTCGTAGTGGTGGCGCACGGTTTCGCCTGTCTGGCAACGGTGCAGGCGGCTGCGCTCCGACCCGGAGCAATTGCCGGCGCCCTGCTCACCGACCCGGCCGATCCCGCCCATTTCGGGCTGGAGCGGAGGCTTGCCGAGCTGGAGCCCGATTTTCCGAGTGTGCTGGTCGCCAGCGAAAACGATCGCGGCCTGGGGCTGGCGCGATCCTGGCAATGGGCGCTGCGCTGGAACAGCCAGTTCGCCAGCCAGGAACGGGACGGACGCGGCAAGGCGCGCTCGGGCCACGCACAATGGCACGGGCAGCCTGATCTGGAGCTTGGATTGCTGGAGCAGCTTTGCCGGCGCGTGGCGGCTTAGAGCCTCTTAGGCCCCTAAAACGAAAAACGCCGGCCGAGGCCGACGAGATACTTCGTTTTGCAACGTTCGCAAGTCGCTGACCAGCGCTTGCTGAAAAACTTGGTGGGCTGTCCGGGACTCGAACCTGGAACCTACTGATTAAGAGTCAGCTGCTCTACCATTGAGCTAACAGCCCAGCACAAAACTTTGGGGTGGACGATGGGACTCGAACCCACGACCTCCGGAATCACAATCCGGAGCTCTAACCAACTGAGCTACGCCCACCAAAGACGACCATTTTAACTGATTGGTAACACAACAGAAAAGCCCCGCGTACCGAATTACTGCCTTGCCGCCGCCCGAAGCCAGAAAAAACTGGTGCCGAGAAGAGGAATCGAACCTCCGACCTACTGATTACGAATCAGTTGCTCTACCGACTGAGCTATCTCGGCACGGGGCGCGCATTATAGCCAAAGCCGGCCACAAAGAGGCCAGTTCGGAGCCGGATCATCAATTCTTCCGCTTTTTTTGAGCTTTTTCCTCGCCGCAAGCGACTGGTCCCCCGCTGTTTGAAATAAAATAGCGCGGTCCATGCTCCGGAGAGGTGGCAGAGTGGTCTATTGCGGCGGTCTTGAAAACCGCTGACGGTTTATCCCGTCCGGGGGTTCGAATCCCTCCCTCTCCGCCATTCAAGACGCCGTCAGGCGCCCGTAGCTCAGTCGGATAGAGCATCGGCCTTCTAAGCCGGAAGTCAAACCTTTTGGATCATAGAATTACTTTGTAGAACAGCGAGTTGCTGTTGCGTTCGTTTGCGGTGAAATGCTGCCATCTGCACGAATCTGCACTGCTCGTGCAGATGGAGTGCAGATCGTGGTGGGTTCGTTGCGCACGTGGCCGCGCACATGTAGAAGCCATAGCGGGTTACGGCATCCTGACTAGCGTTGCTCGGGATGCTGGCCTTCCTATAGACTGCTTCCAGGTGGCCGAGCCTCCCATCCGCACCCTCATAGGGTATGGCGAATTCGGTAATTTTTTGCATTCTGCCAATCAACCGTGGTCAACCATGGCTCGATACGCAGGGCAAGGCGGATACCCTACGCGTGAGCCGCGGAGACGACTACGATGTTGAATCGAATCAGCCAGGGCGACATTAAACGCCAAGCCAAGATCCTCGCTAAGTTCCTCGACGAGGAAGGTGTTCAGCTAGGGCATTCCAAGGCATTGGAGGCGCTGGCCCGTTGTTACGGGCATCGCGATTGGCGAACCGCTCAAGCAACACTTCCCATCGAATCAAAGCAGATTGAAGATGGAGCGATCAAAATGATAACAGCACTAACGCTTGCCCTCCTCAGAAGAGAGCATCTCGCGGAAGCAGATATTATTTATGCGCTCGACCCCAATGGTGAGAGGAGGATTCTTTGGAAGACCCTAAAATTGCCAGCATTTATGGGGCAACAAGTCGAAGCAAAACTTCGGAGCGAGATTACTTTGCCAACAAACAGCTTGCAAGAAGGTGATCTTGCTGCGGCTGTTGCGCGGATTCGCGAGTTGGGCGGTGGCAGGGGGATTTGCTATGAAAAAGAGTGACGCGATCACACTTTGGGCTGCACATCTGCGCGTGCGCTCCTCAACTTAGGCGTTGACCGCTTATCTGGCAGCTATTCCGTCCCGAACTTGAGCGGCCGACCGTCTCTTCTTGCACAGACCTGCCCCACACTGAGGGCTCGGTGGTTGCCCCACCGAGCAGCCCGAAACGGCCACTCGCCAGTGACTCCTATGCGCCGGCTGCTGCCGGATGAGTGACCGGGTGCGCCAGTATCGGTCATTCATTCGGGCATAAGAACACGGGTCGCCGCCGAGGCTAAACAATCTACCCGGCCGTTCTTTGTGGCCGTGGGGCTGATCGCGCAGCAACTCGCCGACGCACTCATCAGCTACGGCCGTATTCTGGCACCGAGCGGGCGCGCGCCGCCGCTACCTGCCGGCGCCAGGCAAACTCGCACTCGGTCAGCCTTTCGCGCAGCAACTCGACCGACTCAGCAAGCGCACGGGAAGCGCCGTCGCCGCGGTTGAGCTGGCGAGCAATCTGGTTGAGATTGACCCCAATCAAGCGCATTTGCCGGGCCAGCTCCAGTACGGCCTGTTGCTCATGCTGGAGCAGATCGACGTTGCCGGTGACCAACTCCCGAAGGGCCTTGCGAGCCAACCTGGAACGGCAAATGCCGGTACGCTGCGCCAAGTTTTGCAGCGCTCCGTGCTCGGCATCGGTGAGCCGCACACGGAACGTCTCGCTGCGCTTCTGGCGGCGGAGGACTGGCATGATTCACCGGCCTTGCTGTCTCGGTGCGAAGCACCGGCGGAGCGCGCACGGGGCATGCGCGGGAGCGGCGAAGTGCCGGGCACTTCCGGCAAACTGTCCCACAGTTTGCGAATCCGCGCCTTCACGCTTTTGGCCGCTTTTTGCCCGCACCTTCGACATGGGGCTGTTCCGCTTTCGCAGGCCCTGGCCTAACACTGCCGCCCTCCAACGTCGTGAGCACAAGGAGCGTGCGACATGCGCAACAAGTCGGTCCTTCTCGCCAAAACCAAGATCGCGGTGTTTCACTACCGCATCACCGAAGAGCTGCACCAACGCATAGCAGTACGGCAATGCGAGAGTCGCGCCGAAGCCGCGATGCTCGCCGCTAGGTTTGCAACCTACGAGGGAACGCGTGAGCGCAGCGGTTGTGATGCACACGTGAGCGCAGGGGTAATCGCATAGTGCAAATAATGATGTTGGCATCCGCTGGCCTCGCTTCTTTCAACTCCTGCCGAAATCCTGGGCCGCGCACCGTTCATCGTCAAATGACAAGTCGTCCGAACAAACCCGGCGCGCCCGTACCGCTGACATCGCGCGGGAGCAGCCGCGCGCATCAACTCAATGACTGTTCGTTGCAACCCGCGACGTTTGTGGTCAAGTCGCTGCTGCACTTCAACAGGCACGCAAACAGGGAGAGGTTTCCGTCCCCGCCGCTTGCCAAAGGAAAAATAATTCTTTGTCGTCAATGGCGCGCGCGTGCGTAAATGTGTGCCCTCTTACGAAAATGATGGAGCGGCGATCAAGGATGGTCGCCGACGGCAACATGAAGGAACACGGCAGCTCGCGCGAGCAAATCGCGGCACCAAACGATCTGGAGTTCGCTGTTCTGGACGTCCAAGGCTTCGCCAGGCTCGCGCACATTCCGAAAGCGACCATCCTCACACTGCGAAGCCGCTCCCCGGATAAGCTGCCGCCGCCGTTTCGCCTGCGCCCATTGCGCTGGCGTGTGCAGACCGTCGTGCGCTGGATGGAAAAGCAGGAACAAAGGGAGCTCGAACGGATCGCGCGCATTGGCCGGCGCGCCTGACCGGAGCGCACTGGTCGTGCGCTACTCCAGCAAAGACCTGATCCCCTAGCTGCTCGTGCTCGTGCTCGTGCTTGGGGCGGCACGCTGGCTCGCATGTGGCGGTGCAAATCCGCACAAATCTGGCGGCGCGGACGTGCTTACGAGAGCTAAGCCGTAAGTGCCTGTTTTTGCAGTCACGGGGGCTGCACCGTGGCGCGAAACTTGAGGGTCCCCGGAGCTGTGTCAAGGGCGGGCGTGAGCCCGGCGAAGCAACCCCTTGACGCAGCGTGGGGGACCTAAAATGGGGCTGGCGGTGGGTGACGCAGTTTGTCCCCCACCGCCATGGAAATACTCGCGGCTTGCCGCCAGATTTATGCGCTTTCAGTAAGTGACGTGCGTCACCCTAACGCTTCAACGTGCGGCGGCGACAATGCTTACATTTTTGTCGTGCCTATTTGCCGCGAACGATGTCGGTAGAGTGATCGGCCAAGTCCGGAATATCCGTCATATCAATTTCGGTTATTCCAAGCCGCGTCACGATTTTGTGTAGGTCGCCGTCATAGGCGGTGTTACCGTATACGCGAGTAATTTGTCTGCCGGTCGGACTGGTCAGATGCACTTCGGCATCACAAACGACACCGATTGAATCCTTGATCGGATCAAGGCCCTTCGCTTTGAGCCTTTGGAATATCGTGTTGACAACTTCAGAGGTGTCAGTCCCGACTTCTTCGCCAGTGGGTGGCTCGGAATAAATTAGTGAGACCATGTAGGCGTTCGGGCTATTGTTCTGTTCGATGCGATCCCACTGCGGTTTCAAAACCAAGCCTAGCTTGATTGGCTTTCGTATTGGCGACGGAGAGGCTACTGCTGCAACAGGCTTCGCACTCACAGGCTCGACATGGGCCATAGCTGGTTCGGGCGTTCCATACGGCACAATCGAGGTGAACACGACCCTAAATTCCGGCTCTTCCAGAGAGCCGCGCTCTGTCAGGCTCCATTCGTAGCCATCGCCGTGTGGCACAAGCTTCGCTGAAAAGGTCACTTGTTGCCCTACGGTCAAGGACGATAGCTGTTGGTATACCGGCGATCCTGCCGGTACATCTTCGTCGCTCTGGTAAATCGAGTTGGTCGAGGAGCGAATTTTGACTCGTGCGTTGCCGCCGCCGTGATCGGTGCGTATTTCATCGATCTTGCCAACCCAACCTTTGGCGAATGCTCCGGTGCGGTCAATTGCCGCCTTCATCTCGGCATTGGCCTGATTGAACAGGGCCGACTCTTGAATTTCGTTATCGGTTGCCTTGTACGCCTCATATCTGCTCACGCGTGGGTATTCGACGGCGCGCTGATACGGGTCTAACTGAACATTCGGATGTCCATTGCAGCCCGCAATAGTCACGGCTGCCAAGAGCGCCAGCGATAAACGGTTCATAATTGGTCTTTGATGCTGACCTGGGCTGATGGACTTATTGCAGTCCGAATTGAGCTTTTTCAATCAGCTTGTTGTTTTGGAACATGGCGTTCATGTTTGAGCCGCCTGGGTTCACCCACTGATACATGACCGTATCAACGCTAGCCATCACTCCCGGCACGCCATCCATGTGGTTGCTGGATGACTCGGTTCCCGGATGACCGATGATTTGCACCACCTGTTGATAGGTCATGCCGTTCTGAATTTGCGAGTAGCTCGCCATCGTTACGACTGGTTGCAGAAAGCTGCTGCCTCCTCCGTTGCCGCCAGTTTCAGCTTGCTCATATACGAAGAACCCGACACCGGCCAGCACGATGATGACCAGCCAGGCCGGCACATTGGTTCCGGATGATTTGGTCTTGGTTTTTTCGCCGGGTGTCGTAGTGGTCTCTGCTTCCACTGGCTTCAAAATGATGGCCATGGGTAGGGCAGCAATGAACAACATGAAGCCAAAGAACCACCAGAGGCCAAAGCTATGGCCCTTTTTTGAAGCGATTGATCCGGGGATAAGACCCAGAAGTGCGGCGATGACCAGAAAGCCGATGATCCCCATTCGCATTTTCCCCTATTTTTTCTGCCAGCCCCTTGAGACCTAGGATACGGGCGTGCCGAAAGGACGGCAATTCAGACCAGGGCTTGGCGGGTTATCAGATGCGCGACCGGGGTTTGTGTGCCTTGGTCCTGGCCCGCTGCGACTGTATGCGGAAATCCTACAGAGCGGCTATTCGCCCATGAGCACGGGCGGCGGTCCCGCTACGCCGCGTCAGCGAGAGTAACCTGCAGGCGCACGTGTTCGGCTTCCCGCAGTGCCGAGATCATGCCGAATAGATTGGCAGAACTCGGATTGCCGCGGGGGCCGAGCATACGATGCAGGCTCTTGGGCGGTGTGCCGACGATCTTGGACAGGGCCTCGAAGCCGACCGTGGCGTTGATGTAGTCGCGCAGCACGGCCTTGCCGACCTCCAGTTCGCCTTCGAGCAGGGTCTCAAGGGCCTCGCGCAGCAGTTCGCGGCGGAATTCCACGTCGGCCTGCGCACGGGCCTTGACGGTTTCGGTGAAGCTCCTAGTGAGTGCCATGTTCGATTGATCTCCTGCGCTTCCGGTAATCCTGCCAATACGCCTGTGCGTGCCGGATCGCCCGCTGCTGATCCGATTTGTCGCTTCCGACCAGCAACACGACGAGGGCGTCGCCGTCGCGTCCGAAATAAATCCGGTAGCCAGGCCCCCAGTCGATCTTCTTCTCCAAGACGCCTTCGCCGACCGGCTCGACGTTGGACAGATTGCCCAGCTCCATTCGCTTCAAATGCACCGCGATCTTGGCGGCGGCCCTGGCGTTGAGGCCGGTGAACCAGGCGGCGAAGGGAGACTGATCCTGGGAGTCCAGATACTCGCGAATTTCGATCATAATAGTGCCATAAATGTTACCACATGGCAAAGGGGCTTCCGGCCGTACCGGCGCGGGCGGCGGCGACGGCGACGGCTGCAGCATTGTGGAAACCCGCGGAGAGTTGTTGTCACCATGCGGAAAATTGGCGCGCCCGGCTGGATTCGAACCAGCCACCTGCGGTTTAGAAGACCGCTGCTCTATCCAAATGAGCTACGGGCGCTTTTTTCCAATTTTACGCTAAGCGCCGGGCCAGGTCCTCGGCTCGCAGGTGGGTGTAGCGCTTGAGCATCTGCAGGGTCTTGTGGCCGGTGACCGCCGACAGGGCCATTACATCGTTACCCAGGCGCTCGGCGAGCCGGCTGGTCGCTTCGTGGCGGAGGTCATGCCAGTGCAGGTCTTCCAGTTTGGCGCGCCGGCTGACTCGCCGGAAGGCCTGGGTGAGGGCCGGCCCCTTGATCCGAAGCACGGTGCCGCCGTGGATCGGGCGCACCAGCTGCGAGAGCAACTCGATGGCCCGGCTGCTGAGCGGCACGTCGCGCGGGTCACCGTTCTTGGTCAAGTGCAGATGCGCGACCCGGCGGTTCATGTCCACGTCGGCCCAGGTCAGGCTGCACAGCTCTTCGCGGCGCATCGCCGTCTCGACTGCCAGTTCGATGGCTGTCGGCAGCATCTTGCAACGAGAGGCACGCGCCACTTTCAGCAGGCGGTCGAACTCGCCGGGACCGAGACGGCGATTACGGGGGCGCCCCATCGCCGGCAAGCGGATTTGCGATACCGGGTTTCCGGCCGGCAGGTACAAGCCCCATTCGCGAATGCCCTGGTCGATGGCACGCTTGAGCAAGGCGATTTCATGGCGGACGGTCTGCGTCGAGAGCAAGCGCTTCTGCGGCCGGCCATAGGGCCCGCCATTGCAGGCGCGGGTGCGTAGCCGCTCGTCTCGGTACGTCGCCACGCGCTCAGGGGTCAATGCAAGCAGAGGAAGCCGCCCCAGGTCGCCGCGTATGACTTTGTCGGCGACGCATTGCAGAGAGCTTGCGGCGCGCTTCGCCGGGAGGATTTCGCTCCGGTAGCGGGTCAACAGCGCCGCGACCGTCATGCGCTCGGCAAGCTCGGTACTGCGCCAGGCGCCGCGCTCGATGTCGCGCTCGACCTCGCGCGCCCATAGCTCGCCGGCGCCTTTGGTGGAAAAAGTCTTAGACTGGCGCGGCGTGCCCTGGCGGGTTACCGTAACGTCCCAGCGCGTCTCGCCCTCGATGATTCGTTTGCGGAAAGAGGCCATGTCCCAACTCCTGCGGATCGCGTGCAGATCGCGGTGTTGAGAAGACCTCAAACCCTAGACGATTCATGCACTTGTGGGACAAGATTTTCCGTCCTTCTAAGCCGAGGGTCACAGGTTCGATTCCTGTCGGGCGCGCCATTTTTTCTGCAAATCGACCCTGATTCTTCCAAGCCCATGGAATTGAAACTGACGGCCCAGCAGGTCGACGACCTGATTCATCTGGGTTTTGCCGCGAAGAGGAAAATACTCGCCATCGAGGAAGTGCGGCCGGGCTATGTGCGCGCACGGCTGCCGTATCGGGAATCGATGCTGCGGCCCGGCAATGTGCTGTCCGGCCCGGCGCTGTTCACCGCGGCGGACCTGGTGATGTATGCGCTGGTGCTGTCGCATATCGGGCCCGAGCTGATGGCGGTGACGGCGAATTTCAACATGAACTTCCTGGCCAAGGCCAAGCCGGGGGACATCATCGGCGAGGGCAAGATGCTCAAGCTGGGGCGGCGGCTGGCGGTGATGGAGACGCTGCTGTATTCGTCAGCGGAGCCGGAAACGCTGGTGGCGCATGTCACGGGGAGTTATGCGCTGCCGGTGAAGGCCTGAGCGGCGGCGCGGCCCCTCGATACACCCGCTGCGCGGGCATTCGGGGCGAACGGGCTTTTGTTATGAGTTTCTGACTCGCTGCCTAAGCCGCGTTTTCCACCGACAACTTCCGCTCGGTGCGGAAAGCACGAATCTCGGCGATGAAGGTCTCGCCGTAGTGCTCCAGCTTGTGCTTGCCCACGCCGGAGATTTCGGCGAAGGCATCCAGGTTCTGCGGCTGCTGTTCCGACATGTCGCGCAGCGCGGCATCGGCGAACACCACGTAAGGCGGCACTTTCTGTTCGTCGGCGAGACGCTTGCGCAGGGCGCGCAGGCGCTCGAACAGGTCTTCTCCCAGCGGGGTCTGCACCATATCCGTAGCGGAGGCCTGTCCGCGCGAGCGGCGCGTAGGGGCACGCTCCCGTTTGGGCGGCACCGCCAGTGTCACCTTCTGCTCGGCCTTGAGCACCTTGCGGCTGGCGGCGTTGAGCAGCAGCACCGGATAGCCGTCGGTGGTTTCGTCGAGCAGGCCCTGATGCAGCAGGGTGCGCGCCAGCAGGCGCCATTCGTCCTGCGAGCGCTGCTTGCCGATGCCGTAGGTGCTGAGCTGCTGGTGGCCGCGGTCGATGATCTTCTGGCTTTCGGCGCCGCGCAGCAGATCGATCACATAGGCCACGCCGAAGCGGCTGCCGCGTTGCGCCAGGCGCGCGACGCAGGACAGGAACTGCTGCGCCTCGTGGGTCCAGTCTTCCACCGGGCGCGGCGCCAGGCAGTTGTCGCAGGCGCCGCAGGGCGGCACGAAGTTCTCGCCGAAGTAGCGCAGCTGCACGGCGCGGCGGCATTCAGTGGACTCGGCGTAGTCGAGCACCTTGCGCAGGGCCTGGCGCGCAATGCGCTGCTCCTGCTCCAGCGGCTCGCCGGTGTCGGGATGGATTTTCTGGGCGATGAGGAAGTCGGCAGTGCGGATGTCGCCCACGCCGAAGTAGAGCAGGCAGTCGGCGGGATCGCCGTCGCGCCCGGCGCGGCCGGCTTCCTGGTAGTAGCCTTCCATGCTCTTGGGCAGGTCGTAATGGACCACCCAGCGCACGTCCGGCTTGTTGATGCCCATGCCGAAGGCGACGGTGGCGACGATCACCTGGGCGTCGTCGCGGATGAAAGAGTCCTGGTTGCTGCGGCGTGTTTCGGCGTCGAGGCCGGCGTGATACGGCAGGGCCCGCACGCCGTCGCCATTGAGCTTGGCCGACAGCTCATCGACCCGTCGCCGCGACAGGCAGTAGACGATGCCGACACCGCCGCCCTTGCGCGCGCGCTGTAGCAGCTCGGGATAGGTCTGCTTGTCCTTGGGCCGCACCGCGTAATGCAGGTTGGGGCGGTTGAAGCTGGCGACTTCCACCGCCGGGGTGCGCAGGCGCAGCTGCGCCACGATGTCCTCGCGCACCCGCCCGGTGGCGGTAGCGGTGAAGCCGAATACCGGGATTTCGGGGAAGCGCTCGCGCAGCATGCCGAGCTGGCGGTATTCCGGGCGGAAATCATGGCCCCATTCGGAGACGCAATGCGCCTCGTCGATGGTGAAGCCGGAGATGCCCTGGGCGTTTTGCAGCTGCGGCAGGAAGCCGCCGAGGAATTCCGGCAGCAGCAGCCGCTCCGGCGCCAGGTACAGCAGCTTGTACTCGCCGCGCATCAGGGCGGCGCTGCGCTCCGAGGCTTCGCGGCCGCCGAGGCTGGAATTGAGGAAGGTGGCGGGAATGCCCATGTCCTGCAGCAGCCGCACCTGGTCCTGCATCAGGGCGATCAGCGGCGACACCACCACCATCACCCCGCGCCGCAGCAGCGCCGGCAGCTGGAAACACAGGCTTTTGCCGCCGCCGGTGGGCATGATCGCCAGCAGATCGCGGCCGGCAAGGGCGTCGCGCACCACCGCTTCCTGTCCGGGGCGGAAGGCATCGAAGCCGAACCAGCGCTTCAGCGCGTCGAGCAGCGCTTCATGGGAGATTTCGGTGGGGGAGTCGGGCACGCGTTTTTAGAACCAACAGCGAAGAGCGCCATCCTAATGAAAATCGCGTGAGCTTGTTTGCAGTTGCCCCAGCCATTCGCTGCGGTTATGGATGCGGCGCGCGATGATATTGATCACATTTTCAGCGGATTGCAGCTGGCCTTCCACCAGCATCAGGCTGGAACCGAGGATGGCGTCGCGCTGCGCTTCCATCACCTTGGGCCAGATCACCAGGTTGGTGGAGCCGGTTTCGTCCTCCAGGGTGGCGAAAACCACGCCGGAGGCGGTGCCGGGACGCTGGCGGTGGGTGACGATGCCGGCGACGCGCACGGTTTTGCCGTTCGGCAGTTCGCGCAGTGCTTGGGCGGTGACCACGCGCATCCGCGCCAGCTTGCCGCGTAGCAAGGCCAGCGGGTGGCGGCCCAGGGTCAGGCCCAGGCTGCGGTAATCGGCCACCAGGGCCTGCCCTTCGGTCGGCGCCGGCAGGGCGATGGCTGGCTCGGCCCGCGCGGAACCGGCGAGTACCCGGTCCAGTTTCTGCACGCCCGCCACGGCCCAGCGCGAGGCGTGGCGGTGGCCGCTCAAGGATTGCAGGGCGCCGGATTCGGCCAGGGCGGCGAGGGCGTGGCGGCTCAGGCTGGCGCGGTTGGCGAGATCTTCGATGGAGTCGAATGGTGCCCGGGCGCGGGCTTGCAGCAGTTTGCCGGCTTCCGTTTCGGACAGGCCGCCGGCCATGCGCAAGCCCAGGCGCAATTCAGGCTTATCGTCATCGCCACGCTCCAGGGTGCAGTCCCATTCACTGATCGCGATATCGACGGGACGGAAGCGCACACCGTTGCGGCGCGCGTCATTGACCAATTGTGCCGGGGCATAGAAGCCCAGAGGCTGGGAATTGAGCAGGGAGGCGCAGAAGGCGGCGGGCTCGTGGTGCTTGAGCCAGCAGGAGACATAGCAGAGCAGGGCGAACGAAGCGGAGTGGCTTTGCGGGAAGCCGTAGGCGCCGAAGCCCAGTACCTGCTGATAAATCCGGTCGGCGAATTCATCCGAATAACCGCGCTCCTTCATGCCCTGCTTGAGCTTGGTCTCGAATTTCTCCAGGCCTCCACTACGCTTCCAGGCCGCCATGGAGCGCCGTACCTGGTCAGCCTCGCCGGGCGTGAAACCGGCGGCGACGATGGCGATATTCATCACCTGTTCCTGGAACAGCGGGACACCCAGCGTGCTTTTTAGAACGCCTTCGAGTGCATCGCTTTCGTATTTGACCTCTTCCTTCTTGTTCCGTCGTTGCAGGTAAGGGTGAACCATATCGCCCTGGATGGGACCGGGGCGGACGATGGCGATTTCAATAACCAGATCGAAGAAATTCCGCGGCTTCAAGCGCGGCAGCATGCTCATCTGCGCGCGTGACTCGATCTGGAATACGCCGATGGTTTCAGCCCTGCAAATCATGTCGTAGGTCTTTTCATCCTCGGCCGGAACGGTGGCGATGGTCAGGATCGGCTCGTTGCGGTATTCCGAAACCAATTCGAACGCCCGCCGCAGGGCGCTGAGCATGCCCAGCGCCAGCACGTCGATCTTGAACAGGCCCACCGAGTCCAGGTCATCCTTGTCCCACTGGATGATGGTGCGCTCCGGCATGGCGGCGTTTTCCACCGGCACCAGGGTGTGCAGGGGATGATGCGAGATGACGAAGCCGCCGACATGCTGCGACAGGTGGCGCGGCATGCCTTCGATTTCTCCGACCAGGCGCATGAAGTTGGTCAGCAGGACTCCATCCAGGGCGAAGCCCATTGCGGCAAGGCGTTCCCTCAGTTGCTCAGGTTCATCCCACCAGGCATGGGCCTTGGACAGGGCATCGACCTGGTCCAGCGACAGGCCCAGGGTCTTGCCCACGTCGCGCATGGCGCTGCGGCGGCGATAGGTGATGACGGTGGCGGCGATGGCGGCGCGGTCGCGGCCATACTTGGTATAGATATGCTGGATCACTTCTTCGCGGCGCTGGTGCTCGAAGTCGATGTCGATATCCGGTGGCTCGGCACGCTCTTTCGAGATGAAACGCTCGAACAGGAGGTTGACGCGATCCGGATCGATCTCGGTGATGCCGAGGGCGTAGCACACCACGGAGTTGGCGGCGGAGCCGCGGCCCTGGCAGAGAATTCCCTTCAATCGCGCGAACTGCATGATCTCGTGCACGGTAAGGAAATAGTTCTCGTATTTCAGTTCCCCGATCAGCTTCAATTCTTTTTCGATGTCGGCACGTGGCTTTGCCGGAATGCCGTTCGGCCAGCGCCAGCGGATGCCGATTTCGGTCAGATTGCGCAGGTGCTGCGTGGCATCCAGTCCCGACGGCACCAGCTCATGCGGGTAGCTGTATTGGATCTGGCGGAAATCGAAGGTGCAGCGTTCGGCCACCGCCAGCGTTTCACGCAGCAGTTCCGGCGGATAGAAGCGTTGCAGATTGGCCAGGTTGCGCAGGTGGCGTTCGCCGTTCGGAAACAGCGGCGCCCGTGCATCGTGCAGGCTGCAGCGCGCGCGGACACAGGCCATCACGTCCTGCAGGCGCCGCCGCTCGCGGACGTGGTAATGCACATCGCCGGCGGCGAGCAGCGGCAGGTTGTAGCGACGCGACAGGCGCTGCATCAGGTCGAGGCGTTCGTCGTCCTGCGGATGCAGGTGCCGCTCCCAGGCCAGCCACAGGCGCGAGCTGAAACGTTCACGCAGGGCTTCGATCTCGTCGGCGAAGACGGACTCGGTCATGCCTTGCGCCGCCCAGCGTGGAATCCACAGCGCCAGCAGTTCGCCGCTGTGCTGCGCCAGATCTTGCAGCGTGAGCCGGTACTGGCCCTTGCTGCTGCCGCGCCGGGCCTGGGTGATGAGGGAGCAGAGATTGGCATAGGCGGCGACAGTGGGCGCCAGCAGCACCAGCTTCGGACCATGATCGAGCTGGAACTCGCTGCCGACGATCAGGCGCATGCCGGTTTCCTTCGCCGTATCCCAGGCGCGGATGATGCCGGCGAGGGAGCATTCGTCGGTGACAGCGATGGCCTTGTAGCCGAGATCGTGGGCGCGTTGCACCAGTTCCTGCGGACTGGAGGCGCCGCGCTGGAAGGAAAAGCTGCTGAGGCTGTGCAGTTCTGCGTAACACTGTTTCATTGGGGCTTTCATCAGGGGCTTCATTGCCACAAGCCATGCAGCCGCCATTGCGGATCGCCCGGTTCGCGGTAGACCCACAGCTTGCGGCCGGACTCGTCTTCGGCCAGATGGTAGTCGCGGCTTTCCTGGCGGCCTTCCCACCAGCCGCATTCGATGCGCTCGGGCGGACCGAGCAGGCGCGGCAGCGGGATCGGCCGGGCGTGGGGCAATAGCCAGAATGGGCGTGGCGGATGTGCGCCGGCTGCCGGTGCGTTCGCGGCGGACCAGGCCCGCTCCGGGCGGTGGTCCGGCGTGGTGGCCAGATGGCGCACGGCTTCCGGCCCGAGCCGGGCGACGAGGCGTTCCTGCAGGGTGTCGAAGTTTTCGGCCAGGGCGTTGCCGGTCTGGAACAGATCGTCTTGCGCCGCGCTGGCCGGCTCGAAGCGCCGGGCTTCGAGAAACAGCTCCTGCACCGGCTCGGCCAGAATGACCTTCTCCAGCCGTTCGCGCAGCACCAGCAGCAGGCGATTGGGGTCGCGCGTTGGCGCCAGCAGGCCGATGTCCAGCCGGGTCATGCGCCGGCCGAGATCGCGGAAGCGCAGGCGGAAGCGCTGCACCGCCACATCGCGGCCGCGCAGGTAGAGGGCGAAGTCATTGAGCATCTTGCGCAACGGAAACAGCAGGGCCTCGGTGGTCTCGGCGTGGCCGGGCAGTTCGAAGCGGCGGCGGTAGACCGGCGGCGGCTCGAACGACTCCCAGGCTTCGCTGGCGCGGCCCAGCAGCCGCGCCAGAATCAGCGGCACCTGCGGACCGAAGCGGCGGCCCAGGGCGTCGTGGGGCAGGGCCAACACTTCGCCGATATGGCGCAGGCCGGAGCTGTGCAGGGTTTCGATCACCGCTTGATCGAAGGGCAGCAGTTGCAAGGGCCAGTCGCGGATGGCGGCGTGAATCTCGCCGAGGCGCGCAACGGGGCGTTGCAATCCGGCGCCGGCATGCGCCAGCAGGGCGGATGCTGCGAGGGTGGGAGCGATGCCATAGCTGCGGCTATAAGGCAGATCACGGGCTTGCGCGGTGATGTGCTGCCGCAAGGCCGGCCAGCCGCCATACAGGCGCAGGCTGCGGCGGATCTCCACCCACACGTCGAGCGTATTGGCGGCAAGCGTTACCGGTGTGCCCAGGCTGTAGGCCCAGCAGGCGATGGTTTCGAGGCCTTGCAACTCGGCTTGCGTATCCCGTTGCAGCAGGCGGATTTCCGGAATCAGACCGAGGGCGCTGTTGACGCCGATGCCGGGCTGAAGGCCGCGCTGGCTCGCCGCTTCGTTCAGGGCGATGAGGCGGCGGCGGGCGCCGCGGGTTTCGACGATGCCGGCGGGTTCATCCGGCGGCGGCGCCAGGGCCTCCAGCGGCAATGCCGGCAGGTGGATGCAGAGCCAAAGCACGATACATGCTCCGGCTCAAGCGGCTCGTCGCAAGGGAAACGGGCATTCCACCCGCTGACCGGGGCGGGCGCCGCGACAGCGCACGATTTCCACCGACAGGGCGGTCGGCGCGGCCTTGACTTGCAAACGCACGGCGGCGATGGAGTGCGCGCCATAAGCCCCGGCATGCGCGACGATGCCGATGCTGCGCCCGGTTTCGGCGGCGAGTTGCAGGCGGCGCTCGATGGGGGCTTCGAGCGCGGGGCTCCACAAGGCAACGACGCCATGGAGACCGGAGCGCAGCATCTGCTCGGCAGCCCACAGCGCGTCGACGCGATCTTTCGGCGTGATCCACAGCAGCTTGTGCAGATCGACGCCGGCATCGCGCAGCGCCGGGGCATAAGGGATATAGGGTGGGGCGATCAGTGCGACATGGCGCCCGGCCTGGGTCAGCCGCGCCAGCAGCGGCACCACCAGGGAAAAGCCAAGGCCCGATTCATGGCTCACCATCTGGCTCAGGGCGCCGACCGGCCAGCCGCCGAGCAGGGCCTGATCCAGGGCGCCGATCCCGGTGGATTCCGAATCAGGGCGGGTGCGGCCCAGGCCGCGCCAGACGCCGGCAATAGTGTTCACATCGACGCTGCCGCGCACGGCCTGCATGGCGGGGGCGAGGACGGCATTGGTGGAGGCGGCAAGCATGCCCGAATACTATACAAACGTACAGTAAATTGGCAAGAGCCGATGATTCCAGTCAAACGAGCGCCAGTCACTATTTTTGGAAAAATCCGCCGGCATTCGCGCGTTTGATCCGATGGCGACTGCTTTGCCAGCTTTTCAAGCATGCGGACAGCGGGATATGCGATAGCAAGTTCATCCGTAAGGACGAGGCGCAAGATGCCGGAAATTCTGAGACTTGGCCGATCCTCGCGGCGCCCTGGCGCTGCCTCATTTTTTCGATTTTTCAGGCCACAGGGTAATTCAATGGGTATTGCGGAAACGGCTCCGGTGATCGAAACCCCGCTGGTACGCGGCTACCCCCTGATCGGCAGCGTGCTGGGCATGGCCAAGGATCCGGCGCGGTTTTTCCTGGACTGCTACCGCGAATACGGCCCGGTGTTCCGCGTCAAGATCCTGAGCAAGACCTATACCGTGATTGCCGGCGTGGAAGCCGCCAACTTCCTCGGCACGCGCGAGGGCAAGGAGTGCCTGCGTTCCAAGGAATTCTGGCAGGGCCTGGTGGAGGAATATGGCGCCACCCGCACCCTCACCGGCGAGGACGGCGAGGCCCACAAGGAGCTGCGCGACATCATGCGCCGCGGCTACTCCAAGGAATCGATCAAGGGCCGCTACAACGAGCTGATCGACATCACCGATCGCTCCATCGAGCGCGACTGGAAGCCCGGCGAGCTGGCCCCGGTGCTGCAGTGCATGCAGTACATGGTGACCGATCAGCTCGGCTCCATCCTCACCGGCGCCGCGCCGCTGGAATACGTGCAGGACATCCGCACCACCATCCTCTACATCCTCAACGTGCTGGTGACGCGGCAGCGGCCGAAGTTTCTGCTCAAGCATCCCAGGTACAAGAAGGCCAAGGCGCGGGTATTCGAGCTCGGCCAGAAGATGATCGACAACTATCACGCCAAGGCCGGCACCAAGAAGGACGAAGAGAAAAATCTGATCGACGACATCATGGATGCGCACCTGCGCGATCCCAAGGTGATGCCGGCGAGCGATCTGGTGCTGACCCTGACCGGCCCCTACGTGGCGGGCCTGGATACGGTGGCCAACACCATCTCCTGTTTCGTCTACGCCGTGCTGAAGCATCCCGAGGTGCTGGCGCGGGTACAGAAGGAAGTGGACGCGCTGTTCGCCAACGGCCGCATCGAGGAAGAAGACCTCAAGAAAATCCCCTCGGTCCACGGCGCCATCATGGAGACCATGCGCCTGTATCCGATCGCCGTGGCGCAGATGCGTACCGCGACCAAGGACTTCACCTTCGCCGGCCACCAGATCAAGGGCGGGGAAATGCTCTACATCGGCACCAGCGTGCCGCACTTCATGGAAGAGTATTACCCCAACCCGGAAAAATTCGACATCGACCGTTACGAAAAGCCGCGCGCCGAGCACATGCAGTCCGGGGCTTACTCGCCCTACGGCCGCGGCCCGCACACCTGCCTGGGCAAGAGCCTGGCGGAAGTGCAGATGGCCATCTCCATGGCGCGCCTGTTCTACCGGCTCGACATGTCGCTCGATCCGGTGGATTACACCCTGGTCACCAAGACCGCGCCCACCCCGGGGCCGTCGACGGATTTCAGGGTCAAGGTCAAGGGTTTCCGCCACTAGGTCTCCGTCCCTGTAAATTTAAGATGGACGGGGACTAGGACGCCTGGGCGGGATGAATCCCGCCAACGGCGAGCCGATCATGCAGGGTGCAGATCCTGCAATATCGTGGGCAACAACTCGGCGACGGTCGGGTGGATATGCACGGCGCGAGCGACTGTCTTGTAGGAAGCCCCTGCGTACATGACATCCAGCAGGCAGTGGATCGCCTCATCGCCGCTGATGCCGAGGATCGAGGCGCCGAGCAGTTTCTCGCTGTCGGCGTCCACCATGATCTTGATGAAGCCCAGGGTCTCGCCGCGCTCCACCGCGCGGCCCACACGCGTCATCGGACGGGTGCCGATCAAAAGACGATGGCCTTTTTTCCTGGCCTCGGTCTCCGTCAGGCCAATGCGGGCAAGCGGTGGATCGATGAACAGGGCGTAGCAGGGAATGCGATCGGACAGATTGCGCGGAGGCTCATTCAACAGGCTGGCCGCCACGATCTCGTAGTCGTTGTAGGCGGTGTGGGTGAACGCGCCCCGCCCATTGCACTCGCCCAGGGCCCAGATCCCCGGCACATTGCTGCGGCACTGCTCGTCGACCCCGATGAAGCCGCGCTGATCGCGCACCACGCCGGCCTGTTCCAGGCCCAGGTCATCGGTGTTGGGCTGGCGCCCGACCGCGAGCAATAGGTGTGAACCCTCGAAGCGGCGCCAGCTGGTTCCGCAGGAAGCGCTGACCACGATATGCCCCAGGGAGCCCTCGACCTCAAGGCAGTCGGCGCCGGTCTCGAACACCACACCTTCGGCGGCAAGAATCTCCCGCACGGCCGTGGCTACTTCCGGGTCTTCCCGGGGAAGCAACTGGGCGCTGCGTTCGATCACCGTCACCCGCGAGCCGAAGCGGCGGAACATCTGGGCGAATTCCAGGCTGACGTAACTGCCGCCCACGATCAGCAAGTGCTCGGGCAGGTAGTCCACCTCCATGATGCTGCTGTTGGTCAGGTACGGCACCCGGTCGAGTCCGGGCAGGGGCGGCACCAGGGCGCGCCCGCCGACGTCGATGAAGATGCGGGGTGCGGTCAGTTGCTCCTCTCCGACGGCCACCGTATCCGACGACAGGAAGCGGCCGTGGCCCTGGAAGACCTGTCCGTGCTTGAGGCCGCGCATCCAGCGTTCGACGCCGCCGCGGGAGTTCGTGGCTACCGCCTGGGCGCGTTCGTGGACGCGCCGCATGTCCACGCTGATGTCCCCGCCGATCGACACGCCGTAGTCCGCCGCGCGCCGCGCCAGGTGGGCGGCGTAAGCGCTGGCCACCATGGTTTTGGTCGGCATGCAGCCGGTGTTGACGCAGGTGCCGCCGAACTGCTTGCGCTCGATCACGGCGACCCGCATGCCGGCGGCATCCAGGCGCGCCGCCAGGGCCGGGTTCGCCTGTCCGGTGCCGATCAGGATTGCGTCGAAACGAAGGGCCATGATGCTCCTGCTCCGCGTTGAATGGCGACTGCCTCATCATAGCTCTCATCCCCGTGGAGTAGGCGCGGCGCCATTGTTTGGCTCGACAATGCAGGCAAGCGGTGTCGCGTGACATGCGACGCTGTTCACCTGTTTCCAATCCGGACCGGTACCCGATGCGGTCAGCACTATTCATTGCAAGTTGGGCGGCTACCCTGGCCATGATGTCGCCGGCATTCGCCGCGGCGCCCGCCGCGCTGGCGGCGCAACTCGATGGGCCGAAGTACACCTGCATGGGCGCCGAGCGTGCCGGCAGCGCCGCTGGCGTTGCCGCCTACAGCGGCAAATTCCAGGGCAGCTGGCCGGGGATGAAGAACCCCTACGGCTACGAGCCCGGGCCGTATGCGGATGAAAAACCGCTGTTCATCATCACCGCGCAGAACATGGCGCAATATGCCGAGCATCTCGGCGAGGGCCAGAAGGCGCTGTTGAGCAAATACCCGCAGTCGTTCCGCATGCCGGTCTACCCCAGCCACCGCGACTTCCGTTATGCGGACCGGGTCTGCGCGACAGTGAAGCAGAATGCGCAGAGCGCCCAGGTTCGCGCCGACGGGCTGACCACCACGCAGGCGCTCGGCGGCATCCCGTTTCCATTTCCGCAGAACGGTCTGGAGGCGATCTACAACATCGAGCGTGGGGCGGCGGAGTGGACCGATTCGGCGGTCCACGATATCGCCGACGTCTACCCCAATGGCTCCATCGCCTGGGGCAGAACCCGTCTCAAGGTGCTGGTTCCGTCCAACGATCCGCGCCTCAGCGCGCCGATGACCAGCCCGCAGCAGGCGATCGCCGCGTATTTCTATCACGAGCAGATGCTGCCGCAACGCGACAAGGGCATCATCAGCGTCGGCAACACGCCCAACGACTACCGGGACGGACAGCTCAATGCCCTGGTCTACAACCCGGGACTGCGCCGCGCCAAGCAGGCGATGGACGTGGGCGCGGATTACGCCGTGCCGCCCGCCGGCCTGCACACGGTGGACGACGAGTCCTTGTTCAACGGCACGCCGCAGCACTACAGCTGGAAGCTGCTCGGCAAAAAGGAGCTTTATGTGCCGTATGACAATTTCCGGATCAACGATCCGGCATTGAAATACAGTGATCTGGTCAAGCCTAATACGCTCAACCCGGATTACCAGCGCTATGAGCTTCACCGCGTTTGGGTAGTGGAAGGCGAGCTGCGGCCGGGCGAGCGCCACGTCTACAGCAAGCGCCTGCTGTATATCGACGAGGACACCTGGCAGCCTCTGTGGAGCGACGGCTACGACATGCGCGGCGGCTTGTGGCGCAGCAGTTTCGCCGACTACTTTTATTCCCAGGAGTCACGGGTATTCGAGCGTGGCGTGATTGTCTATCACGACCTCAGCAGCGGCGCTTATGAAGCGGAATATCTGGTCAATGAATCTAAGGAATGGTGGAGGTTCAACGATTCCTCCTTTACGCCGATGATGTTCGGGCCCAGCGCGCTGTCGCATGGACACTAGACGATTGAAATGAACGCCGGTCGAACATCCGCCTTACATCGGACGGGTGATTTGTTGGAGGTGGTGGGTTAGGGTGTACCACCTCAAACAGCGACAAGATCGGAAACCATGCAACTCATTCCGGGTGAAGGCGGTCTGCAGCGGCTGCTGCTGGATGCGGGCGATGGCGCCAGCGCCGAGATCTATCAGCACGGCGCGCATCTCACCTCCTGGATTCCGGCCGGCGGCGTCGAGCGGCTTTATCTGAGCCGCAAAGCCCTGTTCCGGCCGGGCGCGGCGATACGCGGCGGGGTGCCGGTAATCTTTCCGCAATTCGCCGGCGAGGGGCCTTTGCCGAAGCACGGCTTTGCGCGTGGCCTGCCGTGGCAATTGATTGCGGCGGCACAGCCGGAGCAAGGCGCCGCCAGCGCGGGTTTCAGGCTGGAGGATACGGATGCGACACGGGCAATCTGGCCGCATGCTTTCAAAGCCGAACTGCAGGTCACGATTGGCGGCGCGGTGCTGGAAACGAGACTGAGTGTCGAAAACACCGGGAAATCCGAAATTTCCTTCACCGCGGCCCTGCATACTTATATCCGCGTTGCCGAAATCGGCAAGGTGAGGCTGCATGGCTTGAACGGCCTGCACTATCGCGATACCGCCAAGGGCGATGCATCAGCGCTTGAGGGGTCGGCTAGTTTGCGCATCGAAGGCGAGGTGGACCGCATCTATTTCAATGCGCCCGCGCAGCTTGAACTGGTGGATGCCCTGGGCCGCATGCGGATTGAGTCCGATGGCTTTGCGGATGCCGTGGTGTGGAATCCAGGCGCCGAACGCGCGGCGGCGCTCGCCGATCTGGACGCGGAGGCTTATCGCAGTTTTCTCTGTGTCGAAGCCGCCAGCATCGGCATTCCAGTCAGGCTTGCACCCGGCGCGAACTGGAGCGGTGCGCAGCGCCTGATTCAAGGCTAGGATTGTTTCAGTCCAGATGTGTTTGTTGCAGCGCAGCGAGCACCTCTGCGGAGCTGAGCATGGACATCCGTGCGGCTCCCGTCTATAACTAAAAAAATACGAGGAGAGCGGATCGGATGAGCGTCAGCAAAGGCGCCGGTGGCGGCGGCATCAGGGCCCAGGCGGAAGTTTACGCCCACAAGCTGTTCGCGCCCACGCGTCACGCCGGAGCGATCCGCCGGTCAGCGATCCTGGAGCGCATCTTCGGTGAGGATTGCCCGCGCGTGGTGCTGTTGCAGGGGCCGGCTGGCCACGGCAAATCGACGGCCTTGCAGCAGTTGAAGAGCGAATTCGAGGCGCGCGGCTTCCTCAGCGGCTGGCTTGGTTTCGACGAAGCGGATAACGACGCCCGCCGTTTCTCCATTCATATGCATGCCCTGGTCGCCGCCCTGGTCGGCGGTGCTGCGGGCGGGGCGGTTTCCGGGGACGACGAGAGCAGCGAACTGGGGCGCCGCCGCCGTTCCGACTGGATGATCGACTGCCTGTTCCGGCTGGGCCGTCCTGTCGCCATTTTCTTCGACGAATTCCAGACCCTGCGCGACAAGTCGATCCTGAGTTTTTTCCGCGGCCTGCTGGAGCGGGTGCCGGAGAACGTGCGCATCTTCATCGGCTCCCGCTCGGTGCCGGAAGTCGGCCTGGCACGGCTGGTGATCAGCAACCAGGCCTTGATCCTGCGCGCCGACGATCTGCGCTTCTCGCCGGCGGAGGTGGAACAGTTCTTCGCCGCCTCGCAGGACCTGGCGGTGAGCCGCGAGGAACTGGCGGCGATCTATTCACGCACCGAGGGCTGGCCCGCTGCACTGCAATTGTTCCGGCTGACCCTGGTCAGCCCGCAGGTGCGCAAGTCGCTGGGCGATCTGGACAGTTACCGGCCGCGCGAGCTGGCGGAATATCTGGTCGAAAACGTACTGAACCTGCAGCCGCCGCGGGTGCAGGAGTTCCTGCTGCGCACTTCCTTGCTCAATCGCCTCAGCGCGCCCTTGTGTGACCTGGTGACCGGCTGGACCGATTCGCAGGAGATGCTGCAGCAGCTCGAACGTTCCGGCCTGTTCCTGCGCGCGCTCGATTCCGATCTGCACTGGTTCAAGTATCACGCCCTGTTCTCCTCGTTCCTTGCGGAGCAGCAGCGGGCGCAGTCGGCCGACGCGGCGCTGGAAGTGCATCGGCGCGCGGCGAAGTGGCATCTGGCGCAAGGCCTGTACGAGGAAGCGGTGCATCATTTCGTCGCCTGCCGCGATTTCATCCGCGCCACCGACACGATGAATATCTGGGCTTCCAGGCTTAGTGCCGGTGGTCACCTGATTACCATTGAGCATTGGTACGACCAGTTGCCTTTCGAGGAGGTGGTGAAGCGCCCCGACCTCGCCATCAAGGTGGCTTATGCCCTGGTGTTTCTGCGGCGCCACCAGAAATTGCGGCCGATGTTGCAGCTGTTGCAGCGTATCAGCGGTTCCGGCGAACTGGAGAGGACCACCAATCCGGACGTAGTGCTGTCGATGGCTGCGGTTTGTGCCGACAAGGTTCCCGAGGCCTTCAATATCATCGAGCGTGTGCGTATCGAGGGCTGGGAACCGTCCGGCTTCGCCGCTTTCGAGCTGGGGGCGGGCGCGAATCTGGTGGGTTACCGCGACCTAGCCATGGGCGAGGTGGAACGGGCGCGTCAGCATTTCGCGCTGGCGCGCGCTTATAACGACCGCGGCGATGCCAGCTTCAGCGGCGGCTATACCGTCGGCCTCACCGGCGTGACCCTGATGATGCAGGGGCAGCTCGATGCAGCGCTGGATAATTTCCGGCAGGGTCTGGCCGAGCAGCGCATGCACCTGGACGGCTCCTTCGCCTCAGCGGCGCTGGTGTCCTGCTATATCTGGGCGCTGTACGAGGCCAACGAGCTCGATCTGGTGGAGGCCTTGTTCGCGCAATACCGCGAAGTCATCGCCGACGCGGTGCTGCTCGATTTTCTGGCGGTGGCCTATTTGCCGATGGCGCGCACTCACGATGCGCGCGGACGTCCGGCCAAGGCCATGGAAGTGCTGGACGAGGCCGAGAGCATCGGCCATGCCAATGGCTGGGAGCGTCTGGTGCGACTGGTGCAATGGGAGCGGGTGCGGCGTTGGCTGGTATCCGGAGCGGTGGAACGGGCGCAGGCACTGGCCGCACATATTCCACCCGCGGTGGAGCCTTTCGCGGAGAGCTGGCGGTTGTTTTCGGAAGACCTCGAAGGCGAGTCATTCGGCCATATCCGCCTGGCCATTCATGCGATGGACACCGACACGGCCGCGACGATTCTCGGACGCGAGATGGCGCAGCAGCGCGAGCGCGTCAACCGGCAGATCAAGCTGTACCTGTTCGATGCGCTGCTGCAAGAGAAAAAGGGCGCGCACAATGCGGCGCACCGCAGCCTGCGCAAGGCGCTACTATTGGCGCAGCCCGGCCACTTCATCCGCAGTTTCATCGATGAGGGCGAAGGCATCCTGCAACTGCTGCGTGAGGAGTATCAGACCATCATGGAAGGCACTGGCAGCCGTGAAGCCCAGTTCGGCGCCGACCGGGCCTTTGTCGAGCAGATCCTGCAAGCCTCCGGCACCGACCTGAGCCGCGCGCCTGTGGTGGCGGTGCAGCCGCTGGAGGCACTGACCGATCGCGAGAAGGAAATCCTGATTTTCCTGGCCAACGGCGTATCCAACAAGGAAATGGCCGGCCGTATTTTCGTCTCCGAGAATACGGTGAAATTCCATCTGAAGAACATCTATTCCAAGCTGGCGGTGGCCAATCGCCTGCAGGCGATCAGCGCCGCGCGGCAGCTGGGCATTGTTCACTGAGCACGGATAAGCTCTAAAGATTCCATTCCATGACCCAGCGCTCATTCGATCAATTGCCGAATGCTGAATTGAGTCACGGCGGGGTTGTGGCCGGAACCGCTGCCGTGGAGCCCCTGCACATCAGCGACTCCTGGCAGCGTTGTCGTGGCATGGGACTCGACTGTGGCTTCAATCCGCAGCCGAACCCGGTATCGCGCCATCAGCTGCGCCATCTGCTGCAGCGCGATATGCTTCTGGCGAGTGTAGCTGCGGAGGAAATAAATACCTTGGCATCGGCTGTGGCGGACGCCGATCACGTGGTGATGCTGGTGGATGACCGGGGCTGCATTGTGTCGGCGGCCGGGGAGGCGGCTCACCGTGGCCCGGTATTGCGGCATGCGCGCAGCGGCGTGGATTGCAGCGAATTGTTGTTTGGCACCAATGCCGTCGGCACCGCCCTGGTGGAACGGCGTCCAGTGCTGGTGCGTCGCAATCAGCATTTCTTCCTGGATATGCGCCATATGGATTGCCTGGCGGTGCCGATCTTCCGGCCGGGTGGCGAGTTGATCGGCGTACTCGATGTCTCCTGCGAGACACGGCCGCTGGTGCCTGGCTTGATGGAACTGGTGCAGAGTTCGGTGACGCGCATCGAGCGGCTGCTGCTGCGTGAACTGCGCAGTCCCTACATTCTGCGCCTGCATCCGCACCCGGGCTGCATCGGCACTCCATTCGAGGCCTTGATCGCGCTGGGCGAGGGGGGCGAGATTGTCGGCCTGAATACCTTTGGCGCGCGCCTGCTGGGCGTGGGGCAGCAGCAGGCGCTGGGCCGTTCCCTGGGGGAGCTGCTGAGTACCGATCTGCGCTCGCTCGGCCGGCGCAGCGATCAGTCGGTGAGTCTGCGCACGCCGGATGGGATGAGCGTCTTCGCCACCCTGGCGGAAGCGGCCGACCTGGTCGGGCGTCATAGGCAACCGCCACAAGCCAGACGGAGTCCCGTTTCTGCTGCGCCGCAGCAAATCAGATCTCTCGGATTACGCGACGACAGCGAACTGTTGGAGAAGCTGACCCGGCGCGAACTGAAAATCCTGCATCAACTCGACTCGGGACTCGGCAACCGGGAAATCGCCGCCTCCCTGTTCATTTCCGAAGGCACCCTGAAATGGCATCTGCACAATATCTACGGCAAGTTCGCCGCGCGTAGCCGCGCCGCTGCCTTGGCCAAGGCGCGTAGTCTCGGCTTGCTGGGTGTGGCGGCGGATGCGCATTGAACGCAGTATGCTAAAACCCTTCTTTAGATAGGGGCGGCTACCAGCCCCTACGCGGTAAAAACTAGAAAACAGCCGCGTTACGCTGCGCCGCTTCGGTGCAGTGGGCGCAGGCTCGCATTGCTGCATAGCGAGGGGATTGCCATGAGCGGGATCGACTGTCGAGCGGGCAGAGGCTGCATCTCTCATCTCAAAACTACCCTTGCGGGTAGTGGCTTCAACCGCCAGCTTCCCTAGTCTTGAAAAAAATCAGCGCGGCCCCGTTGGTCGCGACTACATCAGACATTCAAGGCGAGGATGGAGGAGACCATCATGCCCACCGCTTCGGCCAATTTGCCGCAAGCATCTGCTGACGCGTTTGCAGCCATCGCATCGGCGGCGGCATTCCGTTTGTCCGTACCCCCCATTCACACCGCCTCATCGCCGTCGTGCTGATGAGCCGGGCAGTCCTCAGCCGGTAAAGGAGATGCCTGTGGAATTGTTTGTCGTCACTCGTCGCTGCGTGATTCGCCGGAACCTGAGGCTCCCCGTTTCTTCAATCAGGCGTGGTGTCTGAAATGCATTCACTGCGCTTTCGCATTGCACGATGGGTCATGGCGCATCGTGGCCTGATGACCATCGTTTTTGTCGCCATCACCGCTTTTTTTGCCGCCGGCCTGCGTAACGTCGAACTGAAAACCATCTTTTCCGATCTGCTGCCGAAGGACGATCCCTTCGTGCAGGTTTTCAAGGATCACCCCAATTTCGGCAATCCGCTCACCATCACCCTGATGGTGAAGAACAAGGATGGCGATATCTACAACGCCGAAACCCTGGCCAAGGTGTGGAAGCTGACCCGCGACATCGATCTCGCGCCGGGCGTGGACCATGACCAGATCCTGTCCATCGCCACCGAGAAGGCGCGCTACGCTGAAGCCACGCCCGAAGGCATCGACATGCGGCCGCTGATGGAGGATCACGTTCCGGCCACGCCGGAGGAGATCGCCGACTTCCGCCGCCGCGTCGACAAATCGCCCAATGCGCGCGCCTTTCTCATCTCCGGCGACGCCAGCTCGACGCTGATCAATGCGACCTTCATCGAGCAGCGCCTGGATTACGGCACCGCTTTCAAATACGTCCATGACCTGGTCAAGAACGCCAACGACGCGCATCACGAAGTCTATATGGCCGGCCAGCCCGCGTTGACCGGCTGGGTCTACGAGTACGAGTCGCAGATGTTCAGGATTTTCGCGGTGACGCTGGGCGCGCTGGTGCTGGCGCTGGCGTTCTACATGCGCAACGTCGTCGGCATCGTCACGCCTATCGTCACCAGCATAGTGGCGGCGATCTGGGGCTTCGGCTTCGTCGGCTGGCTCAAATCGCCGATCGAGCCGCTGCTGATGGTGGTGCCCTTGCTGCTGGTGGCGCGGTCCTTCTCGCACTGCGTGCAGTTCACCGAGCGCTACTACGAAATCTACTCGCACGTGAAGGACCGCGTGAAGGCAGCCGAGATCACCATGGGTGTGATGATGGCGCCTTCGGTACTCGGTATCTTCACCGACATCGTCGGCATCTTCCTCATCGCCATCGCGCCGATTCCGGCGATGGAGCGCTTCGCCCTGTTCTGCGGCTTCTGGGCGATCTGGCTGATTCCCACCGGCGTGATCCTGATCTCCCTGCTGCTGGCCTCGCTGCCGGCGCCGAAAAATGTTGATCGGCTCATCGGCAAGGGCGGCGGCGGCGGCATGCACCGCGGATTTCAGTCCCTGCTTGGCGGCATTGCGCGCCTGTCCTACGGCCCCACAGCCAAGGTCACCACGGTGGTGGTTGCCGTGCTGAGCGTGTTCGCTGTCTACACCGCCTTGCAGATCAAGGTCGGCAACCCGGTGGAGGGCAGCAATCTTCTGTGGCAAGACTCCGAGTTCAACCAGGCGGTGCGGCAGATCAACAGCCACTTCCCCGGCGTCAATACGCTGGAAGTCGTGCTGGAGGCCAAGGACCAGAACGATCCGCAGCGCGTCGCGCGCCAGGCCGACACCGTCATCACCATGCTGCGTCTGCAGAGCCTGATGGAGCAGGGCTCGGCGCCGCCGCGCGCAACTTTATCGTTTGCCGACTACCTGATGGAAGGCAATCGCCTGTTCGCCGGCGGCAATCCGAAATGGCTGCCGCTGGATCCGGACAACTCGTCCACCAATGCCGCCGCCACCGCGGTGACCATGGGCACCAGTTCCAAGTCGTTCTCGCATGTCATCGATTTCGACCAGGAAAATTCCACTGTCTCGCTCTGGTACAAGGACAACAAGCAGGAAACGGTGGATGCGGCGCTGGCCGCCGCGCGCGCCGCAGTGGCCGTGGTAGGCATCGACCATCCCAAGTTCCTGGTGCGGCTGGGCACCGGCACCATCGCGCTGCAGGAAGCGATGAACAACGTGGTGGAGCGCTTTCACTGGGTCATCATCGGCCTGCTCAACCTGGTGATCCTGCTGGGTTGCAGCCTGGCTTACCGTTCCTTCGTCGCCGGCCTGATCCTGCTGATTCCGGTCAATCTCGCCAACTTCATCATCCAGGCCTCGATGCACCTGATGCACATCGGCCTGGACATCAACTCCCTGATGGTCGCGGCGATCGGCGTCGGCGTCGGCATCGACTACGGCATCTATCTGCTGTCGCGCATCTGCGAGGAATACCATGCCCAGGATCATGACTGGGGCCGCACCATTCATGCCTCGCTGACCACCACCGGCAAGGCGATCATGTTTACCGCCACCATCATGCTGATCGGCATCCTGCCCTGGTATTTCCTGTCCGGCCTCAAGTTCATGGCCGACATGGGCCTGCTGCTGGTACTGACCATGCTGATCAATATGGTGCTGGCGCTGGTGGCCCTGCCGCTGCTGGTGT
>Ga0302314_10000301_pt1 | contig 89776 bp, 76 predicted proteins | sample III_Palsa_N2_3_FD_200533 | JGI IMG/M metagenome (GOLD analysis project Ga0302314, IMG submission 200533) | Peat permafrost microbial communities from Stordalen Mire near Abisko, Sweden - III_Palsa_N2_3 | ecosystem: Environmental > Terrestrial > Soil > Palsa > Peat permafrost | place: Sweden...
TGTGGCTCGTGTGGCTGGTGCCGCTCGTCGCCGTGATCATCGGCGTGACGCTGGGCGCGCGCTCCATCCTCAATCGCGGCCCGACGATCACGATCTACTTCCACAACGCCGAGAGCATCGAGGCGAACAAGACGCACATCAAGTACAAGGACGTCGATGTCGGCATCGTGCGCCGCGTCAAGCTGACCAAGGATCACCGCGAGGTCGAGGTCACCGCGGAGATGCGCGGCAACTCGGGCATCGAGAACCTGCTGGTCACCGACACTCGCTTCTGGGTCGTGCGCCCGCGCATCGGCGCCGCCGGCGTGAGCGGGCTGGGCACGCTGCTGTCGGGCGCCTACATCGGCATGGACGCCGGCCGCAACGCCACCGAGAAGCGCGAGTTCGAGGGCCTGGACGTGCAGCCTGCGATCACCGCCGACGTCCCCGGCCGCCAGTTCACGCTGATGGCGACGGACCTCGGGTCGCTGGACATCGGCTCGCCCATCTACCTGCGCCGCGTGCCGGTGGGCCAGGTGCTCGCCTACGCGATGCAGCCGGACGGCCGCCACATCAAGTTCACGATCTTCGTCACGGCGCCCTACGACCGCTTCGTGAGCGCGCACAGCCGGTTCTGGCATGCCAGCGGCGTCGACGTCGACATCGGCGCGCAAGGTCTGCACGTGCAGACGCAGTCGGTGGTGAGCGTGCTGGCCGGCGGCATCGCGTTCCAGGACCTGCCCGACCCCGACGCCGCCGCGCTGGCAACGCCGCCCGAGGCCGCGGAGGGCGCGCAGTTCACGCTCTACGAGCAGATGGCCGACGCGCTGAAGCTGCCCGACTCGCAGGGCTTCGACTATCGCCTGCTGTTCGCCAGCTCGGTGCGCGGACTCGCCGTCGGCGCGCCGGTGGAATACCGCGGCCTGCCGATCGGCGAGGTCACGCGCATCGCGGTCGACGGCTCCGGCGGCGAGGCCAATCCCGAACCGAAGATCGCGGTCGACGTGCGCGTGTACCCGCGCCGGCTGCCCACGATCAACAAGTCCGGCCCCGAGGACATGACGCTGGACGACCAGAGGAAGCGCATCGACCCGATGGTCAAGCGCGGCTTCCGCGCGCAACTGCGCAGCAGCAGCCTGCTCACCGGCCAGCTGTTCGTGGCGCTCGACTTCATCAAGAACGCACCGGCCGATCACATCGACTGGAGCGCCACGCCGCCGATCATGCCGACGGCGCCCGGCAGCCTGCAGAGCCTGCAGGACTCGCTCGAATCCATCGCAAGAAAGCTCGACGCCATTCCGTACGACCAGCTGTCGAAGGACCTGCACAAGGACCTGACCGATCTCGACACCACGCTGAACCACGTGGACGGCATGGTGCAGCACCTCGACACCGGCGTGGTGCCCGAGGCGCAGAAGACGCTCGCCGACGCGCGCAAGGCCGTCGACGACCTGCGCAAGACGCTGGGCACCGTCGACCAGGCCGTCGGGCCGCAGGCCACCAACGCGCTGGGCGAGGTGTCGAAGGCGGCGGCGTCGCTGAACAGCCTGGCCGAGTACCTGAAGCGCCATCCCGAGTCGCTGTTGAAGGGCAAGCCCGAGGATCCGAAATGACGATGACACGCCTGTCCTTCCTGGCCGCCGCGGCGTTCGTGGCCGCATGCTCGACGCCGCCCGATCACTTCCACACGCTGCGCCCGGCCAGCGTGCCCGCCGGCGCGCGCGCGGCGCCGCACGCGCTGGCGATCGGCCCGGTGACGGTGCCCGCCGCGCTGGAGCGCGACGAATGGGTGATCCGCAACGGCGACACCGGCGCGATGGTCTACGACCACCAGCTCTGGACGCAGGATCTCGGGGCCGACATCGCGCAATCGCTGGCTGACTACCTCGATCGCGGCACGCTGCCCGACGGCCTGTGGGCCGACGCCGGCCCCACCGGCTCGGGCTCCGGCGCCGACCTCGACCGCCCCGCGCCGCTGCGCGTGCGCGTGCAGGTGCTGCGCTTCGACTCGATGTTGTCGCCCGCCCCGGCGGTCAGCGACCAGGTGCGCTGGACGCTCGAGTGCCTGCCGTCGGGCACCGACGCCGGCACGGTCGACGCCGGGCGCTACCGGCTCGTGCGCACCGCCGTGCGCGACGCCGCGGGTCCGGCACCGGCGGCCGACGCGAGCGTCGAGGAGTCGCAGCAGCGCTTCGACCGCGTCGCCCGCGCGCATTCCGACACGGTGCGGCTGGTCGCCGAGGACGTCGCCGCCGCGCTGCGCGCGAGCGCCGCCGAACGCGCGCAAGCCTGCATCCCGAGCCGCTGACATGTTCGACCGCCTGCGCCGCGCCCGCGCCGGCAACGGCTCCGGCCGCCACCTGGCCGAGGCGGCGCTGGACGACGGCGTCGACGCGCTCGCGCCGCGCGTCCCGGTGGCCACGCTGCGCGACGACCTGATCGCCTGCGGGGAATGCGACGCGCTGCACCGGCGTTCGGCCGTCGACGGCGTCGGCGAGGAGACCGACGACGTCGTGCCCTCCGGCCGCCACTACGAATGCCGGCGCTGCGGCGCCACGCTGGGCCTCGCGCGCCACGCCACCTTCGACCTGCCGCTGGCGCTCGCGCTGGCAGGCCTGGTCGCGCTGACCATCGCGCACACCAACAACATCCTGGTCATCGAGATCCAGGGCCAGTCGCGCAGCGCGACGCTGTGGCAGGCCGCCTGGACGCTGTACGACGAAGGCGCCTGGTTCATGAGCCTGCTGGTGCTGTTCACGACGCTGCTGAATCCGTTGATCGAGATGGGCGCCGTCGCCTACGTGCTGCTGCCGCTGCGCTCCGGCCAGCAGCCGCCCGCCTACGACGCCGTGCTGCGCGCGATGCAGGCCGTGCAACCGTGGGTGATGGTGGAGGTGTTCATGCTGGGCGTGCTGGTCGCCTTCGTGAAGCTCAACGGCCTGGCCAGCGTGATCCCCGGCCCCGGGCTGTGGGCGTTCGGCGCGGTGATGATCCTGTCCGCGGCGATGGCATCGGCGTTCGACCACGAGCACGTGTGGGCGTCGACGGCGCGCTTGCGAAAGCGGATGGCATCCGCCGTCCGGCAGCGCTGATCGCGGCGATACTCCCCGGCGCCTCGCCACGAGGCGCGTCTCCAGACAAGGGAGTTCCATGAAATCGATTTCCGCGCTCGCGATCGCGATGTGCCTGGTTCCGGCGGTGCGCGCCGCCGACGTCCCGGCCGACGTGCCGGACCAGGCGGCGTCCGCATCCGTGGCCGCGTCCACCGCGTTGAAGGCCAAGTACGTCGTCAAGCCCGAGGATGCCGACTTCTGCCTGTACGGCGGCAAGCCCACGGGCGATGCCAGGTACAAGGCGGGCATAGGCGTCAAGACCAGCCGCGAGACCTACGGCTCGGTGCTGGACGAGCTGCCGCGATTCGTCGCCACGGCCAAGGCCCAGGGCGCCGACGCCGTCATCGACTACAACGGCGCGCAGCACTTCGGCTTCTGGCCGTGGCGCCTCGTGCGCCCTGTCGCGAGCGGCGTCGTGATCAAGTGGGACGGCCCGGCACCCGACTGCGCGGCCAGCGGCGGCGCGACCTTCGCGACGATCATGGCCACCGACAAGGAACCGCCGCGCAAGTGATTCAGCGCACCACGTAGGCCGCCAGGCCGGCGTGGCGCGTGAGCCAGCGGTACGTCGTCGTGAAGCCCGGCCAGTTGACGGTGTGGCGGCCGTTGGCGTCGACGTACCAGCTCGTGCAGCCGGCGAACACCGTCTTTTGCGAGCGGGCCTGCACGCGGGCGTTGTAGCGCTCGAACGGCGGCGCCTCGATCTCGATGGTCGTGCCGCGCTCGTCGCGCAGCCGGCGCAGGCAGCGCATCACGTGCGCGACCTGGCTTTCCAGCATGAACACGATCGAGTTGTGGCCCAGGTTGGTGTTGGGGCCGTACAGCATGAAGAAGTTCGGGAAGCCCGGCACCGTGATGCCCAGCCAGGCTTGCGCGCCCTTGGCCCAGGCTTCGTTGAGGCTGCGTCCGCCGCGACCGCGGATGTCCATCGGCGCGAGGAACTCGCTCGCCGCGAAGCCGGTGCCCAGCACGATGGCGTCGGCCTCGATCCCACGCCCGCCCGCGACGCGCACGCCCGCGGGCGTGACGGCCTCGATGGCGTCGGTGACGAGTTCGACATTGGGTCGCGAGAACGTCGGCAGCCAGTCGTTGGAGACCAGGATCCGCTTGCAGCCGACCGGATAGCGCGGCGTGAGGCGATCGCGCAGCGCGGCGTCGGGCACCTGCTTGTTCAGCAGCCGGCGCGCCGGCAGGCCGCCGACGATGTCCATCATCCAGCGCAGCCGCGTGAAGCCGACCGCGCGCGAGTCGTGCGCCGCGTAGATCAGCGCGCGATGCGCGGCCAACAGCCAGGGCCAGCGCGCGAAGCGGCGGCGTTCGCGGTCGGTGTATGCACGATCGGCGCGCGGCAGGACCCAGGACGGCGTGCGCTGGAACACGGTCAGCCGCGCCGCCGCGCGCGCGATCTCGGGCACGAACTGGATCGCCGACGCGCCGGTGCCGATCACGACGACGCGCTTGTCCTTCAACGCGACGTCGTGGCGCCATTGCGCCGAGTGGAAGACCGGGCCGCGGAAGGTGCCGAGGCCGGGCAGCGCGGGAATCGCCGGACGGCTCAGCAGGCCCACCGCGCTCACGAGCGCACGCGCGTGACCCGCGTGCGCGCGGCCCTGCGCGTCGCGCCATTCGGCGCGCCACAACGACGTCGTCTCGTCGAACGTCGCCGCGGTGACTTCGCAGCCGAAGCGGATCTTGTCGCGCACGCCGTACTTGTCGGCGCAACGGCGCAAGTAGGCGAGGATCTCGGCCTGCGGCGAGTACGTGCGCGACCAGTCCGGGTTCGGCTCGAACGAGAACGAGTACAGGTGCGACGGCACGTCGCAGGCCGCGCCGGGATAGGTGTTCTCGCGCCAGACGCCGCCGACGTCGCCGCCCTTCTCCAGCAGCAGCACGCCGTGCTCGCCGGCGCGGCCCAGCGCCATGGCCATGCCCAGGCCGCCGAAGCCGGCGCCGACGATCAGCACCGCCCACGGATTCGCTTCGCTGCCTCGCTCGGATTCGTTCATGCGCGCATTTTGGTGGCGCGCCGCCGTGCGCGACGGCGTGGAAACCCTCTCAGCGCGGCGCCAGGCCCGCGATCTCGGCCAGCATGCTGTACGACTTGCGGCGCGCGGCCGCGTCGAAGATCGCCGACACCACCATCAGCTCGTCGGCGCCGGTGTATCGCGCGAACCGCTCGAGGCCGTGGCGCACCGTGTCGGGCGAGCCGACCACGGAGCACGCGAGCATGCTTTCGGCCATCTGCTTCTCGGCCGGCGACCAGTAGGTGTCGATGTCGTCGATGGGCGGCTGCTGCAGGCCGGGGCGCCCGCGGCGCAGGTTCGCGAACGACTGCTGGTGCGAGGTGAACAGGCGCTTCGCCTCGGCGTCGGTGTCGGCCACGATCACGTTGACGCCCGCCATCGCGTACGGCTTCTGCAACTGCCCCGACGGCCTGAACAGGTGGCGGTAGAGCTCCATCGCCTGCGTCAGCGCGTCGGGCGCGAAGTGCGACGCGAACGCGTACGGCAGGCCCAGCGCGGCGGCCAGCTGCGCGCCGTAGGTGCTCGAGCCGAGGATCCACAGCGGCACCTCGAGACCGGCGCCGGGCACGGCCTGCACCGTCTGGCCGGGACGCGTCGGCTGGAACAGCGCCTGCAGTTCCTGCACGTCCTCCGGGAAATTCTCGGCGCTGCGCGGATCGCGGCGCAGCGCGCGCACGGTCGTCTGGTCGGTGCCCGGCGCGCGGCCGAGGCCGCAGTCGATGCGCCCCGGATACAGCGACGCGAGCGTGCCGAACTGCTCGGCGATCACCAGCGGCGAGTGGTTGGGCAGCATGATCCCGCCCGAACCGACGCGGATCTGCGACGTGCCTTGCGCCAGATAGCCGATCACCACCGACGTCGCCGCGCTGGCGATGCCCGTCATGTTGTGGTGCTCGGCCACCCAGTAGCGGGTGTAGCCGAGCTTCTCGGCGTGCTGCGCGAGCACCAGGCTGGCCCGCAACGCATCGCCGGGCGTGGAACCTTGCTGGACGGGCACGAGGTCGAGGATGGACAGCGCGGGAAGCTTGGGAGACGAGATCGAGGACATGGGCTCAACGGACGGGAGACGGAACCGCCACCTTACGACGCAATGCGAGACCGAGGCGGCGGCAGGGACGCAAACAGAGGGGGTCCGGCCTCTTCGTCGTCCGCCCCAGCACGCGCGCCGCAGTGCAGACCATCCTCGCGGACGATGAAGGTGCCTGATCCCTTCGGCGCCCGACCGGCGCGCCGACGAAGAAGCTCACGCCGCCTTTGCCGGGCTCGTCGCCGCGGCCGCCGGCGCCGGCGCGCCTTCGCCCCAACCGCCACCCAGCGCGCGGATCAGGCCGACCGTGGCCTGATATTGCGCGGCCCTCACCTGCACCGCGACGCGGCGGTTGGCGAGTTCGCTGCGGCGGGCGTCCAGCAGCTCGAGCTGGCTGACGAGGCCGTTGCGGTAGCGGGCGTCGGACAGCACCGTCGCGCGGGTCGAGGCGTCGACCGCCACCTTCTGCGCGCCGGCCTGGTCGGCGAGCAGGCGCAGCGAGGCGAGCTGGTCCTCGACATCGCGGAACGCGCCCAGCACCTGTTCGCGGTAGGCGGCGGCGGCGATGTCCCATTGCGCGTTGGCCGTCTGCACGCCGGCGTCGCGGCGGCCGCCGTCGAAGACGGGCAGCGACAGCAACGCGCCGATGCCCCAGGCGCGCGCCGACCACTTGAACAGGTCGCCGAGGTCGGTCGACGCGTAGCCGCCGTTGGCGGTCAGCGCGACGTCCGGGAACCACGCGAGCCGAGCGACGCCGGCGCGCGCCTCGGCCGCCTGCATCGCGAGCTGCGCGGAGGCGACGTCGGGACGGCGCGCGAGCACCGTGCCCGGCACGCCGGCGGGCACGCCGGGCAACGCACCGCTCCAGTCGCCCTCCTTGAGCGAGAACTGCGTCGGCAGCTCGCCCAGCAGCACCGCCAGCGCGTGCTCGTGCAGCGCGCGTTCGCGATCGAGCGCGAGCGCCTGCGAGTTCGTCGATGCAACCTCGGCCTGCACGCGCGCGAGATCGAGCTCGGCGACGTCGCCGGCCTGGTAGCGGCGTTCCGTCAGGCGCAGCGTGTCGGCGTAGGCGGCCACCGTCTGGCGCACGATGTCGCGTTCGGCGTCGAGCGCGCGCAGCTCGAAGTAGGCCTGCGCGACGTCCGACTGCACGACCAGCCGCGTGCTCTGCAGCGCGGCCTCGCGCGACTGCGCGTCGAGCTTCGCGGCGTTGCGGGTCTTGGCGAGCTTGCCGAAGAAGTCGGGCTCCCACGACGCGGTGAGGCCGGCCGTGCCGAGATTGCTCGCCTGGCCGGGCAGTCCGCCCAGGCCGGGCTCGATCGTGGCGCGCGAGGCGCCGAGCTGCGCGCCGACTTGCGGCAGCAGGTCGGCCTGCGCGTCGCGCAGCAGCGCGCGCGCGGCCTGCACGCGCGCGGCGGCCTGTTCGATGTCGGTGTTGTTGGCGGCCGCGCGCAGCACGAGGTCGTCGAGCACCGGATCGGCGAACACCGTCCACCACGCGCCGCGCGGCTGCGCCTCGGCCGGCCCGACGTCGGCGAAGCGGGCGCCGCCGTCTTCCTTGAAGGCGACGGGCGCGGCCGGCGCGGCGGCCGGCGTGAAGGTCGACGTGCTGGCGCAGCCGGCCAGCGCCAATGCGGCAATCAGCGGCAAAAGCGGCGTGACCAGCGAGGTCCTGATGATTCTTGTCATGGCTATTCCTTTGCGTTGCGGCGCGCGGCCTCGAGCCGCGCACCTCATCTCATTCGTCGGCGTGACGCGGGGCCGCGACGACCGGCTGCACGCCGAAGCCGCCGCCACCCCCATGCCCGTGCGACGGCGCGACGTTCACGCCCGGCGCCTCGACGTCATGCGGGATCTCGCCGTGCTGCTTCAGCGGCCGGTTGCCGGCGAGCGCGCGCAGCATCACGTAGAACACCGGCGTCAGGAACAGGCCGAACGCGGTCACGCCGATCATCCCGAAGAACACGGCCACGCCCATCGCGTGACGCATCTCGGAGCCCGCGCCCTTCGACAGCACCAGCGGCAGCACCCCCATCACGAACGCCATCGACGTCATCAGGATCGGACGCAGGCGCAGGCGGCTGGCCTCGATCGCCGCGCGCAGCGGCGTGCGTCCGGCGAATTCCAGCTCGCGCGCGAACTCCACGATCAGGATCGCGTTCTTCGCACTCAAGCCCACCAGCACCATCAACCCGATCTGCGTGAAGACGTTGTCGTCTCCATGCGTGAGCCACACGCCCGTCATCGCGGCGAGCAGGCCCATCGGCACGATCAGCAGGATGGCCAGCGGCAGCGTCAGGCTCTCGTACTGCGCGGCGAGCACCAGGAACACCAGCAGGATCGAGATCGGGAAGATCAGCACCGCCGAGTTGCCGGCGAGGATCTCCTGGTAGGTCAGGTCGGTCCACTCGTAGCTGACGCCCGGGGGCAGCGTCTCGGCGGCGATGCGTGCGATGGCGTCCTTGGCCTGGCCCGACGAATAGCCGGGGGCCGGGCCGCCGTTGACGTCGGCGGCGAGGAAGCCGTTGTAGCGCATCGCGCGTTCCGGGCCGAAGGTCGGCGTGACCTTCATCAGCGCCGACAGCGGCACCATCTCGCCCGTCGTCGAACGCACCTTCAGCAGCCCGATGTCCTCGGCGCGCGCGCGGAACGCGGCGTCCGCCTGCACGCGCACGGAGTACGTGCGGCCGAACTTGTTGAAGTCGTTCGCGTACAGGCTGCCGAGGTAGATCTGCATCGTGTCGAAGATGTCCGTCACCGGCACGCCCAGCTGCTGCGCCTTCGTGCGGTCGATGTCGGCGTACAGCTGCGGCACGTTGACCTGGAAGCTCGAGTACATGCCCGCGAGTTCCGGCGCCTGGTAGGCCTTGGCCATGAAGGCCTTCAGCGCGGCGTCCATGCCGGCGATGCCCACCGAGCCGCGGTCCTCCAGCTCCAGCTTGAAGCCGCCCGTCGTGCCGATGCCCTGCACCGGCGGCGGCGGGAACATCACGACGAAGGCTTCCTGGATGCCGGCGAACTGCTGGTTCAGCTGCTGCGCGATCGCGCCGGCGCTCAGGTTGGCGCTCTTGCGCTTGTCGAAGTCGTCCAGCGCCACGAACACGATGCCCGAGTTCGAGCTGTTGGTGAAGCCGTTGATCGACAGGCCCGGGAACTGCACCGCGTGCAGCGCGCCCGGCTGCTTGGCGACGATGTCGCCCATCTTGCGGATCACGGCCTCGGTGCGATCGAGCGTCGCGCCGTCGGGCAGCTGCGCGAAGCCGATCAGGTATTGCTTGTCCTGCGGCGGCACGAAGCCGCCCGGCACGGCCTTGAACAGGCCCAGCGTCGACGCCGCGAGCAGCGCGTAGACGACGATCATCACCGTCTTCTTGGAGATCGCCTTGGTCACGCCGCCGCTGTACGCGTCGGCGCCGCGGTGGAACACGCGGTTGAACGCGGCGAAGAAGCGGCCCAGCACGGCGTCCATGCCGCGCGTCAGCGCGTCCTTCGGGGCATCGTGGCCCTTGAGCAGCAGCGCGGCGAGCGCCGGCGACAAGGTCAGCGAGTTGACCGCCGAGATCACCGTCGAGATCGCGATGGTCAGCGCGAACTGCTTGTAGAACTGGCCGGTGAGGCCGGTGATGAACGCCAGCGGCACGAACACGGCGACCAGCACCAGCGCGATCGCGATGATCGGGCCGGAGACCTCGCGCATCGCACGATACGTCGCGTCGCGCGGCGACAGTCCGTTCGAGATGTTGCGCTCCACGTTCTCGACCACCACGATCGCGTCGTCGACGACGATGCCGATCGCCAGCACCAGGCCGAACAGGCTCAGCGCGTTGATCGAGAAGCCGAACACGCTCATGACGCCGAACGTGCCCACGACCGCGACCGGCACGGCCAGCAGCGGGATGATGGACGCGCGCCAGGTCTGCAGGAACAGGATCACCACGAGCACCACCAGCGCGATGGCCTCGAGCAGCGTGTGCACCACCGATTCGATGGACGCGCGCACGAACTGCGTCGGGTCGTAGACGATCTCGTACTTCACGCCGTCGGGCATCGACTTCTGCAGGTCGGCCATCTCGGCGCGCACGCCGTCCGAGATCGCGATCGCGTTGGAACCGGGCGCCGCGAAGATCGGGATCGCGACGGCCTCCTTGTTGTCCAGCAGCGAGCGCAACGAGTAGTCGGCCGCGCCCAGCTCGATGCGGGCGACGTCGCGCAGGCGCGTGACGGCGCCGTCGGCGCTGGTCTTGACGATGATGTCGCCGAACTCGTCCTCGGTCTGCAGGCGGCCCTGCGCGTTCACCGACAGCTGCACGTCGATGCCGTGCAGGTTGGGCGAAGCGCCGACGATGCCGGCTGCGGCCTGCACGTTCTGGCCGCGGATCGCGGCGACGACGTCGCTCGGCGACAGTCCGCGGTTGGCCACCTTCTGCGGGTCGAGCCAGACGCGCATCGAGTAGTCGCCCGATCCGAACAGCTGCACGTCGCCGACGCCTTGCACGCGCGCGAGGCGGTCCTTGACGTTGAGCACCGCGTAGTTGCGCAGATACGTCATGTCGTATCGGCCGGTCGGCGACAACAGGTGGACCACCATGGTCAGGTCGGTCGAGCTCTTGATCGTGGTGATGCCGAGGGTTCGCACCTCTTCGGGCAGCCGCGGCTCGGCCTGAGCGACGCGGTTCTGCACGAGCTGCTGCGCCTTGTCCGGGTCGGTGCCCAGCTTGAAGGTGACGGTCAGCGTCATCAGGCCGTCGGTCGTCGCCTGGCTGCTCATGTAGAGCATGCCTTCGACGCCGTTGATCTGCTCCTCGATCGGCGTGGCCACCGTCTCGGCGATCACCTGCGGGTTGGCGCCGGGATAGTTGGCGCGCACGACGATCGACGGCGGCACGACGTTCGGATACTCGGACACCGGCAATCCGCGCACGGCGATAAGGCCGCCGAGGAAGATCAGCAGCGACAGCACGCCGGCGAAGATCGGCCGGTCGATGAAGAATTTGGAGAGATTCACGTGGGGCTCCCGGGAGTGGGGAAAGGCGCGGCCTGGCGCCGTGGTGCGGCGCCGGCTGTTTCGTCTTCTTGTGCGGTCAGTTCTTGAGGTCGTCGGCCGACTTCATCGCGACCATCTGCGGCGCGATCAGCGAGCCGGGTCGAACGCGCTGCAGGCCGTTGACGACCACGCGCTCGTTCGGCTTCAGGCCCGAGGTGACGATGCGCAGGCCGTCGACGTTGGCGCCCAGCGTCACCTCGCGGTAGTTCGCCTTGTCGTCCGGGCCCACCACCATCACGAACTTCTTGCTCTGGTCCGTGCCGACGGCGCGTTCGTTGATCATCAGCGCCGGCTCGGCCTTGACCGTGCCCATGCGCAGGTGCGCGAACTGGCCGGGCATGAGCGCTCCGTCGGCGTTGTCGAACACGGCGCGCACGCGCACCGTGCCGCTGCGGGCGTCGACCTGGTTGTCGACCAGCTGCAGGTGGCCCGTGATCGGCGTCGCGGTGTCGTCCACCGTGCCCATCTGCACCGGGATCTTCTCGATCTGCGTGCGCGCGCTCGCGCCCGCGGGCAGCTCGCGCAGCGCGTGCGTGACGACCTGCTCGTCGGCGTCGAAGCTCGCGTAGATCGGGCTGACCGACACCAGCGTCGTCAGCACCGGCGCGCCCGGGCCGGCGGCCACCAGGTTGCCGGTGGTGATCTCCAGCTTGCCGACGCGGCCCGACACCGGCGCGCGCACCTGCGTGTAGCCCAGGCTCAGCTGCGCCGTCTGCAGCTCCGCTTTGGCCGAGCGCAGGTTGGCGTCGGCCTCGCTCTGCGCGTTGAGGCTGTCGTCGTACTCGCGCTGCGAGATCGCGTGATCCTGCAGCAGCTGCTTGGCGCGTTCGTAGTTGCTCCTGGCGTTGGTCAGGCGCGACTGGGCCGCGAACACCTGCGCGTCGGCGCGGTCGACGTCGGCCTGGTAGGGCGCCGGGTCGATCGTCAGCAGCAGGTCGCCGGCCTTGACCAGCGCCCCTTCGCGGAAGTGCACGGCCTCGACAGTGCCGGCGACGCGCGAGCGGATGTCGACCCGCTCGACGGCTTCGAGCCGGCCCGAGAAGTCGTTCCAGGTCGCCACGTCGCTCTGCACGACGGTGGCGACGGACACCGGCGTCGCCTGCGCGGCGGGCGACGGCGTGGCCTTGGCGGGGCCGGATTGCAGCATGAACACGGAGGCGATGGCGGCGACGACGGCTGTCAGCGTGGTGCCGGCCACCCAGAGGCGGCGACGGGCTTGGAGCGGAACCTGATTCATGCGGAACTCCTGAATTGGTGCGGAATCGAAGAAGTGAGTGCTCGAAAACTTTTGGGCAAAGCAGCGGCTCGACCAGGCGTTGCCTGGCTTTTCGCTGACCGTCCGGGAAAGTTTTATCGTAGCGATCGCTACGACATATGGCACAATGTAGCCAAGCCACAAGGGCACGTCAACAGATTTTCGTAACGATAGCTATGAAAAAGACGAATGAGACATCGGACTCCGATGCGGTCGGCCTCGCCGACGCTCCCGAGGCCGGCACCCCCGCCCCGTCCAAGGCGCCGCGCAAGCCGCGCGGCCGCCCGCTGTCCTTCGACCGCGATGCCGCCCTCGAGACCGCGATGCACGTGTTCTGGGAGCGGGGCTACGAGGCCGCGTCCATCTCCGACCTCACGTCGGCGATGGGCATCACGCCGCCCAGCCTGTACACCGCGTTCGGCGACAAGGAACAGCTGTTCCTCGAGGCCATCGAGCGCTACGCGCTGGGCTACGGCAGCGCCGGCGCGCGCGCGCTGGACGAAGAACCGACCGCGCGCGGCGCGATCGAGCGCTGGCTGCTCGAGGCCGCGAACGAACTCACCCAGCCCTGCCACCCGAAAGGTTGCATGGTGGTGATGGCCGCCACCAACTGCTCCGCCGCCGCCGAACGCGTGCAGGACGCGCTGCTGCTGCGCCGCACCGAAGCCATCGCCAACGTCGGCCGCCGCATCCAGGGCGGCATCGACACCGGCGAGCTGCCGGCCGACACCGACGCCAAGGATCTCGCCAACTTCTACGCGACCATCTATCAGGGCATGTCGATGCAGGCCAAGGACGGCGCGACGCACGAGAGCCTGATGGCGACGGTGCGGACGGCGATGCGGTCGTGGCCGCGCTGAGTCGCTGAAGGCGCCACGCAAAAAGGAAAAGCCCGCATCAAGCGGGCTTTTGTCTTCCGGACAACGTGACGGATCACGAAGACGGTGTGCAGATACGGGGTGACGGGTTCCCGGGGTTCCGCCCAATGTGCGGCCGGTTCTGTACCTGCGATGCACTCATTATGAGCCCGGTTCGTGACAGTTCCGTGTAGGCAGATCGCTCGTGCTCGATCGGTATCAACCCGCGCGCGAATCGGCGGACGAGGGTTTGTCACGATCCGGTTCATGTGCCCGCACGCTCGCGGCGACTGGAACTCCCCTAGACTGCCGGCACTCATCCACCCAGGAGGCCTGGTCCATGCGCGTTCCCACCATTTCTCGAGCACTGCGAGCCGGCTCGACACTCGTCTTCGGCGTCGTCGCCGCGGCCTTTGCCGCCGCGCAAGGCCAGCCCGTCGCGCCGGTGCGCCCGGTCACGACCGACTACTTCGGCACCCCGGTCGTCGACAACTACCGCTACATGGAAGACCTCGGCAGTCCTGAGGTGAAGGCCTGGATGAAGGCGCAGGCCGACTACACGCGCGCCAAGCTGGACGCGATCCCCGGCCGTGCCGCGCTGAAGGAACGCATCCACGCGCTGCTCAACGCCGACCTGCGCCGCAGCGGCTTCGAGCGCCGCGGCAACCGCTACTTCTACGAAGTGACGGAGCCGTCCGCGCAACTGCCCAAGCTCTACTACCGCGACGGCCTCGCCGGCGAGGAGCACCTGCTGGTCGACCCGGGGCAACTGGGCAAGGGCACGACCACCCACTACGCGCTGGACTTCTACGAACCGTCCAACGACGGCAAGCTGCTGGCTTACGGCGTGTCGGCCGGCGGCTCGGAGAAGAGCGTGCTGTACGTGATGGACGTGGCCACCGGCAAGCTGCATGGCGAGGCCATCGACCGCACTTCCGACAACGTGATCGGCTGGCGTCCGGACAACAAGTCCTTCTATTACCTGCGCTACAACAAGGTCGGCCCGGACACGCCGCCGGCCGAGAGCGAATACAACGCGCGCACCTATCTGCACCACGTCGACACGCATCCCGACGGCGACGGCGACGCCGTCGTGTTCGGCCGCGGCGTGAAGCCGGGCCTGGACGTGCCGGAAGGCCAGGCCACCTACATCCTGCTGTCGCCGGATTCGCCGTATGCCGTCGCGGTGGCCAACCACAACATGGACGACGCCCCCGCCACGGTCTACGTCGCGCCGCTGGCCCAGGTCAACGACAGCCGCGCGCCGTGGAAGAAGGTCGCCGACGTCAGCGACGGCGCGACGGAGTTCGCGCTGCACGGCCAGACGCTGTTCGTGCTGTCGCAGAAGAACGCCGCGCGCTTCCGGCTGCTGGCCACGCCGCTCGCGCATCCGGACCTGGCGCACGCGACCGTCGTGATCCCCGAGAGCCATGCCGTGCTGACCAAGTTCGCGCTGGCCAAGGACGGCATCTACGCACGCGAGCGCGACGGCGCCGTCACGCGGGTGCGCGCGGTGTCGTTCGACGGCAAGCAGAGCCATGTCGTGCCGGTGCCCTTCGAGGGCAACACCCTCGACGCCACCACCGACATCCAGGCGCCGGGCGCGCTGGTCGGCGTGCGCGGCTGGCTGCGTCCGGCCGAATACGTGTTCCACGATCCGGCCACCGGACGCTCGGACAGCACCAACCTGACGCCGCCCGCCAGCATCGACACCTCCGGCATGGAATCCGAGGAAGTGTTCGCGACCAGCTACGACGGCACGCGCATTCCGCTGTCGCTGATCCATCGCAAGGGCCTCGCGCTGGACGGCAGCCATCCGACCATCCTGGTCGGCTACGGTGCCTACGGCGTCGTGCTGGAGCCCGGCTTCAGCCCCACCCGCATGGCCTGGCTCGAACGCGGCGGCGTGTTCGCGGTGGCGCACGTGCGCGGCGGCGGCGAGTACGGCGACGACTGGCACCTGGCCGGCCAGAAGAAGACCAAGCTCAACACGGTGTTCGACTTCATCGCCTGCGGCCAGTACCTGGTCGACATGCACTACACGACGCCCGCGCGCCTGGCCGGCAACGGCGGCAGCGCCGGCGGCATCACGGTCGGCGGCGCGCTGACGTGGCGCCCCGACCTGTTCGGCGTGATCCTCGACCAGGTCGGCATGTCCGACACGCTGCGCTTCGAGACCGAGCCCAACGGGCCGCCCAACGTGCCCGAGACGGGTTCGACCAAGGACGAAGCCGGCTTCCACGGCCTGTACGCGATGAGCGCCTACGAGCACGTGCACGACGGCGTCGCCTACCCGGCGACGCTGTTCTCGACCGGCGCCAACGACCCGCGCGTCTCGCCGTGGCAGATGGCCAAGATGGCGGCCCGCGTGCAGGCCGCCACCGCGGGCAAGGCGCCGATCCTGCTGCGCGTGGACTACGACGCCGGCCACGGCATCGGCTCCAGCACCGCGCAGTACGAGCAGGAGCTGGCCGACATGTGGTCGTTCGCGCTGTGGCAGATGGGCGATCCGGCGTTCCAGCCGACCGCCAAGCCCTGACCGTGTCCCGCGCGCGCCTGCGCGGCGCGCGCGCGACTCCATCGAGCGATCAGGTGCCGCGCACGTGCGCGCGCAGCCGCGAGATCGCGCGCGCGTAGTCGTCCGAGCCGAACACCGCCGAGCCGGCGACCAGCGCGTCGGCGCCGGCGTCCGCCGCCTGCCACGCGTTGTCGCCGTTCTGGCCGCCGTCCACCTCGATGTACGGATTCAGGCCGCGCGTGTCGCACAACCGGCGCAGCGCGCTGATCTTGGGCAGCACCTCGGGCAGGAACTTCTGGCCGCCGAAGCCGGGGTTGACGGTCATCACGAGCACGACGTCGCACAGGTGCAGCACATGCTCGACGAACGCGACCGGACTGCCCGGATCGATCACCACGCCGGCCTTTTTCCCGAGCTCGCGGATGCGCGACAGCACGCGATGCAGGTGGATCGTCGACGCCGGCTCGCACTGCACCAGCAGGTGGTCGGCGCCGGCCTTGACGAAGTCCTCCAGCATGCGCTCGGGCTCCACCATCATCAGGTGGACGTTGAGCGGCTTCGCGGTCGCGCGGCGGATCGCCTCGATCACCACCGGGCCGAAGCTGATGTTGGGCACGAAGCGGCCGTCCATCACGTCGACGTGGATCCAGTCCGCGCCGGCCGCGTCGACGGCCCGCACTTCCTCGGTCAGGCGGCCGAAGTCGGCGGACAGGATCGATGGCGCGATGACGAGCGGGTTGGCCATGTCAGCTCGGCGACGTGGCCGTGAGCTTGGTGACCTTCTCTTCCAGGCCGCCGATCAGCGAATGCCACGACTTCGCGAACGAGTCGCCGCCCTCCTTCTGCAGCTTCGCGGCGAGTGCGTCGATGTCGACGCCTTCGCGGCGGATCTCGTCCAGCGTCTGCTCGGCGTAGCTGCCGTCGACGGGCATCGGGTCGCCCACATGGCCGTCCTTGGCGAACGCCTTGAGCGTCTTCTCGGGCATCGTGTCGACGGTGTCCGGCGCCGCGAGCGCCTCGACGTAGAGCGTTTCCGGCGCCTTCGGATCCTTGGTGCCGGTGCTGGCCCACAGCAGCCGTTGCGGATGCGCGCCCGCGGCGGCGAGCTTCTTCCAGCGTTCGGAGGCGAGCAGGTCGCGGTAGGCCTTGTAGGTACGCATCGCGATCGCGATGCCCAGCTTGTTCTGCAGCGGGTCGGACAGCGTGTCCTTGGCGCCGGTGTCCCAGCGGCTGACGAACAGCGACGCGACCGACTCCACCACCGGCGACTTGCCGTCGTTGAGCCGGCGTTCGATGCCCTTCAGGTAGGCCTCGGCCGCGGCCAGGTAATGCTCGCGCGAGAACAGCAGCGTCACGTTGATCGGGATGCCCTGGTAGATGGATTCCTCGATCGCCGGGATACCCTCAGGCGTACCCGGAATCTTGATGAACAGGTTCTTGCGCGCGGCCTGGGCGTGCAGGCTGGCCGCGGCCTGGATCGTGCCCCGCGTGTCGTCGACCAGCAGCGGCGACACCTCCAGCGACACCCAGCCGTCGACGCCGCCGCTGGCCTCGTGCGCCGGCAGGAACAGGTCGGCGGCCCGCTGCAGGTCGTCGACCGCCAGCGTGAAGAACAATTCCTCGGTGGAGCGGCCGTGGTGCGCCATCTGCGCGATCGCGTCGTCGTACGCGTCGCCCTGGCCCATGGCCTTCTCGAAGATCGTCGGGTTGGAGGTCAGGCCGGTGACCGAATAGTCCGAGATCAGCTTCGCGAGCGACCCGTCGTTCAGCGTCCCGCGGCTGATGTTGTCGATCCACAGGCTCTGCCCGAGATCATGGAGTTGCTGCGTGGTTTTCATGGATGGCTCCTGCTGGAGGGAACCACCCGGCAATATTCGTGCGTGCAAGATCGCCGATGTGATCGACGGTGATGTCCGGGGCCGGGTATTTCGCGGCCTCGATGGTATCGAGCGCGTAGTGGCCCTGGCGCGGGAAGATCGTCGTGACGTCGTCGCCCCACGCGGCCTTCAGCGCGCCGAGGATGCGCGGCTTGTCGTCGACGATCACGTAGTGACGCGCCGGAAAGGTGCGTCTCACCTCGTCGAGCATCAATTCCTTGTGCACGTAGATTAGCACGCGCCCCTCGACGGCGCGCCACAGCCCCGAGCGCTGGATCTTGCGCGGCTGGAAGACGACGTCGCCGTCGGACAGGATCACCGTCGGCCCGAGCCTGTTCATGCGCGCGAGCGCGTCCAGCGCGCCCGGGAACACGCGGTCCGGGAACGGGTAGTCGACGAGGAAGCTCGACATCTGCAGCAAGGCCTGCGCGTGGATCCCCTTGCCTTCCACTTCCTTGCGATAGAGCTGCAAGGCGCCGAGGTAGTCGGCGTAGCCGAGCTCGTCGCGCAGCTTCTCGAACAGCGTCCAGTAGCGGCCGGAGCAGGCGACGCCGAACTCCTGGATCAGGTGGTCGCGCAGGTCGGCGATGATGCGGTCGTTGTCGAGCAACGTGTTGTCCACGTCGATCAGGAACACCACATCGTGAAGGATGGCGGCCATCGGCAGGCAGGCTTTCTCGCGGTTTGGACAAGTCAGTTTCGTGACTCATGAACGGAACATGAACGTCGGCTGAAGCGGGCAAGCGGTTTGCCGTTCGAGCCCTCCGGTTCGCTGCAGATGCTGAGCAAGCCCCATACCCGCTTTTTCAAGGCTGACACAAGGGCCGGGCGCATCATCGCGAACATCTCTTCCATCGCCTCGCCGAAAGACCGCCCCATGCCCGACTCGCTCGACCAGCAATGCATCGACACGCTGCGCTTTCTTTCCGTGGACATGGTGCAGAACGCCGACAGCGGCCACCCCGGCCTGCCGCTCGACGCCGCGCCGATGGCCTACGTGCTGTGGACGCGCTTCCTGAAGCACCACCCCGCCAACCCGCTGTGGGCCGATCGCGACCGCTTCGTGCTGTCCGCGGGCCACGGCTCGGCGCTGCTGTACAGCCTGCTGAACGTGACGGGGTATGGCCTGACGATAGCCGACCTCAAGCAGTTCCGCCAATGGGGCAGCAAGACGCCGGGGCATCCGGAGCGCGGCCACACGGCGGGCGTCGAGGTGACCACCGGCCCGTTGGGACAAGGTCTTGCGAATGCCGTCGGCATGGCGATCGCCGAGGCGCAGTTGGCCGGCACCTACAACCGCGACGGCCACGCCATCATCGACCACCGCACCTGGGCGCTGGTGAGCGACGGCGACCTGATGGAGGGCGTCGCATCGGAAGCGGCGTCGCTGGCCGGGCACCTCAAGCTCGGCAAGCTGGTGTGCCTGTATGACGACAACGAGGTCTCGCTGTCGGCCGGCACGGCCATCACGTTCACCGAGGACCGCGCCAGGCGCTTCGAGGCCTACGGCTGGCAGACGATCCATGTCGCCGACGGCAACGACGTAGAGGCCATCGACAAGGCGCTGAAGGACGCCGTGGCCGACACCACGCGCCCCACGCTGATCCTCGTGCGCACGCACCTGGGCTACGGCTCGCCGAAGCAGGACAGCTTCAAGGCGCACGGCTCGCCGCTGGGCGAGAAGGACGTCGCGGCCACCAAGGCCAAGCTCGGCTGGCCGGCCGAGCCCGCGTACTACGTGCCGGAGGCCGCGAGCCGGAAGTTCCTCGAGGCGCAGGCGAACGGCGAGAAGGCCGAGGGCGACTGGAACCAGCGCATGAAGGCCTACGCGCAGGCGTTCCCCGAACAGGCCAAGGAACTCGACGCGCGGCTGCGCGGCGAGCTGCCCGACGGCTGGGACGCCGACATGCCGACTTTCCCCGCCGACGCCAAGGGCCTGTCGACGCGCGTCGCCGGCAAGCAGATCCTCGCGGCCATCGGCAAGAAGCTGCCGTCGCTGGTGGGCGGATCGGCCGACCTCGACCCGTCGACCTTCACCAACCTCCTCGGCCTGGGCGACTTCAATCCCGTGCCGGCCGCCGACGCGAAGAAGATCGAGGGCGCGGACGAAGGCGGCGCGAGCTGGGCCGGCCGCAACATCCACTTCGGCGTGCGCGAGCATGCGATGGGCGCGATCGTCAACGGCCTGGCGGCGCACGGCGGCTTCATCCCGTACGGCTCGACGTTCCTGATCTTCTCGGACTACATGCGGCCCGCGATCCGCCTCGCCGCGCTGCAGAAGCTGCACGCGCTGCACATCTTCACGCACGACTCGATCGCGCTCGGCGAGGACGGCCCGACGCACCAGCCGATCGAGCAGCTCGTGAGCCTGCGCGCGATTCCCGGCCTCACGGTGATCCGTCCGGCCGACGCGAACGAGACCGCGGTCGCCTGGAAGGTCGCGCTCAGCTCGAAGGAGCGGCCGGTGCTGCTGGTGCTCACGCGCCAGGACGTGCCCACGCTCGACCGCACCAAGCATCCGAGCGCCAACGGCCTGGCCAACGGCGCGTACGTGATCGGCGGCGCCGAGTACGACAAGCCCGACCTGATCCTGATCGCGAGCGGCTCGGAGGTGAGCCTGATCACCGCGGCCGCCGAGACGCTGGGCCAGGACGGCTTCAAGGTGCGTTGCGTGTCGATGCCCAGCTGGGACCTGTTCGACGCGCAGCCGCAGGCCTATCGCGACACGGTGCTGCCGCCGTCGGTGGCCAAGCGCCTGGCCGTCGAGGCCGGCGCGACGCTGGGCTGGGAGCGCTACGTCGGCCAGGCCGGCGACGTCGTCGGCATCGACCACTTCGGCGCGTCGGCCCCGGCCAAGACGCTGTTGAAGGAGTTCGGTTTCAGCGCCGAGAACGTGGTCGCGCGAGCACGCAAGCTGCTCGAGAAGTAGTGGCCGAGGCCGATCCCGACGGCGCCGGCGCGGGTTCGAGAGCCGCCATCTGGGCCGCGCCGGTCGGCATCGCGATCGCCGCCGTCGGCAGCGTGCTCGCCACGCACTTCGACATGCCGCTGGGCGACGCCATCTCGTCGATCCTGATCGGCCTGGTGCTCGCATGCACGTCCACGCTGCTGGCGCGCGGGCGCAAGAGCCTGCTGATCGGCGAGACGGCCGACGGCGCGCCCTGGATCGAGGAGATGATCGCCGACATCGAACGCCGCATCCACGACGCGCATTCCGACGTGACGTCGCTGTTCATCAAGCCGCAGAACCCGCAGCAGTACATGCGGACGGTGCGCGAGAGGTTCGGCGAGAACGCGGCCGACGCGGCGCGCGAGCCGCAGGCGGTCGCCGTGACGTCCGGGTCGCACTGACGCGGTCGCCGCGGAAGATTCCTTCCGGCGCGAGCGCGCGGCCGTTCAGTAGACTGCGGCCCATGCCCGACGCGACGACCGCGGCTCCGCCCTGGAAGGTGCCCACGCGCCTGGCCGCGGCATGGTTGCGCCTGCGCGTGTGGGGCCACGTGGCGATCCGCGGCTGGCACGAGCTCCGGGCCGCCCGCGTCGAGCGTCACCGCGCCGCCGCGGCGCTGGTCGGCGCGTCCGTCATCGCCGAGCACCGCTCCCCGCTGTGGCGCGACGGTCGCGACGAGGAGTTCGCGCTCGTTGCCGGCAAGGTGGAGAACCTGCGCATCGCGCGCCGCGCGTTCGACGGCGTGGTCGTGCCGGCCGGCGCCGTCTTCAGTTTCTGGAAGCAGCTGGGCCGGCCGAGGCGTTCGCGCGGGTTCGTCGAAGGCCGCGAGATCCGCGCCGGTTGCGTGGTCCCGGTGGTGGCCGGCGGGCTGTGCCAGTTGTCGAACGCGCTGGCGGCCTGCGCGGCGGAATGCGGCATGACGCTGGTCGAGCGGCACGGGCACAGCGCGCGCATCGAGCAGCACGCGACGTCCGGCGCGATCGACGCCACGGTGTTCTGGAACTACGTCGACCTGCGCATCGTCGCGCCGTTCGACTGGCGCCTCGAGGTCGAGATGACCGGCGACGCGCTGGTCGTACGCATGCGCGGCGCTTGCGCGCCCGGGCGCGCAGGCGCCGCGCGCTCGATCCCGCTCGTCGTCGAGAAGACGGCCGCGCCGCTGGCCCGCGGCTGCCTCACCTGCGACGAGACCGCCTGCTACCGGCATCCCGGCGACGCGAAGGCGGTCGCGACCGGCACGACCGCCGTGCTCGTCGACGCGTGGACGCCGGAGTTCGCGCGACATCTTCAGGCGCACGCCGGCGCCGCGGACTGGTTCACGCCCTGGCTGCGCCGCGCGCGCCGCGTCTGCGGCGCATGGGCGCCCGTACGACCGCACACCGTCGCGGTCTGGGCGTCGTGGCGGCGCACCTGGCTGCTGCGCCGCCGCGCCGGCGAGGGCGGCGGCCGGCAGCAGGCGACGATGCGCGGACAACGCTGGCTGGCCGAGGCGTACGCGCGGCGCCTGGCGCCGCATCACACGCATCTGATCATCGACCAGGCGCTGCTGCTGCCGCTGGCGCAGGCCGGCGTGCTGCAAGGCCGGACCTACGACGTCCTCATGCACGCGCTGCCGAACCTGGAAGTTCAGCGGCGGCTGGATGTCGCCGCGCAACGCTGGCCGGCGGACTCCTCGCTGCGCGATTTCCGCGCGCACCCGGCCGATGGCGAGGCCGAGCTGCGCGCGCTGCGGGCCGCCGGTCGCGTGGTGACGCCGCACGCCGACGTCGCACGGCATCTGCGCGGTTCGCGCGACGTCGCGGTCGTCGAGATCCCCTGGCACCTGCCCGCACGCCTGCCCGGGCGCGCGGCGCGGCGCGCGCCGTCCACGCCGCCCGTCGTCGTCTTTCCCGCCAGCGCGCTCGCGCGCAAGGGCGCGCCGGAGATGGCCGCGGCGATGCGCCACCTCGGCTGGCGCCTGCTCGTCCTGGGCACGCCGTCGACGGATGCCGGGTTGTGGCGCGGCATCGCGGTCGAACACGTCGGCTATCGCGACCTCGCCTGGCTGGATCGGGCCGACGTCGTCGCGCTGCCGGCGCATGTCGAGCATTCGCCGCGCGCGTTGCTGCTGGCGATCGCGCACGGGCTGCCGGTCGTCGCGGCGGCGTGCTGCGGGTTGCCGGCGGCGCCCGGCGTGCAAGCGTTGGTCGACAACGACGTCGCCGGCCTGATCGCGGCGCTCGAGAAGGCGGTGGCCGCGCGCGCGGAAGAAAGCCTCACGGCATCGTGAACGCATTCGCCGCGCGATGCGGCGGCGCCGTTGCTATCGTCGTCCGCCAGGGCGACCCGATCTCGAACGTGGCCGCCGGCAACGGGAGACGTCACTTGCACCAGACACAGATGCCGCTCGAACTTCCGAGCGCAGGCGCCGCGAACGCGGCGATCACCGTCGGCCTCGTCTTCGGCGGCCGCTCCGCCGAACACGCGGTCTCGATCCGCTCCGCGGCCACCCTGCACGCGGCGTTGCGTCGCGCGGGCTGCTGGGTCGTGCCGATCGGCATCGAACGCTCCGGCACCTGGCGCTACATGCCGCTGGCCGGGAAGCCCTTTCCCGCAGGCGTCGACCCGAAAGCGTGTGCGGTCATGCTCGCACCGAACGGCGCCGGCCAGCTGCTCGCCTGCGACGGTCCGGAGCGCGCGCTCGACCTGCCCCGCATCGACGTCGCCTTTCCCGCGCTGCACGGCCCGTTCGGCGAGGACGGCCGCCTGCAGGGCCTGTTCGAGACCTGCGGCGTGCCCTACGTCGGCGCGGACGTGCTCGCCGGCGCCGTCGCCATGGACAAGGAAGTCGCCAAGCGCCTGCTGATGCAGGCCGGCCTGCCGGTCGTGCCGTATCGCCTGCATCGCCGCGGAGAACCCGTGCCGACGTGGCAGGCGACGAGCGACGTTCTCGGGCCTCGGCTCTACGTCAAGCCGGCGTCGCTCGGCTCGTCGATCGGCGCCGCGCCCGCGGACGACGAAGTCGCGTTCGCGCGCGCGCTGGCAGGCGCGCGGGCGCACGGCGACAAGGTGCTGGTCGAGCGCCGCGTCATCGGACGCGAGCTGGAGTGCGGCGTGATGGACACCGAGGACGGCCCGATCGCCTCGGTCGTCGGCGAGATCCTGGCCGGAACGCCCGACGCGTTCTACGACTACGAGGCCAAGTACTCGGACGACAGCGGCGCGACCGTCGACGTCCCCGCCCGACTGGACGCCGCGACGACCTGCCGCATCCGCGCGCTGGCCGTCGCGGCGTTCAAGGCGCTCGGCTGCCGCGACCTGGCGCGCGTCGACTTCTTCCTCGGCGAGCGGGGCGAGCTGTTCGTCAACGAGGTCAACACGCTGCCGGGCTTCACGTCGGCGAGCCTGTTCCCGCGCCTGTTCGAGGCGACGGGCATCGCCGTCGAAGACCAGGTGCGCCGGCTCGTCGACCTGGCGCTCGCGCGGGCCTGACCTCAACGCGCCGGCGCGCAGCGATCGGGCAGGCCGGCCTTGGGCGTCTTCATCGGCACCAGCTTGTCGGAACCGTTGGCCGCCAGTTCGTCGAACGCGACCTGCTCGAGCGCGGCCACCTGCGGCCGCGACAGGCCCAGTTCGTAGCCCGAGCATTCGTTCTCGCCGAGCGAGCGCGGGTCGAGGCCGGTGACGCTGCCGAACACCACCAGCGTCTCCAGGTAGTAGCCGAAGGTGCTGGCGTGGTAGTGGTCCCAGGTCCAGAGATCGACCTTGCCGGCGTCGATGCCGTCGTACGGATTGGCGTCGGCGACGCCCGTCCGGATGGCGCGGATCCAGGCATCGCCGACGGGAATGACCGGCTTCAAGCCCGGCGTCGCGGCCGCGGCCTTGTCGTAGCCCGCGCGCAGGTCGTGCGCCATCGCCTCGATGGGCTTGCCATGCCAGGCACCGTGCGGCTCGTAGGTCTGGTCGGCGCGCGGCCAGGTGGACATCACGCGGATCTCGACCGCCGGGTTGCGCGCGCGCAGCAGGGCCGACATGCGCCTGACCGTATCGATCAACAACGCCGGATCGCCGGGCTTGCGCGCGTCGAGCGTGCTGTAGCCGTGCATCACGACGCTGTCCCACGGCCGCTTGCCGATGACGTCGCTCTTGTTGGCCAGGTGCCAGTCGATGCCGACGCCGCCCTGCGTCTCGAGATACACGTCGTAGTCGAGCCCCGCCTCGGTCGTGAACGACTTGAACAGCGCCGGCATGCCGCCGATGCCCTGGTCGTTGAGGTCGGTCACCGTGCTCGCGCGTTTGTTGTGCACCGCCGAGCCTTGCGCGTTGGTGACGCTGTTGCCGATGAACCGGATGCTGGCGGCGTCGGCGCGGCCGGCGATGCCGAGAAGGCCGGCGAGCAGCAGCACGGCGAACCGGCGCGGACGGGGAGTGGGAAGTCGGTGCATCGGGGGCAGTCTCCGTTTCTCGGGAGACGCCACGTTAGCCGAGCTCGCGTGCCGACAGCCGCGAGTGGACTTCCGGGCCGGCCGGCGCCGGCTCCGAGGGACGATCAGCGCCGCGGAGCCGGCAGCGGATAGGCGGTGAAGAACTCGCTGGCGATGCGCCACTGGCCGCCCACCTTCAGCAGCTCCAGCGTCTTCCAGCCGTAGCTGCCGCGGTCGGTGCCGGCAGCGACCGTGACGAAGTCGAGCGACACCTGCGCCAGCGCGCCGTCCTGCAGGATGCGGACGTTGTCGAAGCGCTGCTCGTAACGTTGCGCGCTGCCGAACACGGCAGTGCGGAAGTCCGCGTAGCGCTGGTCGTCGACGCCGTCCGGCTTCGCCTTGGCCAACGCGCCCGCCTGCACCGCGAGAAACGGCACGTGCTCGTCGAGCAGCAACGCGGCGAACGCCGGCTGGTCGCCGGACTTCAAGGCCGCGCGGTAGGCGTCGAGCAGACGTCCGATGGCGGCCGCGTCGTCAGGCGACGCCGCGTGGCGCCCGGCGAATGCCGTGGGCGGCGGGGGAACGGCGATCGCGGGCGCGGCGACCAGGGCGAACAGCAGGAACGCGATCAGGGGCGTGGGGCGCATGGCGATGTCCTCGGGAGTCGGACCATTGTGGTCGGACACGGCCGGCCGCGCACTGCAGTCCGGCCCCCGCAGACCGTCGCTCGTCGCGCGGCCAGCGACGCTTCTCAGGCCGCCGCGGGCAACGCCGGCGCCGCCGCCATCAACGCGCGTGCCAGTTCGCCGACGCGCATCAGCGCGTGGCGCTGGGCGTCGTCCCAGCGGCCGCCGACGCCCAGGCGGATGCAGTGCCGGTAGCGATCGCTGGCGCTGAACAGCGTGCCCGGCGCGATGGCGATGCGCTCGGCGAGCGCGGCGCTGAACAAGGCCTGCGAATCGAGGGCCTGCGGCATCTCCACCCACAGGATGTAGCCGCCGGCCGGGTCGGTGACGCGCGTGCCCTTGGGAAAGCTGCCGGCGATGAGGCGCCGCGCCTCGTCGACGCGCGCCGCGATCGCGTGGCGCATCTGGCGGAAGCCCGCCTCGTTGCCGGTGTGGTTCAGCAGCTCGGCCATCGCGAGCTCGATGAAGGTGGTCTGCGCGCCGCTGGTGGCCATCTTCATGCGGCGCACGGCTTCAGTCCAGCGGCCGGCCTCGACCCAGCCGACGCGCAACCCCGGCGCGAGCGTCTTCGAGAACGAACCGCACAGCATCACGTGGCCGGTCGGGTCGAACGAGCGCACGGCGCGGCGCCGGTCCTCCTGCTCGGCGAGATCGTTGTGCAGCACGTCCTCGATCATCGCGACGCCGCGCGTGCGCACCAGGCGCGCGAGGCGCTTGCGTTCCGCGGTGGGCAGGCTGCCGCCGAGCGGGTTGGACAGCGTCGGCGAGACCAGCAACGCCTTCACGGGTTGCGTGTCGAGCGCGAGCTCGAGCGCGTCGAGCGACAGGCCGTCGCGCGGATGCGTCGGGATCTCGAGTGCGCGCAGGTGCAGGCTCTGCAGGATCTCGAGGAAGCCGAAGTACGTCGGCGACTCGAGCGCGACGATGTCGCCGGGCTGCGTGACGGCGCGCAGGCACAGCGTGATCGACTCGAGGCAGCTGTTGGTCGCGACGATGTCGCGCGGCTGCAGCTGGCAACCGAGCCGCAGCGCGTAGCGCGCGATCGCGCGGCGCAGCGTCTCGTGGCCGGAGCCCAGCGCGTATTCGCCCAGCGCGTTGTGCCGCGCGCGTGACGGTGCGGCGGATGCGCTCGATGTTGAACATCTCCAGGCTCGGGGCCGCCGCGCCGAACGACAGGTAGCCCTCCTCGTGCGCGAAGCGCAGCGTGTGGGCCGCGAGCGCGTCGATGTCGACCTCGCGCGAATCGGCAGGCGGCTGCGTCACCTCGGGCACGGGCGGACGCGGCGGACGCGCGGCGACGAAGAAGCCGGAGCGCGGACGCGTCTCGACGAGGCGCATGTCCTCCAGCGCACGGTAGGCCTGGACGGCCGTCGACAGGGACACGCCATGCTGCGCCGCCAGGTCGCGCAACGACGGCAGCCGCTCGCCGCGCGCGAGCACGCCCGCGCGGATCGACGCGGCGAGCGTCTGGGCGATCTGCAGGTAGAGCGTGTCGGGCGAGTCCATGGCCCATTCTGTCTTGGCCGCTGCACCGCAGGCCAGTACAGATGCCCGGCAATTCGACCGTGACAGCGCCGCCGCGGCGCGATCTGTATTGCTGCAATCGACACCAAGTTGTGGCTGTTTCGCGGCGCCGCGCGTCCCTAGAGTAGTGCCATGGACCACACGCTTGAACTCAGCCTGCCCCTCGCGCAGCACGGCCGCGAGCCTCCCGACGCCGTCGTTCGCCTGGCCGCCCGCGCCACCATCGCGGGGCGGCTGCGCGCGGGCGCCTGCATCGCCGTGCAGTCGGGCCGGATCTGGCTGACGCAGACCGGCGACGCCAACGACTACTTCGTCGATGCCGGCCAGCGCCACGTGATGGCGCGCGGCGGCCGCGTGGTCATCGAGAGCTTCACGCCGCAGGCCACGCTGCGCGTGCTGCGCGAAGCGCCGGCCGCGCGGCCCGGCTTTCCGTGACGGTTACTCAGTGCGGCGTCTCCATCGCCGGCGTGTACTGGCCCTGGCGCGCCAACCGGTTGAGATGCGCACGCTCGACCAGCGCCTTCTGCGCCGCGGCCACGTTCTCCTTCTTGCCGGCCCACGCCTTCATCGCCGGATCCTGGATCGCGCGGGCGAACGAGAACGCCAGCGGCCACGGCAGCGCGTGCCCGTGGCGCACGTGCATCGCGTTGAGCCGCGCCGACGCGTCCGCTGCCGACTGGCCGCCGGACAGGAACGCGATGCCGCCCACCGCCGCCGGCACGCTGCGCAGGAAGGTGCGGACGGTGGCGTCGGCGACGTCCTCGACGCTGTCCTGCGTCGGACACTTCAGGCCGGGCACGACCATGTTGGGCTTGAGGATCATGCCGTCGAGCAGCACGCGCTGCGTGCGCAACGCGTCGAACACGAAATGCAGCGCGCGCTCGGTGACCTCGGCGCAGCGCGCCAACGTATGCGCGCCGTCCATCAGCACCTCGGGCTCGACGATGGGGACGATGCCGGCCTCCTGGCACAGCGCCGCGTAGCGCGCGAGCGCCTGCGCGTTGGCCTCGTAGCAGCCGCGTGACGGCGCGTTCTTCGAATCGTCGATGGTGATGACCGCGCGCCATTTCGCGAAGCGCGCGCCCATCTTGGAATACTCGGCCAGGCGCTCGCGCAGGCCGTCCAGGCCTTCGGTGACGAGCTCGCCGTCGTGCAGCGCCAGCGGCTTGGCGCCGGCGTCGACCTTGATGCCCGGCACGATGCCCACTTTCTCGAGTGCCTGGGCGAACGGCACGTCGGCGAACGTGCGCGTGCGGATCGTCTCGTCGTAGAGGATCGCTCCGCCGATGCTTTCGCTCAGCCCGGGTGCGGTGACGATCATGTCGCGGTAGGCGCGCCGCATCTCGGGCGTCTGCGGGATGCCCAGTGCGGCGAAGCGCTTGTCGGCGGTCGGATTGCTCTCGTCCATCGCCAGCAGGCCCTTGCCGTCGGCGGTGAGGGCGGCGGCGGTGGCCTTCAAGGTCTGTTCGTTCATGGGTCGTGCTCCAGGTTGGCACCAGTGTCCGCTGCAATCGGAAACCTCGTCCGCAAGGCGGTCGGCAGCTCGACCTTGCGGCAATCCGCGCACCCGCGGGGCAGCCTTGCCGCGGCCTTGCGAGCTCGGCCGTTGGGCATGGCGCTTGCCGAAAGCCCGGATGGCCGCAAGCTCGCGTTCAACTCATCCGTGCGCGATGATCACGCCACTCAACTTCGAAAGACTGCAGTGCAACTCGGAATGATCGGTTTGGGACGGATGGGCGCGAACATGGCGCGCCGCGTGATGAGCAAGGGCCACCAGTGCGTGGCGCAGGATCCGAACGCCGACGCCGTGGCCAGGATGGTCAGTGCCGGCGCGGTCGGCGCCGCGACGCTGCAGGAGATGGCCGGCAAGATGACCAGGCCGCGCGCCGTCTGGATGATGGTGCCGGCCGGCATCGTCGACAAGGTGCTGGACGACCTGATCGCGCACCTCGACCCGGGCGACATCATCATCGACGGCGGCAACTCGTACTACCGCGACGACATCGACCGCGCGAAGAAGCTGAAGGACGCCGGCTTCCATTACGTGGACTGCGGCACCAGCGGCGGCATCGCCGGCCAGGATCGCGGCTACTGCCTGATGGTGGGCGCCGAGCCCGAGATCTTCGAGCACCTCAAGCCGATCTTCGCGGCGCTGGCGCCCGGCGTCGACACCGCGCCGCGCACACCCGGCCGCGCGGGCGACCCCGGCAATGCCGAGAACGGCTTCCTGCACTGCGGACCGAACGGCGCCGGCCACTTCGTGAAGATGGTGCACAACGGCATCGAGTACGGAATGATGGCCGCGCTCGCCGAGGGCTTCAACATCCTCAGGCACGCCAACATCGGCAAGCAGGAACACACGACCGACGCCGAGACCGCGCCGATGCGCGAGCCGCAGTACTACCAGTTCGACATCGACGTGCCGCAGGTCGCCGAGTTGTGGCGGCGCGGCAGCGTGGTCGGCTCGTGGCTGCTCGATCTCACCGCCAAGGCGCTCGTCCAGGATCCGCAGCTCGCCGCGTTCGGTGGCCGCGTGTCCGACTCCGGCGAGGGCCGCTGGACCATCCAGGCCGCCATCGACGAAGGCGTGCCCACGCAGGTGCTCAGCGCCGCGCTGTATGACCGCTTCTCCTCGCAGGGACAAGCGAAGTTCGCCAACCAGCTCCTGTCCGCGATGCGCGCCGAGTTCGGTGGGCATGCAGAAAAGAAGGCCTAGCCCTCCCATGACCGACGACACGACCACCCCCAGCAACGCTCGGCACTCGGACGCGCTCGTCCTGTTCGGGTTCACCGGCGACCTCGCCAACAAGAAGATCTTTCCCGCGCTCTACGAGATGGCCAGGCGCGGCGAGCTGGTGCCTCGTGTGGTCGGCGTCGCCGGCCGTTCGCTCACCGATGACGAGGTGCACCGGAAGGTGCGCGACTCGATCGAGAAGCAGGGCGGCGGCATCACCGACGGCCCCGCGTTCGACAAGCTGCAGCAGGCGATCCGCTACGTCGGCGGCGACTACAACAAGCCCGGGACCTTCGACGCGCTGAAGAAGGCGCTCGAAGGCTCGAAGCGCCCGGCGCACTACCTCGCGGTGCCGCCGACGCTGTTCGAGACCGTGATCAAGAGCCTCGGCGCCGCGGGCCTCGCGAAGGACGCGCGCCTGATCGTGGAGAAGCCCTTCGGACGCGACCTGGCCTCGGCCAAGGAGCTCGACCAGGTGGCGCGCTCGGTGTTCCCGGAGGACGCGATCTTCCGCATCGACCACTATCTCGGCAAGGAGGCGATCATGAACCTCCTGTACTTCCGCCTCGCCAACTCGTTCCTCGAGCCGCTGTGGTGCCGCGATCACGTCACGAGCGTGCAGATGACCATGTCCGAGGACTTCGGCGTCGGCGACCGCGGCGCGTTCTACGAGACCGCCGGCACGCTGCGCGACGTCGTCGAGAACCATCTGTTTCAGATCGTCGCGCTGCTCGCGATGGAGCCGCCGAAGTCGCGCGGCTTCTCCGACCTGCAGGCCGCCAAGGCCGACGTGTTCAAGGCGATGCGCCCGCTGAAGGCCGACGACATGGTGCGCGGCCAGTACGACGGCTATCGCCAGGAGAAGGACGTCGCGGCCGATTCCGACGTCGAGACCTTCGTCGCGCTGCGCCTGCACGTCGACACGCCGCGCTGGAAGGACGTGCCGTTCTACCTGCGCGCCGGCAAGAAGCTGCCCAACACCGCGGTCGAGGTGCAGATCCAGTTCAAGCCGCCGCAGCAGGCGCTGTTCGAGGATGCGGGCGAGCGTCCCAACTACCTGCGCTTCCGCCTGCAGCCGACCTCGTCGATCGCGCTCGCGGCGCGCGTGAAGAACGTCGGCAAGAAGTTCGTGGGCCAGCAGCGCGAGCTGTACGCGTGCGAAGACCTGGCCGGGGAGGAGGCGCCGTACGATCGCCTGCTGGGCGACGCGATGGCCGGCGACGGCTCGCTGTTCACCAGCCTGGACGCGGTCGAGGCCGCGTGGACGGCGGTCGACGGCATCCTCGTGGACCACCCGAAGGTCGTCGCGTACAAGCCCGGCACCTGGGGCCCGGCCGAAGCCGACGCGCTGATCGCCAAGGACGGCGGCTGGCAGGCGCCGACACCCGAAGACGCCTGCGGCGGCAACCGCAAGAAGGACGCGTGATGAGCAAGACATTGACGGATCGCGCGAGCTGGCAGGCGCTGGTCGACCACCACGCCGGCATCGCGAAGCATCACCTGCGCGACCTGTTCGCCGAGGACGCGACGCGCGGCACGCGCATGACGCTGGACGCTGCCGGCGTCTATCTCGACTACTCGAAGAACCGCGTCACCGACAGGACGCTGAAGCTGCTGGTCGCGCTCGCCGAGGAATGCGGGCTGCCCGACAAGATCGCGGCGATGTTCCGCGGCGACCGCATCAACACCACCGAGAACCGCGCGGTGCTGCACGTCGCGCTGCGCGCGCCGCGCGGCGAGAAGGTCCTGCTCGACGGCCACGACGTGGTGCCCGCGGTGCACGAGGTGCTCGATCGCATGGCCGCGTTCGCCGACAAGGTGCGCAGCGGCGAGTGGCTCGGCTACACGGGCAGGCGCATCCGCCACGTGATCAACATCGGCATCGGCGGCTCCGACCTCGGCCCGGTGATGGCCTACGAGGCGCTGCGCCACTACGCCACGCCCGAGCTCGACTGCCGCTTCGTCTCCAACGTCGACTCCACCGACCTGACCGAGGCCACGCGCGGGCTCGATCCGGCGGAGACGCTGTTCATCGTGTCGTCGAAGACGTTCACGACGCTGGAGACGATGACCAACGCGAAGGCCGCGCGCGACTCGGTCGTCGCGCAGCTGGGCAGCGAGGACGCGGTCGCGCGCCACTTCGTCGCGGTGTCGACCAACGCCGACGGCGTCGCGAAGTTCGGCATAGCGCCGGCCAACATGTTCGGCTTCGAGGACTGGGTCGGCGGCCGCTACTCGATGGATTCGTCCATCGGGCTGTCGACGATGATCGCGGTCGGCCCCGGCAACTTCCGCGCGATGCTCGCGGGATTCCACGAGATGGACGAGCACTTCCGCAGCGCGCCGCTCGGCGAGAACCTGCCGGTGCTGCTGGGCCTGATCTCGCTGTGGAACAACGACTTCCTCGGCTTCTCGACCCTCGCGGTGCTGCCGTACGAGCAGTACCTGAAGCGCTTCCCGGCCTACCTGCAGCAGCTTACGATGGAGAGCAACGGCAAGCACGTGACGCTGGACGGCGAGCACGTGCATGCCGACACCTCGCCCATCGTGTGGGGCGAGCCGGGCACCAACGGCCAGCACTCGTTCTACCAGCTGATCCACCAGGGCACGCGCATCGTGCCGTGCGACTTCATCGGCTTCCTGACCGCGCTCGCGCCGATCGGCGGCCAGCACGACCTGCTGATGGCCAACCTGATCGCGCAGGCGGAGGCGCTGGCGTTCGGCAAGACGGCGCAGCAGGTCGAGGCCGAAGGCACCGCGCCGGAGCTGGTGCCGCACCGCGTGTTCGAGGGCAACCGGCCCAGCAACACGATCCTCGTCGACACGCTGACGCCACAGGCGCTCGGCAAGCTGGTCGCGCTGTACGAGCACAGCGTGTTCACGCAGGGCGCGATCTGGGGCATCGACTCGTTCGACCAGTGGGGCGTCGAGCTCGGCAAGCAGCTGGCTTCGAAGGTCATACCCGAATTGCAGTCCGCGCAGGAACCCGAGCTCGCGCACGACAGCTCCACCAACGCGCTGATCCGCCGCTACCGCGCGCGCCGCGACGCCTGAGAGAATCCATGGCCCAGATCATTTCCCCCCTCGCCGGCAAGCCCGCGCCGCGCTCGTCGCTGGTCGACATCCCCAGGCTCGTCAGCGCGTACTACACGAACATCCCCGATCCGGCGGAGGCGGCGCAGCGCGTCGCGTTCGGCACGTCGGGGCATCGCGGCAACGCGTTCGACAGCTCGTTCAACGAACGGCACGTGCTCGCGATCACGCAGGCGATCTGCGACTACCGCGCTTCGAAGGGCATCGACGGTCCGCTGTTCATCGGCATCGACACGCACGCGCTGTCCGAACCCGCGCTGCGCAGCGCGCTGGAGGTGCTCGCTGCCAACGGCGTCGACACGATGCTCGCGATGAACGACGAGTACACGCCGACGCCGGCGATCTCGCACGCCATCATCACGCACAACCGCGAGCGCACGTCCAGGCTGGCCGACGGCATCGTCGTGACGCCGTCGCACAACCCGCCCGACAACGGCGGCTTCAAGTACAACCCGACCAACGGCGGCCCGGCCGCCGAGGACCTCACCAAGGGCGTCCAGGACGCGGCCAACGCCTACCTCGAGAAGGACCTCGCGGGCGTCAGGCGCATGCCCTACGCGAAGGCGCTCGCCGCGCCGACCACGCACCGGCGCGATTACCTGGGGTGGTATGTCGCCGACCTCGGCAACGCGATCGACATGGCCGCGATCCGCGATTCGAAGATCCATCTCGGCGTCGATCCGCTGGGCGGCGCCGGCGTGCACTACTGGAGCCGCATCGCCGAACAGTACCGGCTCGACCTCACCGTCGTCAGCGACGTCGTCGACCCGACCTTCGGCTTCATGACGATGGACTGGGACGGCAAGATCCGGATGGACCCGTCGTCGCCCTACGCGATGGCGCGCCTGGTCGACCTGAAGAACCAGTTCGACGTCGCCTTCGCCTGCGACACCGACCACGACCGCCACGGCATCGTCACGAAGAGCGCCGGCCTGATGCAGCCGAACGCCTACCTCGCGGTCGCGATCGACTACCTGTTCCGCAACCGACCCGATTGGGGCCGGAACGCGGCGATCGGCAAGACGGTGGTGTCGTCGCGCATGATCGACCTGGTCGCGCAACGCCTGCAGCGCCAGATGATCGAGGTGCCGGTGGGCTTCAAGTGGTTCGCCGCGGGACTGGCCGACGGCAGCCTGGGCTTCGGCGGCGAGGAGAGCGCGGGCGCCGCGTTCCTGCGCCGCGACGGCACGTCGTGGACGACCGACAAGGACGGGCTGACGCTCGCGCTGCTGGCCGCCGAGATCACCGCGAAGACCGGCAGCGACCCGGGCGCGCTGTACGAGAAGATGACGCAGGAGCTGGGCAAGCCGGTGTCCGACCGCGTCGAGGCGCCGGCCGACGCGCAGCAGAAGAAGCGGCTGTCCGCGCTGTCGCCCGAGGCGATCACGACGAAGGAGATCGCCGGCGAGCCCATCACCGAGGTCACCGCGAAGGCGCCGGGCAACGGCGCGGCGATCGGTGGCATCCGGGTCAGCTCGAAGAGCGGCTGGTTCGCGGCGCGGCCGTCGGGCACCGAGGAAATCTACAAGATCTACGCCGAGAGCTTCGACGGCGAGGCGCACCTGAAGCGCCTGCTCGACGAGGCGCAGGCGCTGGTCGACAAGGCGATCGCCGGCTGAAGCGGACCGGGACGTGCGGTGGCTTCAGCATGTCGTCAGCCAACCGATCCCTGCGCCAGCCCGTGCGCGCAAAATCGCGTCGTCGCGACGCCAGAACTGGACGCCCTTTCGCCATGAAGCCCGCTCTCGCCCTCCTCGCCGCCGCCACGATGCTGGCCGGCAGCACGTATGCAGTCGACGTCTACAAGTGGACGGACAGCCAGGGCGTCGTGCACTACGGCGACCATCCGGCCTCGGGCGTGGCTGTCTCGACCGTCAGCGTGCCCGATGGCGAAGCGAGTCCGAAGGACATGGCCGCGGCGCGGGCCAGGCTGGCTGCGGATCGCGCGAAGCTCGCGCAGGCGGCCGCCAGTTCGAGCGGCGATCGCCCGGGCGCGTCGAGCGCCAAGCCTGCCGAGTCCGCCTGCGCGGCCGCCTGGCGCAAGTACGACGCCGCCCAGGCATGCTTCGACGCGCATCGGGCCGCCGGAGGCAAGGGTGTCAGCCCCCGTGGCGAGGCCCTTTGCCAGGAAATGCCGCAACCGAGCTGCGCACGTTGATGCGGCGCGCGCCCGTCTGCCGCGCCCTGCCGCTGCTCGCCCTGCTGCTCGCCGGCGCCTGCCGTGCCGCGCCCGCGTCCGCGCCGGCGGCGGCCGATCCGCTCGCGGCGCAGGCCACGCCGGTGCGCATCGCGGCCACGCCCAAGGACGACTTCGCCGACCTCGCGCCCTTCGGCGCCGCGGTGGGCTCGGCGCGCATCGTCGCGCTCGACGAGCAGACGCACGGCGGCCACGAGGAGTTCGTGCTGAAGACGCGGCTGCTGCGCTACCTGCACGAGCGCCTCGGCTTCGACGTCCTGGTGCTCGAGAGCGGCTTCTTCGACGTCGGCGAGCTGGAACAGGCGGCGCAGCTGAAGGCGCGCATCGCCGACCTGGCGCCGGGCAACATCTTCTTCATGTACTCGAAGTCGGCCGAGGGCCAGGCCATGCTGCGCTACGTCGACTCGACGCGCGGCACGCCGCATCCGCTGACGCTGGTCGGCATGGACAGCCAGCACAGCGGCGCGCTGAGCCGGAGCGAACTGGTGCCGCAGTTGGCGACATTCATGCGCCGCTACGGTTCGCCCGCGCCCACGTCGCCCGACTGGCCCGGCTTCGCGGCGACGGTCGCGGAGCTGGTCGCGCTGCACCCGGCGCCGCCGTCGCCCGCCGATCTCGCCGCGTTCGAGCGCGTGAGCGCGCAGGTCGGGCGCGAGCTCGCGGCCGATCACGAGGCGCATTCGGAGATCGGCTCGGCCGGCTGGTGGGGCCGCGTCGTCATCGACCTGCAGGCGCAGGAACAGAAGCTGTGGACCGCGCCGAACGGCAACGCGCGCGACCAGGCGATGGGCGACAACATCGTGTGGATCGCCGAGCACCTGGTACCCGGCCAGCGCATGGTGGTCTGGGGCCACGCGATCCACCTGATGCACGACGCGCCCGATGCCGCCGCGCCGCCGTTCGCCGGCACCGTGGTGCGCCGCCGGTTCGGCGCCGACTACCACGTCGCGCATTTCACGGGCCTCGGCGGTCGCTATCTCGACTACGCGACGCTGCAGCCGCACGACATTCCCGCGGCCGCGCCCGGCACGCTGGAGGCGCGGCTCGCGCAGCAGCCGGGCGACGCGCTGTTCCTCGCGCCGCCCGCGAGCCCGGTCGCCGAGGCCCCGGCCGCGCGCTTCGTCGACTACCAGCCGTTCGGCCCGCTGCCGGGCCGCGGCGTCAACTGGGAAAGCACGTTCTTCATCCGCCAGCTGACGCCGGTGACGATGGCGCTGCACTGAGCCCCGGCGCCACCATGCCGGCGTGACCGCGGCGCCGACCGTCCGGCCGATCGCCGAGGCCGACCGCGATGCCTGCCGGCCGCTCCGGGCCGGCTACGACGCCTTCCGCGATCGCGCGGGGCCGCCGGCGATCAGGCAGACGCTCTGGACGCGCTTCCTCGAACCGGACGAGCCCGAGGCCGTGCTCGCCACCTCGGTCTCAGCGTGTATTGGCGCGCCGTTTGAGGCCCGGCCACTGGGTCATCGGGCCCAGCGCGGCGCGTGACGCCACCACCGCTTCCACTTCGGCCGGCGGCAGCACGTCGGACAGCGGCACGTGGTTCGACTCGTCGCCGTCCTCGTTGCCGGCGCTGCGCAGGCGCGGTGGATAGAGGCAGTCCAGGCCCGAGAGGTCGGTCGGGCCTTCCTCGTCCTTGACGATCCAGTGGATCACGGTGGAACTGCGCGCGCGATCGGCCGCCAGCGTCTTCACGACGTGGCTCAGCGCGATCGGACGCTTCGCGTCGCTGCCGGCAAGATCCATCGCGAGCTGGCCGCTCTGGCGGCGGAACACGCCCGACTGGGGCTGCTCGCCGGGATGCGCCCAGCAGAAATGGCTGGGGATCATCTCGCCGGGCGTCGCCACGCGGTCGGGGAACATGCCCACCTCGAGCATCAGCTTGTCCAGGATCGTCCGCGTCTTGTAGAACTGCGGCTCGCGCATGCACTGGAAGTAGAAGTGGATCTCGACGCCGGGCGGCACGGGCCAGAGTGCGGCGTCGAACTTCATGCCGCATCCGGAAACTACATAGGTCTTGGTCATGGTTCCACGGCGGGTTTCTGCCCCGCGATACCGGGCCTGATACCCGATGCCGCATTTTAGGTCGCCGACCCCGCCGGATGCGGCGCGAAAGCCACACTGCCAGGACATGTCTCACGACCCGTGCGCACTTATTTTGGCGCGATCCGCCGAACGAATCGCGGCGAATCCGCCGCGGGGACGCGGCCACGCGCGCTGGCGGCTCGACAGGGGGCACCGGGAGCGTGCGCCAAGGCAGCCGCCGCGTTCAGGGGATTTGCCAAACCACGCGTTCCGTGCTTGGCGCCGTCCGTCGAACTGCCGGGCAAACCGGCGGCTCATGCGCGCTTCGCCCGAACCCGTTCCGGCTGAATATCAGGTCATCCCGCGTTGGGGTGGCCGCGTCCGTTCGGGACCGCGCCCGCCGGCGCATCCTTCGCCGACGGACTCGCCTGCCATGCGCTCCTTTTCCAACGCTCCTCGCGCCCTCGCCACGGCCCTGCTGCTGGCGGCCGCGCGCGCCGACGCCGCCGATCCGCCGCCGGGCCGCGACGACTTCCTCGATTCGCCCGCCATCATCGGCCTGGGCCAGTGGCAGTTCGACACGGTGTTCCCGTCGCTGCCGGGGCCGCACGACAACGGCACGTCGCGCGTCACGCCGCGATTCGCGTCGCACTTCGCCGCGCTCGCCGTCCCGGCGAACACCGGCCCGACGATGGAGCTGCGCGCGGCCACGGCGAACCCGGCCGTCGAGCCGCCGCTGGAGACGGCCGACGACAAGTGGCGCCGCCTGCACGGCGGCGCCGACGTGTCGCTCGGCGCGCAATGGCGCGTGCGCGGCGGCGACGCCGGCTGGCTGCCGGGGGTCGCGTGGCTGGCCGACGTCGAGACGACGATGGGTTCGCCCGCGTTCCGCGACCGCAACGTGCGGCCGTCCCTGCGCGCGACGGCGCAGTGGGAACTGCCGCAGGACATGACGCTGGGCGTGATGCCGGGCCTCTACCGCGACCGCGGCGACGACGGCCACCACTACGGCGCCGGCGTGATGGCCGTCACGCTCGGCAAGTCGTGGACGCCGCGGCTGCAGAGCTTCGTCGAGCTGGCCGGCCAGCGGCTGTCGCGATCGCAGTCGGACGAGTCGCTGCTCAACGTCGACACCGGCGTCGCCTTCATCGCGTCGAAGACGCTGCAGGTGGACATGGTGGTCTCGCGCAGCCTGTCCGGCAACGCGTCGCAACAGGTGCGCGGCGGGCTGAGCCTGTCGTCGCTGTTCTGAACGCCGCGCAACAAAGTGCAGCACGGGCGGGACGTCCGCGTCCGCTCGCGCCGCCGGCCGCGCCGCGGCGTTGCGGCCGCCGGTCGTGAACTATTGCGCAGGAAACCGCCTGCGCACGATGCGCAAGCACGCCGCGCAAACGCCCGCCGTCGATCGCCGCGGCGCCTCGACGCGCACGCGACGGGCGCCCGTGTCACGTCGCGTAACGTTACAAGACGAACAGCGCCGGATTCCGCCGGCTCATGCGTTGACGCGATTCGGCGCGGTCCAGCAAGATCGACGCACTCCGTGTCGGGACGCCGCGACCCAGCGTCCGGCGTCGTCTCCGCACCGTCCCCATGCGTTCGTTCCACCGCACCGCCGCGTCCAGCCCGCTTCGCACGAAGATACCCGTTGCCGTATGCGCCGCGGCCGCGCTCGTCGCGTGCCCGGCCGCGTTCGCGGCGGCCGACGACTCGCTCGCGCCGTCCTCGCCGATCACCGAACCGGGCGGCTTCGTCGCCGTCGCGCGCAGGCTGATCGACGACACGGTGCAGGCCGAGCGCGCGATCGTCTCGCGCATGGTCCCGGCATCCTGGCGCCTGAGCCTGGGCACGCCGTACGTGCCGCGCGACGGCAACCTGGCTTCGCACGGCTCCGGCGCGGGCGATTCCTCCGACGACGCGGCCGCCTCGCCCGACTCGCTGGACCTGTCGCTCGGCGCGCGCTGGCGCGTGCTGCACGGCGACGCGAATTCGAACGTGCCGACCGCTGCCTGGATGCCCGACCTGCAGACCGCCGACGCCCACGCGGCGGCGCTGCGTCCCAAGATGAGCCTCAGCGGCGAGTGGGCCCTGCCCAACGACTTCTCGCTGGGCCTGATGCCCGGCATGACGGTGGACTACTCGATGGTCGGCCGCCGCCAGGCCACCGGCACCTTCGCGGTGACGCTGGGCAAATCGTGGTCGCCGCAGTGGCGCACCTTCGTCGACATGGCGCGCGACCGCGTCGCCGCGGTGCAGCTCGCCGGCGTGTCCACCAGCGTGGATGCCGGCATCACCTTCGTCGCGACGCCCAGCACGCAGATCGACTTCGCGGTCACGCGCGGCCTCAGCGACACGGCGCCGCCGTTCCAGGCCGGCGTCGGGCTGTCGTCGAGCTTCTAGCCCTTCAGCGCGCCCAGTCGATCCGGTCGAGCAGCCGGCGCAGCCGCTGCGCCTTCTGCGGATTCAACTGCTCCGCCCACGCGACGCGCCCGCGCAGGTGCTGTTCCCAATGCGGATGGCCGTCGCGGTTCTGCGTCGCCGGTCCCAGCGTCGCGCAGCGATGCAGTTGCGCCTTGAGCCGATCGAACTCGTCGCGCGGCAGGTTGGGCCGCTCGTTGACGACGATGTTGCACACCTGCTGGCGCCGCGCGCGCGTGACGCGGCGCGTCTTGCGATGGTTCAGCGCGAAGCCCTCGGCGAGCGCGAAGCCGCCGATGCGGGCCTCGACGCGATCGGCCTGGCGCAGCAGGCCGGCGTCGCCGGACAGCACGATGTCGTCGGCGTAGCGCGTGTAGCGTGCACCGAGCGAGCGCGCGAGGCCGGCGATGCGCGTGTCCATGCGGAACGCGCACAGGTTGGCGAGCGCCGCCGAGGTCGGCGCGCCCTGCGGCAGGTGGGCGTCGCGCAGGCGCATGGCCTGCGTCCACGCGAGGCCGCCTTCGCTGCGCAGCCGCTCCAGCACCGGCTCGGGCGTGGCCGTCGTGCACAGCGCCATCAGCGCGCGCGCGACCGCCGGCGAATAGCCGAGCTCGACGAAAGTGGCGTGCACGCGCGATGCGCGCACGGTAGCGAAGAAGTCCTGCAGGTCGAACTTCAGCAGCACGGCCTGGCTGGCGTGAGCGCGCGCATGGTCGGCGACGGAGCGGCCGCGCACGTAGGCGCACGCGGCCTCGTGCGGCGGCACGTGCGCGAGCAGCTGGTCGAGCACGCGCCGCTGCAGCGTGCGCAGGTGGGGCTCGGGCACCTCCAGCAGGCGCCAGCCGCCGGTGCGCTTGGGCAGCAGCTCGTAGCGGTAGTGCTGCTGCGACAGCGGGGCCTGGCGTTGCCATGATGCGCTGCGGGTGAGACGCCACAGGCCGGGCAGCGGCACATCGAGATCCTCGGCCAGGCGGCCGACGCTGGGCCACGGCGGGCGCTCGACGGCGCGCAGCGCCTTGGGCGGATCCGCGAGCGTGGTGGCGCGCGTCATGAACCAGCCGCGAACGACGGGGCGGTGCGTGGACTGCTCCAATGCGCCGATGAAGACGGGGTTGCGCTCGACCGCGTCGGCCAGCCGCTCCAGCGACCAGCGGCTGGTCAGCCCTTCGGCGAGCAGGCCGTCGACCAGCCCTTCGTTCCACGACTGCCGAAAGTCGACGCAGCGCGGCAGCCGCTCCAGCATGCCGAAGCGATCCACCGGCGTCTGCAGCAAGGCGCGGGCAATGGCCAGCGCGGTCGATCGTCTGCTCATGCGTCTCCGGACAACGAGGGTGCGGTCGCCACCCAACCTGCTGGTGACGCGAATGACGCGGCGGCGCACAGCGCCGCTGTCTCATCGCCCCGGAAGTGACTGGCAAGAGCACTGCCGCGGGGGAACCCCGCGGATCGGAACCGGTTCGAGAACCGTTGCCGAGGAACACTTGGACAGCGACCGCGTGGCGATTATGAAACGCGGCCATGACGCCCCGCCGCTCGCGCGGGAACTTCGCGCCGCCAGGCGAGTCGATTTGCGCGCGGCAAGCCGGCCTGTTGCATCGATCCCCACGGCCTTCCTCTCGTGACAATTCAAGGGTTGTCCGCCAGCCGCGTCCTGTTCTATGCTGCACCGCGTCACGTCCATCGCCATGAAGTTCCCGCGTTCGTCCTTCGCCTCCGCCATCGTCACCGCCGCGCTGCTGTGCCTGGCCGGCGCGAGCGCGCACGCGCAGGACGGCCCCGTGGTCGGCGAGGTCGAGCTCGACACCATCAGCCACGCCGCGCTCGACGAGATGGCCTACGCCACGCTGCTGCCCAATCCCGACGTCATCGATCCGGACCTGGTGCAGTCGGCGATCACGGCCGCCATGGCCGCACCCGATCCCAAGCCCAAGCCCATCGTCCCGATCACGGCCGCGGCGACCAAGCCCGCCATCAAGCCGGTGCACATCGACCCGAACGCCGTCGCCGCGCCGCCCACCAAGCTCGTGCTCGACAGCAACCAGGTCGTGCAGATCCATGCCGACGGCGTGCCCGCGCCCAACGCCCCGGATCCCAACCCGTTCGTGCGCGTGATGCCGCGCCAGGCCGATCCGGCCGCCGTCATGCTCGGCGCGCGCTGGAACGCCGAGGATCGCATCGAGGCGCCGGTGCTCTCGGGCCTCGCGTGGGACGCCCATGCCGACCTGCTGTCCGGCGCGGTGCCGCCGCGCGCCGCCAACGTGCGCCGCTCGCTGCGCATCACCGCGATGTGGGACACGCCGGAAGACCTGTCGATCGGCTTCACGCCGGGCGTCACGCGCGGCGGCGGGCGCGAGTTCGAGCACTACGTCACCGGCCTCGAGGTGAGCACCGTCGACAAGACCAAGGTCGCGCGCTGGAAGAGCTACATCGAGCTGTCCGGCGAGAAGCTGGCGTTCAACAACGTGATCGACAACAACACCGCGCACGTCGCGGCCGGCGCGTCGTACGCGGCGTCCAACAACACGCAGCTGGACATCGGCGTGTCGCGCGGCACGACCTGGTACTCCAACGACCTGACGTCCACCGTGGGCCTGGCGGTCCGGTTCTAGTCTCAGCGGCGCGCCGGGACTCCGGCCTTGCCGGACAATCCCGCCACCGCCATGCCATCGCCCTTCTCGTCCTCGGCCAGCGCCGCCCCGTGCGCGCCTCGCGCGCGCCCGTGACCGCGATCTCGGCCACCTTCCCGCTCGTCAAGCGTTCCGCGCCGTTGTGGCTGCTGGTGCTCGTCACCTTCAGCGGCACGCTCGCGATGCACATGTTCGTGCCGGCGCTGACCGTCGCGGGCCACGACCTGCGCGTGGACGCCACGACGATCCGCATGACGATCAGCGTCTACATCCTCGGCCTGGCCGTCGGGCAGCTCGTCTACGGGCCGCTGTCGGACGTGTTCGGCCGCCGGCCGACGCTGCTGGTCGGGCTCGCGCTGTACACGCTCGGCGGCCTCGCGGCGACGCTGGCACCCAACGTCGGCGTGCTCGTCGCGGCGCGCCTCGTGCAGGCCGCCGGCGGCTGCGCGGGGCTGCTGCTCGGACGCGCGATCGTGCGCGACACCGCCGAATCCAACGACGCCGTCCGGCGCCTCGCGTTGATGAGCCTGATGACGATGATCGGCCCCGGGCTCGCGCCGCTCGTGGGCGGCCTGCTGGCCGGTGCGTTCGGCTGGCGCGCGATCTTCGTCGTGCTGACCGCGCTGGGCGTGCTCAACTTCGGCGTGTCGTGGCGCCTGCTGCCCGAGACGGGCACGCCCCGCGGACGCATCAGCGCCGCCAGCGTCGCGCGCGACTACCGCGCGCTGCTCGGCTCGCCGCGCTTCCTCGGCTTCGCGGCCGGCGGCGGCTGCGCGACCACGTCGTTCTACGGCTTCATCGCGGCCGCGCCGTTCATCTTCATCAACGAGCTGCACCGGCCGCTGCACGAGGTCGGCATCTACCTCGGGCTGCTGATCGTGGGCGTGTCGATCGGCAACATCCTCGCGGGCCGGCTGATCGGCCGCCACGCCACGATCGAGCGGCTGCTCGTCGCCGGCAACCTCGTGAGCGTGGCTGCGGCCGCCGCGGTGCTCGCGGCCTTCCTCACGCTGCGGCCCGGCGTGTTCGCGATCGAGACCCTCATGATCGTCTACTGCATCGGCGCGGGCATGTGCAGCCCGGCCGTGTCCACGCTGTCGATCAGCGTCGACCCGCGCCTGATCGGCTCGGCCGCCGGCCTCTACGGCTTCCTGCAGATGACCATCGGCGCCGCCTGCACGACGCTGGCCGGCATCGGCCACGACCCCGCGGTCGCCGCTTGCGCGGTGCTGGTGGGCGCATCGTTGCTCGCCCAGGCGGCGTTCCGCGTCGCGCTGCGCACCCCGGCGAACGACGTCGCCGAACGCGAGGACGCCGGCGCCTGATCCAGTCGGCGCCGAACCGCAGGCCGTCGAACGGCTCGCTGTGGAACGCGACGCGGGTCTTCGGGTCGGCGAGCCCGCCGTCGGGCACGCGATGCGCCCGCCGCGCGCGTCAACGCACGGCAGGCCCTTCGTCTGACAACCGGAACGTGCCCACCACGCCGCTCAGTCGCAGCGCCTGCTCCTTCAGGCTCTCGGCGGCGGCCGCGGACTCCTCGACCAGCGCCGCGTTCTGCTGCGTCATCTGGTCGAGCTGCGTCACCGCGACGTTGACCTGGCCGATGCCGGCGCTCTGCTCGGTGGCGGCGGCGGTGATCTCCGCGATCATGTCGCCCACGCGCTGCACGCTGGCGACGATCTCGTCCATCGTCGTGCCAGCCTGCTCCACGAGGCGTGCGCCGGCCTCGACCTTGTCGACGCTCGCGCCGATCAGCGCCTTGATCTCGCGCGCCGACTCCGCGCTGCGCTGCGCGAGGTTGCGCACCTCGGTGGCCACCACGGCGAAGCCGCGGCCCTGCTCGCCGGCGCGCGCCGCCTCGACCGCCGCGTTCAACGCGAGGATGTTGGTCTGGAACGCGATGCCGTCGATGACGCCGGTGATGTCGGCAATGCGCCTGGAGCTCGCGTTGATCTCGTCCATCGTGGTGACGACCTGCGCGACGACCGCGCCGCCGCGGCGCGCAACCTCGCCGGCCGACGCGGCCAGCTGGTTGGCCTGCAGCGCGGTGTCGGCGCTCTGGCGCACGGTCGCGGTCAGTTCCTCCATCGACGCCGCGGTCTCCTCGAGGTTGCCGGCCGTGTGCTCGGTGCGCGCGCTGAGATCCTGGTTGCCGGTGGCGATCTGCGCGCTGGCCGTGGAGATGCCGTCGACGACCGCGCGCACCTGCAGCAGCGTGTGCGTCAGCGCGCCGCGCATCGCGTCGATGGAGCGCAGCAGGCGGCCGGTCTCGTCGTTGGCGTAGCTCGCGGCGGCGCGGTCGGTGAGATCCATCTGCGCGATGGTGCGCGCCATGGTCTCGGCGCGCGACAGCGGCCCGGTGATGCTGCGCGAGAGCAGCCAGGCGAGCAGCGCGCCGATCGCCAGCGACGCCGCGCCGCTGCCGGCCAGCAGCATGGACGTGCGGACGCGCTCGAGGTCGATGCGCTTGGCGATGACGTCGACCTCGTGGCGCTGCTGGTCGGCCACGGCCTCGATGTCGGCGATGTAGTCGTGCGAGATCTTCTCGAAGTGCTCCTCGAACTCGCGCTTCGCGCCGGCGGCATCGCCGGCCTCGCGCAGCCGCGCGATCGTGTCGCGCGAGGCGAGGTACAGCTTGCGCGCATCGCTGACGCGGGCGAAGAGCGCCTTTTCCTCGGGCGTGTCGGCGGCCTGTTCGACGACCTTCTGGCGCTCGCTGGTCTGGGCCACCGCCTGCGCCGACACCGCGGCGAAATAGTCGGCCAGGCCCGGGTCGCTGCTGCGCGCGATGGCCGCCGAGCGTTCCGCCCCGGAGGACGCGTAGCGCAGCCAGTCGGTGGCCGCACGTTCCACCTTGAGGTTGTCCGACACCATCGTCGCCACCTCGCCGCCGAGGTTGCGCAGCGTCAGGAACGCGAACAGGCTGGTGACGAGCGACAGCGCGAGCATCGCGGCGAGCACCAGCGCGAGCCGGCGGGCGATCGAGAGATTGTTGAGGAACATGGGGGAGTTTCCTGTTCGGACGGGGGATGGACGCCAGGGAGGGCTGGGGCGACGGACGACGATCCGCAGTCTGCAAAGGATCCGGCGCCGCCGGAAGACGCAGTTCGCGCGATTGGCGAGTGCAGCAGACGCGCTGCACGCCCCTCGAACTCGGGGTTCGCCCGCGCACGCGCGACGCGCGGGCAGCCGTAGCATCGGCCACGGCCACCAGGCCGGGATTCCGGGAGAGCGTCATGGCGATCTACACCGAGCTGGCCGACGACATCGAACGACAGATCCGCCGCGGCGTGCTGCGCGCCGGCGAGCGGCTGCCGTCGGTGCGCGCGCTGTGCACGTCGCGCGGCATCAGCCAGGGCACGGTCATGCAGGCGTACTACCTGCTCGAGGACCGCGGGCTGGTGTCCGCGCGCCCGCGCTCCGGCTACTTCGTCAACGCCACGGCGCGCGCGCCGCTGCCGCGGCCGACGATGCCCACGCTGCAGCCCGAGCCGCCGGTGCACGTGGTGCCGGCCAATCTGCTCTACTCCGTCCTCGACGGCATGAAGCAGCGCGAGAACGTGCCGCTGGGCAGCGCGTTCGCCAGCCCGCTGCTGTTCCCGCTGCCCAAGCTCGCGCAACTGCTCGGCAACGCCGCGCGCCGGCTCGACCCGTGGCGCATCGTCGACGACCTGCCGCCCGGCAACGCGGAACTGCGGCGCCACATCGCCCGCCGCTATCTCGAGCTGGGCGCGCAGGTGGACTTCGCCGACATCGTCATCACCAGCGGGGCGTCGGAGGCGCTGATGCTGTCGCTGATGTCGGCGACGCAGCCTGGCGACGTCGTCGCCATCGAGTCGCCCGCGCACTACAGCGTGCTGCACACGATCGAGGCCACCGGCCGCCGCGCCGTCTGCATTCCCACCTGCGCGCAGGACGGCATCAACCTGCCCGCGCTGGAGAACGCGCTCGCGGCGCAGAAGATCAGCGCGGTGTGGGCGATGCCGACCTTCCAGAACCCTACCGGCGCGACGATGTCCGCCCGCAACAAGGAGGCGCTGGTCGCGCTGCTGGCGCGCCACGGCATCCCGCTGATCGAGAACGACGTCTACGGCGAGCTGCACTTCGACGCCGAGCGTCCCGCGCCGGCCAAGACCTGGGACAAGCAGGGCGGTGTGCTGCATTGCGGCTCGTTCTCGAAGTCGCTGGCGCCCGGCTACCGCCTCGGCTGGGTCGCGGGCGGGCGCTTCCACGAGACCGTGCGGCAGAACAAGTTCCTGTTGTCGACCAACGCCAACGTGCCGGCGCAGGCCGCGGTCGCCGACTACCTCAAGCACGGCGGCTACGAGCTGCACCTGCGGCGCCTGCGCGCCGCGCTGCGCGGCCAGCGCGACCAGTTGCTGCGCGCGGTCGCGCGCCACTTCCCGCCAGGCACGGCGGTGTCGCGGCCGCACGGCGGCTACATGCTGTGGGTGCAGCTGCCGGAGGACAGCCTCGACACGCTGCAGCTGATGCGGCACGCCCTCGACGAGGGCGTCAGCCTCGCACCCGGCGCGCTGTTCTCGCCCAACGGACGCCACGCCAACGACCTGCGCCTGAACTTCGGGCATCCGTGGAGCGCCGCGATGGAGCGCGGCGTGGCCACCATCGGCCGCCTCGCGGCCAGCCTCGCGCGGGTGCCGCTGCTCGGGGATGTGCCGGCGGGCGGCGAACGGCCCATGGCCAAGCTGCGTTCGCCGCCCGGCGTGGAATGCGTCGACGAATGACCCTGGCGGCCTGACGGTCGTCTGCTGCGCCCGGCGATCTGCGGATCTGCTCCTGGGCGTCGGAGCAGTGACTGCCTAGAGTGCACTCATCGCGATTCGTCGCGCCATGCCCTCCGAGGACACCATGCCGATCCGTCATCTTCCCGCCCGCCGGAATCCCATCGCCGCGCACCGGTCCGACAGGGATCCCCGGCCATGAGCTGCGCCTGCCCCGACGATCTCGCGCCGCCCGAGCCGGCCGACGGCCGTTCGGCCTGCCTGGCGCTGCTCGACGCGGTGCTCGCCCACCCGCCCGGCGGCGTGCGCGGCAGCGCGCTGTTCCTCCTCGACTGCTGCGGCCCGCGGCTGGGCGACGCCGTGCTCGCCGAGGTGGAGCGGCGCCTGCGCGCGGCCTCGCCCGCCTGGCATCGATTGCTGCGCGGCAACGCCGGCGAGTTCGTCGTGATCGCCCAGGGACTCCTCGACGGCGGCGCCGTGCTGGGCGCCGCGGCGCGCCTGGTGCACGCGTTCGACGACGCACTGCAGACCTCCGACCTGCCGCTGTGTCCCGACGTCGCCATCGGCATCGCGTTCGCGCCGCAGCACGGCGCACGCGCGGCGCCGATGCTGGCGGCGGCCGAGGCCAGCCTGCGCGAGTCGCGCGCGGCGTCGCGCCTCGGACGCCGCGGCACGCTGCCGGCGATCCCGCCGCTCGGGTCGATCGATCAGTGATCGGCCACGGCATCGAGCAGCGCGGCGGCGCGCGCCATCGCGTCGTCCTTGGCGGCGCGATTGCCCGCGACCGCCTGGCGCGTCGCGCCGGGGTCGTCGAAGTCATGCGTCGCGCCCGGATAGACGCTCACCGCGACCGGTCCGCCGCGCGCCTCGTGCAACACCTTGGCGCAGGTCGTCGGCGACACCTCCTCGTCGTCCGAACCGAGCAGCACCCACATCGGCGCGTCGGCCTCGTAGCGCTGCGAGATCAGCGCCGTGCGGCCGCACCCCGGATAGAACACGAGCGCCGCGCGGAAGCGGGCCGGCTTGGCCGCGCTGGCGCCGGTGGACTGCCGGTACATCGCGTTGAGCGCGGTGCTGCCGCCGTTCGACCAGCCCTGCAGCATCACGCGCGCAGGCGTCACGTCCGCGCGGGCGACAAGCCATGCGAGCGCGCCCTCGGCGTCGAGCGGACGCACGGTGCGTTCGTCGACGGCGTCGCGGTCGGGCTCGCCGTGCGTGAAGCGGCCGTAGCCGTGCGCGCGGCCGCGCGGGCCGAAGCTGTCGACCAGCAGCGCCACGTAGCCGTGCGCGGCCCAGTACTCGCCCCACATCTCGTGGCGCTTCGACAGCGTCGCGGCGTTGCAAGGCGACTCATGCCCCGGCACGACCAGCGTGCAGCCCGCATTCACGTTGGACGAATACGGCCCCGCGCGGCCGTGCAGCAGCACGATCGCCGGATGCGGCCCGGCGCCGGCCGGCGCGAACAGGTAGCCGACCAGTTCGGTCCTGCCGTCGGCGCTCGGGAAGTGCGTGGTCTGCGCAACGGCGGTCGCGGCCTGCGCGGAGCACACTGTGAACCCGAGCAGGAGCGCGGCGGCGCGGGCACGGATCGAGGCAGGCATGACGGGCTCCGTTGGCGAGGGATCCCGCAGTGTCGCGCGCGCGGTCGCCGGCCCGGCCTTCCGCAAGCTGACGGGCCTCTGGCGGCCCTCGAAGTCCCGCACCTCGGCGCAGGGACTTGCGCTTGAGAACAGAATCGCCGCCGAGCAAAAACATCAACGAAGGAGATCCTCATGTGGCTGCTGCTGTTGCTGCCCTTCATCGGGCTGCTGTGGGTGCCGTTCTACAACACGGACGCCCTGCCCGCCTTGTTCGGCTTCCCGTTCTTCTACTGGTACCAGCTGCTGTGGGTGCCGATCACGGCCTTCCTGATCTGGATCGTCTACCGTGACGGCGTGCGCAAGGGGGTGAAGTGATGAGCGCCGACAACATCAACTGGACGGCCCTGTGGGTCTTCGTGTTCTTCTTCGCGCTGGTCACGGTGATGGGCTTCTGGGCCTCGCGCTGGAACCGCAGCGCCAGGGAAGGCGCGCATCTCGACGAATGGGGCCTGGGCGGCCGCAGCTTCGGCACCTGGATCACGTGGTTCCTGGTCGGCGGCGATTTCTACACCGCCTACACGGTGATCGCCGTGCCGGCGCTGGTGTACGCGGTCGGCGCCTACGGCTTCTTCGCGCTGCCGTACACGATCCTCGTCTACCCGATCGTGTTCGTGATCATGCCGCGGCTGTGGCACGCGGCGCAGAAGGCCGGGCACGTGACGGCGGCCGACGTCGTCTACGGCCGCTACGGCTCGCGCCCGCTGGAACTCGCCGTGGCGGTCACGGCCGTCGTCGCGACCATGCCCTACATCGCGCTGCAGCTGGTCGGCATGGGCGTGGTCATCAACGCGCTCGGGTTCACCGGCGAGCTGCCGCTGGCCGTCGCCTTCGTGATCCTCGCGCTGTACACCTATTCGGCCGGCCTGCGGGCGCCGGCGCTGATCGCGTTCGTCAAGGACCTGATGATCTACATCGTGGTGCTGGTGGCCGTGATCCTGGTGCCGATGAAGCTGGGCGGCTACGGGCACGTGTTCGACGTGGCGACGCAGGCGTACGCCGCGAAGAAGGCCGGCGGACTGCTGCTGAAGGCGCCGCAGTACCTGCCGTACGCGACGCTGGCGCTCGGCTCGGCGATGGCGGCGTTCATGTATCCGCATACGCTCACGGGTATCTTCGCGGCGAAGAGCGCGGACACGATCCGCAAGAACGCCGTCTTCCTGCCCGCGTACACGGTGCTGCTGGGCCTGATCGCGCTGCTGGGCTACATGGCCTACGCCGCGGGCGTCGACGTCCACGGCAACAACAACGCCGTCGTGCCCGCGCTGTTCAAGGCCCTGTTCCCCGACTGGTTCGTCGGCTTCGCGTTCGCCGCGATCGCCATCGGCGCGCTGGTGCCGGCGGCGGTGATGTCCATCGGCGCGGCCAACCTGTTCACGCGCAACTTCTGGAAGGCCTACGTGCAGCCGGGCATCCGGCCCGAGGGCGAGGCCAAGGTCGCCAAGCTGGTGTCGCTGGTGGTGAAGGTGGGCGCGCTGGTCATCATCCTGGTGCTGCCGACGAAATTCGCGCTGGACCTGCAGCTGCTGGGCGGCGTCTGGATCCTGCAGACCTTCCCGGCCGTCGTGTTCGGCCTGTTCTTCGCGTGGTTCCGCGCGCCGGCGTTGCTGGCCGGCTGGGCCGTCGGCCTGGCCAGCGGCACGTGGCTGGTGTTCGGGGACGGCGTGAAGCCGGTGCACACGTTCGACCTCGGTGGCGACAAGGTCACGCTGTACACGGGCTTGTTCGCGCTGGCGGTCAACATCGTGGTCGCAGCGGTGGCGCAGTTGGCGCTGGGCAGCCGCTTCGGCGCGAAGCCGCTGGCGCCGGTGGCCTGACGCTGCGCATCGCCCCATGAAAAAAGCCCGCTGCGAGCGGGCTTTCCTGTTTCCTGGAGAGTGATTCGATCAGCCAGCCAGCGCGTGCAGGCTTTGATAGCCGACATAGAGCCCGACCAGCAGGATCAGCCCGCCCGAGAAGTAAGGCGCCTTCGCCGCGAAGGCGCTGAAGCGTCCGCTGCTCAAGTGCCGGGACAGGTGCTTGACGCCCAGCGCCGCGACCACGCCCGAGGCCACCATCGTCAGCGCCAGGCCGATGCTGAAGCCCAGCACCAGCGTCGCGCCGAGGGCGATCTTCTTCAGCTGCAGGCACAGCAGCAGCACGGTGATCGACGCCGGGCACGGGATCAGGCCGCCGGTGAGGCCGAACAGGACGATCTGGCCGGTCGTCACCTCGCGGCCGGCGAAGCGGCGCTGGATCTGGTCGGCGTGCGCGCGGGCGTGCGCGTCGTCGCCGGCGGCGTCGATCACGGCCGCCGTCGCGGTGGCATGCGCGTGGCCGTGGTCATGGCTGCAGGCGGCGCCGTGGACATGGCCGTGATCGTGGGGCGCGTGATCGTGATGATCATGCGCATGGGCGTGGGCATGGTGGTCGTGCGCGTGCCCGTGCCCGTGCGCGACATGCGCGTGCGCGTGCGCGTGCGCGTGGTCGTGGTCGTGGTCGCTACCATGGTCATGGAAGCACGCCGCCTTGTTCTGCGACGTCCGCCACAGCATCCACAGCGCGACGCCGACGATCAGCACCGCCGAGATCAGCTGCATCCATGGCTCGCTCGCCTCGGCGCTCCATTGCCGGCCGAAGTACATGCCGCCGAGAGCGATCAGCCAGACGATGGCGGTGTGCGACACCGTCGCCGCGAGCCCCAGCAGCACCGCCTGCGCCAGCGTGCCGCGCACCGCGACGATGAACGCCGCCATCATCGTCTTCGAGTGGCCGGGCTCCAGGCCGTGCAGCGCGCCGAGCAGGATCGCGCTCGGGATGAACAGCCAGGCGTTGCCGCCGGCCAGCAGGGTATGGAAATCGGTCATTGGTGCCCCTCCCGCGCCGAGTACGGCGCTCCGTCCCCCAGGGGTACCGCGGGCCTCCTTGGGGCGGCCCGGCGCACGGCCCGCGAATTGGTCGACACTGGATTTTTCATAGGTATTTCGTGATCGCCTTGAACTGGCTGATGGCGTCGCGCGCGCCGACGCCTTCGACGGCGTGCTCGAGGCAGTGGTCGATGTGGTCGTGCACCAGCGTCTTCTTCGCGTTGGCCACGGCGCTCTCCACCGCCTGCATCTGCTGGGCGATCTCGAGGCAGTCGCGGCCTTCCTCCAGCATCGCGACGATGCTGCGCAGGTGGCCCTCGGCACGCTTCAGGCGCTTGATGATGTCGGGATGGGACGGGTGGACGGACATGGTTCGCATCCTGTGGGGGAGGATAGGATACCCGATTGGACGGTCGCCGAGCCGAATCCCGCGGACCCAGAGGCCATCCCATGAACAGTTCCATTTCCTCGTTGTTAGTTGTCTTGTACAACTTGCTGGTGTATAGTGAACTCAACGACGCAAGAGGAAGCCCATCATGAAGACCCGCACCCAGCTCCTGATCATCGACCCGCAGAACGACTTCTGCGACGTCCCGGCCAGCTACCGCCCCGTCGACCCGCTCACCGGCTCGCCCATCGCGCCCGCGCTGCCCGTGGCCGGCGCGCACGCCGACATGCAGCGCACCGCCGCGCTGATCCGCGCCGCCGGCGGCGCACTCGACGACATCGCCGTCACGCTCGATTCGCACCACCACGTCGACATCGCCCATCCGACGTTCTGGCGCCAGGCCGATGGCGGCGCCGTCGCTCCCTTCACGACGATCACCGCCGCCCGGGCGCGCGCCGGCGAATTCCAGCCGCGCGACCCGGCCGCCCTGCCGCGCACGCTGGCCTATCTCGACGAACTCGAATCGCGCGGCCGCTACACGCTGATGGTGTGGCCGGTGCACTGCGAGATCGGCACCTGGGGCCATGGCGTCCATGCCGACGTGCGCGCCGCCTACAACGAATGGGAGGAGACGCAGCTGCGCGGCGTGCGCAAGGTCACCAAGGGCGAGAACCCGTGGACCGAGCACTACAGCGCGATCCAGGCCGAGGTGCCCGACGCCGCCGACGGGCACACGCAGATGAACACCGCGCTCCTCGCCGACCTGGACCGCGCCGACCTGCTGCTGATCGCCGGCGAGGCCAGCAGCCACTGCGTGCGCGCCACGACCGAACACATCGTCGCCAACCTGCCCGGCGGCCGGCCCGGGCGCATCGTGCTGCTGACCGACTGCATGAGCCCGGTCGGCGGGTTCGAGGCGCAGCACCAGGCGTTCCTCGACGAGATGCGCGCGCAAGGCGTGCGGTCGATGACCTCGGGCGAGGCCCTGCTGCTGCTCGAGGCCGCGTGAACGCGCGAACAACGAGAATCAAGCCATGACACCGATCCTGAACAGCCTGCTCGAGACCGACCTCTACAAGTTCACGATGTGGCAGACGATGCTGCATCGCCATCCGCAGGCGCAGGCCGAGTACCGCTTCGTGTGCCGCAACGCGCCCGCGTTCCCGCTGGCCGAGCTGCTGGCCGAGGTGAACGAGCAGCTCGACCACCTGTGCTCGCTGTCGTTCACCGAGGACGAGCTCGGCTACCTCGGCGCGCTGCGCTACATCAAGAACGACTTCGTCGACTTCCTGCGCATCTTCAAGTTCCAGCGCCGCTTCGTGCAGGCGACGGTCGCGGAAGACGGCCGGACGCTGGAGATCGTCGCCGACGGCCCGCAGGTGCACGTGATGGGCTTCGAGATCTACGTGCTGGCCATCGTCAACGAGCTGTACTTCCGCCGCGGCGACCCGGTCGTCGCGCTGGCCGAGGGCCGCGCGCGGCTGCGGGCCAAGATCGCCGCGCTGCGTGCGTTCGGCGCGGACGAGCCCGCGCGCGCGCATCCGTTCGAGTTCTTCGACTTCGGCGTGCGCCGCCGCTTCTCGGGCGCGTGGCAGGCGGAGGTGGTGCGCACGCTCAAGGACGAGGTGCCCGAGTTCTTCAAGGGCACGTCCAACGTGTACCTCGCCAGGAAATTCGGGCTGGTGGCGATCGGCACGATGGCGCACGAATACCTGCAGTCGTATCAGGCCTTCGACGTTCGCCTGCGCGACTTCCAGAAGATGGCGCTCGAGAACTGGGTGCAGGAATACCGCGGCGACCTCGGCGTCGCGCTGACCGACGTCGTCGGCATGGATGCCTTCCTGGCCGACTTCGACCTCTATTTCGCCAAGCTGTTCGACGGCCTGCGCCACGACTCGGGCGATCCGATCGAATGGGGCGAGAAGGCGCTCGCACACTACGCGAAGCTGCGCATCGACGGGCACACCAAGCGCCTGACGTTCTCGGACGGCCTCGACCTCGAGACCTCGTTCCGCATCTACCGCCACTTCGCCGACCGCACGCAGCTGGGCTTCGGCATCGGCACCCACCTCACCAACGACGTCGGCCTGGTGCCGCTCAACATCGTGATGAAGCTGACGCAGTGCAACGGCCAGCCGGTGGCCAAGTTGTCGGATTCGCCGGGCAAGACGCTGTGCAAGGACGAGACCTTCCTCGCCTACCTGCGCCAGGTGTTCCACCACTCGGCGCCCGAAGCGGCCTGAGGACGACGCGATGCTCAAGATCACCGTTGCCCAGCTGAACTACATGGTCGGCGACATCGCCGGCAACGTCGCGAAGATGATCGCGGCAGCGCGCGATGCCGCCGCCGCGCAGGCCGACCTCGTCGTGTTCTCGGAACTCTCGCTGACCGGCTACTACCCCGGCGACCTGCTCGACGAGCCCGACTTCCTCGCGCGCGCCGCGCAAGGGCTCGCCGACCTGCAGGCCGCATCGAAGGCGGTCCCCGCGCTGCACTGGATCGTCGGCGCCCCGCTCGCGCGCGACGGCATCGGCAAGCACCTGCAGAACGCGCTGGTCGTGCTCAGGGCCGGCGAGATCGTGCTGCGCTACGCCAAGCAGCTGCTGCCCACGTACAACATCTTCGACGAGCTGCGCCACTTCGCGCCCGGGCCCGACGTCGCGCGCGTGCTGCGCATCGGCTCGACGCAGGTCGGACTGATGATCTGCGAGGACGGCTGGAACGACGCGGGCGCCGACTACGCCGTCAACCCGTTCTCGCGCCTGGCCGACGCCGCCCCCGACCTCGTGGTGTCGATCAACGCGAGCCCGTCGGACATCGGCAAGCGCGAGATGCGCCACCAGGTCTTCGGCGCCGCCTGCAAGCGCCACGGCTTCCCGCTGCTGTACGTCAACCAGGTCGGCGGCCAGGACACCGTCGTGTTCGACGGCGCGTCGTTCGCGGTCGACGCGAGCGGCGCCGTCCGCTACGAGGCGCAGCGCTTCGTCGAGGACGTCACGACGCTGTCGTTCGAGGACGGCCGCTTCGCGTCGGGGACCGGCGCGGCGCTGGCGCCGGTCGACCCGAAGGGGCTGTCGACGATGGCGTTCTACCGCGCGCAGATCGTGCTCGGACTGCGCGACTACGCGCGGCGCTGCGGCTTCTCGAAGGCCGTGATCGGCTCGTCGGGCGGCATCGACAGCGCGTTGACGCTGGCGCTGGCCGTGGATGCGCTGGGGGCCGACAACGTCGTCGGCATCACGATGCCCTCGGTCTATTCGTCGGCCGGTTCGGTGGACGACTCCGTCACGCTGTGCCGCAACCTCGGCGTGCAGCTGTTCACGCATCCGATCGCCGACACGGTGGCCGCGTTCGCGCAACAGTTCGAGGCCTCGTTCGGCCCGCCGCTGAAGGGCCTGCCGCTGGAGAACCTGCAGGCGCGCGTGCGCGGCACCACGCTGATGGAGTTCTCCAACGCGTTCGGGCACCTGCTCCTGACCACCGGCAACAAGTCGGAGATCTCGGTCGGCTACTGCACGCTGTACGGCGACACCAACGGCGGCCTCGGGCTGATCGGCGACCTGTACAAGACCGAGGTGTTCGCGCTGTCGCGCCACGTCAACGAGGCCGCGGGACGCGAGATCATCCCGGTCGCGATCATCGAGAAGGAGCCGTCGGCCGAGCTCGCGCCCGACCAGCGCGACACCGACAGCCTGCCGCCGTATCCGGTGCTCGACGAGATCCTCAAGCTGCTCATCGAAGGCGGCCGCCTCGCGCCGGCCGAGCTGGCGCACGCCACCGAGTTCGTCGCGGCGCTGCGCTCGCAGCCCGGCGGCGACGCGCTGGTGACACGCGTGCGCGGCATGATCGCGCGCAACGAATACAAGCGCCGCCAGGCGCCGCCCATCATCCGCGTGCGCTCGCGTGCGTTCGGCAGCGGCCGGCAGATGCCGATCGCGGCCAGGGTCGCGTGAAGGAAGCAGCATGACCATGACCTCCGACATCGCCGTCCTCGTCGGCCGCTTCCAGCCGTTCCACGACGCCCACCTCGCGCTGCTGGCCCGCGCGCTGGCGATCGCGCCGCGCTGCGTGGTCGTCGTCGGCTCGGCGTTCCAGGCGCGCACGCCCAAGAATCCGTTCACATGGGCAGAGCGCGCCGAGATGATCCGCCACGCGCTGCCCGAGGCCGAGCGCGAGCGCGTCACCATCGTGCCGATGCGCGACTACTACGACGAGGCGCGCTGGGTCGCGTGCGTGCGCGAGGCCGTCGCGGGGCTGGTCGCCGACGAGGACTCGCCGCGCATCGCGCTGGTCGGCCACTTCAAGGACGCCACCAGCGGCTACCTCGCGGCCTTTCCCGGCTGGACGCTGGACTCGGTCGAGCGCCTGCCCGGCGCCGACGGCACGCAACTGCGCGACGCGCTGTTCGCCGCGCTGCCCAAGGACACGCGCGCGCCGGTCGCGCTCGACGCGGCCCTGGGCGCCTTCGTCGAACAGGCGCCCGCGTCGACCATCGCCTTCCTGCGCGCGTGGACGGCGCTGCCGTTCTTCGCGCAGCTGGCCGTCGAGTGGCGCATGCTCAAGCGCTACAAGGAGGCGTGGCGCGCCGCGCCGTACGCGCCGACCTTCGTCACGGTCGACGCGGTGGTGCAATGCGCCGGCCAGGTGCTGCTGATCCGCCGCGGCAAGGCGCCCGGGCGCGGGCTGTACGCGGTGCCGGGCGGCTTCATCGAGGCGCGCGAGACGGCGTGGCAGTCGTGCCTGCGCGAGCTCGACGAGGAGACGCACCTGAAGCTGCTGGAAGAGACGATGCGCCGCAGCCTGCGCTCGGTGGCCGTGTTCGACCACCCCGACCGCAGCCAGCGCGGCCGCACGATCACGCATGCGCACCACTTCGATCTCGGCGACCGCGAGCCGCCGGAGGTGCGTGCGGACGACGACGCGGCCGCGGTGGAATGGGTGCCGATCGAACGCCTCGCCGCGCTGGAAGACCGCTTCTTCGACGACCACTTCCACATGCTCGACCACTTCCTGGGCATCACGCACGCTTGAGGGGCGACGCGCCGCCGGGATCGTCCAGGCTTTTGCAGGCGGCCGGCGAATCGCCAACGAGCGGGCGCTAACATGGCCCTTGGCCAGCGCCGACAGCGGCTGGATGTCCGCTCCCGCACCGCAAACCCGTCTTCATGGCCACGTACAAAGGCATCACCTTCCCCGACCACGTGGCTCCGCTCGCGCGCCACATGCACTCGGTCGACGACCACCGCGAGGCGCTCGCCGCGTTGAGCGGCACCTGGGACACGCTGGCGCTGCTCGCGCACCTGTCCAACCTCAAGGCCGACATGAGCGAGGTGCGCGCGAGCTTCGGCCAGCTCACCGGCGAGCTGCTCGTCTGCCTGGCCGAGGAGATGCTCAAGCTGGCCGACGAGACGCTCGGCCACCAGGCGCAGATCGCCGTCGACGTGCTCACGCGCAACCTGTTCGAGCGCACCGCCGACATCGGCTTCCTCGCGACCGACTCGGCCATCGTCGACGCCTGCGTCGCCGGCGACCCGGCCGTCTTCGCCGCGTTGCGCGAGCGGCTGAGCGCCTACGCCGCGCGCTACACCGTCTATCGCGACATCGTTCTGATGGCGCCCGACGGCCGCGTGCTCACGCGCCTGGCCGACGGCTTCGCCGGACGTTCGTCGTCGCCCATCGTCGGCCGCGCATTGGGCGCCCAGGGCGGCTGCGTCGAGGCGTACGAGGCCACCGACTTCTGCGGCGGCGAACCGGCGCTGACCTATTCGTGGCGCGTCGAGCACGGCGGCCGCCCCGTAGGCGTGCTGGCGCTCGTGTTCGATCTCGAGCGCGAGGCCCGCATGATCTTCGAGCGCCTCGCGACGCGCGACGAGGTGCTGGCCTTCGTCGACGGCCACGGCCGCGTGGTGGTCTCCAACGACGCCGCGCGCCTGCCGCCGGGCCATCGCGTGGGACCGCGCGGCGGCGCCGCGTCGCTGCGGCTGGGCGGCGTCACGCATCTCGTCGCGCAACGCCGCGGCCGGCCGTACCAGGGCTATCCGGGGCCGGGCTGGGCGACGGTGGCGCTCGCGCCGGTGGAGCTCGCGTTCGGCACGGATGCCGAAGGCCACGTGCCGGTCGAGTTCTCCGGCGAGAACGTGTTCTCGCAGCGCCTGCTCGACGTGCCGGTGCGCGCGCGCGAGATCCAGCGCCGCCTCGACCGCATGGTGTGGAACGGCCGCATCCACCAGTCCGCCGAGTCCAACGCATTCTCTCGTTCGCTGCTCGAGGAGATCGCCGCGACCGGCCGCAGGACCAAGGACGTGTTCGAGCGCGCGTCGTCGGAGCTGCTGACCATCGTGGCGGCCGGCCTGCTGGGCGAGGCGCGCTTCCTGGCCGACCTGTCGGTGGACGTGCTCGACCGCAACCTCTACGAGCGCGCCAACGACTGCCGCTGGTGGGCGACGTCTCCCGTGCTCGCGGCGATGGACGCCGACTCCGCCCGCAAGACGCTGGCGCACATCAACGGCCTGTACACCGTCTACTCGAACGTGCTGCTGTTCGACGCGCAGGGCGTCGTGGTGGCCGCGAGCCGCGACACCGGCGTCGAAGGTCGCCCGCTGACGGACGCGTGGGTGTCCGACTGCCTGAAGCTGCGCGACCCGATACGCTACGCGGTCTCGCCGTTCGAGCCGAGCGGGCTGTATGGCGGCGCCGGCACCTACATCTACGCGGCGCCGGTGCTCGTCGACGGCAGCGCCGTCGGCGGCGTCGCGCTCGTGTTCGACGGCACGCCGCAGTTCGAGGCGATGCTGCGCGCCGCGCTGCCGGAGACGGCCGGCTCCGTCGCCGCGTTCTGCCGCCGCGACGGCGCGGTGATCAGCCGCACCGGCGAGCTGCCCGTGACGCTGCCGACGAGCGTGCTGTCGCTGACGGCGGGGCAGTCGTGGTCGGGCGTGCTGACCGAGGGCGGGCAGTCCTTCGTCGTCGGCGCCACCGCCGGCGGCGGCTACCGCGAGTTCAAGAACAGTGACAGCTACGACGAACCCGTGATCGGCGTCGTCGTGATCCCGTGCGGCCGGGCGGTCGACCGCCGCGTCGCCGCCGCGCCGCAGATCGCCAGCGTGCCGGGCGGCGCCGAGATCGCCACGTTCCTGATCGGCGAGCACCTGCTGGGCGTGCCGGCCGGCGACGTCATCGAATGCATCGAGGTGCAGGCGGCCGTGCGCGTGTGGCGCGGCGGCTTCGCGCAACGCCACGTCGGCTTCGTCACGTGGAACGACATGGCGCTGCCGCTGGTGGACATCGCCGCCGATGTCAACGCTGCCGGCGCCGCGCAGCGCCACGCGCTCGTGCTGAAGGCCGGCGCGCAGTGGTTCGGCCTGCTCGTGTCGGAGCTGGGACCGGTCGCCGACATGAAGCTCACCGAGGAACGCGGGCTCACCGGCAAGGGCGACATCACCAAGCTGATCGCCCAGCTCGCGCGCTCGGGCTCGGTGTTCATCCCGGTGCTGTCGGCGGACGCGATCTTCGGCGGCCCGGCGGGCTGACGCGTCCCGGCGCGCGCGCGTCACGCGCGCGGCCGGTCAGGCGTACGGCGTGCCGGCCACCGCCGCCGCCACGCCGGCGATCCCCTTGTCGACGATGGCGAGGAACAGCGCGTTCGCGGCCCCGGCATCGCGTCCTTCGCGGAAGCTGCGGTGGCCGCGGATCAGCGCGACGGTCCACGTCGCCAGCACCAGGCCGGCCGCGAGATCGGCGGCCGGATCGCCGGGGTCGCGACCCACGCAGTCGCACAGCGCCGCCGCGACGACCTGCGCGAATTCGTCGCGGATCGCGCGCGCCCGCGACTTCAGCGTCTCGCTGCGTTCGATCGTCTCGACGAAGGCCTGGCTGGCCACGGAGAACTCGACGAACGGGCTGCGCTGCGCCACCAGGCGATGCGCGAGCAGCCGCAGCGTCTCGATCGGCGCGACGCTCGGATCGCGCTCGCGCAAGGCCTCGCGCAGCAGCTCACGGCCTTCCTCGTCGCGGTCGAAGAACATGTCCTCCTTGCGCGGGAAGTGGTTGAACACCGTCATGCGGCCGACGTCGGCCGCCGCCGCGATCTCGTCGATCGTGACGTTCTCGAAGCCGCGCTCCAGGAACAGCTGCGTCGCGGCGACGGAGATGCCTTGGCGCGTGGCGAGGCGTTTGCGGGATCGGAGATCGGGGGCGCTTGACATGTCGTGAGTCGCGATACTACATTATATATACTCAGTATACATTGGTATCAAGTATATGTTTCGACAGCGGGACGCGATCGTCGTGGGCGCCGGGCCGGTCGGCCTGCTCGCCGCCATCGAACTCACGCTCGGCGGCGCGCAGGTGCTCGTGCTCGAGCGGCTGGCCGCGCCGAGCCTGGCCATGAAGGCCGGCGGCATCGGCACGCTCGGCACGGAGGCCTTGCAGCGGCGCGGCATGGCCGCGGCCATCGCGGCCGAGGAGGCGCGCGCGTTCGCGGCGATGCAGCAGCTCGCGGCGCTGCCCGGGGTCGCGGTGCGCGGCAAGTCCTCGAAGTTCAGCGGGCATTTCGCGGGGCTGTCGCTGATCCGCAAGGACGCGCAGGGCGAGCCGGCGCGCACGTCGCACCCGGTCGATCAACAGGCCCTGGAAGCGATGCTCGGCGAGCGCGCGCGCGTGCTCGGGATCGAGGTGCGGCGCGAATGCGAGGTCACCGGCTTCGTGCAGGACGCGGACGGCGTCGACCTGGTGTGGACATCGCCGTCGGGCGCGGGCCGCGCCCGCTGCAGCTGGCTCGTCGCCTGCGACGGCGGGCGCAGCGGCCTGCGCAAGCGGGCCGGCTTCGAGTTTCCCGGCACGCCGCCGTCATCGTCGTTCTACCAGGCGATCGCCGACATCGATCATCCCGAACGCCTGTGGCCCATCGGCTGGCACCGCACCTCGGGCGGCGTGCTTTCGTACGGGCCGTTCCCCGCCCGCCTGTTCATGCTGGAATTCAACGGGCCGCCGGCCGATCGCGACGCACCGGTCGGGCGCGAGGAGGTCGAGGCCGTGCTGCGGCGCGTCAGCGGCGCGGACGTCCGCGTGAACGCGCTGCAGTCCGGCAGCCGCTGGACGGACAACACGCGCCTCGCCGACACCTACCGCCGCGGCCGCGTGCTGCTCGCCGGCGACGCCGCGCACATCCACTCGCCGTTCGGCGGCCAGGGCCTGAGCCTCGGTCTCGCCGACGCCGCCAACCTCGGCTGGAAGCTCGCCGCGGTGGTTCGCGGCGAGATGCCCGACAGCCTGCTCGACACCTACACCGACGAGCGCCGCCCCGTCGCCCGCGCCGTGCTGGACAACACGCTGGCCCAGGTCGCCATCATGCGGCCCGACCCGCAGGCCGGAGCGATGCGCGAGCTGTTCGCGAAGCTGATGGAACTGGACGACGTCAACCGGCTCATCGGCGAGATGGCCAGCGGCGTGTCCCATCGCTACGATCTCGGGCCGGAACACGCGGACGCGGGACGGCTGATCGGCGACCGGCCGGCCGGCGACGGATCGCTCCACGACCTCATGCAGGACGGCCACGGCGTGCTGCTCGACGCGTCCGCGCACCGGCAGGCGTCGCGCCTCGTCGCGGCCGCCACGCCGCGCGTGCGTTGCGTGGCGGTCGCTGCGGGGCCGTCGATGCTGATCCGTCCCGACGCGTGCGTCGCCTGGGCCGCGGACGGCGACGGCATCGACGGCCTGCGAGACGCGTTGCGCCGCTGGTTCAATCCGGGTCTCGCCGACGCCGTCGCGTGAGCCGCGCGCGCGTCACGCGCCCGCGTGCGCGGCCCCGTTCGCTTGATCGCGCACGACGCGGCTACGCCGCTGCGTGCGTGGCCGCCGTCTGGATCAGGGCCGCGATCTCCTTCGGATGGCTGATCATCGCGACATGGCTGGACTCCAGCTCGATCGTCGTCGCGTTCATGCGCTTGGCGAGGAAGCGTTCGAGCTCGGGCGACGTCGTGCGATCGCGCGTCGACACCGAGTACCACGTCGGCTTCGAACGCCACGCGGCGGCGGTGGTGCGCGACGCGAACAGCGTGTCGGAGATGCGGCCCTGCTCCGCGTACATCACGCGGGCGCGTTCGGGCGGTACGTCGCCGGCGAAGTCGCGCAGGAAGGCCTCTTCGCTCAACTGCGCGAAGCCGCCCGATTTCACGAGCCCGGCGCTCGCCGGCGGCGTCGGGAACTTCGCGGCGAGCGCGCCGTAGTCCTCGCCCGCGTCGGGCGCGCGCGCCGCGACGTAGACCAGGCCGGCCACCTTCGCATCGACGCCCGCCTCGCTGATGACCGTGCCGGCCCACGAGTGCCCGACCAGGATCGTCGGCCCGTCCTGCAACGCGAGGATGCGCTTCGTCGCCGCGACGTCGTCGGCCAACGAGGTCAGCGGGTTCTGCACGGCGGTCGCGTTGTAGCCGGCGGCCTGCAGCAGCGCGATCACGTCCGACCAGCACGAGCCGTCGGCATAGGCGCCGTGCACCAGCACGATGTTGCGGATGGGCGCGGCGGCCTGGGCGAAGCCCAGCCGCCCGACCGAAGCCAGCGCGAGGCCGGCCAGGGCCTGGGTCGAGAATTGACGTCGATTCATCGGGACTCCGTTCGTGAATTTTGATCGACCACACGGTACGTGAGGTCCCCGCGAACTCGCGAAGGGGCCGCCGATGGGCCTGCGGGCGGCAGGGTTGCGCAACGCTAGCGCAAGGTGCCGCGCAGAGCGTGACGGCGCCTGTCGTGACTGTCGTGACGAGATCTCACTAGTTGTTCACGCGCCCAATAAGGTGTACAGTACAACCCATCAACCCGGAAGTCAAGCGCACCGCACCATGCCCCCCCGCAAGACCGATTCTCCGAAACACGACTTCCCGCGTCCGTTCACGACCGTCGACGTGCTGATCTTCACCGTGATCGACGACGCGCTGAAGGTGTTGCTGGTGCAGCGCCCGTCCGACACCGACGAGCCGCATCCCGGCGCATGGGCTTTGCCGGGCGGCTTCGTGAACGTCGACGTCGACACCGACCTCGAGGCCTGCGCGCGCCGCAAGCTGCGCGAGAAGACCGGCGTCGCGAGTCCGTACCTCGAGCAGCTCGGCAGCTGGGGCAGCGCCGCGCGCGACCCGCGCGGCTGGTCGGCCACGCACGCGTACTTCGCGCTGATGCCGTCGGACGGCGTCACGCCGGCCAAGGGCGCGAACGCGGCCGACGTCGCGTGGTTCACGGTCGACGAACCGCTGCTGGCGAAGAAGAAACTGGCGTTCGACCACGCGGCGATCCTGCGCGCGGGCGTCGAGCGGCTGCGCAGCAAGGTCGAATACACGTCGCTGCCGGCCTACCTGCTGCCCGAGCCGTTCACGCTGCCGCAGCTGCAGCGCACCTACGAGGTCGTGCTGGGCCGGCCGGTCGACAAGAGCGGCTTCCGCACCCGCATGATGGCGGCCGACTTCCTCGCCGAAGTGGGCGTCGTCGAGAGCGATTCGAACCGGCCGCCGATGGGCTATCGGCTGAAGGATCGCGAGACGCCGGTGTTCTTCCCACGCACGTTCAGTCCGCGCGGCTAGTCCTCTCGGCGCGCGGGTGCCAGACCCCTCGCCACACGCCGTTGTCCGACGAATGCGCCGTCCAGGTCGCTCAGCGCTTCAGGCCCGCCTTGTCCAACTGGTCGAACTCCGCCTGCGTCAGCTCGATCTCGCCGGCCTTCACGTTCTCCTCCAGGTGCGCCACCTTGGAGGTGCCCGGAATCGGGATGATCACCGGGCTGCGCTGGAGCAGCCACGCGACGGCGATCTGGCTGGGCGTGGCGCCGCGGGCCTTCGCGATGGCGTCGAGGGCCGAGCCCTCGCGGGCGAGCTCGCCGGCGCCCAGCGGATACCAGGGGATGAAGCCGATGCCGTGGGCCTCGCAGTACGCCAGCACGTCCTCGCTGCCGCGATCGGCGAAGTTGTAGCGGTTCTGCACGGTGGCCACCGGGAACACCTTGGACGCGGCCTGGATGTCCGCGACCGACACCTCGCTCAGGCCCGCGTGCGCGATCACGCCGTCGTCCAGCAGCAGCTTGATGGCGCTGAACTGCTCGTCGCGCGGCACCTTCGAATCGATGCGGTGCAATTGCCACAGCGCGATCTGGTCGACGCCCAGGCGCTCGCGGCTGGCGTGCGCCTCGCTGACCAGGTGGCTCGGGTTGCCGTTGGGCACCCAGACGTCCGGGCCGGGGCGCTCGAGCCCGCCCTTGGTCGCGACGGTGACCTTGCTGTACGGAAACAGCGCCTCCTTGACCAGCTCCTCGGAGACTTCCGGGCCGTAGGAATTGGCGGTGTCGATGAAGTCGATGCCCAGTTCGGGCAGCCGGCGCAGCGTGGCGAGCGCGCCGTCGCGGTCGGCCGGCGGACCCCAGACGCCCTTGCCGGTGATGCGCATCGCGCCGAAGCCGAGGCGGTTGACTTCGAGTTCGCCGCCGATGCGGAAGGTCCTGGGATGCGTGGCCATGCGGTGTCGTCCTGTGCGTTGCGATGAGGAGGCGTCCGCATCAGTATGGTCAGGCCGCGTGACGTTTTCGCGCATGGGGTCTTGGCGCGATTTGCCGATCCGTGTCAGGCGGTCGGGCGCGTGTCCAGCGACGCGAGATGCTGGTGGATCAGCGCCACCGCCGCGGCGCCGTCGCCAATCGCGCCGCCCACGCGCTTGACCGAGCCGGCGCGCACGTCGCCCACCGCGAACGCGCCGCGCACGCTGGTCTCGAACGGGTTGGGCACGCGGCCGGGCAGCACCTTGCCGTCGGGGCCGGTGACGGCGTCGGTGCCGGTCAGCACGAAGCCGTGCTTGTCGACGGCCACGCCGCAGCCCTCGAGCCAGCGCGTCTCCGGATCGGCGCCGACGAACAGGAACACGTTGCGCAGCTCGCGCTCGTGCACGGTGCCGTCCGCGCCGCCCTCGCGCCACTTCACGCGGCTCAGGCCGGACGGCAGCTGGCCTTCGAGTTCGACCAGCTCGGTGTTCGTCCACAGCTGGATGTTGGGCGCGGCCCGGATGCGGTCGATCAGGTAGCGCGACATGCTCGCCGCCAGCCCCGGCCCGCGGATCATCATGTGCACCTTGGCCGCGTGCGCCGACAGGAACACCGCCGCCTGCCCGGCCGAATTGCCGCCGCCCACGAGCACGACCTCGCAGCCCGCGCACATCTTGGCCTCGAGGCCCGACGCCCAGTACCAGACGCCGTGGCCCTCGAACTCCTCGATGCGGCCCAGCGCCGGGCGCCGGTAGCGCGCGCCGCTCGCGCACACGAGGCTGCGGCCGCGCAGGCGGCGTCCGTCGGCCAGGTGGATCGCGAACAGGCCCTCGGTCTCGGCCTTCGAGCAGTCGAGCCGCACGACCTCCGCCGGAATGATCACCTTGGCACCGAACTTCTGCGCCTGGATGAATGCGCGGCCGGCCAGCGCCTGCCCCGAGATGCCGGTCGGGAAGCCGAGGTAGTTCTCGATGCGCGCGCTCGCGCCGGCCTGGCCGCCGAACGAGCGGCAGTCCAGCACCGCCACGTGCAGGCCCTCCGACGCCGCGTACACGGCCGACGACAGCCCGGCCGGCCCGGCGCCCACGATCAGCACGTCGAAGATGCCGTCGCAGACGCGGTCGTCGATCATGCCCAGCGCGGTGGCCAGCGCCGTCTCGCTCGGGTCGACCAGCACCGTGCCGTTGGGCGTGACCGCCACGGCCTCGGCCTGGGCCGCGCCGTACTGCACCAGCAGCTGCGCGGCCACCGGATCCTCGTCGCCGGTGACCACGTGGTGCGGCTGGCCGTTGCGTTGCAGGAAGTTCTGCAGCCGCAGCACCGACGCCGAGCCGGCCGCGCCGATGATGGTCGCGCCGCTCGCGCCGGCCTGGATCAGCGAGACGCGGCGCAGGATCAGCGCGCGCATGATGCGCTCGCCGAGATCGGCCTCCGCGATGATCAGCGCACGCAGCTGGTCGGGCACGACGAGGATGCCGTCGACGTCGCCGACGCATCGCGCGTCGATCAGCGAGGAACCGCCGTAGAGCGTGCCGGCCTCGGCCAGGAATTCGCCGGGGAAGTACTCGTGGTAGGGCCGGACGTTGCCCAGGCCATCGCGCTGCGTCACGCTGACGCGGCCTTTCTCCAGCAGGAACATGCCGCGCGACTTCTGTCCGGCCTGGATCAGGTAGCCGCCGTCCTTGACGTGGTGCGGCTCGCCGAAGCGGCGGATGCGCTCCATGTCGGCGGCGCTCAGCACGGGAAAGGTCTGGTAGGCGCGGTTCGGGTCGGGCTGCTGGCCCGGCGCGGGCGCGGCGTTGTTCGGCGGGTTGTCCACGGGCGGCTCCAGGCGAGGCGGCGCGCATCGGTTGCGCGCAAGAGGCGACTGTCGCACGACCGCGCGAGTCCTGCATCACCCCTCGACGACGGCGGGGCACGTGCCTTGCCGCCCGACGGTGTTGCCGCCGACCGAGCCACCCATGGCCCGGGACGAAGACATCCGCATCGGACCGTTCACGCACGCCGCGGGCGGCCGGACCTCCGTCAGCGAGGTCGTGCACGCGCCGGGCGAGGTGCACCGCCGGCTCGGCGGCACGCGCATCCTGCTCGGGCAGAACAAGCCGGACGGCTTCCAGTGCGTCAGCTGCCTCGGGCCGCGCGTCGCTGGAGACCTCGTCCATGTACGCGCTGGTGGCGCGCCTGTACGGCAACAACAACCTGCCCGACTCCGCTGGTGCCCCTGTGGCACCACGCGGTCGGCAGCCAGGGGCCGGCGTACAAGTCGATCCCGATCCGGCCGGGCAGGATGTGAGTCCTTGCGACTCGCGTAATCCCTGACGCACGCCACAGCGCGGCTTCAGCTTGGGCGCCCGCCAGCGGGTCTTTGCCTTCCAGCAATGGTCCGGGTGTCAACATTGACAGGCAAGCTGCCGTTGAATAGGCACGCCCTTTCATGTCCGCCTCAGCGAAGCGACGCCCGATGACCTTGCCGACCGCCCTTCCGATGACGCGCCGCAGCGCGCTCGCCGCCGCCCTCGCCGCGGTGGCCTGGCGCCCCGCGTTCGCGCTGGTCGACTCCCCCGAGGCGGCGCAGGCCGAGGCGCTGCACGTGCTCAATCGCCTGGCGTTCGGGCCGACGCCCGGCGATCTCGAGCGCGTCGCGCGCATGGGCACGCCCGCGTGGATCGCGGAGCAGCTGCATCCCGAGCGTCTCGCGCTGCCGTCCTTCCTCGCGGACCAGCTGGCCGCGCTGCACACGCCCAACGAGACGCAGCGCGAGATGGTGCAGCAGTACCGCGACATGCAGAAGGCCGCCAAGGAGGCCAAGCAGGCGGAGACGGCATCGCCGGACGGCAAGAAGCCGCAGACCGAGGAAGGCGCGCAGCGCCGCCAGCAGGTCGCGCAGATCACCGTGGAGGCCGGCGACGAGCGCCTGCTGCAGGCGCTGAACAGCCCGCGCCAGCTGCAGGAGGTGCTGGTCGACTTCTGGTTCAACCACTTCAACGTGTTCCAGGGCAAGGGCCTCGACCGCGTGCTGGTGGAGAACTACGAGCGCGAAGCGATCCGCCCGAACGTGCTGGGCCGTTTCCGCACGATGCTGGGCGCGACGGCCAAGCATCCGGCAATGCTGTTCTATCTGGACAACTGGCTGTCGGTGGCGCCGGGCTTCCAGCCGCGCCGCGGCGGCGGCAAGCAGGCCAGCGGCCTCAACGAGAACTACGCCCGCGAGGTGATGGAGCTGCACACGCTGGGCGTGGACGGCGGCTACACGCAGCAAGACGTCACCGAGCTCGCGCGCATCCTCACCGGCTGGACGATGCTGCCGCAGCAGCCGAAGCGCCGGCGTCGCGTCGACATCGACAGCGCCCCGGTCTACGCGCGCGGCCGGCAGCAAGCCGACTCGATCTTCGTCTTCGACCCCGAACGCCACGACGACGGCAGCAAGACCTGGCTGGGCCACAGCGTCGCGCCCGGCGGCCAGATGGAGGGCGAGTTCGCGCTGGACGTGCTGGCGCGCCATCCGGCCACCGCGAAGCACATCGCGTTCAAGCTGGCGCGCCGCTTCGTCGCCGACGATCCGTCGCCCGCGCTCGTGGACCGGCTCGCGCAACGCTTCCTCGACACCGACGGCGACCTGCGCGCCGTGATGCAGGCGCTGGTCGACGCGCCCGAGTTCCGCGATCCACGGCCGGTGAAGTTCAAGACGCCGTACCAGTACGTGATGTCGGCGGTGCGCGCGAGCGGCATCGCCACCACCAACGTCAAGCCGCTGATGGCCGTGCTCGCGCAGCTGGGCCAGCCGCTGTACGGCTGCCAGACGCCCGACGGCTTCCACGACACCGAGGCCGACTGGCTCAACCCGAACGCGATCACGCAGCGCGTGAACTTCGCCACCGCCCTCGCGTCGGGCAAGCTGCCGTTGCAGCGCGTCGACGACCCGAACGACGCCTCCGGCGCGAACGGCATGAAGGCGATGGAGCGCCAGGCCGATCGCGCGATGAACGCGAGCTTCGCCATCCAAGGCACGACGCCGCCGGTCGACGCGACCGCGTTGCTCGCGACGCTGGGCCCGGCGATCTCGGACAAGACCCGCGCCGCCGTCGGCGCCGCGCAACCCGCCCTGCGCGCCGCCCTGGTGCTGGGCAGCCCCGACTTCATGCGTCGCTGAAGGAGACACCGCCATGCAACGCAGACAACTCCTGCAAACCGCCGCCGTCGCCGGCCTCGCGTGGACCGCGGTCGGCCGCACCGCGTTCGCCGCCACCTCCACGCAGGCCGGCCAGCAGCTGCCCGGCAACAAGCGGCTGATCGTCGTGTTCCTGCGCGGCGCCGTCGACGGCCTCAGCGTCGTCACGCCGTACAGCGAAGGCGCGTACTACCAGGCGCGCTCGTCGATCGCGCTGGCGCGCCCCGGCCAGGACGGCGGCGTGCTCGATCTCGACGGCCACTTCGGCCTCAACCCGAACCTCGCGCCGCTGATGCCGCTGTGGCAGTCGGGCAAGCTCGCGTTCGTGCAGGCCTCGGGCTCGCCCGACCCGACGCGCTCGCACTTCGACGCGCAGGACTACATGGAATCGGGCACGCCCGGCCGCAAGGGCACGCCGGACGGCTGGCTCAACCGGCTGCTCGGCGCGGAACCGGCCGTCCCGGTGCAGCCGGGCTCCGGCGCGCACGCGGGCGTCACGCGCGGGATCAGCGTGGGCGCGACGCTGCCGCGCATCTGGGCCGGCCCGAACCCGGTGGCCAACATCGCCAACGGCGCGCGCGCCACGAAGCCGACGCTGCTCGACCGGCCGCAGGTCAGCCAGGCGTTCGACGCGCTGTATTCGGGCGACGATGCGATGTCGAAGGCGTACCGCGAGTCGCAGCAGTCTCGCGCCGAGGTCAACGAGGCGATGACGCCGGCCGCGATGGATCGCGAGCAGATGGCCGCCAACAACGGCGCGCCGCTGCCCAACGGCTTCCCCGACGACGCCGCGCGCCTCGCGCAGCTGATGCGGCGCGATCCGAACGTGCAGATCGCGTTCCTCGCGCTGGGCGGCTGGGACACCCACGTCAACCAGGGCGGCGCCAAGGGCCAGCTCGCCAACCGCCTGCAGCCGCTGGGCCAGGGCCTGGCCGAACTCGCGACGCGCCTCGGGCCGACCTTCGACGACACCACCATCCTCGTGATCTCCGAGTTCGGCCGCACCGTGCGCCAGAACGGCACCGGCGGCACCGACCACGGCCACGGCAACGTGATGTGGGCGCTGGGCGGCGGTGTCGCCGGCGGCAAGGTCTACGGCCGTTGGCCGGGCATCGACACGTCGGCGCTCAACGAAGGCCGCGACCTCGCGGTCACCACCGACTTCCGCCAGGTGCTCGCGGGCGTGTGCGCGCACAACCTGGGGCTGCCGGACAACCGGCTCGGCGCGGTCTTCCCGGGCTTCGACGCGACGCCGCTGAATCTCTCGCGCGCCTGATCGTCGGCGCGCGGGCTGCGCGAGACGATGTGACAGGACGTTTAACTGTCCGCCGAACCGCGCTTGTTCGGCGCATCGCACTCATCCGTTCCGGGCGAATATTCGCGGAGCCAGGCCGCCTGACGGCGACCGGCCCACGTCCGCCTCGTGCGGGCAGCGCCGGGCGACCGCGATCTTTCCGGATGTCGGCGCACCTCGCGTCCCTCCAGATCACGGAATCCCGATGAAACTGCGCCACCGCATCCTCGCCATCGTCGCCTCGGCCCTGCTGGGCGTTCTGCTGATCAGCCTGTTCGGGCTGCAGGCGTTGCGCCAGAACATGATCGAGGGCCGCCAGGAGCAGATCCTCAAGATCGCCCAGCTGAGCATCGGCGTGATGGAGCGCTACCACCAGCTCGAGGCCAGCGGCGCGCTGACGCGCGAGCAGGCCCAGGCCAAGGCCATCGAGGCGATCTCGGGCCTGCACAACAAGGACGACTACGTCTTCGTGCGCACCATGGACAACCGCATGCTCGTGCACGCCGACGCGAAGCGCGTGGGCCAGATCGACAAGGGCTCGCCGACGTCGGACGGCCGCATGACCTCGGACGTCTACGTGCAGGAGCTCGCGAAGTCCGACCACGCCTTCATGACGGCCTACATCGCGCGTCCCGGCGACCCCTCGCACCTGGCCGTGCCCAAGCTGCTCGGCGCGATGCGCTTCGAGCCGTGGGACTGGGTCGTGGGCACCGGCGTCTTCATCGACGACCTCGACGCCGCGTTCCGCGGCTACGCGTACCGCTTCGTGGCGATGGGCGGCGCGCTGCTGGCCGTGCTCGCGGTGCTGGGCACGCTGCTGACGCGGTCGATCCAGCGCCAGCTCGGCGGCGATCCGCAGTACGCGGCCGCCGTCGTCAACCGCATCGCCGCGGGCGACCTCGGGCAGGCCGTCGTCGTGGACGGCCCGGCCACCAGCCTGCTCGCGTCGATGCGGCGCATGCAGGACGGCCTGCGCGGCATGGTGCAGCGCGTGCGCGAAGGATCGGAGACCATCCAGCAGGCGACGGCCGAGGTCGCCAACGGCAACCTCGACCTGTCCAACCGCACCGAGCAGGCCGCCGCGAGCCTCGAGCAGACCTCGGCGTCGATGCAGCAGCTCGCGGAGAACGTGCGTCAGAGCGCCGACGCCGCGCTGCAGGCCAACCAGCTGGCGCTCAGCGCCTCGGAGGTCGCGCGCCAAGGCGGCGCGGTCGTCACGCAGGTGGTCACGACGATGGAGGAGATCAGCGCATCGTCGCGCAAGATCAACGAGATCATCGCGGTCATCGACGGCATCGCCTTCCAGACCAACATCCTCGCGCTCAACGCCGCGGTCGAGGCCGCCCGCGCCGGCGAGCACGGACGCGGCTTCGCCGTCGTGGCCGGCGAGGTGCGCACGCTGGCCCAGCGCAGCGCGACCGCGGCACGCGAGATCGCGGGCCTGATCGGCGCGTCGACCACCAGCGTCGCAGGCGGATCCGCACTTGTGCAGCGTGCGGGCACCACGATGCAGGACATCGTGTCGGCGGTGCAGCGCGTGTCCGACACGATCGCCGAGATCTCGGCCGCGACGGCGCAGCAGAACTCCAGCATCAGCGAGGTCAGCACCGCCATCGTCCACATGGACCAGATGACGCAGCAGAACGCCGCGCTCGTCGAGCAAGGCGCGGCCGCCGCGGCCAGCCTGAAGGACCAGGCGCTCAACCTCAACAGCGCGATCGGCGAATTCCGCCTCGCCTGAACCCGACGCCTCGCGGCAGCGGGGGATTTGCATCCGCGTCCACAATCGCGGCTCCATCCCCCTCACCGCGAGACGCGCCATGATCCTCGAACACGCCGATTTCACGATCCCCGCCGGCAAGAACGCCGAATTCGAAGAAGCCATCCAGCGCGGCATCGCCACCGTCATCTCGCAGGCCAGGGGCTTCATCGACGCCAAGGTGCACAAGGGCATCGAATCGCCCGAGCGCTACCTGCTCACGATCCACTGGCAGACGCTGGAGAACCACACCGTCGACTTCCGCGGCGGCCCGCTGTTCCCGCAATGGCGCGCGATCGTCGGCCCGTACTTCGCCAGGCCGCCGGTGGTGGAGCATTTCGAGCAGGTGGTCGAACACGGGTGATGCACGTCCGCACGGGACATGACTTACCGCGGACCCTTCGACGCGCGTCGGCGCGCGGCCGAAGGAGTCCGCTGAGCTGACTCAGTGCGTATCCGGCGCCGTGTAGATGTCCGCCGAGCCGGTGAATGCGAGCGCCGTGCTGTCGGTCGTGCCGGCAAGCAGCGTCGCCATGACATCGCCCGCGTAGACTTCTCGCGTCGCTTCGATCATCGCCGAGGCGCCGCCTGGGGCGAGAATGGATGTTCCGGTCACGTCGCACGCCAGCGTGTCGTCGGTCGTGATCGAGCGGGACGCCAGATCCACGCACGCCGCATAGGCGTTGCCTGCGGACGGGTAGACGCTGCCGGTCGCCGGCATTTGCTGGCCGTCGGCGGTGATGCTCAATGCCAAGGTGCCGGTGCAGCTCGTACCTGCAGTGCAAGCGGCCAGCGCGCTGGGCTTGGCGGCAGCCGTGTAGCGGATGTAGTTGGTCGGCGCAGTGGCCCCGGTCGAATCGCCCGAGGCCGCGGGCGAGCCCATCGTCGACACCAACACGGCGACGTCGGCGGCTTCGTCGATATATCCTCGATGCAGATCGAAGTCGCAGCTCCAACCCGACGTCGAATAGCAGCTGTCCGAATTGCTTCCGTCGGCCGATCCCATGCTGACGTACTCGAAGGCGATCTTGGCAGCGCCGGCAGTGCCGAGGTTGGACATGTGCACGATCGCGCGGTCGGCTGCGTAGCGTTGCGGGCGCTGGTCTTCCAGCGTCATCAGATCCATCGTGCCCGCGGTGGAGTCGAGCTTGACCCAGACTGCACTGCTGGTGCCGCCGGGCGTCTGCATCACGATCTTCTTGGCGTAGGCGCCTGCGCTCACGGCCGTTACCGTGCCGGAGATGGACATCCCCGCCAGCTCCGAAGACAGGCCGCATCCGCCCGACGACGGCGATTGATAGACCGCGCTCGTGGTGTCGCTCGGGAAGTTCAGGGTCAGCGCGCCAGCTGGCGGGAGTCCGTCGGTGTCCAGCGTCGTGGTCAGCTGGCCCAGCGCGCACGGAATCATCAACGCGCTTTGAAGGCGGCCGAACAGGGTGATGGAGGCGCCATTGCTGTTCTGGAAATTCGGATCGAGTGCCTGGCCCATGTAGTTCTTCAGCGACTCGAGGCCCGCGACGGTCACGCTGCCGTTGGTGCACGTGTTCACGTCCGGCGAGGAGCAGGTGAATCCGCCGCCGATATAGAGGTTGTTCACCGCGAAGTCGCTGCCGAGCGGCGCAGCGCCCGATTCCGGATCCCAGATCGCGCTCAGGCCGAAGTCTGCAGCGACGGCTTCGGGAAAGATGCCGCGCCAACGGAACATGGGTGCGTCGTTGAGGCCCGTGACGACGCTCGCGTTCGTCAGGTGCGGCATCTCCGACATGATTTTCTTCTGTGCGTCGGAGCTTGCGGACTTGAAAGATGTCGGTGTCGCCGTGGGGGTGGGAGCGGGCGCGGGCGTCGGCGCGGGTGTCGGCGCGGGACTGCTGCTGCCGCCGCAGGCAACGAGCGCAGCGCACACGGAAAACAGGGAGGCCAACGTCGCCGAGCGAGCGGTCACGGAAATGGGCATTCGATTCTCCAAATACGACAAGGAGTACGGGCGGACTACCCGACGAACGGCCGTTGAGCCGTCCGGAAGAGCATGTCGGCGCCACGCCTGCACCGCTGGCGTGTCTTCCCGCAGCGGCTCGTGTCAGGGCACGTGCCTTCATATCGACGGCGGCTTGACCTGCATGAGGCTGGCTTCGCTCAGCCAATGCGCGTCCTTCTGCATCTGCGGTCACTTGTCACGACCTTGCGGCATGTGAAGCGCGATCGCTGCTCATCCGTGCGATGGGCGGCAATGGTCGACGCGGCGCGAGGATATTTCCGCACCCCGGACATCGAGATCTCCCCACAGACCGGCTCAAGTCCTGGTGGCGGAATCAGGTCGACGGAACCGTCGAGGAGCCGCAATTGATTTCTGCAATGGAGATATGGATGAGGCGCCTGGCCTTCCTGTTCGAGCGACTGTCGACGGTTACGCCATTGCACTTGGATGATGAGGAAGCCCTCTTGAGCCCCTACGAAGACCAGACCGCCGGCGATCGACCGCTTGGTACGCGTCAGCTCGAGATACTCCAGAAACTTCGCTGCGGACTCGACCCGGTCGATACCGCCGACTCCATCGCGAAGCTTTGCGACGACTTGACTCGCCTGGAGGCGAGATCGCTCATCACGTCGGACGCGCTGGGCCGGTATCACTTGACGCAGTCCGGACGGGACCTGTTGGCTCCTGAAGAAGCGAGGCGCGGCGACGCGCGATGACGCGACAGGCAGGGCCGCCAGTCGCCGGCGATGGCACCCCGCGCACGGAGACTATGTCGTCACCGGGGCAACTTCGCCGCCAGCAGATCGATCTTCTCGATCTTCGGCGGTGTGCTGAGCAAGGCATCTGCGTTGGCCATCAACGCGGCGGCGATGGGGCCGTTCAGGTGAGCCTGGCGGCCAGCCTCGTCGGCAAAGGCGTCGAAGACGCCGAACGTCGACGGGCCGAACTTCAAGGCGAACCAGGCGGTGGTGCCTGACTCGGCATTGGCGAGCGGCAACGCGCCGGCGAGGAAGTCGGCAACGGCGGCCTCCTGGCCGGGCTTGGCTTCGAGACGGACGAACAGGGCGAACTTGGTCATGGAGCAATCCTCTGGTTGAACGGGTGAATGCATTGGCGAGTCCGCAGTCTCGGTGCCGGCGGAAAAATGCGCGAGTGGCAGGAAAGCCAACATTGATATCATTCCTGCCATGCGACTCCACCTTCTCGTCCTCGACGGCGTGTTCGACTTGGGCCTGGCGGCCCTCACCGACACGCTGACCACGGCCAACGAACTGGCGGGCACGCTCGCGCAGGCACCGTCGCCGATCGAGCTCACGTTCGTGGGGGTGCGACGCCGCGTGCGCACGGCGCAGGGGTTGACGGTGCCGGTGGTGCCGGCGCACAGCGTGCAGAACCCCGACGTCGTGCTCGTGCCCGCGCTCGGCGCCAAGATGCCCGACACGCTCGCGGCGCGCCTGGCACAGGCGGACGTGGCCGATGCGGTCGCCGCGCTGCGGCAGTGGTCGAACACCGGCGCGCTCGCCGGCGCCGCCTGCACCGGCACTTTCCTGCTCGCGGAGAGTGCGCTGCTCGACGGCCAGCGCGCCACCACCTCCTGGTGGCTCGCGCCGATGTTCCGGCAGCGCTATCCGCGCGTGGCGCTCGACGAGTCCCGCATGCTCGTGAACTCGGCCGGATTCACCACGGCCGGCGCTGCCCTGGCCCATCTCGACCTTGCGTTGAGCGTCGTGCGCAGCCGCAGCCCGGCACTGGCGGCGCTGGCGGCGCGCTACCTGCTGGTCGAGGCGCGCGGCTCGCAGGCCGAGTTCGTTATCCCGGACCATCTTGCCCACGCCGACCCGGTGGTCGAGCGCTTCGAGGGCTGGGCGCGGCGGCAGCTCGCGCACGGGTTCTCGCTTGCCGAAGCGGCGGCCGCGGTGGGCGCGAGCGAACGCACGTTGGCTCGGCGCCTGCACAACGTGCTGGGCAAGACGCCGCTGTCGTATTTCCAGGATCTGCGCATCGAGCGCGCGGTGCATCTGCTGCGCACCGGCAGCGAGAGCGTCGACCAGATCGCCGCGCAGATCGGCTACGCTGACGGCGTGACCCTGCGCGCCCTGTTGCGACGCAAGCTGGGCCGCGGCGTGAAAGAGTTGCGCACGAGCGCCTGATCAACTCGCAGGAAGCCGTCGAGGACTTCCGTGACACTCGGCGCGATGCTGCGCATCGGCCGTCCCGCTCAGCTCGCGAGTATGTAGCCGCAACCCGCCTCCTGCGCGCGGAGCGCGGCAAACACGCCGGAGGGTTGCATGATCACGCCCGGCAGGAGGTAGGTCATGGCCTTCTTCTCGGCCTCTTCATCGGCAGCGATCTTGTCCGTCTTCTTGACGAGATCCATGACCGATCCAAAGGCAAGATGACACGCGAGCACGATGCCGCCGGATCCGGCAAACCCCGGAATCGTCACGTCCGCCGAGCCCGAACCGGCGTCGGACATGGCGCTCGCGATCGGATTGACCGTACGAAACGCGCCGGTGTCCCGGTGCTTGAAGTTCTGGCTCTCGCCGACCTTGTAGTCCTTCCAGAAGGCATTGTTCATGGCGAGCCAGATGCCTTCGGCCCGGAGCACGAGCACGCCGCTCATTTCCTCGGCGGCGGTTCCGTAGACCTCGGCGTACTGGTGTTTCCAGGTCACGGCCCGAAAGAGTCCGGCGCCGCCGCTGAGCTGCGGCGAGTCGAACACCGCGCGATGCTTGCCAATCACGCGTGCGGTCCACGACATGTCCCAGGCGCTGCCGGCGATGGCGGTTGCGGGGGCGTTGGCGTGGCTGTCAACCGATGCCGCAAGCGCGCCGGCGCCCAAGGTTCCGAGAAAGATGCGACGCTGAATTTCCATGGGCCCTCTCCGACAGTGACTTGTTGTACGCCCCGGTGCCGGCATGCGTCGCCCGAGCAGGGACAGGGGCAGGCCGAACCGCCTCTGCGCATCCTACGGTATCCAAGGCACACAACGCTCTTTGGACGTGGGAAACGCGGCCACCTGCGAACCGGGAGCTGCCGTTCGCCACCATCGGCTCCTGGCCCGGATTGCGCGTCGCCGCCGGCGGCGCAGGCCGCGCGGATGCGCTGTAGGACAACGCCGCTTCATCGCTGCCAAGCCACATTTCTTCACAATCGAGAGAGCTCATCCGTGTACCGTGAGTCTCGCCGGACACGTCCGTCCGAGTCCCTGAGGAGACAGCAATGACAAGCCTGAAGCACAGCCTCGCCTTCGTCGCGGCAGCCCTGATCGCCGGCAGCGCCGGCACCGCCATCGCCCAAGAACAACATGACGAGCACGGGGCGGCGCCGCATGCGCAGGCCCATCCGGCGCCGCACGAGCCGGCCGCGCATCCCGCGGAGCCGCATCCGGGTCCGAGCGGCTACCAGCGCCCCACGGCGCCGCAGGGCTGGGACGCGCGCCCGAAGACCTTCGACCGTGCCGCCTACCAGCACAACTTCCAGGCCGCCCGCGCCTACAAGGTCGGGCCGTACCAGCGTCCGTCCGGCTGGGTGAACCGCCACTGGGGCTACGGCGACCACCTGCCGCGCGGCTACTGGGCGTCGCAGTACCTGCTCGCCGACTACTGGCTGTTCGGCCTCGAAGTGCCGCCGGTCGGCTTCGAATGGGTGCGCGTCGGCGCCGACGCGCTGCTGATCGACACCTCGTCCGGCGAAGTGCTGCAGGCCGAGTACGGCGTGTTCGGCTGAGGCCGAGCGACAGGCGCGGCGCTCGAAGCGGCGCGCGCCGCCCGGTGGCGAGCTTGCCCCGCGGGCCGCGGGGCGGCCGCTACTGCATGCCGCGCGCGTTGTTCTCGTTCAGGACGGCGCTCGACGCCACGACCTCGCCTTCGTCCGCCTCGGCCACGTCGGCGGGCGTGACGTTGGCCATCACGGCGCGCTCGTCCCGCGACGTGGCGAGCGTCTCCACGCGCCCGTCCGCATGGCGCGCGAAGCGCACGCGCTCGAGGCCATGCACCGGCGCGTGGTCGGGCCACGGCCAGCCGCCGAATTCGGTGCGTCGATAGTCGTCGAACGCCTGCCGCAGCTCGGCCTCGGTGTTCATCACGAACGGGCCGTACTGCGCCACCGGCTCGCCGATCGGGCGGCCCTGCAGCATGAGGAACTCGGCGACGTCGGCGCCGGTGTTGACCAGTTCGACGGCACTCGACGCGCGCAGCTCGATCGCCGCGTGCCGGGCGATCGCCTCTCCCGCGACGCTGACGCCGCCGCCCGCGAAGAAATACAGCTTGCGGCGCGCCGCGGGGTTGGCCGCCGGCGGCAGCTTCCAGCGCGCGCCGGGCGCCATGCGCAGCGTCCAGATCGCGACGTCGGCCTCGGCCTGCGACGCCCACGAGTCGGGCGGCGGCGCCAGCGGCTCGGTGACGTCGACCGCGTCGGGATCGGACGCCGAGCGCGGACCTTCGAGGCGCCCGGCGATGACCGCGACCTCGGTGACCGCGCCGTCGCCGCTCTCGAAGAAGCGGTGCGGGATGTCCTCGGCCCACAGCATCGTGAAGTGCGGCTCGCACATCTTGGCGCGCGCAGGCAGGTTCAGCCAGATCTGGAACAGCTCCAGCGGATTGGGCTGGTCGGTGGCCAGCAGCGGGAACATCTCCGAATGCACGATGCCCTTGCCGGCCGTCAGCCACTGCACGTCGCCGCCGCCGAAGCGCGCCGCGGCGCCGAGCGAGTCGGCGTGGTCGGTGAGGCCCTGGCGCACGATGGTCACCGTCTCGAAGCCGCGATGCGGATGCGACGGGAAGCCCGGCACCTTCTCGCCGTGGTACATGCTCCAGCCGTCCTTGCCGCCGAAGTCCTGCCCGATGTTGCGGCCGGCCAGCGAGGCCGCGGGGCCGAACGCGCCGTTGCCCGTCGGGTAGGCGTCGTCGTGGTGGACGCAGAACAGGAACGGATCGGCCGTCTCCCACGGAAAGCCGAGGGCCTGGATCTGGAGGATGGCGTTGTCGGGCATTCTGTTCTCACGGAGTGACGGAGCAGTCTAGCGGCTGGGGCAATCCGGCCGATCGCGTCGGGGCATCCGCCGCGCCCGCGATTCAGCGTGCGGGGATGAACGCCACCCGGGCGAGGAACTGCTCGACCGCGGGCGCCCACAGCGCCGGCTCGTGGTTGGCCAGGCCATGGCCGTCGCCATCGGCGACCGCCGGCGCCTGCACGAACGTCGTCGCGCTGTGGCCCAGCGCGAACGCGGCGTGCCACGCGCGCGGCTCCTCCGGGCCCCAGAACTGGTCGTTGGCCGCGTAGAGCCACAGGCTGGGAACCCGGGTCGCGCGGCCGTAGCCGGCATACAGCCGCGTGAGCTGGTCGGGATCGCAGCTCAGCCCCGGCCAGCGCTGCGGGTCGCCGCCCGCGCCGCCGGCGAAATTGATGATGCCGACGACGCCCGGCAACGACTGCGCGCCGGCCGCGACGGTGGCCAGGCCGCCGACCGACTGCCCCACCAGCAGCACGTGCTTCGCGTCGGCCCAGGGCTGCGCGCGCAGCCACTGCACGGTGGCGGCGATGGCGAGCGTCGCGGCATCAGCGGTCTTGCGGAAATCGGGCAGCAGGGTGCAGCGGCCGTCGCCGTCGCGGCGTCCGCCATGCGCCTCGACGTCCCCGCCGCTGCTGATGCCGTAGCCCGGCCGCACCGGCGCCACCACGGCCACGCCCTTGGCGAGCCAGTACTGCAGCTGCACCCGGCTGACGCCCACGTCGAGCCTGGCGCGCTGTTGCGCGACGCCCGAGCGGCCGTGCGAGAACACGACCACCGGAAACGGGCCCGGGCCGGGCGGCAGGAAGGCCGTCGTAACCATGGCCGCGACATCGCCGGAGGCTTCGCGCACCGGGATCGTCGCCGTGCGGCCGTCGTGCGCCCACGCGGGCAGCGCCTGGGCCGCCGAGGCGGCGCAGGCCAGCGTCAAGGCAATCGCGAACGGGACGAGTCGCATGGGACGCTTTCTGCCGGCGCGGGGTGCGGCCTGCGCATTGTCGCCCCGCCCGGGTCTTCTCAGACGCCGCCGGCGTCCAGCCGCAGCAGCGGCCGCGACGCCGTCGCTGCGTTCCTGGGGAAACCGAATTGCGCGAGGAACGCGTCCACCGCGGGGAACGGCCCCAGGCCCGGCGGCAGGAATCACATGACCCGCATCCGGTCGGCCTCGCCGCCGGCCTCGCGCACGGCCATCGGGAGGCCGGCGACGACGCGCATGGCCGGCTGCCGCGCTTTCAGAACGGCGCCGAAGCGTCCTCGGCGTTGGCCGGCGCGTACGGCGAGGCCGGCGCGCCCATCGCCGCGGTCTGGCCGGTGAGCGCGGCCATCACCTTGTCGGTGGTCGACGGGCCGGCCTCGCCCAGCTTGAGCGGGCCGCCGAGCGCCTCGACGAGATCGGGGATCAGCTTGCCGAGCTCGCCGGTGGTGATCGCGACGTCGGCGTCGAAGCCGTTGTCGCCCTTGCCCGAGGCCTCCTTGCCCTCGAGCACGACGTCGAGCAGCTTGATCTTCTTGATGGCGAACTGCTCGGTGAGCACGAACGACACGCGGCTGTCCCACGTGAGCGCGAGCTGCGTCGGCAGCTTGCCCTGCTTGATGTGCTCGCCGACCTCGTCGATGTCGAGCGTGTGGCGCGCGTAGCGCACGAGCGACTTCTCGCTGTCGGGCTGCTTGAGCTCGCACTCGCGGTCGATCGTGAAGCCGGACGGCGCCTCCTTGGCCGACAGCCACTCAGCCATCGCGGTGGCGGGCGACAGCTGCGTCTGCACCAGCTCGAGCCGGATGCCGCCGGACAGCAGCTCGGTGAGCAGCGTGACGATCTTGTCGGCCTTCTTCGCGCTGGCGGCGCCGATCATCACGAGCCGCGCGTCGAGGTCGATCCAGACCGGCGTCGTGCCGCGCTTGGGGAACGCGCGCGGCAGCAGCTCGTGCACGATCTCTTCCTTCAGCTCCTTGGCGTGCTTGCCCTTGGGCCGGCGGCCCGTCTCCTGCTCGATCTTGTCGAGGCGCGCCTCCAGCTGCGTCTTGACCGCGCCGCCGGGCACGGCCTTGGTCTCGGTGCACAGCTTGAGGATCCACTGGCCGGCGACGTTCTCCACCAGCGGCCCGTGCTTCTCGCCGCGCGGCTCGACCCAGCCGAAGGACTCCTGCTGCGAGGCGCCGCACTCGACGAAGCGCGCCGCGTCCAGCCGCGTCTCCAGCTCCGCCATCGGCGGTTGTTCCCATTGATCGATGCGGTAGACGATGGCGTTCTTGAACATGTGGGCGGCCGGGAAAAGAGAGAGGCGAAGGGGCGCGATTCTAGGCGAGCTGTATTTCCGTCCAGCCATGGTCGCGTTGCAGCCGCGGCGAATCCGGCAAAACCGCACGCGCGGCGCCTGGCGCGAGAATCGACGGGCCGCTCTTCCCGGGAATGCCCATGCTCCGCTTCGCCGCCAACGTCTCGATGCTGTTTGCCGAGGCACCCTTCCTCGATCGCTTCGCGCTCGCGGCGCGCGCCGGCTTCGCGGCGGTCGAATGCCAGTTCCCGTACGAGGCGCCGGCCGCCGAGATCCGCGCGCGCCTGGACGACCTCGGCCTGCACATGGTGCTGCACAACCTGCCCGCGGGCGACTGGGCCGCCGGCGACCGCGGGCTCGCCTGCCTGCCGGGTCGCGTGGACGAGTTCCGCGCGGGCGTGCCGCGCGCGATCGCGTACGCGCGGGCGCTGGGCGTCGCGCAGGTCAACTGCCTGGCCGGCATCGCGCCCGCCGCCGCGCATCGCGACCCACTGCGGCGCACGCTCGTCGACAACCTGCGCTTCGCCGCGCGCGCGTTCGCGGCGCAAGGCCTGAAGCTGCTCGTCGAGCCGATCAACACCTTCGACATGCCCGGCTTCTTCCTGAATCGCACGCGGCAGGCCGTGGCGCTGCTGGACGACGTCGGCGAGCCGAACGTGTTCGTGCAATACGACGCCTACCACATGCAGCGCATGGAAGGCGAGCTCGCCGCGACGCTCGCGACGCACCTGCCGCGCATCGCGCACGTGCAGGTGGCCGACAACCCCGGGCGCCACGAACCGGGCACCGGCGAGATCCGCTTCGAGTTCCTGTTCGCCGAGCTGGAGCGGCTGGGCTACGACGGCTGGATCGGCTGCGAGTACCGGCCGGCGGCCCGCACCGAAGCGGGCCTCGGCTGGCTGCCGGCCGGGTCGCTCAAGACCGGTCGGTGATCGAAGACCCGCCGAGGCAGCGGGATCGCATTCATCGCGCTTCGAAGCTGCCGTGGAAGCCGAGCGGAATGACGATCGGAACCGTGATGCGGGCGAGGGTCTCCAGCGTCCGGGCATCCCAGATCGTCAGCTCGCTGCCGGGCACCCGCGCCGACGTGCCGACGGTCAGCAGCACGCCGTCGTCCTCTTCGATGCCGTCCGGGTGCGGGACGAACACGGGCTCTCCGAACGTGAGATCGTCCAGCGAGCGCTGCGTCACGCTGTCGGCGAGCGTGTCGACGCGCACGAGCCGGCTCAGGTCCGAGCCCCAGACATAGCGGTGCGGCCGGCCATTGACCCGGGCGTGGTGCAGCGCCGGGAACTCGAATCCGACGGCGCCGCCGACCGCCTGCACGCGGAAGCCCTCCCGGCCGGGCTCCAGCTCGATGCGGTGCAGGTTCGGCTTCAGCGAGGGCAGCCCGTCCGCCCGGATCGCGCTCATGCGCATGCCCCGGCTCAGGACGCTCGCGTCGGCGTAGGCCAGCAGCTCGAGGCGGGTCGCGCCGTTGTCGAGGTCGAACGCGTTGACGGTGTGGAAGAAGAAGAACGCCGGCCCCTGGTGCGTCACGCACTCGCCGCTGGACCGGTCCATCACGATGATGCGGGTCGGGCTGTCCGGCGACCAGCGGTAGTGCTCGGAGATGGGCCGCTTCGACCACGGCATGCCGGCCGGATCGAGGTCGTAGGGCGGCAGGATCAGGACGACCTTCGTGCGCGTGATCGCGAAGGAATGGATGTAGGCGACGCGCCGCAGCGGCACGCGGCCGATCTCGCGCCGCACGGCCGATCCCCACGGCTGCGAGAACGCGACCAGGCTGCTGCGCGCGCCGTACGACAGCCCGACGTTGATCAGTTCCTTGCGTTCGAAGTCGTCCTGCGGATGGGCGGTGACCATCAGCTTCTTCGGCAAGTCATCGGAGAAGCGCAGCTCGGCGGCCGTCTTCAGCGTCCGCGGATCGATGGCGAGCTGGCGGTCGGTCTCCGTCATCGCGATCCAGTGGCGGCCGTCGGGACGGATGTTCACGTTCGTGTTGTCCGTGCTGCGCGCGATCGGGTGCAGCAGGCGCCGGACGAAGCTGCGGTCGTCGCGCGTGCCGAAGCTCGCGAGCTCGTTGCGACCCTGCAGCACCGAGCGGTTGAATTCGCATTCCAGCAGCCGCTGCATCCAGTGCACCCGGCCTTGCTCGGCGAACTCGAACGATGCCAGCATGCCCGGCGCGTCGAACCAGTGCGCGGGACGCCAGGCGTCGGCGTCGAACACGGCCGGCGCCGTGCGGATCAGGCGGCCGCGCAGCCACGGCGGGACGACGCCGCTCACCTGGGCGTCGCCCTCGAAAGGACCCCCGAGGACGTCGCTGCGAAGCGCGGCGGGAACGCGGGTCAGAGGCGGGGAACCGGCGGCCTCGGGAAACTGGATCGGGGACATGGCGAACCTTTTCGACGGCTCGTCGCGGCATGCGGCGATTGCGTTCAATGTGCCAAGATCCGCCGCGGGACAATTGACCTCGACGGCCAGGCTCTTGGCCGATACCGCCACGGGCGATTGAGGATGCCGAGATGAACTTCGTGCCGGCGGTCAGCGCCGAGGCGCTCCTGGCGGGGCTGCAGGCGTGCGGCGTCGACACGGCGCGCCTGCGCGCGACGGTCGGACTCGCGGCCTGCTACACGGATCCGTCGGAGATGCTTCCGGGCTCGGCCTGGGAGGCCATCTGGCGCGAGGCCGCCCTGCTCGATCCGCGCGCCGAACTGCCCGCGCTCGCGGCCATCGGCGTGCCGTTCGGACTCTTCGGCACGCTGGACTACCTCGCCGGCAGCGCCCGGACCGTGCAGGGCGGCCTGCAGGCGCTCGCCGATCATTTCGCCGCCGCTGCGGCCGGCATCGAGCTCGAGCTCGACTTCGACGATCCGGACACCGCGACGCTGCGCATCATCCATTCGGGTCGCGATCCGAGCGCGATGGCCAGCGACGAGTTCACGACGGCGATGATCCTCGGGCGTTTCAGGAGCACCAGCAACGAGCGCTTCCTGCCGCGCCGCGTCTACCTCACGCGGCCGCCGCTCGCCGACGCGCGGCACGCGGCGCTGTTCGGCGCGCCCGTGGTCTGCGGCGCGCCGCGCGCCGGCTTCGACTGCAGCCGCGCGGCGGTCGAACTCGAGCAGGCGATGGCCGACACCCGGCTTCACGCCACCTTGCTGGAGATCGCGAAGAAGCTCGGGTTCTCCAACGACGGCAAGACCGGCACCGTGGTCTCGGTGCGCGCTCGCCTGCGCAGCCTGCTGCCGCGCAGGCAGGCCGTCGCCGAGCGCGTCGCGCGCTCGCTGGGCGTCTCGGAGCGCACGCTGCATCGGCGACTGGCCGAGTCCGGCACGTCGTACCAGGACGTCCTCGACCAGTTCCGCATCGAGGAGTCCGAGCGCCTGCTGCTGCAGGGCAACCTGGACCTGTCCGCGATCGCGCTCGAGCTGGGCTTCTCGGACCAGTCGGCCTGGAACCGCTACTTCAAGCGCCTTCGCCACATGAGCCCGACGGCCTGGCAGAACGCCCATCGCCCGCGGCAGAAGGCCTGAAAGCCCGTTCGCCGAGCGGCCGGCCGCCGCCACCGCGGGTTTTCCACGCTGGCACGCGCGGCCGGCGGAACGACATTCAGGACTCCGTGCCGGTCGGCCACGAGTCGACGCCGGCGTTCGCAGTCCCGGGGCGCGCATGCGCCGCATCACGTCTTCACGGAGAGTCCATGAAACTCACGACGATCGCGCTCCTCGCCTTGCTGCAGGCGGCTTCGATGAAGGCCTTCGCGCAGTCCGATCCGTATCCTGCGATGGCGCCGCTGTCGCAGTACCTCATGCCCGAGGCCGACGAGATCGCGCTGGCCCGCACCGCAGCACCCCCGGCGATCTCGGCCGACGCCGACGTGATGGTGCTGCGCAAGGACGGCTACGCCACCGCCGCCCAGGGCACCAACGGCTTCATGTGCCTGGTGGAGCGCGGCTGGGCCGGCGACTCGAGCTTCGCCGACTTCTGGAACGCCCGCCAGCGCGCGCCGATCTGCTTCAACCCCGCGGCCACCGCGACCTGGGTGCCGATCTACCTGATGAAGACGCGGCTCGCGCTGGCCGGCAAGTCGAAGAAGGAGATCGTGCAGGCCGCCAGCGCCGCGCTCGACGACAAGCGCCTGCCGGCCATTGCGCCCGGGGCCATGTGCTTCATGATGTCGAAGCAACAGTACCTGAACGACGAGGACAAGGCCTGGCGTCCGCACACGATGTTCTTCGTGCCGAGCGAGGCGAAGTCCTGGGGCGCGAACGTGCCCGGCTCGCCGGTGATGGCCGCGGACGATCCCGAGGAACACGTGACCATCTTCATGATCCCGGCGGACCACTGGTCGGATGGGAGCGCGGCGCCGGGAATGCATCGTTGATGGACGACAGCCCGCAGCGGACGCTCGCGAAGTCGACTCGGAGGAGCTTGTTCTCAAGCGAATCGACGGTCTTGCCCGTCCGAACGCAGGCGGCCATATGGCCTCAACCGGCGATCAGGCTCAGGTCGAATGCGCGCTGCACGAACCACAGGCCCGCGATGGCCGCGATCGCCAGCGACCCGCCGGCGAACGCGCCGCGGTAGGTGCGCGTGCCGCGCAACGACCACGCGACGGGCAGCACCAGCGCGACGATGCACAGTTGGCCGATCTCGACGCCCACGTTGAATCCGACGAGCGGCCCGACCAGCGCCCCCTTGGCGAGGCCCGCATCCTTCAGCGCGGAGGCGAAGCCGAAGCCGTGGACAAGCCCGAACACGAAGGTCAGCTTCCAGCGCGCCTCGCTGATCAGCGGCCAGATGTTGTTCAGCGCGGCCAGCACGACGCTCGCGGCGATGATGGACTCGACCCAGCGCGACGGCGGGTTGACGATGTTGAGCACCGACAGCGCCAGCGTGATCGAGTGCGCCACCGTGAACGCGGTGACGACCTTGAGCACGTTGGTCAGGGCGAGCCGCAGGTTGTGCGACGGCAGCCAGCGCGTTCGCGTGACGCCGGTGCGCGGATCGGTCACCGCGCTGCGGATCCAAACCGCGGGCAGCAGCAGCGACAGCAGGAACAGGATGTGGTCGTAGCCGATCAGGATGTGATGCACGCCTTCGCGCACGAAGCCGAAGAACGACGAGCTCGGGGAGTCGTCCGCGGCCGCGGTGTCGGCGCCGGCGTCGAGGACGGCCTGCGGCGCGGGTGCGGATCGCGGCGCGGGCGCGGGTGTCCGGACGAGGTCGGCACCGGCGCTCGCGGCCACCGGTGATGCAGGCAAGGGCGGCAACCTGAAGCGGTGCCAGCCGTTGCCGGGACTCAGCACCGCCAGCTGCGGCGCTTGCGCGCTCGCGTCCGCGCCGGCGCGCGAGACGCGCGCGATGCCGCGATGCGTCGGGTCCGTCTTCGCGAACAGCTCGTACTCGACGCTCAGCGCCTGCACCGGCGCCGCGCAATGCCACTGCGTGCGCAGCACGGCGTAGGTGCCGTCGCTGTGCTCGGTCAGCGCCGGCTTGTTGCCGTCGGTGACGGGGGCCGACGCGGGCTCGGGCGTGCAGCGCGCGCCATCGGCGCTCAGGCGGATGTCGTTGCGCGCGAGCGCCGCGATGTCGGACCAGCGCGTGCGAACCTCGCGCCAGCTGAGCTGGTCGTCGGCGTCGGTGTCGAGGTCGAGATCGCGGTCGAGATCGCGAAGGGCGATGTCGATGCGCGCCTCGACGGTCGCGCCGTCCACGCGCAGCGTGACGTAGGCGTCGCTGGCCTTGTGGGCCTGGACCCGCGGCGCGGCGAACAGCCCGACGCAGGCGAAAGCGATGGCGAGACAGGCACGGGTCATTGATCGCTCCGGGCGGTGGTCTGTGTCACGCCGGATGCGGCCGGCGCGGCGGCGGAGGCGGCGCGGCGCGCCGCCAGCAGGGCCGCGAGCGGCGATGGCGGCGTCGCGGACGCCGTGCCGAACGCAACCGGCAGGAACGGCGCCGCGGCCACGCCGCCGACGGACAGCCGCGCGTCGCGGCCACCGGTCTCGCGCAGGAACTGCCACAGCGGGTTGGCCGCGTCGTCGCGATGCGCCGCATGGGCGGCGCGCGCCAGCACCACCGCGTCGGCCGGTTCGTGCTGCACGAGCCAGTTGGACGTCGCGTAGCCAAGCGCCGCGCGCGTGTCGCCGCGCAGTTCCAGCTCGTAGCGCGACTGCTCGCGGCCGTGGCTCCTGTCGCCGCGCAGCAGCGCCGCGTCATAGCGCTCGCCCAGCATCGTCGCGGCGTCGCGCGTCAGCCGGTTGTTCCGGCCATGCAGGTCCTTGTAGGCCAGCGCGATGCGCAGCAGCACGGGATCGGCGGCCTCGTTGCCCTTGAGCAGCGCGAGCACCTCCGCGGGACGATGCTGGTCAAGCAGCCAGTCGGCGTAGGCGCACTGGGTGTAGACGTCGGGATTGGACTTCAGCGCCGCGGCGAACAGCGCGCCGGCGGACGGGTCGCCGCGCCGCTGGGCGAGTTCGGCGCGCATGAGGTTCAGCCAGCCGGGGGCGGCCGCGCCGGCCGTCGTGGCGGCGCTGCTCGCGTCGGGTGCGCCCGCGAGACGCGCGAGCGTGGCGGCCGCGGCGTCCGCGTGGCCTTGCAGGCTCGAAAGTTCGGCCAGGCAGGCCGAGCCGTTCAGGCGCACGCCCGAGCCGAGCGCCATGAAGTCGATGCCGACCAGCCGGCGGCAGCCGGCCTCGGCCTCGGCGAATTGGCCCAGCACCTGCTCCACGCCGGCGCGCGTCAGCTCGGCCTGCGCGCGCACCGGCAGCGACACGCCCGGCATCGCGAGCACCGCGTCGAGCTCGACCAGCGCCTCGTGGAAGAAGTGCTGGCTCTGCAGCGCGGTCGCCTGGATGAGCCGAACCTCGGGCGGCGCGTCGGCATGGCCCCACCACGGCGCCAACGCGGCCTGGGCCACGCCCAGCTCGCGCGGGTCGCCGCGCAGCCGGCCGCGCGCGAGCGCGTCATTGGCGGCCTGCAGCGCCAGGCCCAGTTCGTCGGGATGCTGCTGCAGCCGGGCGCGCTGGGCACGCTCGGCGGCGATGGCCGCGCGGCGCTCGGCCGCGTCACCCACGTGGGTCGGCAGGTGTTCGACGATCGCGCCGTCCTGCGTCGGGAACAGGAGGGCCGATTCCTCGGCCGCGAAAGAGGGCGCCGCCGCGGCCAGCGTCAACGCCAGTGCGAGGAGCGGAGCGGTGGCGCGGTTCATCACGGGGTCGCGATGGGGGACTCGGTCTCGCTCGTCGGCAGCGTGGGCACCAGGTCCAGCGACAGCGGCTCGGTGTTCTCCGTCTCCGGGAGATTGAACGCGAACGCTTCGAGGGCGGCGTCGGAGGTCGCGGCCGAGGCCGGCACCTCGGTGGCCGCCGCCGGCGGGGGCACCGGCGCCGGCGAATCGCTGTCGCCGCCGCACGCGGCGAGGAACAGGCTGGCCAGCGCGGTGACGCCGATCAGCGAGGCCGCGCGTCCGGTCGGGGAGCCGCCTTCCGGCGGCGGGCAAGTGGAGGTGGTCATGTCGTTTGCCTCGGTGCGCTTACTTCGAGCCGTTGCCGCGCGTGGCGGCGGCGGTGGTCGGGTTCGGGATGACTTCGGCGCGCGCGCCGGTGCCCGGGATCGGCGTGTTCAGGTACGGGAAGCCTGCGAGGAACGGTTGCGCGGCCTGGTCGACGGTGTCGTTCAGCCCGAACACGTTCTGGCCCAGCGGGACGGCCGACGGGTTGCACGCGGCGCCGAAGCCCAGCGAGTCGCCGGTGCCGTTGGCCACGCACAGCCCGCCCATCGCGGCGATGAGCGTGATGTCGACGACGTCGTCCTTCGGGCGGCGGCCGTTCGGGTAGCCGGCGTTGTCCTGGCCGCCGGCCAGGATGTTGCCGACGATGCCCAGCCGGTTCTGCTGCGCGAACGGCACGGCCGCGATGGACGTGTTCAGCCGCAGCATCTCCGACGGCGTGACCGTCGCGAGCTGGTTCACGCCCTTGATCCCGGTCAGGAAGGTCGTGACGAGGTCATTGCGCGGGATGTTGGTCGGCGAGATGCCGGCCGCGCCGAGGTAGCTCTCGAGCAGCTTCGGATACGACGGGTTGGTGACGTAGGTCAGGAATTGCGCGTCGCCGCTCGGCTTGGAGCTGTTGAACAGGTCCTTGTCCTTCATGCCGATCACGAGCTCGTTGACCAGCGGCATGCCCAGGCGCGACACCTGCGTCCACGCGCCGCCGTTGCGGTCGGTGGTCTGGTAGCCGGACTTCGGCGTCGGGTCGAGCACCCGGGTCTGGCGCAGCGAGGCCGTCGTCCACGCGCCGATCACCGGGTTCGTGCTGGTCGCGCCGAGGCAGCTCGCCGGCACCTCGAGCTCGAGCGCCGTGACATTCTTGTAGTACAGCGAGCCCTGCGGCGTCGCGCCGTAGTTGCCGGCGGTGTCGATCGCGCCGATGGGTGCGTCGACCATGTCGAAGATCACGCCGAGGTTGACCGCGAACGGGTCCTGGCGCTGGCCGACGAAGACCTTGCCCTGCGTCGCGCAGCCGGGGATCGAGATCGGGTAGACGTGCGCGGCCGCGTAGGTCGCGTAGTCGGCGATCGTCTTCTCTCCGATGTTGTCGACCGGCTTGTCGAAGGTCGTCGAACCCGTGGTCGCGTTGGTGATGGGCGCGACCGTGCCGGTGCGGCGGTCGCCGGTGACCAGCGTCAGCGTGTACGTCTCGTTGACCTGCAGATGCGGATCGTGCGGCACGCTGACAGCGCCGTTCTGCAGCGGCGCCTGGTCGACGGCGACGCCGCCGACCGTCTGCGTCAGCGCGTTGAAGTTGA
>Ga0302314_10000302_pt1 | contig 89631 bp, 94 predicted proteins | sample III_Palsa_N2_3_FD_200533 | JGI IMG/M metagenome (GOLD analysis project Ga0302314, IMG submission 200533) | Peat permafrost microbial communities from Stordalen Mire near Abisko, Sweden - III_Palsa_N2_3 | ecosystem: Environmental > Terrestrial > Soil > Palsa > Peat permafrost | place: Sweden...
CCATGACCAACCTGCGCACCGTGGTGGGCTCCATGGAGCTCGACGAAGTGCTCTCCAAGCGGGATATGATCAATACGCGCCTCTTGACCGTGATCGACGAAGCCACGGGCCCGTGGGGCGTCAAGGTGGCGCGCATCGAGATCAAGGATCTGCAGCCGCCGCCGGACATCACCAACGCCATGACCCGCCAGATGAAGGCCGAACGCGAAAAGCGCGCGGTCATCACCGAGGCCGAGGGCGAGAAGCAAGCGGCCGTCACCCGGGCCGAGGGCGCCAAACAGTCGGCCATCCTCCAGGCGGAAGGGCGCAAGGAGGCGCCCTCCCGCGACGCCGAGGCCCGCGAGCGCCTGGCCGCGGCCGAGGGCGCCGCCACCAAGAGCGTGTCCGACGCGGTCGAGGCCGGCAGCGTCAACGCGCTCAACTATTTCGTCGCCCAGAAATACGTCGAGGCCTTCGCCAAGCTCGCCGACTCGCCGCAGCAGCGCACGATCATTGTGCCGGCGGACTTTGGGGGCATCGCCGGCTCCATCGCCGGCATCACCGAGCTGGTCAACGCCGCCCGGTCCGACGACAATCGCGGGCGCACGCCTCGCCCGCCGAGTGGGCCGCCGCCGTCCCAGCGTGGGCCGGCCGTGCCGCCGACCGCGAGCTAGGCGGCCATGGCCGGTCTATCCGATCTCATCGCGGCGCACCCCATCTGGGCGTGGATGGCGGTGGGCGCCGTCTTCCTGGCGGTGGAGATCGCCACCGGCTCCGGTTGGCTGCTGTGGCCGGCCGGCTCCGCCGCCCTGACCGGCCTGCTCACGCTCTTCCTGCCCATGAGCACGCCGGCGGCCGTCGCGGTGTTCGCGGTTCTGACGATCATCACCACCTACGTCGGACGGCGCTATCTGCGCGGCGCTCAGCCGGGCGCCAGCGACGTGAACAACCCGCTGACCCGCCTGGTGGGTCACCGGGGCGAGGCCGTGGCCGCGTTCGAGGGCGAGGACGGACGGGTGTTCGTCGATGGCAAGGAATGGTCGGCGGTCCTGGCGGGGCCCGGTCCGCTCTCAGCCGGCGCCAAGGTCGAGGTGGTCGAGGTGCTGGGCGGCGCGCGGCTGAGAGTCAAAGCCGCCTGATCTGTTCTCTCTTCCCCCCTCAGATGCGGGGTGGACTGCACCCCGACTTGATGAGTGGATCGTGACTATGAAATTCGACTCGTCGAAACGCCACAAGTTTCTTCTCACTTTGACCGGATTGGTCATTAGCTTCGTTCTAGCAGCCGGTCATGCGGCGTCGAAGCGAGTGACAGTATGTCAATTGAGCGCGCATCCAAAAGCTTATGAGGCGCGCACAATAGCGGTGCGAGCGCGGGTAATTGGTGGCTTCCGCGGTATGGCGCTGATGGACAATCACTGTAGTGAAAAGACACTGTATTTGAATATTTCAAATTACTTCGCAGAAAAGCCTGATATTAAACCTTTGTTTGACGTAATTTACAAGGAGGGGACCGCTGGTTCGGTCGGGAAGAACGTTGAGGCGACCTTTGTCGGCATATTTCGTCGTCCAAATGAGCAATGGCCCGTCGGTGAACTCCGAGTTCGTCACATGTATGAGCTGAAATGGAGATTTTCACCCAGCGGCGAGTAGGTCCGCACCTCCGGCTTTGGAGACTACGACGGCTTCATCTGCCTGGCCGAGATCGAGTTCCCCTCGACCACGCCTGGGTTCGGGACGTCGGACGCTACTGACTACGAGACCCACTCCCAATCATTGACAATTTGCAATAACCTTGGTATTTTTCGGTCTGGGCGTTCCGCCTCCGCAACTGCACAGGGGACCGGCATTGAGGCCTATTCCGACGCCGAGGTCGCCAGACGCACGCAACCGCGTCCGACCGGACCCCTGTCGAGCTGAACGCGGTCCTTTCACTGGAGTTCGCCGGCCACCCATGACCGTATCTACGGTGGATTCACCGATCCTACGGCGGGTTACGGGTGCGGCCGTATCTACGGTGAATCCACCGATCCTACGGATGACTACGGCGGGGCGGAATCTACGGTCGCGGCGGCGGACCATGACCTGGACCCCATCAACGGCGCCGCCGCGCGTCACGGAAAACCCGGACGCGGCATGGGCCGCTCAGGCCCAGGGCGCCATCGTCTACTTCTTCCCTGACAATGCCTTCAGCTGGGCCTGCATGGCCGCCATCTGCGCTTTCAGATCCGCCAGGGTGTCTTCCTCAGCGGCGGCGGGTTTGGCCGACTGTGTCGGCTGGGCCACTTCGTCGCCGCGAAAGGCGAACGGCGTGAACATCTTCATGGCCCGATCGAACAGGGCCATGTTCTGACGGATCTGTTCGTCAAAGGCGCCCATGGTGGGCGGCGTTACGGTGGAGAACTGCGTCTTCATCCGGTCCTGCTGGCGGATGAAGCTGTCGAGAGACAACTCGAGGAAGCTCGGCAGGAAGGCCTGCATGCGGTCGCCGTAGAAGCCGATCAGCTGGCGGAGGAACTGGATGGGCAGCAGGTTCTGACCGCGGCCCTCCTCCTCGAAGATGATCTGGGTCAGAACCTTTCGGGTGATGTCCTCGCCGCTCTTGGCGTCGTAGACCACGAAATCCACGCCTTCGCGCACCATGGCGGCCAAGTCGTCGAGGGTGATGTAGCTGCTGGTCGCCTTGTTGTAGAGCCGCCGGTTAGCGTATTTCTGGATGGTCACGCGCTCGCCCTTGGGGCGGGGCTGATCGGTTTCCGTCTCTTTCGCCATGTCTTTATCCCGGCACGCTCGTGCGATATCGCAGCGCGATACTAGCCCTATCGACCGCCGCGGCGCCAGACGATCGCAATCTGGACCGTGACGCGGGCCTCGGGATTGGGCATGGTGCGCGACCTCGCGCTCCGACATTGGGAGTTTTTCAGCTTATGTCCGACATCGTCATCGTTTCCGCCGTCCGTACGCCCGTGGGATCTTTCAACGGCGCGCTTAGCTCGCTGCCGGCCCATGAGCTGGGCAAGATCGCCATTCAGGCGGCCATCGAGAGGGCGGGCGTCACCGCCGCCGACGTTGACGAAGTGATCCTGGGCCAGGTGCTGCAGGCCGGCGCCGGCCAGGGGCCCGCTCGCCAGGCATCGGTGAACGCGGGCGTTCCAGTGGAAAGCCCGGCATGGAGCGTCAATCAGCTGTGCGGATCGGGCCTGCGCGCGGTGGCCCTGGCGGCGCAACAGATCGCCCAGGGCGACGCCGCCATTGTCATCGCCGGCGGCCAGGAAAGCATGAGTCAGTCTCCCCACGCCCAGAACCTGCGCGGCGGTCAGAAGATGGGCGACCTTTCGCTCATCGACACCATGATCAAGGATGGCCTGTGGGACGCCTTCCATGGCTATCACATGGGCCAGACGGCGGAGAACATCGCCGCGCGCTGGCAGATCACGCGCGAGGACCAGGATCGCTTCGCCGTCGCCTCGCAGAACAAGGCCGAGGCGGCGCAGAAGAGCGGCAAGTTCGCCGATGAGATCGCGCCGGTGACCATCAAGGGCCGCAAGGGCGACACGATCGTCGACCAGGACGAATTCATCCGCCACGGCGTCACCTACGAGAGCATCTCGGGCTTGAGGCCGGCCTTCACCAAGGACGGCTCGGTCACCGCGGCCAACGCTTCGGGCCTCAATGACGGTGCCGCGGCGCTGGTGCTGATGACCGCCGACGAAGCCGCGAAGCGTGGCCTCAAGCCATTGGCCCGTATCGCGTCGTGGGCGCACGCCGGCGTGCCGCCGGAGATCATGGGCACCGGACCGATCCCGGCCACGCGCAAGGCCCTGGAAAAAGCCGGTTGGAAAGTCGCCGACCTGGACCTCATCGAATCCAACGAAGCCTTCGCGGCGCAGTCCCTTTCCGTGGTTCGCGAGCTAGGGCTGGATCCAGCCAAGGTGAACGTCAACGGCGGGGCGATCGCCATCGGCCACCCCATCGGCGCCTCGGGCGCGCGTATCCTGACCACCCTGCTGCATGAAATGAAGCGCCAGGGCGCGGGCAAGGGTCTAGCGACCCTGTGCGTGGGCGGCGGCATGGGCGTCGCCATGTGCGTCGAGGCCGTCTGAGCGCTAACACGATACGACCGGACGCCCCGGCAAGACGGGTGCCGCATACAAAAAGACTTAGGGAGAGAGATGATGAGCAGGACAGCGTTCGTGACGGGGGGGACCCGCGGCATCGGTCGGGCGATCACAGCGAGGCTGAAAGCGGCGGGCTACAAGGTCGCCGCCGGCTACGCGGGGAACGAGGTGGCCGCCCAGGCCTGCGCCGACGAGCTGGGCGTGCTGGTGGTGAAGGGGAATGTCTCATCCTTCGCCGACTGCGCCAGGGCCGTGAAGACGGTGGAGGAAGAGTTCGGTCCGGTGGACGTCCTGGTCAACAATGCCGGGATCACCCGTGACGCCATGCTGCACAAGATGACCGAAGAGCAGTGGAACGACGTCATCCACGTGAACCTGGCCTCGATCTTCAACATGACCCGCAACGTCATCGAGGGTATGCGCGAGCGGTCGTACGGCCGCATCGTCAACATCAGCTCGATCAACGGCCAGAAGGGCCAGATGGGTCAGACCAACTATTCGGCCGCCAAAGCCGGCATGATCGGCTTCACCAAAGCTCTGGCGCTGGAAAACGCCAAGAAGGGCGTCACGGTCAACACCATCGCGCCAGGCTATATCGACACCGAAATGGTGAGCGCGGTGCCCAAGCAGGTGCTCGATCAGATCATCGCCGGCATTCCGGTCGGTCGCCTGGGCATGGCGGACGAGATCGCCCGATGCGTCGCCTTCCTCGCCGCCGAGGATTCCGGCTTCATCACCGGCGCCACACTGAGCGTAAACGGGGGTCAGTACATCAGCGGCTGAGAGCGGCGTCCAAAAAGCGCCCACATCCCCACGCATGGACCCAGAATGGCGTCGACGCCCCGGGCTGTCATTGGCTGGAAAGCGTTCGCCGCCGCGCTCGCCGCGGCGGGCTGCATGGGATTCTCCAACTTTGCCTTGCCCGCACCGGCGTGGGTGAAGAACGCCCTCTCGCTGGGCCGCGCCGATCAGCTTCACGCCACGCCCAAAGTGGCCAAGTTCTTGATCGACGGAGGCGGCGCGTTCGTTCTCGACCGCAGTCACAACCCGGCTCTGCTCAAGTTCGAAGACGGTCCCGAGGTGTGGGTGGTGGTCCCCAGCCGCGGCCCCCGAGGCGACATTCTGTTCAAGGATGACGTCGGCGACATCCTGCTGCGGGCCACCAAGCTCGGCGGCATGACGGCGTTCACTTCCCGCCGACCATCCGGATCGGCGGCGACCCTGGCGGGCGCCACAAGCCCGCTAAGGCTCGCGCCTCTCGGTCCGGCCGCGCTCTACCAGCGAATGGTCTTCGCCAGCGGGCGCTGCACCCACGCCTCCCACCATCTGGTGGGGTTCGAGGCGCCTGACGCTGATCCCAAATCGGCGGCCCTGATCGCCGACACGGCGTGGCTGGCCATGGACGCCATCGTTAGCCTGGCGGGGCGCTCCAAGGGCTCCATCCACGTCTCCAAAGTGATCCTGGTCAGCGGAGCGAAGCCTGCGGTTTGGGTGCAACATGCCGTGCTGGTGATCTCCGTGGCTCCGAACCAGGGGCTCTCCGGTCACCCCTCCTCGGCGCGTATCGCCCGGGTGATCGAAGGCCCCTGACGACTCTCTACGTCCGCCCGAATCTTTGATCGCGCAAAAACGTGCTTGCGCGGAGTTCGGTGTTATAGTTAACTAGAACACAAGATCAGCTAAGGCGCTGCTCCGAGTTTGGGCGCCCGGTCGCCAACACCGACCGGACCCCCTGGTGACGGTCACGCGGGACACATGATGGACCCTGAGTGGAACGACAGTCAGCCGATCTACCGTCAGCTCCGCGATCGGGTGGTGGCGATGATCCTTGATGGCCTGTTGGGTGAAGGCGATCCGCTGCCGTCCGTGCGCAATGTCGCGGCGGATTACCGGGTCAATCCCCTCACGGTCCTGAAGGGCTATCAACAACTCGTCGACGAGCAGCTTGTCGAGAAAAAGCGAGGGCGAGGCATGTTCATAAACGCTGGTGCGCGGGACGTCCTGCTGAAGGGCGAACGTCAGCGGTTCCTCAACGATCAGTGGCCGGAAATCCAAGCCACCATCCAGCGGCTCGGCCTGACGCTTCAAGACCTGCTGGAGACCGCTCGAACCGGCGGCTCCCCGCCGAAGGAACGCTGAAACATGGCCTGCATTGAAGCCCGCGGGCTGCGGAAATCCTTCGGCAAGACTGTCGCGCTGGACGGCGTCGATCTGCGGGTCGAGGAAGGCCGTATCCTTGGTCTGATCGGCCCCAACGGCGCCGGCAAGAGCACCGCGCTCAACGCAATCCTTGGCCTCATTCCCTACCAGGGCGAGCTCAAGGTGCTCGGGCGTGATCCCTGGAGCGAGCGCAACCAGCTCATGAGTGACGTCTGTTTCATCGCCGATGTCGCCGTGCTGCCCCGCTGGATGCGCGTCTCCCAGGCGCTCGATTACGTCGAGGGCGTGCATCCGCGCTTCGATCGATCAAGGGCGGAAGCTCTGCTCGCCAAGACCCAGATCAAGCGCACGAGCAAGGTCAGAGAGCTGTCGAAAGGCATGGTGACCCAGCTGCACCTCGCCCTGATCATGGCTATCGACGCCAAGGTGCTCGTGCTCGACGAGCCGACCCTCGGACTGGACCTTCTCTATCGCAAACAGTTCTACGATTCCCTGCTGAACGACTACTTCGACCACACCCGCACGATCGTGGTGACAACCCACCAGGTTGAAGAGGTGCAGCATATCCTCACCGATCTGGTGTTCATCGATCGCGGCCGCATCGTGCTCGATTGCAGTATGGACGATCTTGAGGCTCGCTATGGCGAGGTGATGGTCCATCCCGAACACGTCGCCGCCGCTCGTGCGCTCGGCCCCATCCATGAGCGACAGGTGTTCGGCCGATCCATCCTGCTGTTCGACCGCCCCGACCGCGCCAAGCTCGCGGCGCTCGGCGAAGTCCGGACGCCCAGCATCGCCGACCTTTTCGTGGCCCTGATCGGCGGCAAGACCGCGAACCCGCAAGGAGCCGCCGCATGACGACCTTCACCGACGTCGAGACCTCGCCGGCGCCACCGACCCCCGCGCGCCTCGCGCCCACCCGGCCGCTATACTGGTCGATGCGGCGGGAGGTCTGGGAGAGCCGCTCTCTCTACATCGCCCCGCTTGTCGCGGGCGCCGTCGTGCTGTTCGGGTTCCTCATTGGCTCGCACAGAATGCACATTTCGGGCATCCCGCCAGCGCAACGCGACATAGTCGCGGTCATACCTTTCGATATCGCCGCCATGGCGATCATGTTCACGGGGTTCATTGTCGCGGTGTTCTATTGCCTGGGCGCGCTGCACAACGAGCGCCGCGACCGCAGCATCCTGTTCTGGAAGTCGCTCCCGGTCTCGGACCTGACCACCGTGCTCGCCAAGGCCAGCATCCCGCTCATCATCGCGCCTCTGGTGGTGTTCGTGGTGGTCATCGTCACCCAGCTGATCATGCTGCTGATCAGCACTGTCGTTCAGGCGCCGCACGGCGCGGACGCCATGGGGATGGTATGGGCGAGATGGCCCCTGATCCGCATGTCGTTCGTGCTCCTCTATGGACTGGCCACGGCCACCCTGTGGTACGCGCCGATCTATGGCTGGCTGCTGTTGGTCTCGGTCTGGGCGCGACGAGCGCCGTTCCTGTGGGCCGTGTTACCGCCGCTCGCGCTCTGCCTCATCGAAGCCGTCGCCTTCGGCACTTCGAACGTCAGCTCGCTGCTGCAGGATCGGCTTTCCGGAAGCTTCAACCTGGCTTTCGACACACAGGGTCAGCACAGCCCCCTGATCGATCTTTCGCAGATCGATCCTGCGAGGTTCTTCAGCAGTCTGGGCCTGTGGGCCGGTTTGGCGGTGGCGGCGGCGCTCATCGCAGCGGCGGTCTGGCTGCGCCGATCACGCGAACCGACCTGAGTGATCGTCAGCCTGTGAACACGTCCTTAGCAGCGCGGACGGCTGCGAAGGCTTCGTAGTCGGCCTTCGCCGACCTGCCGAGAGCCAGATGCGGCGCGCGCAGGAACGGATTGGTGGCCTTCTCCAAGGCGATGGTCGTCGGAACGGTCGGCTCCCCACGCTCGCGCGCCGCGAACACCGCCTCGGCGCGTCGCTTCAGCGCCGGATCGGGGTCCACACTGAGCGCGAAGCGAGCGTTCGAGGCCGTATATTCGTGAGCGCAATAGACCGTGGTGTCGTCGGGCAACGCGGCGATGCGGTTGAGGCTGGCCCACATCTGTTGGGGCGTGCCCTCGAACAGGCGCCCGCAACCGAGGGCGAAAATCGTATCGCCGACGAAGGCGATGTGATCGTCGGCGTCGAAATAGGTGATGTGGCCCAGTGTGTGGCCGCCGGTGTCGATGACTTGCAGCCGAGTTTCGCCCAACTCCACGACATCGCCGTCCACGACCGTGCGGTCGAGGGGGGCGATGCGCGTCACTTCGGCCGGCCCGACGATCGTGGCCCCGGTGACCGCCTTGATCTCGGCGTTGCCGCCCGCGTGATCCGGATGCCAGTGGGTGTTGAAAATAAAGTCGAGCTTCCAGCCTTCACGCTCGAGCGCTGCTAGAATAGCGCCGACGTCGGGAGTGTCGATGCAGGCCGTGCGGCCACTGGCTTCGTCACGAATGATGAAACCGTAGTTGTCGGCGAGACAGGGGAACTGGCGAACGGCCAGGGGCATCGAACGCCTCCAGAGACAGTCGTTTAAGGAAATCTACCCTACATGATCGTGGAGTGGGTTGGGAGCGCCGATGCGCCAGGACGTCCTTGAGCTTCGGCGGTTCTACGGCTCGCCGCTCGGCCGGGCGGCCGCACGCATGATCGGGCGCAAGATCGATGAAGTCTGGGGAGACCTGGCGGGTCTCGACGTTCTGGGCCTGGGATACGCCGTTCCTTTGTTGGGAGGCGATCAGCCCCGGCGCAGGGTTGCGGCTATGCCGGCCGCCCAAGGCGTGGAGGTCTGGCCGCCCGACGGCCTCAACCTGAGTTGTCTCGTGAACGATGCGGCCCTGCCGTTCGCCAACGCCCTGTTCGATCGGGTGCTGGCTCTGCACGCTCTTGAGGAGAGCGACAACCCGGTCGAGTTGCTACGAGAAGTCGGGCGCGTCCTGGCGCCCACCGGACGCCTGATCGTGGCCGTGACCGCGCGGCACGGGTTTTGGGCCAACGCCGAGACGACGCCCTTCGGCCATGGCCGATCCTTCAGCCGGCGCCAGCTCGAAGGGCTGTTGCGAGAGGCGGAACTGGAGCCTCTCGGGTGGACGCGGGCGCTCTATGCGCCGCCGCTCGAGGGCGCACACGGCTGGGCGGGTGCCTTCGAGCAGATCGGCGCTCGCCTTTGGCCGGCCTTCGCGGGGGCGATCCTCATCGAGGCGGCCAAACAGACCTTCGCCGTCATTCCCAGGGGCACGCGTGTTCGCGTACGCGCAACACCCGTGTTCCAACCCGCGCCTGTCGGCCATGGCTCTGGCCAGGCCCCCAGGGTCTTGGAGCTTGTCTGATTTCGGTCCACCCTGACAAACTCGTCGCCCGCCAAGGTTTGTCGTCATGAAAATGATCATCGCTGTCATCAAACCCAGCCGAGTGGACGCGGTGTTGGACGCCGTCACGCGCGCGGGCGCCACGGGTCTCACGGTCAGCGAAGTGCGTGGCTACGGCCGTCAGAAAGGCAAGACCGAGATCTACCGCGGGGCCGAGTACGAGGTGAAACTGCTGCCCAAGGTGCGGTTGGAGATCGCGGTGCCGGATGAGATGGTGGACGTCGTCTCCGACGCCGTAGCCGCGGCGGCCAACACCGGCAAGATCGGTGACGGCAAACTCTTCGTCATCGATCTCGAGTCGGCGCTGCGCATTCGCACCGGCGAACGCGATCTGGCGGCGATCACGGGTTAGAGGCGGGCCGCCGGCTCAACAGAAAAAGCGCGGCCTCGGCGCGCAGGTTCTCCAGGGGATGTTTGGGGTTCGCCGGCCGCGCGGGCCGGCCGCCGGCGAAGATGGCGCAGGCGTCGACCCCAAGCGCCAGATCATCACAGAGCCCCGTGAAGTCGGCCATGGTGCACAGGTGAATGTTCGCCGTCGCCCACCAAGGCTGGGGCAGGGACGCAGTCACCGGCATGCGGCCGTGCAGAAGAAGATCCAGACGGACGCCCCAATGACCGAAATTGGGCAGCGACACGATCGCCCGTTCGCCAATCCGCATCAGTTCACCCAGCACGTGGCGTGGCCGGAGAACCGCCTGGAGCGTCTGGGAAAGAATGACATAGTCGAAGGCGCCGGCGGGGAAGTAGTCGAGGTCGCGGTCGGCGTCGCCCTGCATCACCGCCAGGCCGCGCGCCAGGCACGCCGAGACGCCTTCGGGACTGATCTCGACGCCGCGCCCGTCCACGCCGTTGCGGCGCACCAGCAACTCCAGCAACTCGCCTTCACCGCAGCCGACGTCGAGCACGCGCGATCCTGGGCGCACCAGGCGCAGGATTTCTTCGAAGTCGGGGCGAGACGCGCTCATCGCGCGTCCCAGACGAGCGCGGCCGATTCGAGAAACCCGCCAAGGGCGGCGCGCAGCACCGGCTCGTCGAGCAGGAAGGCGTCGTGGCCCTTGTCGCTGTCGATCTCGACGAAGCTGGTCCTCGCGCCGGCGGCGTTGAGCGCGCGCACGATCGTCTGGCTTTCGATGGTGGGGTAGAGCCAGTCCGAGGTGAAGGAAAACACGCAGAAGCGCACGTCTTTGGCCCGGGCGAACGCGCCGGCGAGGGTCTCGCCGCCCGCGAGATCGAAATAGTCCATGGCCCGAGTAATGTAGAGATAGGAGTTGGCGTCGAAGCGGTCGACGAACGTCGCCCCCTGATGGCGCAAATAGCTCTCGACTTGGAAGTCAGCGTCGAAGCCCCACGACAGACCGTCACGCTGCAGCTCGCGGCCGAACTTGCGCTGCAGAGCGGCCTCGGAAAGGTAGGTGATGTGCGCGGCCATGCGTGCGACGGCCAGGCCCTTTCCTGGCCGCAACCCTTCCTTCGCATAGGCGCCGCCACGCCAGTCCGGGTCGGCCATGATCGCCTGCCGCCCGACCTCGTGAAAGGCGATGTTCTGCGCCGAATGGCGGGCCGCGGCGGCGATGCAGACGGCGGCAAAGATGCGTTCAGGATACTCCACCGCCCACTGCAGCACCTGCATGCCGCCCATCGAGCCGCCGACGACGGCGAACAGTCGGTCGATGCCCAGCGCCTCCACCAGCATGGCTTGAGCGCGAACCATGTCGGGCACGGTGATCACCGGAAACGCCAGGCCCCAGGGCTCGCCTGTGGCCGGATTGATCGAGGACGGCCCCGTGCTGCCCATGCACCCACCCACCACGTTGGAGCAGATGATGAAATGCCGATCCGGATCGAGCGGCAGGCCCGGTCCCACCATCGGGCCCCACCAGCCGGGCTTGCCGGTCAGCGGATGGCGGCCGGAGACGTGCTGGTCGAGGGTCAGCGCGTGGCAGACGAGGATGGCGTTGGAACGATCTGCGTTGAGAGTCCCAAACGTACGGTATGCAATTTCCAGGCCAGCCAAGGCGCCGCCGGAATCGAGGTGCAGGGGCCGTTCGGGCGGAAAGGCGATGACACCGCCGTTGTCCTCCGCTGTGTCCGCCCGCTCGCTCATGGGGCCTCTGGACCGTCAAAGGCCCCGGCTGTCAACCGGACCAGGCTCTCAGCGCCTGAGAGAGGCGCCCTGCCTGCTCACCGGCCGCAGGCCGTCCATCAGAATGTCGATCAGGCGCAGGGCGCTGGCCTGCCATGTCGGGCTGGCGTTGCCATAGGTGAAACCCACCAGAGCGCGCAGCAGGTCATTTGGATCGGCGTCCGGGCGGAGGTCACCCGCCGCAGCCGCCCGCTCCACGAGCAGGTTCATGGCGCTCGCGATCTGTGCGCCAGCGGACGCATAGAGCTCGCTGGCTCCGCCGACGATCGCGCTGAGGGCGGAGGCCAGGACCTTTTTTGTCGCGATATAGTCGACGAACAGCCGCATCCATTGGCGCAGGGCCTCACCGGGCGGCATCTCGGTCAAAAGGCGCGTCGCCGCCTCGGCCAGTTGCCGGACTTCGCGGCGGTAGACCGCCTCGACGATGGCGTCGCGGGTCGGAAAATGGCGATACAGGGTGCCGATCCCCACGCCGGCGAGTCGGGCGATTTCCTCGAGGCTGACGTCCGCGCCCACCTCGGAGAACGCCGCCTTCGCCTCTTCGATGAGCCGCTCGCGATTGCGCTGACCGTCCGCGCGGGGCTTGCGCCCGGACGCTCCCTTGACCGCCAAACTCACGATGTTCGCCCCTTGCTAAGCGGAGTAGCCCTCCGTATATGTATCGGAGACACCCTCCGTTTAACTCGTGGGCCGGTTTCACGCAATGACGCTGGCCGTCCCCGCACGAACGGAGTTTGATCTGCAGCGACCCAATCAGTGGAGAACACGATCATGGCCGGACCCTTCGGAGCCGAAACGACGACCGACGAAGTGCTGGAGGGCGTCAACCTTGCCGGCAAGCGCATCCTGGTGACCGGCGCCTCGGCCGGCCTCGGGGTGGAAACGGCCAGGGCGCTGACCGCCCATGGCGCGAAAGTGGTGGGCGCGGCGCGCGACCTCGACAAGGCGCGCAAGGCCACGCCGCATATCCCGGGCATGGAGTTGATCGAGCTCGACCTCGCCTCGCTGGCCAGCGTACGCGCCTGCGCCGAGGCCCTCAACGCCGCTGGCAAGCCGTTCGACGTGATCATCGCCAACGCTGGGGTCATGGCTTGCCCCAAGGGGATGACCGCCGACGGCTTCGAGACGCAGTTCGGCACCAATCACCTCGGCCACTTCGTCTTCGTCAACCACATCGCCGGGCTGCTCAAGGATGGCGGCCGGCTGGTCAATCTGTCGTCCCGTGGCCATCGCCTCTCGGACGTGAACCTTGAGGACCCCAATTTCGAGACCACGCCCTATACCGAGTTCGGCGCCTATGGCCGCTCCAAGACGGCCAATATCCTCTTCGCGCTGGAGTTCGACCGACGGCACAAGGCTCGTGGCGTGCGCGCCACGGCCCTGCATCCGGGCGGCATCCAGACCGAACTCGGTCGCCACATGACGCCGGAAGTCCGCAAAGCGCTGACGGATTCAATCGCCGCCAACCAGCCCGCCGGGACGCCGGCGTTCCGCTACAAGACCGTGCCCCAGGGCGCGGCCACATCGGTGTGGGCCGCGGTGGTGGCGCCGGCCGAGGCGGTGGGCGGCCGCTACTGCGAGGATTGCCACGTAGCCGAGATCGTCGACAACGACAGCTTCGGCGACGGCGTGCGCGCCTACGCGCTCGACCCCGACCACGCCAAGGCCCTTTGGGCCAAGAGCGAGGAAATGGTCGGCGAGCGGTTCTGACGATCGGGGCCAAAGGCGCATATCGGATCAACTGAAGGCGAGGGAGCCTCCATCATGGCAAGCAAAGTCTGGTTCATCACTGGAACGTCCAAGGGCTTCGGCCGGATCTGGGCGCAGGCGGCGCTGGCGCGCGGCGACCGCGTCGCAGCCACGGCCCGCGACGTGAAGACCCTCCAGCCCTTGGTCGATCGCTACGGCGAACTCGTGGCCGCGATTGCGCTGGATGTCACCGACAAGGCCGCTGTGGCCGCGGCGGTGGCCGAGACCATCAACCGCTTCGGTCGGATCGACGTGGCGGTCAACAACGCCGGTTACGGTCTCTTCGGCACGATCGAAGAGGTCAGCGAGGCCGAAGCCAGGGCCCAGCTGGAGACCAATCTCTTTGGAGCTCTATGGGTGACCCAGGCGGTGTTGCCGCAGATGCGCGAACAACGTTCCGGCCACATCATCCAGGTTTCGTCGATTGGCGGGGTCAACGCCTTCCCGACCATCGGGCTCTATCACGCCTCCAAATGGGGACTGGAGGGGTTCAGCCAGGCCCTCGCCGCGGAGGTCGCTGGATTTGGGATCAAGGTGACGATCGTCGAGCCCGGCGGCTTTGCCACCGACTGGGGCGGACCCTCGGCCCAGCGCGCCACGCCCATGCCGGCCTATGATGACGCCCGCGCGGCGATCGCCAGGTTCAGGACCGGCAATGTTCCCGGAGATCCGGACGCCACCGGCCCGGCGATCCTGAAGATCGTCGATGCCGAGACTCCGCCGCTGCGCATCTTCTTCGGCTCCAGCGGCTTGGCCATGACGCGCGCGGAATATGCCCGGCGAATCGAGACCTGGGAAAAATGGAACGATGTCGCGCTCGAGGCCCAGGGCGATTTGGCGGCGAAGCGGGCGGGCTAGAGGGGCTATGCCCTGGAGTCCGTATCCGGTGGCCGCACTTCGCCTTACCCCCTGCGCGATCCCACCGGGTGGGACGAGGAGAGCCCACCGTCCACGGCGAGCGCTTGGCCGTTGACGTAAGACGAGTCGTCGGAGGCGAGGAACAGGGCGGCGTGGGCGATCTCGGACGGCTCGCCGCCTCGCTTCAGGGGGTTGAGCTGGCCGATCTTATCGTCCGTGCCTCGCGCCCGCGCGTTCTGATAGATGGGTGCGGTCATGCCGGTCTCGATGATGCCCGGGCAGATGGCGTTGACCCTGACGCCGGTGCCGTAGAGCACATTGGCGCTGGTCTGAACGAGGCTCATTACCCCGGCTTTGCTGGCGCTGTAGGGAATGCCGCCCGCGCCGGAGCGGATGCCCGCCACCGAAGCCGTGCAGATGATCGAGCCCTTGCCCGCCGCGCGCATGATCGGGCTGGCGTGCTTGATGGCCATGAACGGGCCGATCAGGTTGATGCGCAGGAGGTTTTGCCAGAACGCCTCGTCGATCTCCTCCATGGGCGTCATGCCACCGCTCACCCCGGCGTTGGCGAACACCGCGTCCAGCCGGCCGAACGTCCGGTGCGCGCGTTCGATGGTGGACTTGATGTCGGCTTCGGACCCAGCGTCGCCCTTGACCGCGATCGCCGTCCCGCCAGCGTCGGCGATCAGGGACGCGGTCTCCTCCACGGCTTCGGCGCGATCGAAACAGAGGACCTGCGCGCCCTCGGCGGCGAACAGTCGCGACGTCGCCCGTCCGATGCCGCTGGCGGCGCCAGTGACGACCGCGCCGCGGCCCTCAAGACGGCCCACGCTCAGCCTACCTTCGCCGGAGAAGGTGGGGCGGCCAGCGGCAGACGCGTCAGGGGGTAGAACTTGTCCTGCATCTTCGGCAGGGCCTCAGACAGGATGGTCTCGATTGTCCAGCCCTCGGCGTTGCCCAGCGTCTCGATAGGCCGCGGCTGGCTGTAAAGGATAATGTTTTCCCCACTGACGCCGAAGATCTGGCCGCTGACCCCCTTGGCGGCTTCGGACACCAAGACCACGGAGAAGCGGGCCGGCTGATCGGCGCGGATGTCCCGGGCCATCTGCTCCCGGCGCGCCGCCTGGGCTTCGTCCTTGACCGGTACGGACTGGGTCATGCGTGTCCAGGCCACCGGAGCAATGCAGTTGCAGCGTACGTTCTTGGCCGCGCCTTCCATGGCGATGATGCGCGAGAGGCCTGCGATGCCCATCTTGGCCGCGCCATAATTGGCCTGGCCGATGTTGCCGATGATGCCGGACGTGGAGGTGTAGAGCATGTAGGCGCCGTCTTCCTGGGCGCGGAAGTGCTCGATGGTCGCGCGGCAGACATTGAAAGTGCCGCGCAGGTGGACGTCGATCACCTTGTCCCAGTCGGCTTCACTCATCTTGTGAAACATGCCGTCGCGCAGGATGCCGGCGGGATTGATCACCGCGTGCAAGCCGCCAAAGGCGTCCAGCGCTTGCTCCAGCATGCCTTTACAGGCCTCCAGCGACGTGACGCTGTCGGAATTGGATACGGCCTCGCCGCCCGCCGCGCGGATCTCCTGCGCCACGGACTCGGCCGGACCGGTCGAACCCTCGTCGCCACCGGAGAGGCCGCCGCCCAGGTCATTGACCACCACCTTCGCGCCCTCGCGCGCCGCGATCAGGGCGCAGTCGCGTCCGATGCCGTTACCGCCTCCGGTGACCAGAACCACCTTGCCGTTCAGGATTCCCATGGCGCTCACTCCCAGATGTCGAACAGTTGTTTGTTCCAGGGACTTATTCGAGGCGGTCGGCCCTGCGCAAGGCCGGAAACATCCAGGCCCAGAGACCGGTCACAGCCAGCGCGCCCACGCCGCCGAACACCGCCGCGCCCACGGCTCCCAGAAAGCGTGCCGCTACGCCGCTCTCGAACTCGCCGAGCTCGTTGGAGGCGCTGATAAAGAGGGTGGAGACCGCCGCCACCCGGCCCCGCATGTGGTCGGGCGTAACCAGCTGAACCAGGGTCTGGCGGATGTAGACGCTCAGCATGTCCGCCCCGCCCAATACCGCCAGGGCGACGACGGAGAGCCAGATGAACCTGGAATAGCCGAAAACCACGGTGGCCGCCCCAAACACGGCGACGCCGGAGAGCATGATCAGTCCGGCCTTTGCTCGGATCGGGCGGGCCGCGAGGTATAGGCCAACCACCGTCGCCCCCAGCGCCGGGCCCATGCGCAGCAGGCCAAATCCTTGCGGTCCTGCATGCAGAATATCTTTGGCGAAGGCTGGCAGAAGCGCCGAGGCGCCGCCCAGGATGACCGCGGCAAGGTCCAGAGAGATGGCTCCGAATACGATCCGGTTGGACCACACGTACCTCAGTCCTTCCTTGACCAGCTCCAGGCGAGATCCCGGCTGAATCCGCGGCCGCGTGGGGCGACGGATGAAGATGAGACACACCGCGGCGGCGATGTAGAGGCCGAGCGTCCCGCAATAGGCCGCGCCTGGGGATGCGGCGATCAGAAAGCCCGCGAGGGCGGGCCCCGCGATCGAGGCCGTCTGCCAGGCCAGGGAATTCCACGCGATCGCTCTTGGCAGCAACTCGCGCGGGACGAGCATCGGGCCAAGCGCTGTCATGGCCGGGGAGAAGAAGGCGCGGGCGCCACCAAACAGGACGGCCACGGCGAGAAGGGTCGGGACGCTGGCATGGCCTGTAAGCGTGGTCCAGGCGAGGATGGCCACGCCGATGATCTCGGCCGCGTAGCAAGCGGCAAGCACGGTGCGGCGGTCGTGCCGGTCCACTGTCTCCCCCGCCGGGAGCGCCAGGAGCAGCAGCGGCGCGAAGGTGACGAGGCCGATCAGACTGACGTTGAACGCCGAGTGCGCCACGTCGAGGGAGCGGCGCGAGATGGCGTACACCTGCCAACCCATCGCCACGCTCTGAATCTGGGTGCCGAAACTGCCCATCCAGCGCGAGGCCCAGAACAGTACATAGTCCCGCTCCTTGAGGAGGGCGCGGCCAGACGTGGGATCCGCGGTCAAAGGCCCAGCTCCTGGCGCAGCCACGCCGGACTGACGCCCGCTTCTCTTAGCGCGCTCAGGGTTTCTGCGGTGTCGCGTTTGGCGAAACGCTTGCCGTCAGGGCGCAGGATCAGCCTGTGATGGTGATAGCGGGGCGTGGGTAGGTCGAGCAGCGCCTGGAGCAGTCGCTGGACGTGACAAGCTTCAAGAAGATCCTCGCCGCGAACCACAAGGTTCACCTCTGCGTCGGCGTCGTCCACCGTCACCGCGAGATGATAGGCGACGCCCAGGTCCTTCCGCGCCAGGACGACATCGCCGGCGCGCCACGGATCGGCGACGATCTCGCCTAGCGTCCGGTCTTGGAATTTGAGTCGGTCGAACCCGCCGACTGCCCGTTCCGCGGCCGCGATGGAGAGTCGCCAGGCAAACGGCGTCCCCTCATTCAGCTGCCGCGCCTCCTCGTCACTGCCCAGCGCGCGGCCGAAGAACGGCGCCTGAGGCCCGTGCGGCGCCCGTCCGATCTCGTTCAGGACCTCAGCCCTGGTCCTGAAGCACCGATAGAGGAGTCCTCGCTCCTTCAGCCAGTCCAGCGCGCGCGTGTAGGCGGTCGCGCGCGTCGACTGAAAGACGACGCGCGTCTCCCAGGTGAGTCCCAGCCAGGCGAGATCGGCGAAGATCGCGTCGGCGAACTCCGTCCGACAGCGGTGCGTGTCGATATCCTCAATGCGTAGGAGGAAGCGTCCGCCAGTTTCAGCCGCAATATCCGCGGCGAGCAGCGCGGAATAGGCGTGGCCCCTATGCAGGAGGCCCGTGGGGGAGGGAGCGAAGCGGGTGACAAGGCCCGCGTTGGATAGACTCACGCGTCGTCGCGCGTCCGAGCGTGGCGGGCGTAGATGCCGAGGTGATCGAGAATGGCGCGGGAGAAAGCCTCTTCGCCGCCCAGGGCCTCCTTGAGGTCCTTGAATTCCTTGAAGCCGACCATTTCGGCCACGCCGTGCGCGGCGCACCAGGAGGCGATGGTGGCGAGCTTGAGTTCGAGGTCGTTGTCGGGGTCCACGCCCACTGCGATGAGCGCCGCCCGCACCTGGCTCCAGCCGCTCGATTCGCCCTTGGCGTGATCGGGCATATCCTCCTGGTCACAGGCGCTGTTGTACATCAGCCTATAGAGCGCCGGATTTTCCCGCGCGAAGGTCACATAGGCGACGCCGATCTCGCTCAGACCATGACGAGGGTCCTTGGCCCGCGCGCGCGCCTCGACGATGGCCAGCGACAGTTCGTGCCAGCCTTCGCCTGCCACCGCGGCCAACAGATCGCATTTGTCTTTGAAGTGGTGGTAGGGCGCCGCGGGGCTCACACCCGCCTCGCGCGCCACGGCGCGCAGAGACAGAGCGTTAGGCCCTTCCTTTTCCAGGATCCGTCTCCCAGCCAGCACAAGCGCGCGCGAGAGATCGCCGTGGTGATAAGGGCGCCCGTCCTGGGCGGCGTCGCGGGTCGAGATGAGATCGGCGTGGGCCATGGAGCTTCGTAGTTTCCCTGTAAGCGGCCACCATAAAACTTAATCCGAACGCCGTAAAGATTATCTTGACATCGTTCAGATCAATGCTATCTAAACACCGTCCAGATCGGACAACCCTTCAAATCGGGGGGCAAATCAAAAATTCAAGGATCAACATCATGTCCAAGTTCCTCATCTTCGAACGCATGTTCGACCGCTCCGTTTCCTTCTTCCTGGTTTCGCTCGGCGTCGTTCTCGCCGGCGCCACCGCCTTCACCGGCGCCTGATCGCCAGACGAAGATGAACGGGCCCAACAGTTCGAGGGGAGCGACGGGCTCCTCTCGAACGAAGGCCCCTCTCTTAGGGATAGATTGGGAAGCCCTAAGCGTGGCATTCGCGCAACCTTGCAGCGGCGAGGGCGTCTTAGCCGGCCGCCACCCGGACCCCGTCATGGAGATGTCGCCGAATTTCCTCTATGATTCGCTTCAGGTCAGGTGGCGCATCGCCCCTTCCTGAAACACGAGCGATGAGGAGACGGCGTCTTCAGTTTCACGCTTTGCATCGAATTCACGAAGCTTGGCATCCGCCTCGGAGGTTGCGATGCAGGTGCTTAGCCGTCCGCCATCGGGCGCACCCGCTCTAGTGCTGAACGCTGACTACAGGCCGCTTTCCTACTATCCGCTGTCGCTGTGGTCCTGGCAGGAGACCATCAAGGCGGTGTTTCTGGAGCGGGTGGACGTGGTCTCCACCTACGACACGCTCATCCACTCGCCCTCGTTCGAAATGCAGCTGCCGAGCGTGGTGTCGCTCAAGAGCTATGTGGCCCAGGATCGGCCGCCCGCCTTCACCAGATTCAATCTGTTCCTGCGCGATGCGTTTTCCTGTCAGTACTGCGGCACGGGCGAGGATTTGACCTTCGACCACCTGACGCCCCGCTCGCGCGGCGGCCGCACCACCTGGGAAAATATCGTCACCGCCTGCGCGCGCTGCAACCTGGCCAAGGGCGGCCGCACCCCGCGCGAGGCGGCCATGCACCCGCACAACCATCCGCGCCGCCCTACCATGTACGAACTTCAGGATCGCGGCCGGCGGTTTCCGCCCAACCACCTGCACGAAAGCTGGCTCGACTATCTCTACTGGGACATCGAGTTGGAGGCGTGAGCCTCGCCGCCGCGCTCGCCGGTTGACGGGCGGCGTCCATGGTCCTAACCCGCGCCGCATTCATGACGAGCAAACTTCTCCTCGCGCCTGAGCGCACCGCCGACGCGCCGCTCGCCGACGCGCTGATCGCGCGCGCCTTCGGTCCAGGCCGGTTCGTCAAGGCGGCTGAACGCCTGCGCGAAGGCGCCAAGCCCATCACCGAACTGTCGTTCGTCGCCTGGAACGATGGCCGCGCCGTGGGCTGCGTGCGGTTGTGGCCGATCACCGTCGGCAAAACGCCCGCGTTGCTGCTCGGCCCCTTCGCCGTCGACGGACGCGAGCGCAGCGCCGGTATCGGCGCCGCTCTGATCCGTCGAGCCTGCGACGCGGCCGCCGCCGCGGGCCATCGCGTCATCCTGCTGGTGGGCGACGAGGCCTATTTCGGCGAACTCGGCTTCGCGCCGGCATGGAATGTGACTATGCCGGGCCCTGTCGACCCACGCCGCGTCTTGGCGCGCGCGCTTGCGCCGGGTGCGGCTGATGGCCTGCAGGGCCCCGTCCGCGCCGCGCCGCCCGCGATGGCCGAAATCTGGGAAGCGCGCGGCGTCGCGCTCGCCGCCGAATGATGCGCGCCCTCGTCGCCGCCCTGGCGCTGTCGGCGGCGTCGCCGCTCCTCGCCGCCGAGCCGGACGCCTATAGCGCCCTGAAGGCCATGGATGGCCACTGGATCGCCACGGCGACGAACGGACACACACGCGCCATCGACAACACCTGCGCCCGCACGGGTCTCTTCTTCGTCTGCGAGCAGGCGGTGGGCGGCACGCCGGCGGCTATCGTGGTGTTCATGCCAAAGGGCCATGAAGAGCGCAAACTTGTCTTTCGCACCCAGACGCTCACCGCCGGCGGCGACCGGCCCGGTCCTTGGCGCGAAGTGACCATTGAGGACGGTGTCTGGACCTACGCCGATCTCGAGCATTCCGCGGGCGGCAAGCGGCGGTTCAGGATCACGCACTCCGGCCCGGACTATATGCACGCGGAGACTCAGGTGTCCGCCAAGGACGATGACTGGATCACGGTCTCCAGCGAGAACCTCACCCGCGCGCCCTGATTGCTCGCCCGCCCAATTGCCTGCCTTCCTGCGGCGGCTTAGCCTGAAGGACATGGCAACCCATCCGAACGCGTTGGACGGCGTAATCGCCGCCGCCAAACAGGCCCCGGGACGTGGGCTGCCGCCGGTGCATCTGTGGAATCCCGCGCACTGCGGCGAGATCGACATTGTCATCAAGAAAAACGGCCTGTGGTTCCACGAGGGCACGCCGATCCGGCGCGAAGGGCTCGTGCGCCTGTTCTCCACCGTGCTGCGCAAGGACCCCGAGGGCTACGTGCTGGTGACGCCGGTGGAAAAGCTGGCCATTCAGGTGGAGGACGCCCCGTTCGTGGCCATCCGCGTAGATCGTGACGGCGAGGCGCTGAAGTTTCTGACCAATGTGGGCGACGAAGTGGAGGCCGGGCCGGAAAATCCCATCCGGGTCGAGATGGACGCCGTCACTGGCGAACCCCGACCCTACGTGCATGTCCGGCGCGGGCTTGAGGCCTTGATCGCCCGGCCGGTGTTCTACGAACTGGCCGAAATGGCCGCGCGCCGCGACACCCCGAACGGGCCGATGATGTGCGTCGCCTCCAAGGGTGCGTGGTTCCCTATCGGGGCCGTCGCGGCTTGAGCCCGCCCAAGTCCGGGGCGGCGCTGCGCGACTGGATCGCCCGGCACCTGGATCCCCTGGAGATCACCGGCCAGCCACCCGGACGCTCGGACTACGATCTGTCGCCGGTGACGGCCCCGGCGGAGGCGGCCGTGCTCACCCCTGCGGCGGTGCTTGTCGGGCTGGTGAATCGCCCGCGCGGCCTGTCGGTGATCCTGACCCGGCGCTCGGACGCCCTGCGCCGCCATACGGGTCAAATCGCGTTGCCGGGCGGCCGCTGCGAAGCAGGTGAGACACCGTGGGTCACGGCGTTGCGCGAATCCCACGAGGAGATCGGCCTCGATCCCGCCCTCGTCGATGTCGTCGGCCTTTCCACGCCCTATCGCACCGGCACCGGATTCCACGTCACACCCGTGGTCGGCTTCGTCGCCGAGGGCTATGAACCGATCCCCAATCCCGACGAGGTGGCGGAGGTGTTCGAGACTCCCTTCGGCTTTCTGATGGATCCCGCCAGCTACGAGCAGCGCGAGATCGAGACGGCCGATGGCGCGAAACGGAGGTTCTACGCCGCCACCTGGGAGGACCACACCATTTGGGGCGCGACTGCGGGGATGCTGCGCGCGCTCTACGACCGGCTCTATGGAGCGGCCGTTGCTTAAGGCCATCCTCGAGCGGGTGATCCTGTTCTTCGTGCCGATCGCCCTCGGCTACCTGTGGCGCGCGGTCACCGAGGCGCGGGCCGCGCGGCGCGCCGAAACCAAAACCTACTCGGCGCCGCAGCCGCGCGCCTTGCTTCCCGCGCCTCCCCCGGGGGGCATGAGCGCCAGGAGTCTGTTGTGGCTGGCCGCTGCCGGCGCTGCTCTGGTGGCCGTCTCGCTGGTCGGCGGCGTGTTGTGGCCGCGCGCGCCACAGCAAGGCTTCTACGTGCCCGCGATCGTCGAGCCCGGCGGCTCTGTCAGCCCGGGCCACTTCGAGACTCCGAGGAACAGCGCGCCGTGACCGAAATTCTGCCGCGCCAGCCGTGGATGACTCACCTTGCGACTGTCGCGGTGATGGATGCCCTCGCAGCCGAGGCCGGGCCAGGGGGCGCCCGCTTCGTCGGTGGCTGTGTGCGCAACGCGCTCTTAGGCGCGGAAGTGCGCGACATCGACGTGGCCACCGTGCTCACGCCGTCCGAGGTCAAAACCGCGCTCGCCGCCGCGAAGATTTCGGCGATTCCAACCGGCGAGGCGCACGGCACCATCACCGCGCTCGCACACGGTCGCGCCATCGAGATCACCACCCTGCGGCGGGACGTCGAGACCGACGGTCGCCACGCCATCGTCGCCTTCACCACCGACTGGGACGAGGACGCCGCGAGGCGCGATTTTCGCCTGAACACTCTCTACGCCGACTTGGATGGTCGCCTCTTTGACCCCACCGGCCACGGTCTCGCCGACGTGCGCGCGGGGGCCATCGTCTTCGTCGGCGATGCCCGGGCGCGCATCCGCGAAGATGCACTCCGTATACTGAGGTTTTTCCGCTTCTTCGCCTGGTATGGCCGCGGCGAGCCGAATGCCGAGGGGCTGGCGGCCTGCGCGGAACTGAAGGACCTTCTGGCCGAGCTCTCGGCAGAACGCGTGGCCAAGGAGCTGCTCACCCTTCTCGCGGCGGAAGATCCCCGGCCGACCGTGCGGCTGATGTCTGGCGCTGGCGTGCTGGGCGTGATCCTCCCGGAAACAGGGGACCTCGCGCGCTTCGAGGCCCTGGTGGAGCTTGAAAACGAAGTGCTGTTTCAGGCCGATGCGCTCCTGCGTCTCGCCGCCCTTCTGCCGCCCGATGCGGTCCAGGCCACGGCGGCCGCCGACCGGCTGAAGCTGTCCAACGCCCAGAAAGCGCGCCTCGCCGAAGCGGCGCGGCCGGACCCCGCGCTGGTATCGTGGATCAGCCCCAAGGCCATCCGCCAGAGTGTCTACCGCCTGGGCGCGGACGCTTTTCGTGACAAGGTTTTGCTCGCCTGGGCAAACGCGGGACCACGTGCGGCGGTCGCCCAATGGCGTGCGCTCCTGCCCATGGCCGATAGCTGGCCGCGACCGTCCCTTCCCCTGACCGGCGAAGAGGTCATGGCCGCTGGCGTTGCCGAAGGACCCATGGTCGGCAAGGTCTTGGCCGAGGTCGAGGCTTGGTGGGTGGATAATGATTTCCCCACCGACAAACTCTCTCTGATCGAGCGGCTGAAAGCCGTCGCGCAGGGAATGGCGCGCTAGGAGGCGTTCACGGCCACTTCACCAGCGGAGGCATGGACGAGAGGATACTCTCGATGTTGCCACCGGTCTTAAGGCCGAACATCGTGCCCCGGTCGTAGAGGAGGTTGAACTCTACATAGCGGCCGCGGCGGACGAGTTGCTCCTCGCGTTCGGCCTCGGTCCAGGGCTCGGTCATGCGCGCGCGGGCGATCGCCGGCCACGCCTCAAGAACGGCCAGACCGACATCGCGAGTGAAGGCGAAATCGCGCTCGAAATCCCCGCCGTCGTGCCGGTCGTAGAAGATGCCGCCGACGCCGCGCGGCTCGTTCCGGTGAGGCAGGAAGAAATAGCGCTCGCACTCTTCGCGGTAGCGGGTGTGCCAGTCCGGGTCGTGGATATCGCAGGCACGCTTCAGGGCGCCGTGGAAAGCCAGCGCGTCCGGGGTGTCGGCTGACCGCTGATCGGCGATCAGCGGCGTCAGATCCGCCCCACCTCCGAACCAACCCGAGGTGGTGGCCACATAGCGCGTGTTCATATGCACGGCCGGCACGCGTGGGCTGCGCATGTGGGCGATCAGGCTAATCCCCGTGGCGACAAAGCGCGGATCGTCCAAGGCGCCCGGCATGGAGGCGGCCATCTCCGGGCTCAGGACTCCATGCACCTCCGAGATATGCAGCCCACACTTCTCGAATAGGCGACCGCGCAGAAAGCCCATCACTCCGCCGCCGCCGGCCTCGCGCGTCCAGCGCTTCAGCTCGAAACGGCCGGGGGCGCCTGGAAAGAGATCTTCGGGCGCGGCGTCCTCCAGGGCCTCGAAGGCTGTGACGAACCGGTCGCGCAGGTCATCGAACCAGGCGCGGCAGCGGCGCGCGCGCGCCAGTGCGTTTGGATCGGCGAGGGGCGGGGCGGCGTCCATGCGCTCTTCTAACTTAAGGCGCGGGCCCGGCGAAACCGTTCAAACGGGCGTTTGCTTCCGCTTGCGCGCCCCGCGCCTTTGCGCCGATGATGAAACCAACAGGAGGAGCCCGGCATGGCGTGGGATTTCGAGACCGATCCGGAGTTTCAGAAGAAACTCGATTGGATCGAGGAATTCATGGCCGAGAAGGTCGAGCCGATCTCGCACCTCGGCATGGCCGCCTTCAGTTCCGGCGGGCGCGAGAAGTTCATCAAGCCGTTGCAGGACGAGGTGCGGGCGCAGGGCCTGTGGGCGTGCCATCTTGGCCCCGAACTTGGCGGCCAGGGTTTTGGCCAGGTGAAACTAGCGCTGATGAACGAGAAATTGGGCCGCAACAGCCTTGCTCCCTATGTCTTTGGCTGTCAGGCGCCCGACACCGGCAACGCCGAGATCATCGCCCACTACGGCACGCCGGAGCAGAAGGAAAAGTGGTTGAAGCCGCTGCTGAACGGCGAAATCCGTTCGGCCTTTTCCATGAGCGAGCCCACGGGCGGCTCTGACCCCCTCACCTTCAAGACCCGCGCCGAATTGGTGGGCGATCAATGGGTCATCAACGGGGAAAAGTGGTTCTCCAGCGGTTCACGCTACGCCCAGGTGCTGGTGGTCTATGCGGTGACCGATCCGGACGCCAAGGATCCCTATCGCCGGACCTCGATCTTTCTGGTGCCCACCAACACGCCGGGGGTTGAGACCATCCGCAACATCGGCGTGGGCGGCGAAGGCGAGGGCGGTCACGGATATCTGCGCTACACCGATGTCCGTGTGCCCAAGGACGCCCTGCTGGGCGAGCGCGGCGGCGCCTTCATCATCGCCCAGACGCGCCTCGGCGGCGGCCGTGTGCACCACGCCATGCGTACGGTCGGCGCCTGCCAGCACGCGTTCGATCTTATGTGCCAACGCGCCGTCTCGCGTCAGACCCGCGATGGGCGGCTGGCCGACATGCCTGTGGTCCAGGAACAGATCGCCGACGCCTGGATCCAGCTCCAACAGTTCCGCCTGTTGGTGATGCGCACCGCGTGGCTGATCGACAAGCACAAGGATTACAAAGTCGTGCGCAAGGACATCGCGGCCATCAAGGTCGCCATGCCCAAGGTTTATCACGACATCGCCGCCGCCGCCCTGCACCTGCACGGCGCACTCGGGGTGTCCAACGAGATGCCGTTCATGGGCATGGTCACTGGCGCCTTCGTCATGGGCATCGCCGACGGTCCCACCGAGGTGCACAAGGCGACGGTGGCCAAACAGGTGCTGCGCGACTACCGGCCGGACAATGATCTCTTCCCCGCCTACCACATTCCCAAATTGCGCGAGGCGGCCCGGGACAAATACGCCGGCGAGCTCGAGGAGCTGAAACAGGCCTGGGAAGCCAGGAAACGTCAGGCGGCGGAGGCTTGAGCAACGCGCCTCTGATCGTCGGTCTGGGCGGCACAGTCAGGCCCGGATCGACCAGCGAGACGGCGCTCGCCAGAGCCCTGGCCGTGGCCGAGGCGGCCGGCGCGCGGACGGAACTGTTCGGCGGCGGCTTCCTGGCCGCCCTGCCGATCTTCGATCCCCGCGTGTTGGCGCCCGATGCCAGCCTTGCCCGCCTGCTCGAAACGGTGAAGTCGGCCGACGGCCTGATCGTCGCCTCTCCCGGCTATCACGGCTCGATCTCGGGCCTGGTCAAGAACGCGCTCGATTGTCTCGAGGCGCTGCGCGACGATGAGAGGCCCTACCTCGACGGGCGGGCAGTGGGCTGCATCGTCACCGCCAACGGGGGCCAGGCGGCGGGGTCGACCCTGGCCGCCCTGCGCTCCATCGTCCACGCTCTGCGCGGCTGGCCGACCCCGTTTGGGGCCACGCTCAGCGCCAATGGCCTCTTTGATGAAGGCGGTGCCTTCACCGACCCGCGCGACGCCTGGCAGGTGGAAACCGTCGCCCAGCAGGTTGTGGCCTTCGCCAAGGCGTGGCCGGGCGGCTAGCCGCCTACAGCGGCACCTTGACGCTGACGCCCGCGGTGCTTTCGGCGTGGCCCAGTTGTGGTTCGGCGGCGCCGTTCAGTTCATGTGGTCCGAGCGTCTGGCCGACCGAGCCGGGATGGTAGCCGAAGGATGCAATTCCGCCCGTCTCGCCAAGAGGGGCCTCGACGCTTGGGCGCATGTAAGCTTCCCGGGGGCCGACAGGGCGGTAAGACCGAGCGCTAGAGGCGCTGTCGGCCCTCATCTCCACGGAGAAATGGCGCAGGCGCGCGTGCGCATAGCGGCGATGGTGGCTTACGGCGTGGTGGCGCGCGGGAGGATGACGGGGCGCCGCCTGCGCCGTCGCCGCCAAGGCCAGCAATACGGTGATCATCAACAGCCTGCCCATGGAACCGCCTCCGTCACGTCAACGAATTGTGTCGGCTATTTGTTCCTGCGGATTGCTTAGGCGGGCAAGGCGCTTCGCCATTGAAGCGGCTCGACCTTGCGGATGACGATCGCCCAGAAGATGGCCCCCAGCAAGCCGACCGCGCCGGCGCTGAGGAACGCCCAGGCGAAGCTACCGGTCCGATCGACAATGATGCCGGTGATGATCGGGCCAACGATGCCGGCCAGGTTGCCTATGCCGTTCTGGATCGCCATCCATTTGCCTCCGGCTTTCGGACCGGCGAGGGTCTGGCCGATGGAATAGCAATTGTTGGTGGCGATTCCCGAGCCGACTGAAGCCACGATCAGGCAGGCGATGGAAACGGTCGCGTCGCCGAAGGCCGCCACGATCAGCGCAACGCCGGGAATAACGCTGCCGGCGACGGCGGCGGACTTGCGCACCAGATTGCCGCTGGCGCCGGAGCGCATCCATTGATCGCTTAGCCAGCCGCTGGCCAGGCAGCTGAGAGCGTAGACACCGTAGATAACCCCACCCACTTCGGCCATCTCGCCCATGGAGAGGCCGCGCGCCTTGACCAGATAGAGCGGCAGCCAGGAGACAACGAAATAGAACGAATAGTTGCCGCAGAAGTGGGCAAGGGAGGCGCCCCACATGTCCCGGCGGCGGATGATCTCCAGATAGCCAGGGGGCGGCGGCTCGGGGTCGGCGCGCTCGGCCTGGTCGAGGCGCCGCGTGGCGCGCCACCACGGCAAGAGCCAAAGAGCCGAGAGCGCTCCAAAGATGAGGAATGTCGGCCGCCAGCCCGAAGCGGCCATCAGATTTCCGCCAGCCCAGGTGCCGATGGCCGGTCCCAGCGCCAGGCCGACGCCGATGAGGCCGTTGGCCGCACCAAGCCTGCCAGAAGGCAGATGTCGCGCCAGGATCCGAGAACTGCACGGGAACGCAGCGCTCTCGCCAAGTCCCAACACGAGCCGCAGGGCGATCAGACCGACGAAGCCGCCCACCAAGCCGGTGGCGAAGGTCGCTAGAGACCATAGCGCCAGCCCCAGTCCCAGAGTGCGATAGGCGTTTAGGCGGTGGGCGAGCCAACCGGTTAGAAGTTGGCTGGGCGCATAGGTGAAGTAAAAGGCCGAGATCAGCAGCCCGATCTGCCCGGCCGTCAGACCCAGCTCCTTGCTCATCAGCGGCGCGGCGGTAGCGATGTTGCCGCGATCGACGTACTGGATGAAGATCATCAGGGCGAGAAGCGGCACGACCGCGGCGCCGAGAACGATCGGCCTTCGTTCTATGGCGACGCCTTGAGCTGTCATCCACTTCCCCCGCGCCCATCCCTCCACATTCGCCGAAGCGTGACAATAGAGATCAGCGTCAGTGGGCGGCTTCGACAGAATCCGCCGGCAGTTCGCGTGGCGTGCGCACCATCAGCAGCAGCGGGATCATCATCACCACCATGACGATCATCAGGGCGAACATGGAATCATAGCCGATCATCGACGCCTGGCGCGTGACTTCGCCGTTGAGGGCTTGGATTCCGAAGTCCGTGTTGGGGTTCAACAGGCTTGGCAGCGAGGCGGCGAACGCCGGATCGCTGGGAATGGTGTGATCGGCGAGCACGCTGTGGGCGAGAGCCGATTGGCGGATGACGCCGGCCTGCAACAGCGAGATGCCGGCGCTGGCGCCCAGGCTGCGGACCATGGTGCTCACGATGGTCCCTTCGGTGCGATGGATCGGCGCCAGGGTGGCGTAGGCGAGGGTTGTCAGCGGCGCGAACATCATCCCTGTCCCCAACCCCTGGATGAAGCCGCTTACCTGGATCGGCTCGGCGGTCATCAACAGGTCGAAGCGGCTCATCTGGATGAGCGCCACCGCCGCGAGCAGGAGGCCCACGAACAGCACCGGCCGCGCGCCGAACCTCCGCAAAAGCATGGGAACGGCCATGAAGGCCATGAGCGAGCCGACGCCCCTGGGCATGCTGGCGAGGCCGCTTTCAAGGGCGGTGAATCCCATCAGGTTCTGCATCATGGAGGGCAACAGCGCGGTGCTGGAAAAGAGCAGGGCGCCGACAAAGAAGCCGAACACGGTGGTGGCGACGAAGTTGCGGTCACGCATGAGGTCGCGGTGGAAGAAGGGTTCGCGGGCGGTGAAGGTCTGGATCAGGAACACCCACAGGCCGATCAGGGCGGCGGCGGCTTCGAACCAGATCTCCTTGGAATCGAACCAGTCCTGACCGGGACCGCGGTCGATCATCAGCTGGAAGGCGCCGATGAAGGTGATGAGCGCGCCGAACCCCAGGAAGTCGAAGGGTCGCTCCTTCCCGCCGGGGTCATCGTCCATGAAGATCTGCAGGAGGAGATAGGCGACCGCGCCGATGGGCACGTTGATGTAGAACACCCAGCGCCAGGTGAAATTCTCGGTCAGCCAGCCGCCCAGGACCGGCCCCAGGATCGGCCCGACAATGATGGCCGAACTCCACACGGCCATCACCTGAGGAATCTGGCGGGGCGGAAAAATGTCCAGCATCGTGCTCTGCGACAGCGGCATCATCGACGCCCCGGCGATGCCTTGCAGCAGGCGGAAGATGACGATCTCCGGCAGGCTGGTGGCGATGCCGCACAGCATGGAGGCCACGGTGAAGCCGGCGATGGACATCAGGAACATCCGCCTGCGGCCGATCTTCATCGCCAGCCAGCCGGAGAGCGGGGTCATGATCGCCGCGGCGATGATGTAGGAGGTGAGCACCCAGGTGATCTGGTCCTGAGCCGCCGAGACGCTGCCCTGGATGTGTGGCAGGGCCACGTTGGCGATGGTGGAATCCAGCGTGTTCATCAGCGTGGCCAGCATCAGCGCCACCGTGATCTCACGGCGGTTTTCGATGTCGCGCTCTGAGACCACGCTTCGCTTCCTCCTGGTTTCGACGGGGCTCTTGCCTGAAGCGAGCCTTGCGTGCGTTCACTTCAAAGTAAATGGTGATAAGTCATCCGCGACGCGCCGATGGCGCGGCGTGTTTTAGATTGAGTTCGACCCCATGGAACATTTCGACGTCCTCATTGTCGGCGCGGGCATTTCCGGCATCGGCGCGGCCTGGCATCTGAAGGCCCGCTGCCCTGGCCGGACCTTCGCCATCTTCGAGGCCCGGCACGCCATGGGCGGCACCTGGGACCTGTTTCGCTACCCGGGCGTGCGCTCGGATTCCGACATGTTCACCCTCGGCTTTTCATTCCGTCCCTGGACCGAAGCCAAGGCCATCGCCGACGGGCCGTCGATCCTCACCTATCTGAAGGAAACCGCGCGGGACCACGGTCTGGACCGCCACATACGCTATGGCCGCAAGGTGAAGTCGGCGTCGTGGAGTTCGGCCGATTCGCGCTGGACGGTGGAGTTCGAGCGTGGCTCCGGGCCGGAGTACGTCACCTGCAATTTCCTGCACATGTGCGCCGGCTACTACAACTACGCCGAGGGCTACAGGCCGGGGTTTGCGGGCGAGGAGGCCTTCAAGGGCCGGATCGTCCATCCCCAGTTCTGGCCCACCGACCTTGACTACGAGAACAAGCGGGTGGTGGTCATCGGCAGCGGCGCGACAGCGGTGACGCTGGTGCCGGAGATGGCCAAGGATGCGGCGCATGTGACCATGCTTCAACGGTCGCCGACCTATGTGGTCTCCAGGCCGGCGGAAGACGCCTTCGCCAACCGGCTGCGCAAGCGCCTGCCGGCGCGCCTCGCCTACGCCATCGTGCGCTGGCGCAACGTGCTCATGCAGATGTGGTTCTACCGCATGACCCGGAGGAAGCCCGAGAAGGTCAAACAGGCGATCATCGGCATGGCGCGCGCGCAGCTAGGGCCGGACTACGATGTCGCCACCCACTTTACCCCAAAGTACAACCCCTGGGACCAGCGCCTCTGCCTTGTGCCGGACGCCGACCTGTTCGCGGCCATCAAGTCCGGCGCGGCCTCGGTGGTCACCGATCACATCGAGACCTTCACGCCCACGGGAATTCGCCTGAAGTCGGGCCGGGAGATCGCCGCCGACATCGTCGTCACGGCCACGGGCCTCGATCTCCAGCTCATGGGCGGTCTGAAGGTCGCCGTGGACAGAGTCGACGTCGATCTGCCCAAGACGTTCAGCTACAAGGGCATGATGTACAGCGGGGTGCCGAACCTCGCTTCCAGCTTCGGCTACACCAACGCCTCCTGGACCCTGAAGGCCGACCTCACCGCCGACTACCTGTGTCGCTTGCTCAACCACATGGGCCGCCACGGCTTCACCGAGTGCCGGCCGGTGAAGGTCGATCCGAATCTGGAAGCCGAGCCGTGGCTCAGCCTGTCATCCGGATATGTTCAGCGCGCCTACGACCGCCTGCCGAAGCAGGGCAAGAAGATCCCCTGGCGGGTGCATCAGAACTATGCGCTCGACCTCATGGAGTTCCGCTTCGGCTCGCTCGAGGATGGCGTCATGCGGTTCTCGGGTCCGAAACCGGCCGCCGTGCCCAGCGAACCCGCGCGGACCCGGGAACTGGCGGAAGCCTGAGCCGGCCTATCGCACACGTACGAGATTTGTCGTCGCGACCACTGGAACGCAGGTCGCCGCAACTTGGGAGATAACGTCGAGCGCGGCGGCGCCGCCCTTTGTCGTAATTCGTAAGTAGTTTGAAAACGCGCCGCTCTTGAGATCGATCGTGGTGTGGCGAACGATCGGGCCGGCGTCGACGTCCGTCAGCTTCACCGGAGTCGAGGAGACGTCGGCGATATCGCGGGTCTCGTCTTCCGAGCACAATCCCCTGCACCAGCTCTTGGCCGGAAGATCGATGGTGACGTTCCTCAGAGCATAGGCGACGGTCTTGATTGGCCCGGAATTCACCTGGATGGTTTCCGAGCCATTGCAGTCGGCGGTGAATTTCGGCGTGGCGGCGGCGAATGCGCCGCTGCTGGTCAACGCGAACGCCGCCGCCAGCGCAGTGACTCTCACCATCGACGGCTCCCCACGAAACTCGTGAACGGACCCAGCCGATAGCACGGAGCCACCGTGCGAGTCTGTCTTTGGCTTTCGTGGCGTCAACGGGACTAGACTGGCCCTAAGACGTCATGGGAGGCGGTCATGCGATTGATCAGCGACACGGTTGAAGTGGACTCCCGCAAGGGGCCGGCGCATCCGCCGATCTATCCCGCGAGTCCGGTGAAGCTCTACGATCCGGACGCCTTTCGACATGGGCCGCCGATAGCCGACTTCGCCTGGCTGCGCGCCAACGCGCCGGTGGCCTGGAACGATGAGCCGGGCGAGCGCTCGGGTTTCTGGTCGGTCACGCGGTACGACGACGTGATGCGCGTCAACGGCGATCCGGCGACGTTCTCTTCGCAGAAAGGCGGCATCCTCATGGCCCATGTGGGCCGGCAGGAATCCCAACTCGCCCGTGCTTCCCTCGACGCCATGATCAACATGGACGCGCCGGCGCACCTGCAGCTTCGCCGCGAGCACATGCCTTACTTCACGCCGTCCTATCTGCGCGGGCTCACCGACCGGATCGAAGGCGAGACCACGCGGCTGCTCGACACCATGGCCCCGCTCGGCCGCTGCGATCTGGTGCCGCAGCTTTCGGCCCAGCTGCCGCTCTTCACCCTCTGCGAGATTCTGGGCGTGCCCCAGGGCGACCGGGCGAAGTTCCTCACCTGGATGCACTTCCTCGAATTGGCCAATTCCTTCGCCGCCGAGCGCTCGGGCGACGCTGACGGCCCCGAGGGCGCCTTGGCCGAGCTGCCGCCGGAAGCGAAGGCGTTCATCGAGGCCTTCAAGGCGGCCATCGACGAGATGTTCGAATACGGCCGCGACATGCTGCGCAAGCGGCGTGAGGATCCCAAGGCCGATCTCATGAGCGCCATCGCCCGCGCCCAACTGGACGGCGAGTTTCTGGCAGACGAATACCTCGATGGCTCCTGGCTGTTGATCGTCTTCGCCGGCAACGACACCACCCGCAACACCATCAGCGGCACCATGGGTCTGCTGACCGAGTTTCCTGAGGAGAAAGCCAAGCTGATCGCCAGGCCCGAGCTTCTGACCTCGGCGGCCAACGAGTTCATCCGCATGATCAGTCCGGTGATCTACATGCGGCGCACGGCCACCACCGAGGTGGAGATCGCCGGCCAGAAGATCGCCGCCGGCGAGAAGGTGATCATGTATTACGGCTCGGCCAACCGCGACGAGACCGTGTTCGAGAATCCGGACCGGCTCGATGTGGAGCGCGGAAACGCCGACAAGCACGTGGCCTTCGGCTACGGCCCGCACACCTGCGTCGGCAAGCGCGTGGCCCAGATCCAGCTGGAGACGGTGTATCGCCAGATGCTGGCAAGATTCCCCGATATCCATCAGTCGGGTCCGAGCGAGGTCGCCCCCAACAATTTCGTCTATGCAATCAAGAGCGTGCCGGTGGAGTTCACGCCGGAGCGATAGGGTTGGTCAGGCCGGGTCGGCCGCGGCCTTCCAGTGGAAGAACGCCAAGGGCGTCACCTGGTCGGAGCCGGTCTCGATGTCGCGCAGCCAAGCCCTGCCGCCATCCAGGCTCATGACCCGGTAGATGGGCAGGCCGCCCGCCGCCGCGGACACGATATCCCCGGCGCGAACCGCTCGAGCAGTCTCGCTGTCCAAGAATTCCCAGTCTATGTGGCGCGCCTGATCTGACATCAGGGGCTCTCCTTGCATCAGTAACGCGACCGTGGGGAACGCGGCCATTTGGCGCACTGTGGTGAAGAGAGCCTGAAGAAACTCTGAAATTGGCTGTTAGTCGCCGTTCATCCAACGTCCGGGGTCAGATGATTTTGACCATGCGTTTGCCGATATTGTCGCCGGCCAGAAGTCCGATGAGCGCGCGGGGCAGGGAGTCCAATCCTTCCATCACGTCTTCCCGCACCTTGAGCTCGCCGGAATCAACCCATTGTTTTAATTCCTTAAGCGCTGCGTCGCGCTTGTCGTAGAAATCCATAACCACAAAGCCGGTGAGCGTCAGCCGCTTGGTGACGATGAGGCCCGGCACGCCGCGCGGCCCGTGCGGGGGCGCGGCGCCGTCATACTGCGACACTGCGCCGCAGCAGGCGATCCGGCCGTGGGTGTTCATGTTGAATAGGCACGCCTCGAGGACATCCCCGCCCACATTGTCAAAATAGACGTCAATCCCGTCCGGGCAGGCGGCGCGTAGGGCGCGGCGCGTATCTCCGGCCTTGTAGTCGACGGCGGCGTCGAACCCGAGTTCACGCTCCAAAAGCGCGCATTTCTCCGCGCCGCCGGCGATGCCGACCACGCGGCAGCCTTTGATCTTGGCGATCTGGCCGACGAGCGAGCCTACCGATCCGGCGGCGGCTGACACCACCACGGTCTCCCCGGCCTTCGGCCGTCCACATTCCAGCAGGCCGAAATAGGCGGTGAGCCCGGCCACGCCGAAAACGCTGAGCAGGTGAGTGAGCGGTTCGAGTTTGGGCAGCGGCGCGAGGCCTCGCGCCGGCAGCGCGGCCCACTCCTGCCAACCGGTATCGGCGAACACCAGCTCGCCAGACGAAAGGCGGTCGGAGCGGCTCTCCACCACCTCGGCGAGAGCCCCGCCGGCCATCACGTCCCCGGCTTTGAGCGCCGAGCGGTAGGTGGCGCCCTGCATCCACGCACGGTTGGCGGCGTCCAGCGAAATGTACAGCGTGCGCAGCAGCACTTCGCCATCGCCCGGCGTCGGCCGCTCGCCCTGGTGGGCGGCGAAATGGTGGGCCTCCAGCTTGCCCTGAGGCAGTTCGCCCAGCACGATCTGCCGATTTCCCGCGGTCATGTGAAGTCTCCTCCGGTCGCTCGAACCAATGTGACCACGAACCCGGCCGGGAGGCGAGGGTTCTCACAGGGATTTCCGTGGCGCCCGACGCGCGCTAAGATTTGACTTCGAGTTCACGCATTGAAGGTTTCGCCATGGCGTCCGCCTGGATCGACAGCGACCCGGTAGCCTCGCCGCCCCCGGCCGTAGCCCTGGGCGTGGCGGCCGCGCTGATCATCCTGGCCTTCGTGGGGGTGACCCTCGGCCTGCACGCCGCCTTGCGGCAAGGCGGCGCGCCGGATGTGGCCGGCGCGACAGAGAGCGTCGACACCGCCGACACCCTGACCGCCAAGCCCATTGTCGAGCTGCCGGCTTCCGCCGCCGCCTCCAACACCGCTGACAACGCCGTCGTCCAGGACGCGGACAAGGACGACAGTTCAGACGCCATCGAAGCCAAGACCGCCGAGGCTCAGCAGGTCCAGTCGACGGCCTCCAAGTCGGGCGGCGATATCGACCAGATCCTGGCATCGCCCAGCGAGAAACCCACCGCCCCGGCCAAACCCGTCGCCGTCGAAGCCCCGCCCCCGCCGCCGGTGAAGAGCGACGTGCCGTTCTAGAAACCTCGCGTCCGGTTCCGCGGGCTCCCCGGCTATCCGCGGAACCTGGGAGCATCGGAAAAATGAAGGCCTACCTTATTCTTGATCTGACCATCCACGATTTCGCCGGTTTCAGATCCTACATTGCTGCCATCCCGGCGTTCATCGACAAGCACTCAGGAAAATACATCGTTCAAGGTGTTCAGCCGACCACGATGGAGGGCGACTGGAGGCCGGAGCGCATGGTTGTGATCGAATTCCCGGCGCGGGAAAATGCAGAGGCCTTTCTCAGCGATCCGGAGTGTCAGGACCTCTTTCGCGTTCGTCACGGGACGACGACGAGCAAGCTGATTCTCGTGGACGGGTGTTCGTGAGCAGCGCCTGGGGGCGGATGCTCATTTCTCGGCGATAAGATAGTCCACCACCGCCTTGGCCTGCGGGCTTGACCAGTCGGCGCCGCCGGGGAGGCGGGCGCGCTCCACGCCGTGACGATCGAAGATCAGGGTCGTGGGCATGTCCTCGGCCGGTGGGGTGAGGGCGAAGGCCAGCCGATAGGCCGGCTCGGTATAGAACGTCAGCGGCGGATGGGCGGCGATGAAGGCGCGGCCGGCTGTCTCGTCCTCGTTCTTGCCAACGCTGATGGGCACAATGACCAGCGGCCGTCCGGCCTCCGCCTTGGCCAGCGCCGCCAGCGATGGGATCTCCGCCTTGCACGGCGGACACCAGTTGGCCCACAGGTTGACGATCATCACCCGGCCCTTGAATTCGGCTAAGGTGTGCGTAGCTCCGGCGGCGTCCTTGAACGGCACGGCGGGGGCCGGTTGGGGGTGATCGGTCACCACCAGCGCGGCCATGGCGCCCGTGGCCAAAGGCTTGAGTCCGGCGCTCGGCTTGGAACAGCCGGAGACGGCGTATAGAAGCGCCAGGGCCCCAGCCAGGGCGAGCGGGATGTTCTTCATATGACCGACGACTCCGGAAAGGCCGGTCACTCTCTATGGGGTGGCCGCTTTTCCGCCAAGCCCGGCGCGGCGATGCAGGCGATTAACGTCTCCATCGGCGTCGACAAGCGCCTCGCGCCTGAGGATATCGCGGGCTCGCGGGCGCACGCCGCCATGCTGGCGGCCACGGGTGTCATCGCGCCGGAAGATGAGCGCGCCATCCAGGATGGCCTCACCCGCATCGAGGCGGAGATGGCCGCTGGCGACTTCCCATTCCGCGAGGAGTTCGAAGACATTCACATGAATGTCGAGGCGCGGCTGGCCGAGCTGGTGGGTCCGGTCGCTGGCCGCCTGCACACCGCCCGCTCGCGCAACGACCAGGTGGCCCTCGATTTCCGCCTGTGGGTGCGCGCCGCTTGCGACCATGCCGTCCAGGCCCTCCAAGACCTGCAGCGCGCTCTGCTGACCCAGGCCGAGCGGTATGCCGACACGCTCATGCCGGGGGTCACCCACCTTCAGTCGGCGCAGCCGGTCACCTTCGGCCATCATCTGATGGCCTATGTGGAGATGTTCGGGCGCGACGCCGGCCGCTTCGCCGACGCCCGCGTGCGCCTCAATGAATGCCCGCTGGGCGCCGCCGCCCTGGCCGGAACCTCGTTTCCCATCGATCGCCACATGATCGCCCGGGCGCTCGACTTTGATGCGCCCACAGCCAATTCCCTGGACAGCGTCTCGGCGCGCGATTTCGCCCTCGAGGCCCTGACCGCCGGCACGATCGCGGCCCTGAACCTCTCGCGGCTGGCCGAGGAGATCGTGCTGTGGATGACCCCGCAGTTCGGGTTCATCACCCTTTCGGACGCCTTCACCACCGGCTCCTCGATCATGCCGCAAAAGCGCAATCCGGACGCCGCCGAGCTGGTGCGTGCCAAGGCCGGCCGTATCCTCGGCGCTTTCACCAGCCTCGCCATGGTCATGAAGGGCCTGCCGCTGGCCTATGGCAAGGACATGCAGGAGGACAAGTCGCCGACGTTCGAGGCCTTCGACGCCCTATTCCTGTCGCTCGCCGCCATGACCGGCATGATCGCTGATCTGACCGCCAAGACGGACGCCATGGCGGCCGCCGCCGGCGCTGGCCACGCCACCGCCACCGACCTCGCCGACTGGCTGGTGCGCGAGCTTGGCCTGCCGTTCCGTGAAGCCCATCACATCGTCGGCACGGCGGTGAGGCGTGCGGACGCCCTCGGCCGCGAGCTGGCCGATCTGCCGCTCTTCGAACTCCGGGCCCTGGAGCCGCGCATCACGGTCGCCGCCCTGGCCGGGCTCACGCCCCACGCTTCGGTCGCCAGCCGCGTCAGCTATGGCGGCACGGCGCCCGATCAGGTTCGTATTCAAATCGCCCGCTGGAAGGAGCGTCTCGCATGATCGTCCGCGGAGCCCTCATACTCCTCTGCACACTGACCCTTGTCGGCTGCGCCAAGGTCGGCACCCTCGACCGGCCAGCCCCGCTGTTCGGTGAAAAGGCCAAGGCCAGATACCAGGCCGACAAGGCGGCGGCCGCCGCCAAGGCCCAGAAGCCCGACTCCGGTGAGCCGGAGCCGCTTCCTGCTTCGGGCATGGCGCCGTCTCAACCGGCCGCCTCCGGCGCGGACAGCAGTGAGGCACCGCCGGCGCCGCCGGCGCTGCCCCCCGTCGCGCCGCAATGAATCACTTCGAGGCGCGGGAGGGCGAGCTCTTCTGCGAGGACGTCCCGCTCGCGGCCATCGCCCGCGCGGTGGGAACTCCTGTCTACGTCTACTCCACGGCGACTTTGGAGCGGCACTTCCACGTATTTCAGGAGGCTCTGACCGCGCATCCGTCCCTGGGCGCGCGCCTGATCGCCTACGCGGTGAAGGCGAACTCAAATCTCTCGGTCCTCGCCGCGCTGGCGGCCCTCGGCGCGGGCGCCGACACGGTGTCGGAAGGCGAAATTCGCCGGACGCTGGCCGCCGGCGTGCCGCCTGAGCGGATCGTCTTTTCCGGCGTCGGCAAGACGGCCGCCGAGATCGTCTTCGCCCTGAAGGTCGGTGTGCATCAGATCAATGTGGAATCGGCGCCCGAGCTGGTGCTCATTTCGCGCCTCGCCGGCGAGACGGGCGTGCGCCCGGCCCTGGCGCTCAGGGTCAATCCCGACGTGGGGGCCGGCGGGCACGCCAAGATCTCCACCGGCCAATCGGCCAGCAAGTTCGGCGTCTCCATGGCTGCCGCCGAGGCGCTCTACGCCCAGGCTGCCGCTGACCCCGCAGTGAAGATGGTGGGCGTCGCCTGCCATATCGGCAGCCAAATCACCGACCTCGCCCCGTTCGAGGACGCGTTCGTCCGCATGCGTGGACTGGTCGAGCGTCTGCGCGGGCAACGCCTCGCCGTGGAGCGCCTGGACCTCGGCGGCGGCCTGGGCGTCACCTATTTCAATCAGCCCGACCCGCCGACACCCGACGCCTATGCGGCGATGGTAGCTCGGACGGTGGGCGGCCTCGGCGTTGACTTGAGTTTCGAGCCCGGACGCATGCTCGTCGCCAACGCCGGCGTGCTGTTGGCGAGCGTCATCCACGTCAACGCCCGACCCGACGGACGGCGGTTCCTGGTGCTGGACGCGGCCATGAACGACCTGCTGCGGCCGGCCATGTACGATGCCTGGCACGATGTGCGTCCCGTGCGCACGAGGCCCGGCGATCTCGCCCCCCATGACGTCGTGGGGCCGGTGTGCGAGAGCGGCGACACCTTCGCCCGCGACCGGCCGTTGCCGCCCCTGGAGCCGGACGATCTGGTGGCGTTCTTCTCTTCAGGCGCCTACGGCGCGGTCATGGCGAGCGAGTACAACAGCCGGCCGCTGGTCCCCGAAGTGCTGGTGAAAGGCGACGCCTTCGCCGTCGTCCGCGCCCGTCCCACCTACGACGAAATGCTGGCCCGCGAGCCGCTGGCGCCTTGGCTTTAGGTAGCCGCTCCGACCCCGGAGCGCCCGCGAAATTCGGCCCATCGCGGACGTTGTAAAGGTCCGTTATAGCGTTTGTGGCTCGGTCAGAGTTCTTGGAGGATGGCGTGACGCGCTGGATCACCTTACTCGGTGCGGGCGTCATCATCTCATTCGCCGCTTCCTCGAACGCGCAGACGTCTCAATCCGGTTACCGGACCTATCGAGCCACCGCGGGCCCGAACCACACAATCCCCTGCAGCGGCCTTCCAGCTGGGGCCGTGAAAGCCGTGCCGGCGCCTTTTGACCGGTACATGCAATTCGAATGCAATGCCCTCACGGGGCAGGGTTTGCGGTCAGTGGATGGATTCCACTGGATGAATGATGACGGAATGGGCATGGGGCTCTCGGCGACTTCCACCGCTGGCGGTCCCGACGCGAAAGGCCAGATGCACTTCCCGTTCAGTTGGTACGCGCAACTCGATCCGATCCCCCTGACGGCCGCACAACAGCAGGTGATGCGGAAAGAATTCGAACAGGCGGTCCTTCCCCGTTTCCTGACGGGAGCAACAATCCTGGAACTGAAGGCGATGACCTCGAATGCCGAAGAGAAGCGCATCTACCTGATCGTCCCTGACACCAAGCCGGGTCTTCCCAAGTGGCTGGTAGGTCTCGAGTGCAACGGCGCATGTTTCAGGGAGGATCCCCAACCGATGAGGTTCTTGGGCGAGCCCAATGGGTAGTACAAATGCCCGGTCGCTGTCCTCACGCGACTATCGGAACGGCGCGCAGGCCCGGGCTCAGCAAATAGTTAAGTCCGCTAAGCCGACCCTCTCGCGCGCCAGACGCCGGGCGATGGGGCCGGCGCTCGGCCGATGGCGAACGTCGTCCTTAACCTTAGTTCGCCGAGTCGCCCTGCAGCAGCCGGTTGACCGGCCGAACCACCCGCCAGATCCACGTCCGTAGCCGCACCGGCCAGGGGCTGTCGAGATGGGCCGAGGTTGCGCCGGCCGGGGCCGAACAGCCGGCGATGAGCCGCTCGATCTCCACCTCGCCGTCAGTGAAATAGGGATCGCCGCCGCCGTTGCGGCCGAGCGCCGTCGGCCCCACCCCCGAGACTTGGTAGTCGCCCGCCACATGGCCGGTGTGGGTCAAGGCGGCGGCCAGGAAGTCGCGCTCTGCGTCGAGATCGGGGTCGATGTGATGGGTGACGCGCCAGGTGTAGTGCGAAAAGCCGACGCCTCTGTCGAAGCTGTCGGAGCCCAGCCACAGCGGCCGGGCCGGATCAGAGCCATCGCCCAAGATGCGCCATAGCCGCACGTGGTGGCGCCGGTCGGCGCTGCGACCGGCGGCGAGCTCGAAGGCGAGGTCTTCCCGGCGACCGCTGTAATAGAGGGGGCTGACCGGTGCGGTGGCATAGGGGCGGCGCAGCGCCACGCTGCCGACGATCTTCAGGCTCGATTTGAGGGTCACGGGGTTGGCTGCGCGCCAGCCGGCGACATTGAAGGCGCACGCGAGATCGCCCGCAGACCCCACCAGGCCGAAATTGATCGGATCGCCCGGGATCCCCTGCTTGGTGCGCGTCACCATCGGCAGGTTGGCAACGCCCTTGTGGTGCTCGTGGTGCTCCCAGGCCAGCGGCAGGGCCGCCCATACACCGATCAGCAGCGCAAGGAGCGCCAGGCTCAAAACCGTGATGATGGGGATGTGACGGGGTTTGAGCTGCATCAAATGAATATCCCGCCAAGGAGCTTTGCCGGTCTCAGGCTGGCCGGCGCGCCCGGAGGGCCTGGGCGATGGTGCCGTCGTCCAGCCAGTCGAGGTCGCCGCCCACCGGCACGCCGCGCGCCAGCATGGTCACGTCGACGCCGGCGGCGGCCAGCCGGTCCACCAGGTAATGGGCCGTAGTCTGTCCATCCACGGTGGCCGGCAGGGCGAGCACGATCTCCCTAACCGCCGGCTCGCCCGCCCGGGCGACGAGCGCGTCAACACGCAGGGCCTCGGGGCCCACGCCGTCCAGCGCCGAGAGCAGTCCGCCCAGAACGTGATAGCGGCCGCGGAAGGCGCCGGCGCGCTCCATGGCCCAAAGAGATCCCACCTCTTCCACCACGCAGATGAAGGTGCCGTCGCGGGCGCCATCGGCGCAGATGGCGCAGGGATCGGTGCTGTCGAGCGCCCCGCACACGCGGCAGGTGCGCACGCGCGCGGCCGCGTCCGCCAGGGCCTGGCCGAGCGGCGTCAGCAGCTGGTCCCGCTTTTTGAGCAGGGTCAGCGCCGCGCGCCGGGCTGAACGGGGCCCGAGGCCGGGCAGCTTCGCCAGCAGGGCGATTAGCCGCTCGATCTCGGGTCCGACCGAAGAAGCCATCAGAACTTGGGCATGCCCGGTAATCCGGCCAGCGGTCCTGCGGCGTCGCGCACCATCTCGGACTGAGCCGCGTCCAGCTTGCGCTTGGCGTCGCTATGGGCGGCGATGACGAGATCGGCGATGATCTCGCCTTCGCCAGGGACGATGAGGCTGTCCTCGATGGCCAGCCGGGCGATCTCGCCGGTGCCGCGCAGGGTCAAGCGCACGACGCCGCCTCCTGAGACACCCTCGATCTCGCTTTCGGCGAAGCGCGCCTGAGCCTCCTGCAGCTTCTGCTGCATGGCCTGGGCCTGTTTCATCAGCGATCCCAAATCCTTCATGGGGTCCTAGTCCTCCTGATCGTCGGTTGTGTCGGGGCTGCCCGGCGTCTCGGCGGTGGCCATCTGGCGCACCTCGAGGATTTCCGCGCCGGGGAATGTGGTCAGCACGGCCTGAACGAAGGGCTCAGCCAGCGCCTGTTCGTGGGCTTCCGCCAAAGCTCGCGTCTGGCGCTCCAGCAATGTCTCGGCCCCGCCGCTTCCCTGCGCCGCCACCAGCCACGGTTGGCCGGTCCATTCCTTGAGTCGGGCGGAGAGGCGCTGCGCCAAGTTGGCGGGGGCGCCGTGCCCTGGCGCGAACTCGATCGCGCCAGGGCGGAAGCTGATCGGTCGGACGAATTTCTCCACGTCCAGCCGCAGGGCAATGTCGCGCCGCTCATTGATGAGCCGGGCCACGTCCTCGAAGGACTGAGGCGAGGCCATCGGCGCGGTGTGCGTTTGGCGCGCTGGCGCGAGACTGGCCCTCGCTCCGCCTCCTCCCGAAGAGGGTCCGGATGGGGCCGCGCCGCCGGCTGAATCTTCGGTGCGGAGCGCCTTCAACGCTTCCTCTGGCCCCGGCAGATCGGCGGCGAAGGCCACGCGGATCAGGCTCATCTCCACCGCCGCCGCCGGGTCTGGCGCGATGCGCGCCTCGCCGAGCGCCTTCAGCAGCATCTGCCACAGGCGCGACAGGCTGCCCGCCGAGAGCGCCACGCCAATGGCCGTCAGGCGGCCGGCCTGGTCCTTGGGCAGGCCGAGAGACTCGGGTCCCAGGGTCTTGGCCACCGAAGCGCCGTGACAGTGCTCGAGCAGGTCCATCATCACCGTGATCGGATCGGCGCCGAAGGCGTAGATCGCGCGGAAGGCTTCGATGGCCGCGCCGGCTTCGCCGCGCACCGCCTTCTCGAACAGCTCGATGGTCTGGGTGCGGTCGGCAAGCCCCAACATGTCGCGCACCGAGGCGGCGTCGACGGCGACCCCGGATTCGGCTTGGGCCAGGGCCTGATCGAGCAGGGATTGGGCGTCGCGCACCGAGCCTTCGGCCGCGCGGGCGATGAGGGCCAGAGCCTCAGCCTCGACGCCGAAACCCTCCGCCTCCGCGATCTTGGCCAGGCTCGCGGAAATCACTTCGGGCTCCACGCGCCGCAGGTCGAACCTCTGGCAGCGGGAGAGGATGGTCACCGGCACCTTGCGGATTTCGGTGGTGGCGAAGATGAACTTGGCGTGCGGTGGCGGCTCTTCCAGGGTCTTCAGCAGGGCGTTGAACGCCGCCGTGGAAAGCATGTGCACTTCGTCGATGATGTAGACCTTGTAGCGCGCTTGGGCCGGGGCGTAGCGCACGCCGTCCAGGAGCTCGCGCATCTCGTCCACTTTGCTGCGCGAGGCCGCGTCCAGCTCCAGAACATCCAGATGGCGGCCATCCAGAATGGCGCGGCAGTGGCGACCTTCGCTCGCCAGGTCGGCGAGGCTCGGCTGATGGACGGTGTCGGATTCGAAGTTCAGCGCCCGGGCGAGGAGGCGGGCGGTGGTCGTCTTGCCCACCCCGCGCACGCCCGTGAGCATGAAGGCGTGGGCGAGGCGCCCGGAGGCGAAAGCGTTGGTCAGGGTCCGGACCATGGCCTCCTGGCCGATCAGGTCCTCGAAGGTGCGCGGCCGGTATTTGCGCGCGATGACGGTGTAGGCCGCCGCGGCCTCGGCCGGCGCCGACCCACCGAACATGTCGCTGGTCGCCTCGTCGCGCTCCGGCTCGAGCTGAGGATCGGTCATGGGGTTGGGGAGAGGCCTTGGAGAAATGAGGTGGAGACCGGCAGACGACCCGGAGTGAATCTCGTTACGGCTGCTTCCTTCCGGACCTGACCGGGTTGGCGAGGCCTCCGCCCATCGCCGATCTCCGAGGCCTATATCGCGTGGCCCAAGGCCGGGCGCAAGCGTGACGGCTGACGAGGCGGCGAGTGTCCGCTAAGACCGACCCATGGCCCTCGACAGCTTCCTCAATGTTTTCGCCGGCAACCCGCTGGAGCGCTCCAGCTATCGCCGAACCGACGAGGCGTGGCTGGCTGAGCGCCTGGCCGAGTCCGGCTCCCTCGCCGTGGCCATGTGGAACGGCAAGCCGCTGGTGGAGGACGCCAAAGGCGGGGGCGCGCAGATCGCCTATCTTGCGGCTGGCATGGCCAAGGTGCTCTCGGCCGGCTGGGAGCGGCTGCTGTTTCTCGGTCTGTGGCAGGAGACCGCCGTCTTCGCCGTCGATCTCGAGGGCGACGCCGATCCCGCGGACGGGCCGTTGCAGGGTCTGGGTCGGTTCGAGGATCTGCGGACCATCGCCATGACTCTTCAGCCTACCGAGGCGGCCATCCTCGCCGAAGCCAAGTCGGTGTTCGAGTGGCGGCGCAAGCACCGTTTCTGCGCCGCCTGCGGCGCCCCCACCGAAGTGGTCGAAGGCGGCTGGAAGCGCGTCTGCCGGACCTGCGAGACGCAGCATTTTCCGCGCACCGATCCGGTGGTCATCATGCTGCCGGTGAACGGCGAGCGTTGCCTGCTCGGGCGCCAGGCCGCGTGGCCCAAGAGCGTGTATTCGGCCCTGGCCGGCTTCGTCGAGCCGGGCGAATCCATTGAGGAGGCCTGCGCGCGCGAGCTGTTCGAGGAGGCGTCGGTGCGCGCCATCCGCGTGCGCTACCACTCCACCCAGCCGTGGCCCTACCCCATGTCGCTGATGATCGGCCTCATCGCCGAGATCGGCGAGGAGGAAGCCGTGGCCGACGACGTGGAGATCGACGAGGTGCGCTGGTTCACCCGGGAAGAGGCCGCCGCCCTCGTGCGCGGCGACCACCCTGACGCCCGCGCCCCCGGCGCTCTGGCCATCGCTCACCAGCTCATCAGGGCCTGGGCCGAGGAAGGGTGAGTCAGGCGCTTTGCTGGCGCGCGCCCGCTCTGATACAGAACGGAGCATGAACTCGGTTTCGATTCTGGACCTGATTCTGCTCGCCCTTGCCGTAGGGGCGATTGCCTGGGCAGTGTTCGAGCGGCTCCGGTCGGAGCGCTGGAAGGCCAAGGCGGAGTTTGGGCAGACGGGCGCCCAGGCGGTCAAGGAACAGGCCGCTCTGACGGCCAATTCCGTCGCCGACGAGCTGATCAAGCGCGCGAGCGATACCTTCGAGGCCCAGATCAAGCCGCTGTCGTCCAAGCTGGCCGAGTTCGAGGCCACCGTGGCGGCGGCGGAGAAGGCGCGCGCGGAGGATTCCGGCGGCCTCAAGACCCAGATCCGGCACTTGCTCGAGGCGTCCAGCGCCACCCAGGAGGAGGCGCGCAAGCTCTCGACGGCCCTGCGCCGCGGCACCGGCGTGCAAGGGCGCTGGGGTGAGCAAGTGCTGCGCAACGTGCTCGAGCTGGCGGGTATGAAGGCGCAGCGGGATTTTCAGGAACAACTGCAGGCCGACACCGGAGGCCTGCGGCCGGACGTCACCGTGCGCCTGGCCGGCGGGGCGGTGTTCGTGATCGACGCCAAGTGCTCGCTCAGCGCCTATCTGGAGGCGCAGGAGGCCACCGACGATATCGCGCGGGCGGCCGCCTATCAGCGCCACGCGGCCAGCGTGAAGACCCACATGCAGTCGCTCTCGAACAAGGCCTACTGGGACCAGTTCGACGCCGCGCCGGAATTCGTGGCCATGTTCATTCCGGGCGACGCCTTTCTGGCCGCGGCCCAGGACCACATTCCCGACCTGCACATCCAGGCCATGAACCAGAAGGTGATCCTGGTGACGCCGTCCAGCCTGTTCGCCCTATGCAAGGCGGTGATCTATGGCTGGCGCGCGCAGGAGCAACAGGTCAACGCGCGCAAGATCGCCGAACTCGGACGCGAGCTCTACAAGCGCATCTCGGTGATGGGCTCCCATGTGGCCAGCGTCGGCAAGTCGCTGGAAAGCACGGTCGCGCACTTCAACAAATTCGTCGGATCGCTGGAGACCCAGGTCCTCGTTCAGGCGCGCCGTTTCGAGGACCTTAGCGCCGACCACCCCGCCGCGCCGGTTGCGGAATTGCCTGTGATCGAGGGAACCGTGCGCCCGGTGACCAGGCTCGCCATCGAAACTTCCGACCCGGCGCCAGTCTTGACGCTGGGCGGGGCCGCGCATACCTCCGCGCCATGAGCCTTCGCCGCATTCTCACCGTCGACAGCGACCTCGCCACCCTGAAAAAGGTCTCCACGCCCGTGAAGGCCGTGGACAACGACCTGCGCGCGCTCATGGATGACATGCTGGAGACCATGTACGACGCGCCCGGCATCGGCCTCGCCGCCATCCAGGTGGGCGTCGCCAAGCGCGTCATAGTCATGGACATCTCGCGCGACGAAGAGCCCAACGCGCCGCGCTATTTCGTCAATCCGGAGATCGTCTGGGCGTCGGAAGACACGGTCCCTTACGAGGAGGGGTGCCTTTCGGTTCCGGAAATCTACGATGAGGTGGAACGCTCGGTCCGGGTGCGCCTGCGCTACCTGAACTATCAGGGCGACGCGGTAGAGGAAGAGGCCGAGGGCCTTTTCGCAGTTTGCATCCAGCACGAAATCGACCACCTGAACGGCGTGCTGTTTATCGATCATCTGTCCCGTCTCAAGCGCCAGCGCGCGGTTGCCAAGGTGCGCAAGGCCGCCCGAACCGACGAGATGGAGCCCTCGCGGCTTTAGGCCCAAAAAAAACCCCTCCCAGAGGGAGAGGTAAGAAAAATGCGTCTGGCCTTTCTCGGCACGCCCGATTTCGCTGTTCCCACGCTGGCCGCTCTGATCGAGGCCGGCCACGAGGTGGCGTGCGTCTATTCCCAACCGCCGGCGCCCAGGGGCCGCGGTCAGACCCTGTCGCCCTCGCCCGTCCACGCGTTCGCCGAGAGCCACGGCCTCGCCGTGCGCACACCGGCCTCGCTGCGTGCGGAAGAGGAGGCCGCCGCGTTCGCGAGCCTCGCCCTCGACGCAGCGGTGGTTGTCGCCTTCGGCCAAATTCTGGATCGGGCGATCCTCGAGGCGCCCCGGCTCGGCTGTTATAACCTTCACGCCTCGCTGCTGCCGCGTTGGCGAGGCGCCGCGCCCATCCAGCGCGCCATCATGGCCGGTGACACCGTGACCGGCGCGCAGGTCATGCGCATGGACGAGGGGCTGGACACTGGCGCGGTGTTGGCCAGCGCCTCCACACGCATCGACGCGCTCGACACCTCCGGCGACCTCGCGGCACGGCTGGCCACGATGGGCGCGTCTCTGATGGTCGAGGCCATGGACCAGGTGTCGCGCGGCGACGCGGTTCTGACCCCCCAGCCGGACGAAGGGGCGACCTACGCGCGCAAGATCAAGCCGCGAGAGGCCCGCATCCTTTGGGATCGCAGCGCCGAGCGCGTAGACCGTCAGATCCGCGGCCTGTCGCCTTTTCCCGGTGCCTGGTTCGAGGCCCCCGGCGCGCGGGGTCCGGTGCGGGTCAAGGCGCTGCTCTCCCGCGTTGAGGACGGGGAGGGCGAGGACGGCGCCGTTCTGGACGACGAGTTGCTCATCGCATGCGGTTCGGGCGCGGTGCGCGTCCTTAAGGCTCAGCGCGAGGGCAGGGCGGCGGCCGGCGCGGCTGATTTCCTCCGCGGCTTCGCCATCGCCGCCGGCGCACAGCTTTCCTGATGCCGCGCTATCGCCTCACCGTGGAATATGATGGCGGCCCCTACTGCGGCTTTCAGGCCCAGGCCAGTCAGCCCACCGTCCAGGCCGAGGTCGAGCGAGCCGTGACCGCCTTTTGCGGTGAGGATGTCCGCATCCACGGCGCCGGTCGCACTGACACCGGCGTCCACGCGGCCGGTCAGGTGATCCACGTCGATCTTTCCAAGGATTGGCCGGCCGCCGTGGTCATGAACGCTCTGAACGCCCATCTGGCTGCCGCCCCAATCTCAGTGCTGGCGGCGGAGCTGGCGGCGCCCGACTTTCACGCCCGGTTCTCGGCCGCGGGCCGGCGCTATCTCTACCGCATCCTCAACCGCCCCGGCCGACCAGCGCTGGACGCGGGCCAGGTGTGGCACGTGAAGGCGCCGCTCGACGTTGCGGCCATGGACGCAGCCGCGCGGTGCCTCGAGGGCCGGCACGATTTTACCACCTTCCGCGACGCTGCCTGCCAGGCCGCCTCGCCGGTCAAGACTCTGGATGAGGCGCGCGTGGTGCGTGAGGGCGACGAGGTTCATCTCAGGTTCGCGGCGCGGTCGTTCCTGCACCGACAGGTGCGTTCCATGGCCGGCTCGCTGGTCCAGGTCGGGCTGGGACGCTGGACCGCGCAAGAACTCGCGGACGCGCTCGAAGCCCGCGACCGCGCCACCTGCGGTCCCGTGGCCCCAGCGGCCGGACTCTTCCTCGTCAGCGTGGATTACCCGCCAAACGCGGCGAAATAGTCGCCGATCAGGCGCTCGTAGACGGCGGTCAGGGCTTCGATGTCGGCGACGGGCGCGCGTTCATCGACCTTGTGCATGGTCTGACCCACCAGGCCGAACTCCACCACCGGGCAGAGGGCGCGGATGAAGCGCGCGTCTGACGTGCCGCCGCTGGTGGAAAGCTCGGGCGCGACGCCCGTCACCGTTTCCACGGCGCGGGCCACGAGTGCGGTGAACTCACCAGGTTCAGTGAGAAAGGCCTCGCCGCTGATTTTCGGCGTCAGGAAGACGTCGCCCTTGAAACCGGCGCCCGCGGCCTCGGCCTCGGTCTGCAGCCACGCGGCCAGGCTGGCGCCGGTATGGGCGGGGTTGAAGCGGATGTTGAGCCGAGCGCGGGCTTCGGCCGGAATGACGTTGTTGGCCGGATTGCCGATGTCGATGGAGGTGATCTCGAGGTTCGACGGCTGGAAGCCGGTGAAGCCGTCGTCGAGCACCCGGGCCTGCACGGCTGCCAGAAAGCGCACCAGCACCGGCGCAGGATTGGCCGCCCGGTCCGGATAGGCCACGTGGCCCTGGACCCCGCGCACGGTGATCGCGGCGTTGATGCTGCCCCTCCGCCCGATCTTGGCCATGTCGCCCAAGCGGGCTCCGCACGTCGGTTCGCCCACCAGGCAGTGATCGATCCGCTCGCCCTCCCGCGCCAGGGCGGTCACGACGGCCTTGGTGCCGTGCTCTGCCTCGCCTTCCTCATCGCCCGTGATTAGCAGCGAGATTGAACCGCCCGTCTCACCCGCCCGGCTGACAGCGGCGATGAAGGCGGCGATGGCGCTCTTCATGTCGGCCGCGCCGCGTCCGTGCAACTCGCCGCCCTCGATCTCGCCGGCGAAGGGCGAGTGGCGCCAAGCCGCAGCGTCGCCCGGCGGCACTACATCGGTGTGTCCGGCGAAACAGAGGTTGGGACCCTTCGATCCGCGCCTCGCGTAGAGGTTTTCGATCTCGCCGAGCTTCATGCGCCGACAGGCGAAGCCGAGGCCCGCGAGCGCCGCCTCGACGATATCCATGGCCCCGGCGTCCGCCGGCGTCACCGAGGGCCGGCGGATGAGCTCGCGGGCGAGTTCGATGGGATCGATCATCACTGGCTCCGGTCTGAGCCCTTCATTAGGGTCCAGACGCTTCCGGTCGCAACTTATCCAGGTGTTCTTATGAAGAAGATCGACTTGGGCGCCGTCCCCGTCCGGCAGGGCTCGGGCTATCCGGCGCCGCATGACGCCGCCTGCCGGGCGCGTGAGCGCCAGCGGCTCGGCGATGCCGGCGGCCTCACCCAGTTCGGCGTCAATCTTTTGACGCTGCCGCCGGGGGCCTGGTCGAGCCAAAGGCACTGGCACAGCGCCGAGGACGAGTTCGTCTGGATCCTGGAAGGCGAGGTAACGCTGATCACCGACGATGGAGAAGAGAGACTGAAGGCCGGCGATTGTGCCGCCTTCAAGGCCGGCGAGGCCAATGGCCACCACCTCGCTAACCGCTCCGGCGTGGTCGCGAGGGTGATAGAAGTCGGCGGCCGCGATGAGCGCGATCGCACCGTCTATTCCGATATCGACATGGTCGCAGAGCCTGATGACGATTTCTACCGCCGCCGCGACGGCGCGCCCTATCCCAACGGTTAGCCCGGAAACTTCGGGAAGGTGGCTACGCCCTCGGCGATCAGGTGATAGGGCTGCTTATCGTCGGTCCAAATGGCCATCTGAGGTCCTCCGTAGGCGGAAGGATCGTCGAGCGTGCCGATCTTCAATACCAGCATGTTGGGGTTGCTGGGCACGCGGGTCAGAATCGGCGTGCCGCAGTTGGCGCAGAACTCCCGCGTCACCGGCCTGTCGATGTCTTCGCGGGTGAAGGATTTGGGCGCGCCCGCAACATAGGTGAAGCCGTCGGCCGGCACTCCCATGACGAAATTGGCCCCGCCGCCGGAGATGTATTGGCATTCGCGGCAATGACACTGGATCTTGAACAGCGGCTCGCCTTTCGCCTCGTAGCGCAGCTCGCCGCAGTAGCATCGGCCAGTCAGGGTCATGGCGCTCTCCTTTGCGCCTGAGCCTCGGCCCGTGCGAGCGGTCAGGTCAAGTGTCCATGACCTCGGCCGCTCTCTTCAGCATCGAGATGGACCACGCTTTCGAAGTGGTTCCGACGCGGGCATTGTGAGGAAGATCCCCGACCTGGAGCGACGACAATGAACGAACCCATCGGCTTCATCGGGCTTGGCGATCTCGGCCGGCCGATCGCCGCCAATCTGCTGGACGCCGGATACCCGCTCAGCGTCTACAACCGCACGGCGAGCAAGGCCGACGAGCTGGTGACGCGGGGCGCCCGCCGCGCGGACAGCCCGGCCGATGCCGTGAGCCCGGGCGGGATCGTCGTCTCCCTGCTATGGGACGACGCCTCCGTGGAGAGCGTCGTGACCAGCGATAGCTTCCTTGAGCGTCTGGGGCCGGGCGGCATCCACATATCGATGAGCACGGTGACACCGGCCGGATCGAAGGCGCTGGCCGCCCTGCACGCCCGGCACGGCGCTCATTTCGTCGAGGCCCCCATCTTCGGCCGGCCCGAAGCGGCCGTCGCCAAGATGCTGTGGATTCCGTTCGCGGGACCGGAGGGCGCCAAGCAACGCGTCCGGCCCCTGCTGGAGGCCATGGGGGCGCAAGGCGTCTTCGACTTCGGTGAAGAGATCGGCGCGGCGACCATGGTCAAGCTCGTTGGCAACTTCCTGATCATTTCGGCGGCCGGGTCGCTGATGGAGGGTCTGGCGCTGGTGGAGAAGAGCGGGTTCGACGCGAAAGCCACGGTGGATATGCTGACCAAGACCCTGTTTCCCGCGCCCATCTATCAGATCTACGGTCAAATGATCGCCGCCAACACGGCGATGACGGTTCCAAGCGCCATACCCCTGAAGGACCTAGGCCTGTTCAAGACCACGGCGGAAGCCGCCGCGGCTTCAGCGCCAATTGCCAAGCTTCTGTTCAGTCTTCGCAGCGCTCAAGGCTAAGCTCCAGGCATTTTTACTGTAAAGCTTGGCTTATCCAGGTCCAAAAGCCGTCTATGCGACGACTCGCCGCAGGCAATTCGGTCTTTCGGCCGCTAAAATCAGTCGATCGTCTCTTTCCGACGCGCCCACTTAAGCATAGCTTGCCATCTCGACTCGTCGGCATAGATGGCCGAGGTCGGCCCCAAGTTGGGCGTTCAGCGTAACATTGTGCGTAGCGTGCGACCGGGGCTGCGGCCCTTTGGATCAATCACGAATGCGTGGCGCTGAGCGCTGCCAAGGGGTGCGAAATGAAATTGAATTTGATGGTCGCGGGAGCCGCGCTCGCGCTCTCGGCCGTGGCCGCCCAGTCCGCCAGCGCCGCAGTCGACGTCCTGAACTTCGCCGGCCTGAACGGCAACGCGGAAGAAGCGGTCGGGAACTATTACGATGGCGGAACAGGGGGGCTTGGGTCTGGTCCCGGGCCGAGCTACGGCATCACTTTCAGCTCGAACGCCATCTCTTGCAGCGGCCAGCCAGGCGGCACATGCAACGTGGCTGAGATTCCGGGCGGCGCCGGCGCCAACATACTGTTCTTTCTGACAGGCGCCGCCGCGACCATGGATGTCGCCGGCGGCTTCACCACGGGTTTCGCCTTCGACTACAGCGCGGTCAATGAGCCGGGCTCCATCTCCGTGTGGAGCGGTCTAGACGGCACGGGCACGGAACTGGCCAGCCTGAATCTGCCGACGACTCCCGTTGCCGGCGATGCGGGCTGCGATGGGGCCCAATTCTGCCCCTTCACGGCGGTCAACGTCGCCTTCTCGGGCGTCGCCGAGTCAGTCAGTTTTGGCGGATCGGAAAACCAGGTCGCCTTCGCGGACGTCACCATTGGTTCTACTGAGGTCGGCGGCGTTCCCGAGCCCGCGACTTGGGCGATGCTCCTTGTGGGCGTCGGTGGCGTGGGCGGGATCCTTCGCGGCTCGCGGCGGAAGCAGTCGAGCGCTATCGCGGCCGCCTGACCAGGCGACCGAGTCCGGATGTCGCCAGCCAAGCGGCTGGCGACATGGCAATCTGATCTCTCGCACGGGGAGATCAGACAATGGCCTCAATCCACAAGGAACTTTCGTTGACCGCAGGCCCAGACGCGGTGTGGGATGTGGTCCGCGACGTGGGCGCGGTGCACACGCGTTTTGCGCCTGGCTTCGTCACCGACACGGTCATGGAGGAGGGCGCGCGAGTGGTCACCTTCGCCAACGGCTTCGTGGCGCGGGAGGTGATCGTCGACGTGAACGAGCGGGGACGGCGCCTCGCCTATTCGGTGCGCAGCGAACGGCTCAGCCACCACAATGCGTCGTTTCAAGTCTTCGGCGAGGGCCCCGGAAGCCGCTTGGTGTGGATCGCCGACGTCTTGCCGGACGACGCGGCGGTCACGGTCGACGCGATGATGGCCGATGGTCTGCAGGCGGTGGGGGTGGCCCTATCCGGGCTTGCGCCCGGGACCAATCCTCAGTCTGTCCACCGCGCCAGCCAATCCGCGAGGCCCTGAGGGGTCATGTGGCGGGCGTCGGCCAGGGCGTCGACGTGGCCGGCGTCCTTCAGGTGCCCCCGCCGATCGACCACCAGCAGGCTCGGCACGCCGTCCAGCTTGGGAACGCCGTAACGCGCCGGAATATCGAGATTGCGGTTCATCCGGCCCACGTCGACGGTCACGACCACATAGTGGGCGTCGACAAACGCAGCGACTTCGGGGAGGCGCATCACGCCGGCGAGGACACGGCAGTCGCCGCACCAATTGCCGCCGAGATCGATGAGCAGCAGCTTGTGGCTTGCCCGCGCTTTGGCCAACGCCGCGGCTACGTCGGCCTTGGCGTCGGCGGTGGGATCGTAGGGGCTGGGTAGCGGTGTCTGAAGCTGGGCGAGGGACGCGATACTGACCTTCGGAGCCGGCGCGGCGAGGGCCGGTCCGGCCGTGACGAGCGCGGCGGCGAGCGCGGCTAAGATCGTCCGCCGCACCTAGGCGCCTGCCTTGGCAGGGGCGGAGGCCGCGTTTTCGGGCGTCGCCGTGTTGGTGGCGCCGCCAGGCGGCGGCGTCTTGGCGCCCGCGGCTGGGGCGCCCGCCGCCGGGGCGGCAGCCTTGGGATTGGGCGCGGGGATCGGCAGGTTCGACCCCAGCGTATGCAGATAAGCGATAATGTTGATGCGATCCTGGGAGTCCTTCATGCCGATGAAGGTCATCTTAGTGCCGTCGACATATTTCTGCGGCCCGGCGATGAAATCATAGATGTGCTGATAGTCCCACACGCCGATCTTGTTGCCGAAAGCCACCATGGCCGGGGAATAGGCGAAACCCGGATGGCTGCCTGGCTTGCGGCCGAGCACACCGTAAAGGCCAGGGCCGATGTTGTTGGCGCCTGACGGTGCGAAGATGTGGCACGATTGGCAGACTGCGGTCTTGGCCTGGCCGGCCGAGACGTCGGCGGTCTTGAGCACCGTGCCCCAATCCGGCGGTGGCGCGGGCGCTTCGGTTCCACCGCCCGTTTCTTGGACGGCGATGGCGTAGCCGGCCTTGGCCGGCGGCGACGGTTCGAAGAACATCGGCGTGACGATGCCTAGAATCGCCAGAACGAAGGCGGTGGTGAGCACCGCGCCAAGGATCATGTTCCGGTGGAGGTCGCTCATCTCTCGCCTTGAATCTTGGGAACACGGGTCGGGCGGCGATAGAGCGCGGACCCACCCCCACTTCATGTTGCGTTGGCGTCTCTTACACGCTACCGCCGCGAGCGCAAACGCCCTTTGCCGATGGGGCCTGGGTGGGTCCGCGCCGGAGAAATGAGGGGCCGCGCGCCGATGGATTCATGAACCCGATCATCCTCATACCCGCCCGCATGGCGGCCGCCCGTCTGCCCGGAAAGCCCCTGGCGGACATTGGCGGTCAGGCGATGATCGTCCGCGTCTGGCGCCAGGCCCTGGAGGCCGATATTGGACCTGTGGTGGTGGCGGCCGCCGAGGCGGAGATTGTCCAGACCGTGACCGAGGAAGGAGGGCGCGCCGTGCTGACCGATCCGGCCCTGCCGTCCGGCTCGGATCGCATCCTGGCGGCCCTCCTGACGCTGGACCCGGACGCGCGGCACGATGTGGTGGTCAACCTGCAGGGCGACATGCCTTTTGTCAGCCCCGACGCGCCACGAGCCTGCGTCGACCTCCTGGCGCGCGAGAGCGCCTGCGACATCGCCACTCTGGTCGCGCCCGAAGCCTCGCCCGACGATCGAACCAACCCTGACGTGGTCAAGGCGATTCTGGCGCTGAAACCCGGTGCCGCGTGCGGCCGGGCGCTCTATTTCACGCGCGGCACGCCCTATGGCGGGGGGCCGGTCTGGCGGCACGTCGGCGTCTATGGCTACCGCCGAGAAGCTCTGGCGCGCTTCACCGCCGCGCCACCGTCGCCACTGGAGCTGCGCGAGAAGCTGGAGCAGCTGCGCGCGTTGGAGCTCGGCCTGTCGATCCATGCGGCGATCACGCCCACCGCGCCGCTATCTGTGGACAACGCCGCCGATCTGGCCGCCGCACGCGCCGCGGCCGCCCAGGAGCGCCTGTCGTGACCGAGCGTCCGCGTATCGCCTTTCAAGGAGAGCCTGGAGCCAACGGCGACGAAGCCTGCCGCACCTATTTCCCTGACTACGAACCCACGCCACACGCCGCCTTCGAGGACGCCTTCGACGCTGTACGCCGCGGCGATTGCGCCCTGGCGCTGATCCCGGTGGAAAACTCGATCGCCGGCCGCGTGGCCGACGTTCACCACCTGCTGCCCTCGTCGGGCCTTCGCATCATTGGCGAGCGGTTCAAGCCGATCCGCTTCCAGCTCATGGCCAACCCGGGCGTGCGGCTGGAGGACGTGACCACGGTGGTGAGCATGCCCATCGCGCTTGGCCAATGCCGTCGGGCGCTGCGACGCCTGGGCGTGCGCACCGAACCCTTCGGCGACACGGCGGGGGCGGCCAAGGCTCTGGCGGAACGGCCGGACCCTAAGCGTGCGGCCATCGCTCCCGCCCTGGCGGCCAAGCTCTACGGCCTGACGATCCTCCTCGCGGACATCGACGACGAGACCTACAATACCACCCGGTTCCTGGTCATGAGCGCGGACCCCAATCCGCCGTCGCCGCCAGACGGCGCCGCCTGTGTCACCAGCTTCACCTTCCGCGTGCGCAACATCCCGGCCGCGCTTTACAAGGCGCTCGGCGGCTTCGCCACCAACGGCGTCAACATGACCAAGCTCGAGAGCTACATGGAGAACGGCGCGTTTACGGCCACGTTCTTCTATTCGGAGGTCGACGGGCGGCCGGAGGACGCGCCGCTCGGACGCGCGCTGGAGGAGCTTTCCTACTTCAGCGACCATTTCGAGGTGCTGGGCGTCTACGAAGGCGACCCGTTCCGGCGGAGGCCTTCCGCTTGATCACCCACCTGGCCAAGTCGATTCTGACGCCGGTTCTGGTTCTCATCCTGTGGTCGCTGGTGATGTGGATATGGCTCTACGCCACCCGCATTCCCGCCATCCGCGCCGCGCGCATCGCCCCGGTGGATGCGCGCGAGCCTGACGCTCTCGATGTGCTGCCACTCAAGGTTCGCCAGGTGGCCTACAACTACAACCACCTGATGGAGCAGCCGACGCTGTTCTACGCCCTGGTGTTCTACACCTACCTCACCCACCAATGGGAAAACGACATCACCCTGGCTTTGGCCTGGATCTACGTGATCCTGCGCATCGTCCACAGTCTGGTTCAGGCCACGGTCAACGTGATCCTGGTGCGCTTCGCCCTGCATGTCGCCGGCACCTTGGCGCTCATGGGCCTGGCCGCGTGGAATGTGTGGAAAATGCTCGGCTGAATAGCATCGCGGGCCGTCTCCGGCCCGCGATTTGAGTTCAAAACTGAGGGCCGAAGCGGTGTTAGCCGCCGCCGAGGTTCTCGGCGATGAGGCCGATCTTGTAGTAGCCGTCGAGCTGCAGCTGGTTGATCACGTCCATGAACGTGCGGTAGCGCACGTGCCGGTCGGCGCGGATGAACACCCGCTCGTTGGTTGGGTTGGGCACCTGCAGGGATTGAGCCAGATCGTAGCCCAACCGGTCCATGGAGGAGGGCTTGATCTCGCTCTTGCCGAACGAGACGAAAATCTGGCCGCTGTCCTGGATGGAGATGAACGTCGGCGGTTTGTCCTTGGCGTTCGGCGGCGGGGCCTTGGCCGGCGGCAGGTCGATCGAGATCGACACCGTGGCCAGGGGCGCGACGACCATGAAGATGATGAGCAGCACCAGCATCACGTCCACGAACGGCGTGACGTTCATGTCGCTGTTCTGACCTAGGTCGAACTTCCCGTGCGATTCACCCGCAAGTTTCGCCGCCATATATCGCTCCTTGGCGCCGGCCACGCGGCCGATCCATTGGCGTCACCCTTGGCGCGGATGATCGCGCTTGTAAAGATCATGAGCTAGGAAGCGCTGATGAACTTTGCATTCGACGCCTTCGTAACCGAGGTCCTGTTCGATGGCGGCAAAGCTGCGTTCGCCTTGGGGGACGGGCGCCTGAGTTGGGAAGATGGCGCAAGCGCCGCCGCCCATGAGGGCGCCATACTTACAGCCGCGGTTCATCCAGGCGGCTCCGGCGTGGTCAGTGGGGGCGACGACGGCCGCCTCGTCTGGTCGCGGCCAGACCTGTGCGAGACGCTGGCTGAGATTCCGGGCGCCTGGATCGATGCTCTGGCGACGAACCCCAATTCCGGCCTCATCGCCTTCGCTGCCGGCCGAGAAGCGCATGTGCGCGACGTCGCCGACACTAAGTTTGAGCGATGCTTCACACACGAGAAAACCGTCGCTGGTCTCGCCTTCGACGCCAAGGGCCGACGGCTGGCCGCGGCCACCTATGGCGGCGTCGCCCTGTGGTGGGCGAGGATCGCCGGTCAGAAGCCATCGATGATGCGCTGGGCCGGTTCGCACGTGGCCGCCGCCTTGAGTCCGGACAGCCGTTTCTTAGTCTCTTCCATGCAGGAGAATTCCCTGCATGGCTGGCGCCTGTCCGACGGGCGCGACATGCGTATGGGCGGCTATCCGTCTAAGGTGAAGAGCCTCGCCTTCGTCGACGGCGGCGCGTGGCTTGCGACCGCGGGCGCCAACGGCGTGGTGCTGTGGCAGTTCTCCGGCGCCGACGGGCCCATGGGCAAACAGGCCACGGAGATCGGGTTCGAGGAAGGCGTGCTTGTGACCCGCGTCGCCGGTGACGGCGCCGTGCTTGCGGCAGGTCTCGACGACGGTAGGGTGTGGGCCTGCGATCTTGCCAACCAAACTCTGAAACCGCTCAAAGCCGACAAGGGGCCGCCGATCACGGCGCTCGCCATGCATGGCGCTCGTATCGCTTGGGGCGACGAGGCCGGCGGCGCCGGCGTGACAGAGTTCGCTTAAGCTTCCTCGAAGCCTCGCATCTCGCACCACACGTCGAAGGGGTCGCGGCGGGTGCGCCAGCCGTTGATCGGCGCTGCGTCGTCGCGATAGCCGAGCGCCATGCCGGAGAACACCATGTGATCGTCCGGCAGACCGACGAAGCTCGCTACCGTTTTCGGATAGCGGGCCCAGAACTCTTGGGCGCAGGTGTCGAGGCCACGCTCGACGGCGAGCAACATCAGGTTTTGCATATACATGCCCACGTCCGCCCATTGCGGGGGGCCGAGCTGGCGGTCGAGGCAGAAGAACAGACCCACGGGCGCGCCGAAGAATTCAAGGTTGCGCGAGAGTTGGCGCAGTCTGGCTGGCCTGTCTTCCCGCGGCACGCCGATGGAGGCGTAAAGATCCTCACCACACTCGAAGCGCCGGGTGCGAAACGGCTCCCAGAGGTCCGGCGGATAGACGGCGTATTCCGGCTCCTCCATGGGCGTGGCCGCGATCAAGGCTTTGAACTGGGCCATCGGCGCCCCGGCCAAGGCATAGACCCGCCATGGCTGGAGATTGCCGCCCGAGGGCGCGCCGTGGGCCAACTCGAGGATCTCACGCACCAGCGCGGCCGGCGGCGTCTCGGGACGGAATGCGCGCACCGACATCCGCCGCCTGACCGCCTCGCTCACATCCATGGTCGCTGATTCCCTTCCCGAGCACGTGCGGCGGCTTGACGAAACCAGCCCCACCACATCAACCGTTTGACGCAAATTCCGGAACGAGGCGATGGCCAAGAACAAACCACGGCAGACGCCCGCCAAACGAAGGCAGACGCCGCGATGGGCTAGGGGCCTCTGGCGCTTTCTGCGCGGCTTGCTGGTGGCCACCATTCTCCTGGCGATGGTGGTCCCGCCGGTCTGGGTGCTCGTCTATCGTTTCGTCCCGCCACCGATCACCATCCTGATGATAGAGCGTGTGGTGCAGGGTCAGGGCATCGACCACCGGTGGCGGGATCTGGACCGTATCTCGCCGGCCATGACCCGCGCGGCCATCGCCTCGGAGGACGCCCGGTTCTGCCAGCATCACGGCTTTGACTTCAACGCCATCGGCAAGGCGTTGCGGCATGATGAGCGGCGCCCCCAGCGCCTTCGCGGCGGCTCGACGATCAGCCAGCAGACGGCCAAGAACGTATTCCTCTGGCCAGGACGCTCGTGGGTGCGCAAAGGCGTGGAGGCCTGGTTCACGGTGTTGATCGAAGCTGTCTGGGGCAAGCGGCGGATCATGGAGGTCTATCTCAACACGGTGGAGATGGGCCCAGGGGTCTACGGAGTGGAAGCGGCCGCGCGCCGCGATTTCCACACAAGCGCCGCCCATCTCAGCGCCGCCGAGGCCTCGCGATTGGTGGCCGTCCTTCCCGACCCGCTCAAATGGAGTGCAGCCGATCCTGGTCCCTACGTTCGCCGCCGCACCGGCCGCATCGACGCCAGATCGAGTACAGTGCGTGAAGACGGTCTGGCCGACTGCGTGCTGCCGTGAGCCTCAGGCGAGCCGGATTTCCCGCAGGCGCTCGGCCAGGAACGCCCCGGCGGTAATCGGAGTGGGATAGCGGTCCGGCCGCTCTGGCGTCACGCACTGGGGCAGAGTGCGGATCAGGAAATCCCCGCGAAAGTGCAGGAAGAAGGGCATGGAGTAGCGGGCGACGCCAACCCGGTTCGGCGCCGGATTGACCACCCGGTGGGTGGTCGAGGGCAGGATATCGTTGGTGAGGCGCGAGAGCATGTCGCCGATGTTCACCACCACAGCGCCCGGGGGTGGGTTGATGGCGAGCCAGGTCCCGTCACGGTTCAGGATCTCCAGGCCCGCCTCTTCCGCGCCCAGCAGCAAGGTGATGGCGTTGATGTCCTCGTGCGCGCCAGCGCGCAGCGATGGTCCGCGGGACGAGGTCGGAGGATAGTGAAGCAGGCGAAGGATGCTGTCGCCGCCGCTGACGGCCACCTCGAGCGCGCCTGGCGGCGTACCGAGGTGTGTACCGATGGCGCTCAAGATCGCGCGCCCGAGCGCCTCGAAGGCGGCGAAGAGCGCCAGGGCGTCACGGCGAAAGGCCACAACTTGGGATGGCCAGATATTCTTCGGCGCAGAGTCCGCCGCGTCGTCCGTCTCGCGGCCGACGTGCCAGAATTCCTTGAGATCGGGGAAGGTCGCGTCCTTGGCCGTCTCCACCGCGAACGGCGTATAGCCGCGCTGCCCGGCGCCGCCCGCGACGCGATAGGCCATCTTGGCGCTTTCCGGCAGGGCGAAGAACGCCTTGGCGTCGGCCAGCATGGCGTCGGAAAGATCCTGGCCGATATCGTGGCCCTCGACCACGGCGAAGCCGTGGCACTCGAAGCTGGCCCCCAAGCGGGAGGCGAAGGCCGCCGGATCGCTCTCGTTCAGGCGAAACGACACCGGGTCGATTGGCGTTTGGCTCATGGCTGCGGAGTTGATCCATGCGCCGCGGTTGAAATCAATCGCTTATCGGGCCTATGGCTGCGCGCGTTTCCCCTCGGGCGGCCAGGAGAGAAAAGCCGGCATGGCGAACAAGGTTTTCGACGAGGCGGCGGGCGCCCTGGCTGGAGTGTTGTTCGACGGCATGACGATCATGGCCGGCGGCTTTGGCCTGTGCGGCATTCCGGAAAACCTGATCGCGGCCATCCGAGCGGCCGGAACGCGCGATCTCAACGTCATTTCCAATAACTGCGGCGTGGACGGTTTCGGCCTTGGCATTCTTCTGGAAGGTGGCCAGATCCGCAAGATGACCAGCTCCTACGTGGGTGAGAACAAGCTCTTCGAGCAGCTCTATCTCGCTGGCAAGCTGGAGCTGGAGTTCAATCCTCAAGGCACCCTGGCCGAGCGTATCCGCGCCGGCGGCGCCGGCATCCCTGCTTTCTTCACCCGAACCGGTGTCGGCACGCCCGTGGCCGACGGCAAGGAGACGCGCGAGTTCGACGGCGAGACCTATCTGATGGAGCGCGCGCTCACCGCCGATCTTTCCATCGTCAAGGCGTGGAAGGGCGATGCGGAGGGGAACCTGGTGTTTCGCAAGACGGCCCGCAACTTCAATCCAATGATAGCCACGGCCGGCAAGATCACCGTGGCCGAGGTTGAGCATCTGGTTCCCGTGGGCGCGTTGGAGAAGGACGGCATCCACACCCCCGGCATCTTCGTCGACCGCATCTTTCAGGGCGCCAATTACGAAAAGCGCATCGAACAGCTCACCGTCCGCCCCCGTGAGGCCGCCTGATGGCTTGGACCCGCGATCAGATGGCCGCCCGAGCGGCCAAGGAGCTTAGGGACGGCTTCTACGTCAACCTCGGCATCGGCATCCCTACCTTAGTGGCTAACCACATTCCGGACGGCGTGTCGGTGACCCTACAGAGCGAAAACGGCATGCTCGGCATGGGTCCGTTTCCATTCGAGGGCGAGGCCGATCCGGACCTGATCAACGCCGGTAAGCAGACCATCACCGAGCTGGCCAGTTCGTCCTATTTCTCCAGCGCCGACAGCTTCGCCATGATCCGGGGCGGCCACATCGCCCTCTCGATCCTGGGGGGCATGCAGGTCTCACAGGGCGGCGACTTGGCCAACTGGATGGTGCCCGGCAAGATGGTCAAGGGCATGGGCGGGGCCATGGATCTGGTGGCAGGCGTGCGCCGCGTGGTGGTAGTCATGGACCACGTGGAAAAATCCGGCGCGCCCAAGCTCCTCACCCGCTGCACCCTGCCGCTCACCGGGGTCAAGGTGGTGGACCTGCTGATCACCGATCTCGGCGTCTTCGAGATCGATCGTCACAAAGGCGGGGTCACTCTGACCGAGCTCGCCCCTGACGTCACCGTCGACGAGGTCAGGGCCAAGACTGAGGCGGCCTTCGCCGTCGCCGTCTGACGCCCTAACCAGCCATGACCGGACCCGTTCCCGCCGAATGGTCGCCGCACAAGGCGATGTGGGTCGGCTTTCCGAGCCACGCCGAGCTGTGGGAAGAAAATCTCGCCCCCGCTCAGGCGGAAACGTCCGCGCTGGTCCGCGCCCTGGCGGGCCTGGGCGGCGAGCACGTGAAGCTACTCGTGCGCGGCGAGGCGGCGCGAACCGCCGCCAAGGCGCTGGTGGGAAGTTTCCCCAACATAGACATCGTCGACGGCGAATTCGGCGACATATGGCTGCGCGACACTGGCCCGATTTTCACCAGCGCTGGGGAAGCGGCGGCGTTCCGGTTCAATGGCTGGGGCGGCAAATACATCCTGGAAGGCGACGAGGCGGTCGCCGACTTGATCGGCGAGGGCGCCAAGCTGACACGCCACGATTTCGTGCTCGAGGGCGGCGCCCTCGACCACGACGGGCGGGGAACCTCGCTCACCACGCGCGCGTGCCTGCTCAATCCCAACCGCAACCGTGGGTGGCGGGAGGATGACGCCGAGCAGGCGCTCAGCCAAGCGCTGGGCGTTCGCAAGGTCCTGTGGCTGGGCCAAGGCCTGATGAATGACCATACCGACGGTCACGTGGATAATCTGGCCAGGTTCGTCGCCCCCGGTATCGTCGCCTGCCCGGTGCCCTATGGTCAGGACGACCCCAACGCCAACGTCTATGACGCCGCCGCCCGCGCCTTGTCGGAGTTCACCGACGCCGATGGACACAGTCTCGAAGTGGTGAGGATCCCGTCGCCCGGACGCATCATGAGCGCCGAGCATCGCGTGGAGCCGGCCTCGCACATGAATTTCATCGTCGCCAACGACGCGGTGATCGCGCCGGTCTACGACGCCCGCGCCGGCGCCTGGGCGGTGGAGGCGCTTGAGGTGTTATTCCCCCGACATAAGGTGGTGGGCCTGCCGTCGCGCGCGCTCCTCACCGGCGGCGGCTCATTCCACTGCATCACCCAGCAAGAGCCGGCCTGATGGCGCGCGAACTCACCCTGGGGGTGACCCAGGCGCCGTTCGGAGAAGATCTGGCGGCCAATCTGGCCAGGGCCGAGCGTCTGGTCCGAGAGGCCGCCGCGCGTGGCGCACAGTTGATCCTGCTCCCGGAACTCTTCCAAGGGCCGTATTTCTGCGTGCGTCAGGAAGAGCGCTGGTTCGCCACCGCCCATCCCTGGCGCGAGCACCCTTGCGTCGTCGCTCTCGCGCCGTTGGCCGCCGAGCTTGGCGTCGTCCTGCCCATCTCGATCTTCGAGCGCGAGGGGCCCCACTATTTCAACAGCCTGGTCATGGTTGACGCCGATGGCGTGGCACTGGGCGTCTATCGCAAGAGCCACATCCCGGACGGGCCGGGCTATCAGGAGAAGTACTACTTCCGACCGGGCGACACCGGCTTTCGAGTATGGCCGACCCGCCACGGTCGCATTGGCGTCGGCGTCTGCTGGGACCAATGGTATCCCGAAAGCGCGCGCGCCATGGCTCTGCTGGGCGCCGATGCGCTGCTCTACCCGACGGCCATCGGCAGCGAGCCGCACGATCCCAGTCTCGATACGGCGCTCCCCTGGCGGCGCGCCATGCAGGGCCACGCGGTCTCTAACGTAATTCCAGTGGCCGGCGCCAACCGCACCGGCTTCGAAGCGTGGCCCGACTATCCGGGCGGTGGCCAGGCCTTCTATGGCTCCAGCTTCATCTGCGACCATCGCGGCGATCTCATCGCCGACATGAGCCGGGACGAGGAGGGCGTGGGCGTGGCGACCTTCGACCTCGAATTCCTGGATCGCCATCGCGCCGCCTGGGGCTTCTTCCGCGACCGCCGGCCGGACCTCTACGGCGCCCTGATCGCGCCCCGGCCGGTCTAGCTTCGCACTGGGAGGCCCGCGGCCTCGGCTGCTCTCTGTTGGATCGCGGCTACGTCCGGCGCACCCGGCGACACCAGCCAGCTTCCACCGACGCAAAGCACCGACGGCATGGCCAGCCACTCCGTCGCCGATGTTAGGTTGATCCCGCCGGTGGGGCAGAAACGCGCGCCATGGAAGGGAGCTGTCAGGGCCGCCAGGGCCTTGCGCCCGCCCGACGCCTCGGCCGGGAAGAACTTGAAGAACGAAAGGCCCAGGTCCATCCCGCGCATGATGTCACCGGCGGTGGCGACGCCCGGCAGGAAGGCGACGTCGGCGGCGATGGCCGCGCGCGCCAGGGGTTCGGTGAGCCCGGGGCTGACGATGAACCGCGCCCCGGCGCCGAGCGCCTGATCGAGATCCTTGCTGTTCAGCACCGTGCCCGCGCCCACCACGGCGCCTTCGACTTTGGACATCTCGGTGATGGCTTCTATCGCCGCGGGCGTGCGCAGCGTCACCTCAATGGCTCTGAGGCCGCCGGCGACAAGCGCGCGGGCGATCGGGCCAGCCCACCCGGCGTCCTCGATGATCAGCACCGGGATCACCGGCGCGAGGCGCATCGCGCTTTCAGGCGTCACCATTGATACGTACTCCCTAGAGATGCGCCGCCGCCAACATGGCCGATGCTCCGTGCTCGGCGCTATCGACTCCCTGACGCATCATGGCGAAGAGTTCGCGTCCGAAGCCGGGCGCGGAAGCCGGCGGTGACGCGGGCGCGCGGCCGGTCCATTCGCGCTCGTTGACGAGGACTGAGAGTTCGCCTCGGTGAGCGCACAGCTGGATGACGTCGCCATCGATGAGCCGCGCGAGAGGGCCGCCATCGGCGGCTTCGGGCGTCACGTGGATGGCGGCGGGAACCTTGCCCGAGGCGCCTGACATGCGCCCGTCAGTGACCAACGCCACGATGAATCCCTTGTCCTGCAGGACGCCCAGCGCCGGCGTCAGCTTGTGAAGTTCCGGCATGCCGTTGGCGCGCGGTCCCTGGAAGCGCACAACCACCACCACGTCGCGGTCGAGTTCGCCGGCCTGGAAGGCCGCGACCACTTGGTCTTGATCGGAGAATACGCGGACGGGCGCCTCGAGCGTCCAGCGCGCCTCGTCCACGGCGCTGGTCTTGAAGATCGCCCTGCCGATATTGCCGGCCACCAGACGCATGCCCCCTTCTGGCCGGAAGGGATCTGCCGCGGAGCGGAGCATGTTGGTGTCGCGCGAGGCCGTGGGCGCCTCGGCCCATTTCACGGCGTCGCCGTCCAACTCCGGCCGGCGGGCGAAATCGGCCAGGCGCGCCGCGCCGGCGGTCAGAACGTCGGCATGAAGAAGCCCCGCCTCCAGCAAGGTCCCGATGACAAAGCCGGTACCGCCCGCCGCCTCGAACTGGTTCACGTCGCCCGGCCCGTTGGGGTAGACGCGGGCGATCAGGGGCGAGACGGCCGACAGGCGATCCAGATCCTCCCAGTCGATGATGATTCCGGCGCCCCGGGCGATGGCGGGCAGGTGGATGGCGTGGTTCGTCGAGCCGCCGGTGGCGAGCAGGGTCACCGCCGCGTTCACGATCGCCTTCTCGTCGACGCAGCGGCCGAGCGGCCGGTAGTCGGGCCCGCTCCGGCCGATTTTCGACAGCCGATGCACGGCGGCGCGGGTGAGGGCCTGGCGCAGCTTCGTGCCCGGATTGACAAAGGCCGCGCCCGGGACGTGCAGGCCCATGGCCTCCATCATCATCTGATTGGAGTTGGCGGTGCCATAGAAGGTGCAGGTGCCGGCGCCGTGATAGGCGGCGGCTTCCGCCTCGAGCAGTTCGTCCCGCCCCGCCTTGCCTTCGGCGTAGAGTTGGCGAATGCGCTGCTTTTCCCGGTTGGCGATCCCCGACGGCATGGGCCCGGCCGGGACCATCAGCATGGGCAGGTGGCCAAAGCGCAGGGCGCCGATCAGCAGGCCGGGCACGATCTTGTCGCAGATGCCGAGTAGCAGGGCGCTCTCGAACATCGCGTGGGTGAGGGCGACCGCCGTGGAAAGGGCGATGGTGTCGCGACTGAACAGCGACAGCTCCATGCCCTTCTGGCCCTGGGTCACGCCGTCGCACATGGCCGGCACGCCGCCGGCGACCTGGGCCGTGGCTCCTACCTCCCGTGCGAAGAGCTTGATCTGCTCTGGATAGCGCCCGTAGGGCTGGTGGGCCGACAACATGTCGTTGAACGAGGTGACGACGCCGATGTTCATCGCCCCGCCGGCGCGGATGGCGCCCTTGTCCTCGCCCGAAGCGGCGAAACCGTGGGCCAGATTGCTGCAGCTGAGACGGGGCCGCTCGTCGCCTCGGTCGTGCTCCGCGGCGATGAGATCGAGATAGGCGCGCCGCGTCACCGCCGATCGCTCGACAATACGCGCCGTGACCCTGGCGATTTCCGGATGAAGGTCGCTCATGGGAACTCGCTCCGCACTCCCTATTCGCGTCGCAACAAACGCTCGGTGAGCGTCGTGCCCCACCAGCCGGCCTTGAAGTCGGCCTTTACGGCCACCGGGTCATAAGCCGGACTCTGCACCCATTCCACGAAGCTGAGGCCCGCCGGCTCGCCCTCAGCGAGATAGCGCTCAAAGATATAGTCCAGCACGCCCGTAAGGCCGGCCTTCACGTGCAGATAGCGCGGCGAAAGCTGGCCGATGGCCTGGCGGATCGTCTGGCCCTGGCGGAAATGTTTGTAGAACACCGCCATGATCCCCGCCCGGTCGGCGCCGGATTTGCAGTGCATGAGGGCCGGGTAGCGCACCTTCTCGAAGAGGTCTCGGGCGCCCAGCACTTTTTCGGCCGTTGGCACGTCGCGCGAGGCGATAACGAAATCCACCAGCTCCAGGCCAAGCCGCTTGCAGGCTTCGACCTCCAGCGCGCGGAAGCTGGCATCGAAGCCGCCGCGCAGGTTGATCACCGTCTTGATGCCGCGGTCGGACCACGCCTTGAGCTGGAACGGCCACGGCTGGTTGGTGCGCACCAGTTCGTCGCTGATCCAATGGGCGTTGGAGAAGCCCAGGCGCAGATAGGCGTGGTCGTTCCACAGATGGTCCACGGTCGTGCGCAAACGCCCGCCGGCCGTGGTGAGATCGAACTTCGACAAGAGGTTTTATCTATTCCTTGGTTTTGAAAAACGCGTCAGCGGCCGCGCGGGTGGCCTCCTTGCGGGCGAGCTGGGCGCGCGCCCGGCTGATCTCGGCGTCCAGCAGTTCGATGCGCTCGTTCAGCTCCTCGACGCCGTAGAGCTCCAGGTCTTCCCGCGCCAGTTCCACGAGGGTCTGTCCGCGATATCGGCGAGCCTCGACCGGTTCATCCGTCATGGGAGGGTCTCCTTTGCCTTCCCCGTGGGCAAGGCGCTATCTGAGGCCGCGCGAGCAAACGTGCAAGCCGAGGGAGGCTACGAAGCGCATGACAGCGGCCACGATGACCGCCATCGCCGTGACGGACGGCAACGGGCTAGCGACCGCGCTGCATGCGGTTGAAATCCCCCGCCCGGTCCCGACCGAGGGTGAGATTCTGATCCGGGTGAAAGCTGCCGGCGTCAACCGCCCGGACATTCTCCAGAGGCTCGGATTCTATCCGCCGCCGCCGGGTGCGCCCGAGACGCTCGGCCTGGAAGTCGCCGGGGAAGTGGTCCACGCAGCCGGCCGCTGGCGGGTGGGCGACAAGGTCTGCGCCCTTCTGGGCGGCGGAGGCTATGCCGAGTACGCCGTCTGCGACGCCCGTCACGCCCTGCCGATCCCGGCGGGTCTCTCCTTCACCGAGGCCGCCAGCCTGCCGGAAACCGTCTTCACGGTGTGGGCCAACCTCTTCGAGCACGGCGGACTCAAGGCCGGCGAGACGGCCATGATCCACGGCGCCACCTCCGGCATCGGCGTCACCGCGATCCAGATGGCCAAGGCGGCGGGAGCGAGGGTCATCGCCACCGCGCGCGGGGCGGCCAAGGCGGCCCAGGCGCGGGAGGTTGGCGCCGATATCGCCGTCGACGCGAGCGCGGAGGATTTCGAGTCGGTGGCCAAGGTCGCCGGCAGCGTCGACGTGATCCTAGACATGGTCGCGGGCGCCTATTTCCCAAAGAACCTGGAAGCCCTCCGCGTCGGCGGACGACTCGTCCACATCGCCTCCCAGGGCGGTGGCGTGGTGGAGCTGCCAATCTTCAAGATCATGCAGAAGCGGCTTGTCATCACCGGCTCGACGCTTCGGCCCCGCGATGCGGATGAAAAGGGCCGCCTGGCCGGGGAGGTGGAACGGGTGGTCTGGCCGTGGATCGCGGCTGGCACGGTAAAGCCCGCCATTGACCGGGTGTTTCCGTTGGCAGAGGCCGCCGCCGCCCACGCCCACCTGGAATCGGGCGGCCACCTCGGCAAGGTGGTGCTGGAGATCTGACGGCCTGAGCGCCGCGACAGGAAAAATTGGCGCCGGCGAAGGAATTCTCACTTGCGCCTGCAGGAGAACACGGGCTTTTGGCCGGCGGGCCACGCCCTCCCAACGGGGCGCTGCTCATCTGTAAGGATGGGAGACATCGCCATGAACACCCTCGCCAAGCCGGCCATGCGGCCGGCCCGGCCATATTTCTCGTCCGGCCCGTGCGCCAAGCGCCCCGGCTGGTCCCCCGAAAATCTCAGGGCCGCGGTCCTCGGACGCTCGCACCGTTCGAGCCCCGGCAAGGCGCGCCTCAAAGCCGCCATCGACCAGACGCGCGCCCTGCTGGAGGTTCCAGCCGACTATCTGATCGGCGTCACGCCGGGTTCGGACACCGGCGCAGTGGAAATGGCCCTGTGGTCGTTGCTGGGCCCCCGGCCGGTACAGGTCCTGGCTTTCGAATCGTTCGGCAAGGACTGGGTGACCGACGTCGTCAAACAGCTCAAGCTGGACGCCGAGGTGCTCGAAGCGCCTTACGGTTATCTGCCGGATCTCTCACGCGTGCGTGGCGAGGCCGATCTGGTGTTCACCTGGAACGGCACCACCTCCGGCGTGCGCGTGCCCAACGCCGATTTCATCGTTGCCGACCGCGCCGGTCTGACCATCTGCGACGCCACCAGCGCGTGCTTCGCTCAGGCGCTTGAGTGGGCCAAGCTCGATGTGGTCACCTTCTCCTGGCAGAAGGCCCTGGGCGGCGAGGCGGCGCATGGCATGCTGATTCTCTCGCCTCGCGCGGTGGCGCGGCTCGAGAGCCACACACCCGCGTGGCCCATGCCAAAGCTGTTCCGCATGACCAAGGGCGGCAAGCTCAACGCCGAGATCTTCGAGGGCGCGACTATCAACACGCCCTCCATGCTGTGCGTGGAAGACTTTCTCGACACCCTGCGCTGGGCCGCCTCCGTCGGTGGCCTCGCCGAACTTCAGAGCCGCGCGGACGGCAACCTCGCCGTGATCGAGGCCTGGGTCCCCAAGACGCAGTGGGTGGAGTTCCTGGCCGAAGATCCAGCCACCCGGTCCAACACCTCGGTGTGTCTCAAGGTTGTCGATCCGGCGGTGACGTCGTTGCCGGCAGACGGCCAGGCGACCTTCGCCAAGCGCCTGGCTCAGGTGCTGGAGAAGGAAGGTGTCGCGCTCGACATCGGCGGCTATCGCGATGCGCCGCCCGGCCTGCGCATATGGTGCGGGGCCACGGTGGAGCGCGACGATCTGGAAGCGCTCACCCCCTGGCTCGATTGGGCCTTCGCCGAGATCGCCGCCGAACTCTTGCCCGCCTGACCAAGGCAAGCTCCCGCCCTTCTTCGCCCCGTTCCGCGCTCTCCGCGGGCGGGTGGCCGTCATTTCAAGGAACCCTGATCCCTATGACTTCCCGTGTTCTCATCGCCGATTCCCTCTCCTCAGCCGCCGTGGATATCTTCCGCCAGCGCGGCGTGGACGTGGACATCAAGGTCGGTCTCAGCAAAGCCGAGTTGATCGCCTTGATCGGCGATTATGACGGTCTCGCCGTGCGCTCGGCGACCAAGGCCGACAAGGACGTGATCGCCGCCGCCCGCCGCTTGAAGGTCATCGGCCGCGCCGGCATAGGCGTCGACAATGTGGATATCCCGGCCGCCACCGCCGCTGGGATCGTGGTCATGAACACCCCGTTCGGCAATTCCATCACCACCGCTGAGCACGCCATCGCCATGATGTTCGCCCTCGCCCGCCAACTCCCCGCCGCCGACGTTTCCACCCAGGCCGGCAAGTGGGAGAAGAACCGGTTCATGGGCGTTGAGCTCTATGCCAAGACTTTGGGCCTGATCGGCGCCGGTAACATCGGCTCCATCGTCGCCGACCGGGCTAACGGCCTGAAGATGAAGGTCATCGCCTACGATCCGTTCCTCTCGCCAGAGCGGGCGGTGGAAATCGGGGTGGAGAAGGTGGAGCTGCCGGACCTGCTGGCGCGCGCCGACATCATCAGCCTGCACACGCCGCTCACCGACAAGACGCGCAACATCCTCTCCGCCGAGGCCCTGGCGGCGACCCGGAAGGGGGTGCTGATCGTCAATTGCGCGCGCGGCGGCCTGGTGGACGAGGCGGCCCTACGCAAAGGCCTGGATGAGGGCCACATCGGCGGGGCCGCTTTCGATGTTTTTGTCGAGGAGCCGGCCAAGGCCAATGTGCTGTTCGGCGCGCCAGGCTTTGTGGCCACGCCGCACCTGGGCGCTTCCACCAGCGAGGCGCAGGAAAACGTCGCCCTGCAGGTGGCCGAGCAGATGAGCGATTATCTGCTGACGGGCGCGGTCAGCAACGCCCTCAACAGCCCCTCAGTGACCGCCGACGAGGCCCCCAAGCTGCGGCCCTATATCGCCCTCGCCGAGCGCCTCGGCGCCTTCGCCGGCCAGATGGTCGATGTCGGCCTCAAGGGCGTCGACGTGGCCTTCGAGGGCGAGGTCGCGGCCCTAAACGTCAGGCCCCTGGCGGCCGCGGCCCTGGCCGGTGTGATGCGGCCTATGCTGGCGGAGATCAACATGGTCTCGGCCCCGGCCGTGGCGCGCGAGCGCGGCGTGACCGTCTCCGAATCCCGCCAGGACAATTCACCGATCTACGAGAGCCTGATGCGCATCACGGTGCATACCGAGATGGGCCGCCGCTCGTTCGCCGGCACCGTGGTGGCCGGCGCGCCGCGCATCGTCGAGGTCAAGGGCATGGAGCTGGAAAGCGCCTTCGCTCCGGCCATGCTCTATGTGAACAACCTCGATAAGCCGGGCTTCATAGGCGCGCTTGGCGCGCTCCTCGGCGAAGCCGGCGTCAACATCGCCACCTTCAACTTAGGGAGGGTCGCCGCCGGCGACGACGCCATCGCCCTGGTGGGCGTGGATTTGGCTCCCAGCGACGCCCTCATCGCCAAGATACGCGCCTTGCCGCATGTGAAGGAAGCGCGGGCGCTCAGGTTCTGAAGGCTCACCCGTCGTAGAAGAACATCGGGTGCAGGCCGATGAGTCGCCGCTCGCGCTCGGTCTCGGCGCGAGCGGCGGCGTCTGGCTGGACGTGGCTCACCTCGTCGGTGGTGTAGATGCGCTGGGCGATGTCGCGGCGCGCATAGTGGCACTGCAGGAAGAAGCGGCCGAACTCCGGCTGAGCCGGTGTGCCGCGATGCCAGATGTCGGAGACAAAGGCGATGGCGTCGCCCGCCTTGGCCGGCAGCAGCACCGGCGCGCGGCCCTCATAGGCGAGATCCATGCCCTGTTCGTCGGCGTCGCGCGGCGGCAGGTGCCCGGAGCGGTGAGAGCCGGGGATCACGGCGGTCGGACCGGCCTCCAGCGGACAATCGATCAGGAACAGGTGCAGGCCGATGGCGAACACCGGGTAGGGAATCTCATCCGGCCACGCGACGCCTTCGGGTCGGGGGATATGGGGGCCAGCGTCCATGTGCCAGCGCCCGCCCTGGTGCCCGGCCGGGTTCCGCCAAGCGGTGTTGGCGATAATGTGGCAGTCCTCGCCCAGCAAAGGCTCGAGCACGTCGAGAATGGCGCGGCTGGCCACCGCCTTCTGGGCCAGGGGCGAACGGTTGAACATGGCGTAGCGCCACTCGCCCTTCTGATCGCGCTCGCGGTCGGGCGGGGAGGCTTCATAAACTGCCGCGATCTCGTCCTTCAGCGCCGCCACCGCCTGGGCGTCCAGCACGCCCGGCAGATGCGAATAACCCTCGCGCTCAAGATGCGTGGAAGCCTCGGGCGCGGGCTCCTTGCGCAGGACGAGATTGCCGTAGCGGCGTGAGATCATCGGGCGAGTATGGAGCTTCCGCGATAGGGATCAAGCGGGCCCTCGAAGGCGTCGGAGGATTGCCACCGCGGCGATCTTCCCGCATGTGCCGTGATTGAAAATCAACACCGCGCGCCTCGCGAATCCGGGTCCGGCGAAGTCGTCAAAAATGGGAGGAAGACCTGCATGTTCTCGCATATCATGATCGGCACAAACGACCTGGAAAAGGCCAAGACGTTCTATGACGGCGTGCTTGGCGCGCTCGGCGTCGGCCCAGCGCACGTCGATGGCCACCGCATCTTCTACATGACCCCGACGGGCGTATTTTCGGTGTCGGAACCGATCAATGGCGAGCCGGCCACCTTCGCCAACGGCGGAACTGTAGGCTTCGCCTGCGCGTCGACTGAGCAGGCCGACGCGTGGCATGCGGCTGGCGTCGCCGCGGGCGGCACGACCTGTGAAGATCCGCCCGGCGTGCGCGAGGGCGGCATGGGCAAGATGTATCTCGCCTATCTGCGCGATCCTGATGGCAACAAGCTCTGCGCCGTGCACCGGATGCAGTGAGCGGAGTCGATGTCCCGGGGAGAGTTTGCTCCGTGCCGCGCGGCGTAGGCGCGTTATTCTCGCGCAGAGCTGCCAACTACCCGAGTGCAGCCCCAACCGTCAGCCCGACCGCTGTGAGAAGACGCGACCTCACCCAGATCGTGTTCGATCTCGGATATCAGGCGGCATTCAGGGACCATCTCGATCGACACAACCACATCCCAAGGCAATTCGGGAACGCAGCGCGTCTCTTCTATCTCGCAGAGAAATCCTCGTGATCGCAACGCCTTCGCAAAGGCAGTCGCGGACACCGAGTCCGGAAACGCGTGACTGAAGTCGATCGGGCGCGGCATTTTGAGATCGTCGCCACCAGCCATCATTTTCTCAAGAATCTCGCGGTTCAAATCCTCGTCGATGGAAGCCATGGATGGAGATTACCACCCGTCCACGAACCGTCGACGCGGCGCGTGACGCGGGAGGCAGGACCTCAGGCCGTCGACGATCCAGCGGCGGGTGTCGGCAGGGTCAATGACGGCGTCGATCTCCAGGCTCGCGGCGACGTTGATCGCCCTGCCGCGGGCGTAGAGCGCGCCCAGCAGCTTGTCGAACAGGGCCTGCTTGGCGGCGGGGTCGGTCTCCGCCTCCAGCTCCCGCCGGTACCCCAGGCGCACTGAGCCTTCCAGGCCCATGCCGCCGAACTCGCCGGTGGGCCACGCGGCGCAGAACACTGGCGCCAGGGTAGAGCCGCCAGCCATGGCTTGGGCGCCAAGACCATAGGCCTTGCGCAACACCACGGCGAACATCGGCGTTCCAAGCCGCGCGGCGTTGATGAACAGGCGTGAGGTCTTGCGCACCGCCGCCTGGGCCTCACTGTCCGGACCGACCATGAAGCCCGGCGTGTCGATGAGCGAGAGCACCGGCAGATCGAAGGCGTCGGCGAGCTGAAGCAGGCGCGATCCCTTGTCGGCCCCGTCGCAATCCACCGCCCCACCCAGGTATTTGGGATCATTGGCCATGAGCGCTGCGGGCCGGCCCTCGATACGAGCGAAACCGGTGATCACGCCAGGGGCGAAGGCCGGGCGCAATTCGAGGAACGATCCCTCGTCGACAAGGGTCTCGATCACCGCGCGCACGTTATAGACGCGCAGGCGGTTTTCCGGGACGGCGCGGCGCAGACCGCGCTGGTCGGCCGCCTTCCATTCTGTCGTCGATCCCTGGAAGTAGGAGAGCGCCTGTTTGGCCAGGCGTGTGGCGTCGGCCTCATCCTCGGCCAGTATGTCGACCACGCCGTTGGTCGTCTGTACCTCCATGGGCCCGATCTCTTCGGGCGCGAACACACCCAGGCCCCCGCCTTCGATCATCGCCGGGCCGCCCATGCCGATGTTGGCGCCCTTGGTGCAGATCAGGATCTCGGAGAGGCCCGCGAACGAGGCGTTGCCGGCGAAGCAGCGCCCGGAGACCACGGCGATCTTGGGGACCAAGCCCGCCAATCGGGCGAAGGACTTGAAGCTCGGCGTCGCCAGGCCCGACGCCCCGACACCATCGGTATCGCCCGGTCGTCCGCCGCCGCCCTCGGCGAACCACACCACCGGCAGCTCCTGGCTCTCCACAAGTTCCAAAAGACGGTCGGTCTTGAGGTGGTTCATGTGGCCCTGCGTGCCGGCGAGCACGGTGAAGTCATAGGCAAGCGCCGCGCACCCGGCCCTTTCCGGCCCCACGAGCGGCCCGTTCACCTGGGCCAGGCCGCACACCAGGCCGTCGGCTGGGCTCATGCGCTTGAGCTCGTCCTCCGAGCGGCGCCGGCGCTGGGCGGCCAGGGCGAAGGCGCCGTATTCCAGGAAGCTGCCTGGATCGACGAGGTCGTCGATGTTCTCGCGCGCCGTGCGCTGGCCCCGCTCGCGGCGGCGCGCCACCGCCTCGGGCCGGGCCTCGTCGTGGACCAGACGCCAGCGCGCCGCCACCTCTTCCAGGTCCGGGCGGATGAAGTCGAGATCGACCTGCGCTTCGTCGTTCTCCGCCTCCTCGTCCACGGCTTCCGGCGCGATGAAGGCGATTGGCTGGCCCTTGCCCACGATCTCGCCTTTTTGGACAGCGACCGCGGCGACGCGCCCTGCGATTTGGGCCGCGACCACATGCTCCATTTTCATGGCCTCGAGGATCGCCACCGTCTGGCCCTCTCGCACGAGGTCGCCGGGCGTGACCTCGATGGAGCCCACCGTGGCCTGCAGGCCCGCCGCGACGGCTTCGGTCCCAGGCGGGGCGTCAACCGTGGCCTGGACCCGGATGTCCACCGAAGGCGCCAAAGCTCGGCCGGGCAGCGTCTGGGCCACCGCCAGCAACTCGCCGGCATGCTCATCGATGAACCGGGTGGTCGCTTCGCCCGCCAGGATCTCGGGCCTGGCCAGCAAAGCGCGCAGCAGACCGATGTTGGTCTCCACGCCTTCGATGCGGAATTCGGCCAGCGCCCGCCCCGTGCGCCGCGCCGCCTGGGCGAGGCTCGGTCCGACGCCGATCACCTTGGCGAGCAGGGAGTCGTAATCGGGGCTGGTGACGTAACCAGCCCAGCCGTAGCCGTCGACGCGTACGCCGGGACCTGACGGCGGCTCGTAGGCGTCAAGACGCCCCCCCGCCGGCGTCACGCTTCCGTCGGCCTTCAAGGTCTCGAGGTTCACCCGCGCCTGGACAGCGACGGCGCGCGTGGGCGGCGTCGCGGTGACGCCGATGGCGGCGAGGGTCTCCCCGCCGGCCAGACGGATCTGGGTCTGGACGAGATCGAGGCCTGTGACCTCTTCGGTGATCGTATGTTCCACCTGCAGGCGGGCGTTGGCCTCGATGAAGGCGAATTCCCCGCTTTCCTGGTCGAGCAGGAATTCGATGGTGCCCAGCGTGCGATAGCGTACAGCCGCGGCCAGGGTGGTGGCGGCTTCGTAGAGGCGTTCGCGCACGGCCTGGGTGAGATTTGGCGCGGGTGCGATCTCGAGGATCTTCTGGTGGCGGCGCTGGAGGGAACAGTCGCGCTCGCCCACCGCCAGCACGCCCGTGCGGTCGCCGGCGATCTGCACCTCGATGTGACGCGCCCGCTCGATGAGACGCTCGGCGTAGAGCCGGTCGTCACCGAAGGCCCCTAGGGCCTCGCGGCCGGCCGAGGCGAAGGCGGAGGCGATTTCGGTGGGGCTGCGCACGACGCGCATGCCGCGCCCGCCGCCGCCGGCCACGGCCTTGATCATCATCGCCGCTCCCTTGGGTAGAGAGGCGAAGAAGGCTTCGATGTCGGCCTGGCTCGCCGGCCCGTTCACGCCTTCGATCACCGGCACGCCGTTCCGGGCGGCGATCCCGCGCGCCTTGGCCTTGTCGCCCAGCGTCTCCAGGGTTTCCGGCGAGGGGCCTATGAAGGTGAGGCTGGCGGTGTGGCAGGCGCGGGCGAAGGCGGCGCTCTCGGCGAGGAACCCATAGCCCGGATGCACGGCGTCGCAGCCTGAAGTCTTGGCGGCGGTGATCAGGGCTTCGATGTCGAGATAGCCGGCGACGCCTGAGCCGGGGAGGGGTTGGGTCCGGTCGGCGGCTTTCACGTGCAGGGAGGCGCCGTCGCCGGCGGCGAAGACGGCGGTGGACAGAAGGCCCAGCTCGTTCGCGGCCCTTGCGATGCGAATGGCGATCTCGCCGCGATTGGCGATGAGGACGTGCTTGATGGGCATGCGATTCCTTAACTACGCGAGTCGCCGGCCCCCCGGGACGCCAGCATAGGGATGATTGCCCGCGAGCCAATCCCATGCGGCTTGACTCTCTGTGTTCCAGGTCTAGAACAAAAAGAGAACAAACAGGGTTTTCAGACATGTCGCGCGAGGCGCGTCTCATGGCGGTGCGGGCGCGACTCGCCGTTCTCGAAGGGGCGGCGCGGCGTTCGGCGCTGTCCTTCGGCGATGCACGCGTGGACGGGCGTCTGCCCGGCGGCGGCCTGCCGCTCGGCCGCTGGCACGAAGCGGTGGGCGAGGGCATGGAGATCGAGACGGCTGCGGCTGCTTCCGCCTTCGTCGCCGCCCTGACCGCGCCCCTGGCCGAGCGGGGCGAGGTGGTGTGGATCATGCGGCGCGAGGACCTTTATGCGCCCGGACTCGCCGGCTTGGGCTTTCCGGCCGAACGCCTGATCCAGGTGTGCGTGCGGGACGAGGCGGAGGCCCTGGGCACCCTGGAGGACGCGCTGGGCGCAGCCGGCGTCGTCGCCGCCATCGGTGAGGCCGAAAGTCCGGACCTCATCGCCGGGCGCCGGCTGCAACTGGCCTGCGAGCGGCATGGCGCCACCGGCTTCGTCATCCGTCGGCGCCTGTTCGCGGGCGAGGCGCGGCAAAAGGGTTCGGCGGCGGCCACCCGCTGGCGCGTCGCGCCGGCTCCCAGCGAGCCGGCGCTGGGAGAGCCCGGCCTCGGCGCGCCGCGCTGGCGGGTGACGCTGGAGCGCTGCCAGGGCGGCCGCCCGGGAGCCTGGATCATGGAGAAGAGCGATGGCCCGCTGCCTTTGCGTGTGGTCGCCGAACTGGGCGATCGCCAACTGGATTCGCCGCAACCCTTCCATCTCGCGGGGTGAGGCCTTCGCTTTGGTGGCGACTGAACGAGGCGTGCGGCGTCTGGCGGCGGTGGATGCCGGCGCGGCCGGCCTGGGTCTTTTCGTCGGTCAGAAGGCGGCGGACGCGGCCGCCCTGGCGCCGGAGCTCGTCATCGCCGAGGCCGATCCGGCCGCTGACGGTCAGGCGCTCCTGGCGCTCGCCGACTGGTGCGCCAGGTTTTCCCCCGCCGTGGCCATGGATGCGCCGGACGGCCTTTTCCTCGACATCACCGGTGTCGATCATCTGTGGGGTGGAGAGGCGCCGATCATGGCCGACCTCGCCGGCCGCCTGGCGCAAAACGGTATTCCCACGCGCATGGCCATCGCCGGATCACCCGGCGCCGCCTGGGCTTTGGCGCATTTCGCTCCCGCCATCGCTGCGCCCGGCGACGAAGCGGCGCTGATCTGGCCGTTGCCCGTGGCCGGCCTGCGGCTCTTGCCGGCGGACGCCGCCCAGATCGGCCGGCTGGGTCTTCGCACCATAGGCGCCCTGGCGGCCTTGCCGCGCGATCAGGTGGGGCGCCGGTTCGGACCCGAGGTGATGCGCCGGCTGGACCAGGCTCTGGGCGCCGCGAGCGAAGCGCTGATGTTCCGCCGCCCGCCCAGTCCCTGGTTCGCGCGCGCGACCTTCGCCGAACCGATCAGCGTTCCTGAAGATCTGGCGCGCGCCTGCGGTGATATCGTCCGGCGCCTGTGCGCCAGGTTGGAGGCGGAGGCGCGGGGCGCGCGGCGGTTCGACCTGGCCTTCCATCGCCTGGACGGCCAGGCCGAGCAGCTTTCCATCGGCCTCGCCCTGCCAGGGCGCGACCCGGCGGCTGTAACACGGTTGTTCCTACCGCTCCTGGAGCGGGTGGATCCGGGATTTGGGATCGAAGTGGTCACACTGGCGGCGCGTGAGGTGGAGACGGCGAAGCAGAAACAGCAGTCTCTCTCTTCCCCCATATCGGGGGGAGGAGATGTCGAGGAGATCTCTCCGCTGGTCGACCGCTTGGCCAACCGTCTGGGCGAGGGGGCGGTGTGGCGGGCCGAGGCGTTTCCCAGCCACGCGCCGGAGCGGGCGACGAAGCGCCGGCCGCCCCTTTCACCCGTTACGAACGCCGGCTGGGACCTGGAGCGGCCGCGCCCTGTGCGCCTGTTCCGCCGGCCGGAGTCCATCGAGGTGGTCGCGCCCGTGCCCGACGACCCGCCGCTGATGTTCCGCTGGCGCGGAACCGCCCATCGCGTGCGCCGCGCCGAGGGGCCTGAGCGGCTGGGCCAAGAGTGGTGGCGCCGCCCGTTCGACACCGCCGATCCGGCGAAGGTCCGCGACTATTACCGCGTGGAAGATGAGGCCGGCGCGCGCTTCTGGCTGTTCCGCGCCGGCCTCTACGACGCCGCCAATCCTCCCAAATGGTGGCTGCACGGCCTGTTTGGGTGAAAGAGGAGCAGGAGTCCGCAGATGACGCAGATTAGCGCAGATAAAGGCGACGCGCTGACCTACGCGATCATCGGCGCTGCTATGGAAGCCCATGGCGTGCTTGGGAGCGGCTTTCTGGAAGCCGTTTACCACGATGCCCTTGCAATTGAGTTCGAGCGACGAACCATTCCCTTTCGACGCGAAGCGTCACTTAAAATCATCTACAAGAGTCAAACCCTCTCCGCCGGATACAGGGCAGATTTCCTCTGCTTTGAAGCAGTCATAGTGGAAATCAAGGCGCTAGCGCGCCTGTCGACGACCGAAGGCTCTCAGATCATCAACTATCTCAAAGCCTCCGGTATCGAGCGAGGCCTTCTTCTCAATTTTGGCGCTCCGAGCCTGGAATATCGACGGTTCATCCTCTCCAGTCTTAATCTGCGTCTATCTGCGAAAATCTGCGGATAAACTTCGCATGACCTACGCCGAGCTTCAGGTCACCACCAATTACAGCTTCCTGCGCGGGGCCTCGCATCCGGGCGAGATGGTGACGACGGCAAAGGCGTTGGGTCTCGCGGCCGTCGGCGTCGCCGACCGCAACACCCTGGCTGGGGTCGTGCGCGCCTGGGCCAAAGGGCGGGAGATCGGCCAGAGGGTCCTGGTCGGCGCCCGCCTCGATTTCGCCGACGCCACGCCCAGCGTCCTTTGCTATCCCACTGACCGCGAGGCCTGGGGGCGCCTCACGCGGCTGCTGACTCTCGGCCAGCGTCGCGTCGCCAAGGGCGAATGCCATCTGACCGGCGCCGACCTCCTGGCTCACGGCGAGGGCCAGCTCATCCTGACTGTCCCGCCACGCGATCTCGACGGCGCGTTCGAGGCTGAACTCGCCCGACTGGGCGAAGCCTTCGCCGACCGCGTCTGGCTCCTCGGCTCAAGGCCCTATGGCGGCCGCGACCTGAAGCGCCTCTGGCGCCTGGACGGCGTCGCCGAGCGCTGCGGCGCGCCTCTCATCGCCACCAATGATGTGCTCTATCATGGGTCGGAGCGCCGGGCCCTGCAGGACATTCTGACCTGCGTGCGTGAGAAATGCGCCATCGGCCAAGCAGGCTTCGCGCTCGAAGCCAACGCCGAGCGCCACCTGAAATCCCCCGCCGAAATGGCGCGCCTGTTCGCCAAATGGCCGGCGGCGCTGGAGCGGACCCTGGAGGTCGCCGCGCGTGTCAGCTTCGATCTCGGCCAGTTGAAATACGAATATCCGGACGAGCCTGTGCCGCCGGGCAAGAGCGCCATCGCCCATCTGACCGACCTCGCCTGGAGAGGCGCGGCCTGGCGCTATCCAGGCGAAATTCCGCACAAGGTGAGCCGGCTTCTCGTCCACGAACTAGCTCTGATCGAAGAGCTCGACTATCCCAACTACTTCCTGACGGTGCACGATATCGTCGCGTGGGCGCGCGGCAAGGGTATCCTCTGCCAGGGGCGCGGCTCGGCTGCCAATTCAGTCGTCTGTTTCTGCCTGGGCGTGACGGCGGTGGACCCCACCCAGCGCGACCACGACATGCTTTTCGCTAGATTCATCTCCAGGGAGCGCGACGAGCCGCCCGACATCGACGTGGATTTCGAGCACGAGCGGCGCGAGGAGGTGATGCAATATGTTTACCGTCGCTATGGCCGCGAGCGGGCGGCGATCTGCGCCACCGTGATCCACTACCGGCCGCGTAGCGCCATCCGCGACGTGGGAAAGGCGCTCGGCCTTACCGAGGACGTCACCGCGGCCCTGGCCAACACGGTATGGGGAAGCTTCGGCGACGGCTTGCCCGACGACCACGTCCGCCAGGCGGGGCTGGACCCCCAAAACCCCGAAATCCGCCGCGCCGTCACCCTGGCCGAGGCGCTGCTGGGCTTTCCCCGCCATCTGTCGCAGCACGTGGGCGGCTTCGTGCTCACCAAGCGCCGCCTGGACGAGACCGTGCCCATCGGCAACGCCGCCATGAAGGACCGAACCTTCATTGAGTGGGACAAGGATGACATCGACGCGCTTGGTCTGATGAAGGTCGATGTGCTGGCGCTGGGCATGCTCTCCGCCATCCGCAAGGCTATGACCGCGCTTTCCATCGCCGACATAGCCGACATCCCGGGCGAGGATCCCGCGGTCTACGAGATGCTGTCCAAGGCCGATTCCCTGGGCGTGTTCCAGGTGGAGAGCCGCGCCCAGATGTCCATGCTGCCGCGCATGAAGCCCAAGCGATTCTACGACCTGGTGATCGAGGTCGCCATCGTCCGGCCGGGTCCCATTCAGGGTGACATGGTCCATCCCTATCTTCGTCGGCGGGATGGGGTGGAGCCGGTGATCTTTCCCACGCCGGCGCCGGAGCACGGCCCAGAGGACGAACTGAGGAGCGTGCTCGGCAAGACCATGGGCGTGCCCTTGTTCCAGGAGCAGGCCATGCGGCTGGCCATAGAGGCGGCCAAGTTTACCCCCGAGGAGGCCAATGGCCTTCGCCGGTCCATGGCCACTTTTCGTCACGATGGCGACGTGGGCGCCTATGGGGCCAAGTTCGTGGGCGGCATGACCGCGCGCGGCTACGACCCAGAGTTCGCCGCCCGCTGCTTCCGCCAGATCGAAGGCTTCGGCGCCTATGGCTTTCCGGAGAGCCACGCCATCAGCTTCGCCAAGCTCGTCTATGTCTCGGCGTGGATCAAATGCCATCATCCGAACGCCTTCTGCGTCGCCATGCTCAACAGCCAGCCCATGGGTTTCTACCAGCCGGCCCAACTCGTCCGCGACGCGCGCGAGCATGGCGTCGACGTGCGCCCTGTCGACATCCTCAAAAGTGACTGGGACTGCACGCTGGAGCCTTTGAACGGTTCCTCCCTCCCCTTCATGGGGAGGGTGGACCGCGCATCGCGCGGGACGCGTGGGGATGTCGCTCCACCCCCTCCGTCTTGCTTCGCCAAGGCTTCGCAAGACACCTCCCCCATCGAGGGGGAGGAGGGACATAGGCTGTCAGCCGTCCGCCTGGGCTTGCGGCAGGTCACAGGATTGAGATTGGCGGAAGGCGAGCGACTCATCGAGGCGCGGGCCGCGGGGGCGACGATCCTGCGCGACATCGCCGCCCGCGCGGCGCTTTCACGCCAGAGCCTGGAGCTCCTGGCCGAGGCTGACGCCCTGCGCTCTCTGGGTGTGGATCGCCGGCAGGGTCTCTGGGCGGTCAAAGGTCTCGCGCCCGAAGCGAAGGCGCAAATTCAGGCGCCGCTGCTGGCGCTCATGGGGCCGCCCGCCGAGGCGCACGCCGAGCTGCCCGTCATGGCGCTGGGCGCCCACGTAGACGAGGACTACCGCACGGCGGGCCTCTCCCTGAAGGCCCACCCCTGCGCCTTCTTCCGCACCCTGCTCACCGATCTGGGCACGGTGACGGCGGTGAAGCTGAAGGACATGCGCGACGGCGCCCGCGTCACGGTCGGTGGTCTGGTGCTGGTCCGTCAGCGTCCGGGAACGGCTAAGGGCGTGGTGTTCGCCACCCTGGAGGACGAGACCGGGGCGGCCAACGTGGTGATCTGGCCCGACGTCTTCCACGCCAACCGGCGCACGGTCATGGCTTCACGTTTCCTGGTGGTGCACGGTCGCCTGCAGCGCGCCAGCGACGTGATCCATGTGGTGGCCGAACGGTTCACCGACCTTACAGGGCGTCTCGCCGATCTGCGGGAAGCCGGAGGCGACGGCCGTCTTCAACGCAGCCGGGACTTTCATTGACCTGACTTCAGCGCAGATCCGCGAAGCGCTTGCCCTCGGAGACGAGCTTCTCGAGTAGGGCGGCGGGCTTGAATGCATCTCCCATGGCACCTTGGAATTCCTTCATCTTGCCCAGCACCTTATCCAAGCCAATCTGGTCGCCGTAGAACATCGGGCCGCCGCGGTAGACCGGCCAGCCATAACCGTTCTCCCACACCACATCGATGTCCGAGGCGCGGATAGCCTTGCCCTCCTCGAGAATCTTCGCGCCCTCGTTGACCATGGGATAGATGCAACGCTCGAGAATCTCCTCATCGGAGATGCGCCGTGGATTGACGCCAGCCTTGGTCATGAAGTCCTGGATGATCTTCTCCGTCACCGGCGAGGGCCTGGCGACGCGGTTCTCGTCGTAGTCGTAGTAACCGGCGCCCGTCTTCTGGCCGCGCCGATCCATCTCGCACAGCACGTCGCGAATGGTCTCGCCCTTGGACCGCTCTTTCACCCAGCCGATGTCGAGGCCGGCGAGGTCGCTCATGGCGAAGGGGCCCATAGGGAAGCCGAAGTCGTAGAGCACGCGGTCAACGTCCCACGGCATGGCCCCCTCCATGACCAGTTTCTGGGCCTCGCGCTGGCGCTGAGCCAGGATGCGGTTGCCGACGAAACCGGGCGTGACGCCGACGAGGACGGCGATCTTGCCGATCTTCTTGGCCAGCTTCATGCAGGTGGCGATGACGCTCTTGGACGTATGATCGGCTCGCACGATCTCCAGCAGTTTCATGACATTGGCCGGCGAGAAGAAGTGCAGACCGATGACCGCCTCGGGCCGCGTCGTCACCGCCGCAATCTCATCGATGTTGAGGGCCGAGGTGTTGGTGGCCAGGATCGCACCCGGCTTGCAGATGGCGTCCAGCTTGGTGAACACGTCCTTCTTGATGTCCATGCGCTCAAACACCGCTTCGATGACCAGGTCGGCGCTGGCGAAGTCGTTCATGTCGAGAGAGCCCGTGATCAGGCTCATGCGCTTTTCGACGTCGGCCGGCGTGATGCCGCCGCGGGCGGCCGTGCGTTCATAGTTCTTGCGGATGACCGAAAGACCTCGGTCCAGGGCGTCCTGCTTCACCTCGACGAGGGTCACCGGCACGCCGGCGTTGACGAAATTCATGGCGATGCCGCCGCCCATGGTGCCGGCGCCCAGGATACCGACGCTGGCCACCGGGATGATCGGCGTATCGTCCGGCACATCCGGAATCTTCGCGGCCGCCCGCTCGGCGAAGAAGGCGTAACGCTGGGCCGCGCTCTGCGGTCCGGTCATCAGTTCCATGAACAGGCGACGCTCGGTCTTTATACCCTCCTCGAAGGGCTCGTTCACCGCCGCCTCGATGCAGCGGATGTTGTATTCGGGCGCCAGGAAGCCGCGGAACTTGCGGGCGTTGGCCTTGCGGAAATTCTCGAAGATCTCCGGATGGCCGCGCGCCGGCGCAACCTTGTCGTCCCGGTCGCGCACCCTTTTGAGCGGCCAGCCTTCGGCGACCACTTTGCGGGCGAAGGCGATGGCGCCGTCACGCAGCTTCCCTTCCTCGACGATCTCGTCCACCAGACCCATCTCGTGACAGGCCTTGGCGGGAACGTGGCTGCCGCTGGTCATCATCTCCAGGGCCTTTTCCGCGCCAACGATCCTCGGAAGGCGCTGAGTGCCGCCGGCGCCCGGCAGCAATCCAAGCGCCACCTCCGGCAGGCCACAGCGCGCCGAGGGAACGGCGACGCGGTAATGGCAGCAGAGCGCCGTCTCCAGCCCCCCACCCAACGCCGTCCCGTGGATGGCGGCGATGATCGGCTTGGACGCATTTTCCATGCCGTCCATGACCTCCAAAAGGTTGGCGCCCTTTTGCGCGCCCCCGAACTCGGTGATGTCGGCGCCGGCGATGAAGGTGCGGCCTTCGCAGATGAGTACGATCGCCTTGGCGGCCGCATCCGCGAGCCCGGCCTTGACGCCCTCGGCGATGCCGTCGCGCACGGAAGCTGAGAGTGCGTTCACCGGCGGTGAATTGAGGGTAATGACGCCGACGTCGCCTTCCAGCGCATAGTCGGTCACGGCGTTCAATGCGGTCATGGCGCTTCCTCGGCTTGGCCGGACGCGTCACCCGAGTGGGCGCGCGGCCTGAAAATTCAAACGACCGTATTTAAGCCGCCCGGGTGCCCATGGCGTCAATGGCGCCGCCGCATCACCCGGGGAGCGCCTCGTAGGCCGGCAGCGTGAGGAATTCCTCGAACCTGTCTGAGAGGCTCATGTCGGAGAAGATCTGGATGGCGGTGGGGAAAGCGCCGGTGGAATAGCCGGGGAGAACTTGCTTCAGGGCCGCCATTTCCTCGTCGAGGAGAGTCCGGAAGAGATCGGCCGTCACCACCCGCCCGTCTTGAAGTGTCGCGCCCTGGGAGATCCACTGCCAGATCTGGGCGCGGCTGATCTCGGCCGTCGCCGCGTCTTCCATCAGATTATAGAGCGGCACGGCGCCGCGGCCGCGCAGCCAAGCCTCGATGTATTGCACGCCCACCCGGATGTTTTCGCGCAGGCCCTGTTCGGTCCGCGCGCCCTTATGAACCTCAAGCATCTCACCCTGCCTGACCGTCACGTCTTCGCGCAGGCGCTCGAGTTGGTTCGAAGCCGGCATCAGGCGGTCGAACACCTCCATGGCCACCGGCACGAGATCGGGATGGGCGACCCAGGTGCCGTCGTGGCCGTCGCTGGCTTCGCGTTCCTTGTCGGCCCGGACGCGCGCGAACGCCGCCTCATTCGCCGCCGCATCGCCCTTGACCGGAATCTGGGCCGCCATCCCGCCCATGGCGAATGCGCCGCGCCGGTGGCAGGTCTGGATCAGTTTCAGGGAATAGGCGCGCAGAAACGCCGCGCCCATGCCCATCAGGGCGCGGTCGGGCGTCAAGGCCCAGGGCTGGCGCCCCAGACGTTTGATGTAGGAAAAAATGTAGTCCCAGCGACCGCAGTTGAGGCCGGCCATGTGTTCGCGAAGCTCGTAGAGGATCTCGTCCATTTCGAACGCGGCCGGCAGAGTCTCGATGAGGACGGTGGCCTTAAACGTCCCTTGCGGCAGGCCAAGCACGTCCTGGGCCCGGACGAAGACGTCGTTCCACAGCCGCGCCTCGATGTGAGACTCAAGCTTGGGCAGATAGAAATATGGGGCCGTGCCGTGCGCCACTTGGGCGGCTGCGTTGTGGAATACATAGAGCCCGAAATCGACCAGGGAGCCCGACATTGGTGCGCCGTCGACCTGGATGTGCCGTTCGGGCAGGTGCCAGCCGCGCGGGCGCACCATCAGCACCGCGGGGTTGTCCCTGAGCGCGTAGGCCTTGCCGCTCACCGGGTCGGTGAAGTCGATGGCGCCTGCCCAGCGATCCTTGAGGTTCACTTGGCCATCGATGATGTTTCGCCAAGTGGGGGAGGTGGCGTCCTCGAAGTCGGCCATGAACACCTTGGCGCCGGAGTTCAGCGCATTGATGATCATCTTGCGGTCCACCGGACCGGTGATCTCCACGCGCCGGTCCAGGATGTCGGCGGGTATAGGCGCGACCTTCCAGTCGCCTTCGCGCACGGTCCGCGTCTCGGCCAGGAAGACCGGGCGCTCGCCGGCGTCAAACCTTTCCTGGCGCGCCGCGCGGGCGGCCAGAAGTTCGCGCCGGCCCGCGTCGAACCGCCGATGCAGATCGGCTAGGAAGGCCAGGGCCTCGAGCGTGAGGATCTCCTGAGCCCGGCCCTCGGCCGGACCCAGGATTTCGATCTTCGGCGCGGTCAATGTGTCCATGACGATTTAGGCCGCTTCGCGCGACGGCACCTTGGTGAATTGGGCCGCCTCGGTCGAATCGCCGAGCGCGGTCGTGGAAGACGCCCCGCCGGAGATGGTCATGGCCACCTGGTCGAAATAACCGGTGCCCACCTCACGCTGGTGGCGCGTGGCGGAATAGCCGGTGGCCTCCGAGGCGAATTCCCGTTGCTGCAGCTCGGAATAGGCGGCCATTCCCCTGTCCTTGTAGCCCGACGCCAATTCGAACATGCCGTGGTTGAGGCTGTGAAAGCCGGCCAGCGTGACGAACTGGAACTTGTAGCCCATGGCGCCCAGCTCGCGCTGGAACTTGGCGATGGTGGCTTTGTCGATGTTCGCCTCCCAGTTGAACGAGGGCGAGCAATTGTAGGCCAGGATCTGGTCCGGATAGACCTTATGCACCGCCTCGGCGAAGGCGCGGGCCTCGTCGAGATTGGGGTGCGAGGTCTCCCACCACAGGGCGTCGGCGTAGGGCGCGTAGGCAAGACCGCGGGCGATACAGTGGTCCAGGCCCGTCCCGTCCTTGAGGCGATAGAAGCCTTCCGGCGTGCGGCTGTCGGGAACGATGAACGGACGGTCGCGCTCGTCGACATCGGAGGTGATCAGCTTGGCCGACTCAGCGTCGGTGCGGGCGAACACCAGGGTCGGGACGCCGCACACGTCGGCCGCCAGGCGGGCCGCGGTGAGGTTGCGGATGTGCGCCGCCGTTGGGATCAACACCTTGCCCCCCATGTGGCCGCACTTCTTCTCCGAGGCCAGCTGGTCCTCGAAGTGCACGGCCGCGGCCCCCGCTTCGATGAAAGCTTTCATGATCTCGAAGCTATTGAGCGGGCCGCCGAAGCCCGCTTCCGCGTCGGCCACGATGGGCAGGAACCAGTCGCGTTGCGCGCCGCCTTCCGCGTGCTCGATCTGGTCGGCCCGCTGCAAAGTGCGGTTGATTCGACGGCAGAGCTCAGGCGCGGCGTTGGCCGGATAGAGGCTCTGGTCCGGGTACATGGCCCCAGCCGTGTTGGCGTCGGCCGCCACCTGCCAGCCGGAGAGATAGATGGCCTTGAGACCGGCCCTGGCCATCTGCATGGCCTGGTTGCCGGTCACCGCGCCAAGAGCATTGATGTAGGGCTCTTCGTGGAGCGACTTCCACAACCGGTTCGCACCGCGTTCGGCCAGGGTGTGGGCCACGGCGACCGAGCCGCGCAGCTTTTCCACGTCCGCGGGGGCGTAGGGACGTTCGGTCCCACTGAAACGTCCCGCCGGAGCGCCCGGAACCAGAGTGTCGAAACCAGACATGGAATAGTCTCCTTGAGAGTCAAAGCTAGGTAGTGGCGCTTGCGCCGCGCCTTCCCTAATGCCGCCGGACCTCATTCCGCCACGGGATAAATCGACTAAAAGGATAGATTGTAAAGATACGACCTTGTCATGTTTGTAATATCATGACAGACAGAGAGTCATGGTCCTGGCGCCTGAGCGCAAACTTTTCCTCGGCGCGCGCCTAAAGCGCCTGCGCCGCGAGATCGGCCTCACCCAGGCGCGCATGGCCCAGGACCTCGACATCTCGCCGAGCTACCTCAATCACCTGGAGCGGAATCAGCGGCCTCTGACCGCCCAGATACTGCTGCGCCTGGCTGAGACCTATGACATAGACCTGCGCGCGTTTTCCGGCGGCGAGGCGGCCCCATCGCGGGATCTTGGCGAGGTGCTTGTCGATCCGATCTTCCGCGACCTCGCCATTCCCCGCCACGAGATCGCGGAGGTGGCCGAGAATGCGCCGGGCGTGTCCGACGCCATGGTGCGTCTCTATCGCGCCTTCACCGATCGCCGCCACTTCCCTAAGGGCGCGCCATTGGGGGGCGAGGCGCCCGCGCTGGCGGCGACGCCGTCGGATTGGGTGCGGGACTACATCGAGAGCCAGCACAATTTCTTTTCCGAGTTGGACGAGATCGGCGAGGGGCTCGCCGGGTCCCTGGACGCGGAGCCTCAGGACGTGACTCCGGCGGCGATTCGGCGCCTGGAGGAGCGGCACGGCGTGCGCGTGCGCATCGCGCCCATGGACGTCCTGCCGGATCAACTGCGGCGATTCGACCATCATCGCCGGCGCTTGATGCTGTCGGAGCGCCTGGGCGCCCAGGGGCGGGCCTTCGCCGTGACCTATCAGTTGGCCCTCCTGGAGCACGGGCCGGACATCACGGCGCTCACCGAGCGCGCCACGCCGCCCGATCTGCCGACCACCAATTTGTTGCGCGTGTCGCTGGTCAACTATCTCGCGGCCGCGGTCATCATGCCCTACGAGCCCTTTCGCCGGGCGTGCGAGAGCTTTCACTACGATATTGATTCGGTGGCCATGCGATTCGGGGCGAGTTTCGAGCAGGTGGCGCACCGGCTGACCACGCTCTCTCGGCCGGCGGCCAGAGGCGTCCCATTTTTCATGCTGCGCCTGGACGCGGCCGGCAATATTTCAAAGCGCTTCGGGGGCGCCGCCTTTCCCTTCTCGCGCTTTGGCGGCGGCTGCCCCAGATGGCGTATTCACGCCGCCTTTCGCTCTCCCGGAACGATCCTCACCCAGATCGTGGAGACGCCGGGCGGCGCGCGCTACTTTACGGTCGCCCGCACGGTGCCGCGCGCGGCCCGCCCGCTGGGCGAGGAAGATTCGGAACTAGCCATCGGGCTCGGCTGCGAACTCAAATACGCCGGCCGCCTCGCCTATGCTCGGGGCCTGGACCTCGATTCGCCCGTGGTCACCGAAATCGGCGCCGCATGCCGCGTCTGCGAGCGGCCGGCCTGCCCACAGCGCGCCGCCGAGCCGGCCAGTCGAACGCTGGCGGTGGACGACTTCTCCAAGTCGGTCTCCTCCTACCCGTTCGAAGCGGCCTGAACGCGCGGACATCATGGCCCAGGGGCATTTTTTTGCTGAAACGCGAGCGAGGGTCAGTCATGGGGATGGGATTCGCCCTTGCGTCGCCATTGCAACAGTCGGGAAATTCTTTGGCGGCGTTAAGGCGGCGGTAGTTGACGCCCTGTTCAACTTCGCTCAAGCCAGAAACGCGAGTTTGGGCTGGCGGGGCCTCGCGGTCACGCGCACATTTGCTGAACGATCCTGCATTTAGGCGGGACAGGGGAGAGACAATGAAGATTCACATCCTGATGGCGACGTGCGCGGCGAGCGCTCTCACTTTGGCCGCTTCGGGCGCTTTGGCCCAGGCCGCCCCACCGCCGCCGGCCGGTGCGACCACGCTGGGCGAGATTGTGGTTACGGCCGAACGGCGTGAAGCCAATCTGCAGGATGTGCCGGAGGCGGTTACCGCCTTCACCTCTCATGACCGGGACATCAAGGGCATCTCGACTGTCCAGGATATGACAAACTACACGCCCGGCTTTACCTACTCCAGCCAGCTCGATCGTCCGGTCATGCGCGGCCTGGCGCGAAACACCAACCAGTACACCGCCGACTCGGCGGTGGCCGTCTACTATGACGACCTCTTCTCCAACTCCACCTTCCTGGTCGGCCGCGACGACATGCTCATCGACCAGGTGGAAGTCCT
>Ga0302314_10000304_pt1 | contig 89406 bp, 82 predicted proteins | sample III_Palsa_N2_3_FD_200533 | JGI IMG/M metagenome (GOLD analysis project Ga0302314, IMG submission 200533) | Peat permafrost microbial communities from Stordalen Mire near Abisko, Sweden - III_Palsa_N2_3 | ecosystem: Environmental > Terrestrial > Soil > Palsa > Peat permafrost | place: Sweden...
CGGATTTCAATTTCGAATATTTTCCCGACACGGCGGAGTCCAGGCAGCCGGCCTTCAAACGCTACGACCAGCAACATCTCGAGGACGAGATTTCGCGGTTCCGTCAGAACCACATTCCGCTCGACACCCTGGTACTGGATTTCGCCTGGCACAACTATGGCTGGCAGGGCGGCTACGACTGGAGCCCGCTCATACCGCACCCCGATCAGCTCTTGAGCTGGCTGCATGGTCAGGGCATCAAGGTGAGCCTCAACGATCATCCGGGCTATGCCAACACGGACGAGAGCATCCTGTCGTTCAACGACAGCCATGCGCCGGAAGTGCTGACGGCGCTGGGGCGACCATTGCCCCCGAAACCTTCGTTCGACATGGATATCTCGAAGCAGTGGAAATTTTCCACCGATCCGCACGATCAGGGCCTGCGTCATCGCTGGTTCGCGGCGGATCACGACGAGGGACACTGGAAGCCGATCCGGATTGGCACGCCCTGGCAGGAGCAGGGTTACAAGACCTATAAGGGTACAGCGTGGTATCGAACATCGGTTCGACTGCCAGCAAAACTCCCGGATGCGTTGTATGTGTATCTGGGCGAGGTCGGCGAGAACTACCGGATCTTCGTCAACGGCAGGGAAGTGACGCACAGTCATATCCAATGGCCGCGGCGCCTGACCTATACCAACATCACGCCGTACGTCAAAGCCGGACAGAGGAGCGAGATCGCCCTCCGCGTAGAGCCCGGGAAAAACGGTGGCGGCATTCTGCGCGGCCCGGTGGCGATCAGGAATGTCGAGCCACCAAAGCGGATCTATTTCGACCTGTCGAACCAGCAGCAGGCTGATATTTTCATGCGCGACTTGCATCAGCCGCTGATGCAGCAAGGGGTGAATGTCTGGTGGGTCGATGGCGGCGGCGGTGCTGTCGACATGCCTGGCCTGAACAAGCAGCTGTGGACCAACAAGGTCTTCTACGACTACACACAACAGGAAACCGGGCAGCGCGGATTCATTCTGAGTCGATACGGCGAATGGGGCAGCGAACGTTATCCAGCATTCTTTACCGGCGATACGTATTCAGAGTGGCCGGTGCTTGCTTACGAAGTCGCGTTCACCGCTCGCGGCGGAAACGTGCTGGTGCCATACATCAGCCATGACATCGGCGGATTCCACGGTGCAAAGATCGATTTCGATCTGTACGCGCGCTGGATCGAGTTCGGCACGTTCAGCCCGTTCCTGCGGATGCACAGTGCCCACGCCAATCCGCGCGAGGGCAACGTGCGCATGCCATGGGTCTACGGCGACCAGGGCATCGCCTTGATGAAGAAATATTTCACCTTGCGCACGCAGTTGATCCCATACATCTATACGTACACATGGGTGGCCCACAAGGAATCCATGCCGATCCTGCGCCCGCTGTATCTGCAATATCCGGACTTGGAAGCGGCCTACCAGCACCCGCACGAATATTTCTTCGGCAAGGAAATGCTGGTCGCCCCCGTGCTTGACGCAAGCGGTAATCGGACCGTGTATTTGCCGCCCGGTCATTGGATGGATTTCTTCACCGGCAAGCGGTACGGCGGAGGTACTTCGTTCACGGCGCACTATGCGGTTGACGAAACGCCGGTATTTGTCCGCGAAGGCTCGATCATCCCCGAGCAGCGAAAAGACCTGGCTTATTCGGATGCCAGACCTTTGGACACGGTTATTCTGAATGTTTACGGATCAGGCAATTCCAGCTTCAATTTGTACGAGGACGATGGAATTTCCCTCGACTACAGTCATGGGCGTTACGCGGCGACTCCGATGACGCATGTCAGCACCGGCGATGGATCCCATCAGGTCGTTATCGGACCGACAAAGGGTTCATTCACCGGCCAGGTGCAAAGACGGTCATACGAACTGCACATCCACAGCGTGAACAAGCCGCAGTCGGTGTCCGTAAACGACGCAGCCTTCAATGATTGGACGTGGGATGCACGCGCCGCGACGGCGACAATCACGTTGCCCCAGCAGGGTATCCGGGACAGTATCAACGTGAAGTGGGCATCGAAAAACGATACGGACTGAGGTCGATGTGTGGTGCGGGTAACGTTATCGAAACGCGCCGATGATCGAATGACGACGGCCGAACAGGCGAAATAGTGCCCCACCCAGCAAGAAGAAGGCGATACGAGATGCCCACTGCAAGCGCGAACCCACTGGTGACGATCAACCATATCGTCGTGCTGATGTTGGAGAACCGTTCCTTCGATCACATGCTCGGCTTTCTGTATGCGGATTCCGGCAACATCTCCACCGCAGGCCAGCCGTTCGAGGGATTGACCGGCACGGAGTCGAATCCGGGCGCCACCGGCACGGCGCCCGTCACCGTATTCAAGATCCAGGCCGGCGCAGCAAACACGTACTTTCTGCCGGGCTCCGATCCCGGCGAGGGATACACCGCGACCAATGCGCAGTTGTTTGGCAGCAATACGGCACCTACGCCACCGGTGGCGACGAACCAGGGTTTCGTCAGCGATTATTCCTACACGTTGGGTTGGGAGGCGACGGAAAAGTGGTCGATCCTCGCTGGCACGGCTGCCTCCGACATCATGGGCATGCACACGCCGGACACGCTGCCGGTGTTGTCCGCCTTGGCGCGTGGCTTCGCTGTCTGCGACTACTGGTACGGTTCGGTGCCGACCGAGACGCTGCCCAATCGCGCCTTCGTCCATGCCGCTACCTCGCAAGGGCATATGGACGACACCACCAAGTCGTTCACTGCACCGACCATCTATGCCGCGCTTAGTGCACAGAAGATCAGCTGGATGATCTGCGGCTACGACGCGGACCCGCTGACCCGCATGACCTTCTCGGACCTGACCAACGCAGCGGATGCGAATTTCGGCCAGTTCGCGGATTTCCAGACCGCCGCGGCAAACGGCACGCTCGCTTCATACACGTTTCTCGAACCGAGCTGGGGTTCGAGCGGCAACAGCCAGCATCCGAATTACGATGTCGCGCTCGGCGAGCAACTGATCCACGACGTTTATTACGCGCTGCGCAACAGCCCGGTCTGGAACGAAACGCTGCTGATCGTGACCTACGACGAACACGGCGGCTGTTACGACCACGTTCCGCCGCCGGCAGGCGCGGTGCCACCCGACGTGACGGCCGGCGAATACGGATTCGATTTCAAGCGTTTCGGTCCGCGCGTGCCGACCGTGCTGATCTCGCCATGGATTCCCGCCGGCACGGTGTTTCGGGTGCCCGAGGGTTCGATGCCGTTCGATCACACCTCGATACTCAAGACGATCGAACAACGCTGGAGCGTGCCGCCGTTGACTGCCCGTGATGCGGCTGCACCCGACGTCGGAGCCGTGCTCACTCTTGCAGCGGTACGCACCGACGATCCGCTGGCCGGCGTCGTCGTGCCGACATCAAGCGGCGCGAATCCGGCGGCGAATCAACCCTCGCATCTGCAGGAGGTATATGCCGAGCTGGTCTCGCGTCTGCCTGTGCCGGATGCCCTCGGCAGCACGCACCACGCGCCGCCCACGCTGCATAGCGAAGACGACTACGCGAGCTACATCGAACAACGACTGGCAGCATGGAAGGCATCCCGCAACACGATGCGCTAGCAGTCGCAGCAGTTCATCGATAGGGTTTCACGATATCCAGCAACGAGCCCAGCTGCACTTCGAAGTGCTTCCAGCGCGCGACGGATGACCGGTAGACCGGCTTGCGCACCTGGGCGATGCTGGCGGTCTTGACGATGCGTTTGTTCTGGTGGAAGTCGAGGCAACGCTCGTCCCAAGGCAGGCCGAGGTAGTCGAGCAGGCGGCGTGCCTGGCCTTCGGTATCCGCCACCATGTCCTCGTAGCGCAGGTCCAGCACCGTGCCGGGCGGCAGCACACAGTGCCAGTGTTGCATCAGCTGGATGTAGCGCACGTAGTAGCGACCTACCGTGCCCAGGTCATAGGTGAAGTCGAGGTTATTGTTTTCGAACAGGCGCGAGTAGCACGAGAAGCACGAGTCCATTGGGTCGCGCATCGCATGGATGATTTTTGCGTGGGGCAGCATCAGGTGGATCATGCCCACGTGCAGGAAATTAGCCGGCAGCTTGTCGGTGATGCGCTCCGCATGCGGGGCCAGTTGCCAGATGCGTGCGATATAGGCATCACCCAGGCGACGGAATTCGTCTGTCGATAACTTGCCGGCACTCGCCGGGTAAGCGCCTGCGTCTGCTTTCGCGCTGACGGAGTGCACGACGTCGCCCAGGTCGGTCAACTCGCCGGCACCATGGATGTCGGGATAGGTGGACAGGATCTGTTCGATCAGCGAGGTGCCTGAGCGCGGCATGCCGATGATGAAGATCGGTGCCTTGTCCGCATAGGCCGGCTTCGGATGGCTGGCCATGAAGGTTGCGCTGAACACGGTTTGCAGGCGCTCGATCAACGCCACCTCACGTGCCTCGTCATGCGGGAATTGTGCATGCTGCAGGCGATTTCCCTCCGCGTAGGCATCGAATGCATCGTCGTAGCGACCGGCGTCTTCGCGCATCTTGCCTAGGGCGAACCAGTAGCTGATGCGTCCTGCTGTCGGCAGGGTGGGGAGCTGGTGCTGCTGGTCTTCGAACAGGTTGAGGTGGGCGTCGTCTGCGGCATAGGTCCTGAATGGCGCGAGGTTGCAGTGCGACTGGAGGAAGTCCGGCTTGATCGCAATGGCGGCTTCAAAGCATGCGCTGGCTTCCTCGATCCGGCCCTGCTTCTTCAAGCACAGACCCAGGTTGTTGAGCGCCATCAGGTAATTCGGCTCGATCTCGAGCGCGCGCCGGTAACTGCGCTCCGCAGCGATCTGCTGGTTCTGATGGCGCAGGATGTTGCCGAGATTGAAATGCGGTTCGGCGATCGCGTCGTTGATGGACAGCGCCTGGCGATAGCTGGACTCCGCTTCGTCGGTGCGTCCCTGGTCATTCAACGCATTGCCGAGGTTGTTGTGTGCCTCGGCGGAGTCCGGGGTCATCGCCAGCACGCGGCGATAGCAGGCTTCGGCGTCGAGAGCGCGGCCCTGGCTGCGATACATGACTCCCAGGCTGTTGTGCACTTGCGTGTCGTTCGGGCGCGCGGCCAGAACCTGCAGGAAATGTTGCTCGGCTTCGCCAGGGCGGTCGATGGCCATGAGGGTGTGGCCGAGCCTGGCATGGGCTTCGATGAGATCCGGTTGGAGCGCCAGCGCCTGCCGGTAACTGGCTGCTGCATCCAGCAGCCGATCCTGCGCGCCCAGCGCATTGCCGAGGTTGCAGTGGGCTTCGGCATAGTCCGGCTTGAGCGCGACTGCACGGCGATAGCTGTCGGCGGCATCGGCGGTGCGCCCCAAGGCCATCAGGCTGTTGCCCAAGTTGTAATGTGCGCTGGTGTCGCCCGGCAAGAGTGCGACGGCCTGTTGCTGGGCGGCTGCAGCCTCCAGCATGCGCCCCTGTGGTTTGAGCGACGCGCCCAGCGCCTTCCAGGCGAAGCCGTACCCGGGAAAGCGCACGATCAGTTTGCGCGCCAACGCTTCCGCTTCAGCGTGATGTTGCTGGCTGACGAGGCTGACCAGCGCGTCCATGTCCTGCCGGCTGGGCGAGCCGGTCGCGACCGTTGGTGTCGGATGTCGGTGCTGCGACTTCTCATCGTGCGACATGGCTGCCCTTGAGGTATACGGCGACGCAGATCTCACCGGGATGTTGCGAATCCGCGCGCAAGGACGGTACATCCAGGCAAACCGGCAGAATGCGCCGGATTTCGCAGACCTCTATATAGAGTGTTTCCCGACAGGACGGAAGCGTGTTGCCAAGACCTGTCCAGCCCGGTCACTACACTTCGGCGTGGCCAGAGGTGTGGTTACACTGGGCGGCATATCACTTAGCGCGTGGAGAAAAGAGTGAAGTCTGCATCGGCCCTCATCTTCTCCCTGGTGATCGCCGCCAGTACCATCGTCTCGACCCGTGCTGCTGCCCAGGCAGCGCCGGTATCCATTCCTGCGACTTCCGTCGCCAGCGATCCGCTCTTCTCCGCACCCGCGGCCTCGCTCACCCCGCAACAGATCGAGTCACTGCAGCAGCGCTTGGCTGACTGGCCGGAACTCGATCACTATCGCGCCGACAACGAAAGACTCCCTGCGCCTGTTCCAGGTGAACAACGGGTGGTTTTCTATGGGGACTCGATCACCGATCACTGGGGGCGCGATAACGGCTCGACCTTTTTCCCCGGGAAACCGTACGTTAACCGCGGGATATCTGGCCAGACCACGGCGCAGATGCTCGTTCGCTTCCGCCAGGATGTGATCGACCTTCATCCTGCCGCCGTGCTCATCCTCGCCGGGACCAACGACATCGCAGGCAATACCGGTGTGTCCACATTGCAGATGATCGAAGACAATTTCCGATCGATGACCGAGCTGGCCAAGGCCAACCATATCCGGGTCATCCTCGCTTCCGTGCTGCCTGTCAGCGACTATCCCTGGCACCGTGGCCTGCGTCCTGCGGGAAAAATCTGCAGCTTCAATGCCTGGCTCAAGCAATATGCGACATCCAGCGGCGTGGCCTATCTCGACTACTATTCCGCACTATCCAACGCACAGGGTGGGATGGATCCCAAACTCGCCCGTGATGGCGTACACCCAACGCCTGCGGGCTACGCGATCATGGCTCCGCTCGCACAAAAGGCAATCGACCAGACTCTTGCGCACTAGCGTGCCGTGACCAAAGCAGGCACGGGGCTATCTCCGGCCTGTTGGTCTCTGGATTGTGAGTGCCGCGCACCCACAATCCGCTACCTGGCTCAGTTCAATTGGCGGTAGCGTTGAAGTTCACTGGCACTCTCAGGGAGAGGCCCAGTTTCGTGTCGAAATGCCAGCTGCGCACCGCGTCCAGGGCTGACCGATCCAGCTCCTGGAAACCACTTGACTGATAGACGCCCTCGCTTGCTACCGAACCATCAGCGGCAAGGTCCACACGAACGATCACCACGCCCTGGTGGTGTTGGCGAACTGCCTGGGCGGGATACTTTGCCGGCAGGCTGGCCGCTGATGGCGGCGGCGATACCAGGGGAGGGACACAGTCGATCCTTTCGTTCTTTTGCAGCGATGCCAGGTTGTCGCGATCGGAAGGACTGGTAACCTTGCGGTTGAGCTGCTCTTGGATCTGTTCCCTGGTCTGTTCGCATCGAAATTGCTGTCGTTGCTGCTCCGGCGTCATCTTCGCGCTGTCATTGCCGGCCGAAACCGTCTGCCCGAAACAAGTCGTGGAAATGGCAAGGAGTACCAAGGTTGTCAGATATCGCATGTGTAGTTGCCCTGTAAGTAATCATCCGGCTGGTACCGCGAGTGGCCGCCAGTGACCTGCAACCTTAGCTCACGCCGTTTGCAGGATGCAATTTTGGAAGCATGGACAGATGTTTTTGCTTTTAGGCGGCCAAATACATGGAGCCGCTGCGGCATCAGTGGACCGCATCTGATGCCCGCGCCTTTAGCGCCATGGTCAACACAACCGCCAGCATCGCCGCCACGGCTGCGAAACCGTAGATCGCACCGTAACTCATGCCACCAGCGATCCATCCGCCGATCGGGCCGGCGATAGCCATCGCCACGTCGAGGAATGCGGAGAACACACCGAGTGCGGAGCCGCGGCTGTGTTCGGGTACGCGATGGACGGCTTCCACCCCAAGGGCAGGGAACACCAGTGAAAAACCCAGCCCGGCGACAGCGGCGCCCACCCCCGCCATACGCACGTCGGACGCCAGCCACAGCGTGAACAACCCGATCGCCTCGATCGCAAGCGAGGCCATCGCAACGCGATAGCCACCCAGCCAGTTGATGGTGCGGCCAAACACGAAGCGCACCCCGACGAACATCACGCCGAACACACTGAGGGTCAGCGCAGCACCATCCCAGCCACGCGCCGCATAGAACAGTGTGATGAAGGTGGCGATACAGCCAAAGCCGATCGAGCCCAACGCGAGGCCCACGCCATAAGGCACCACACGGGCGGCCACGGTACGGAACGGCGAGCGTTCACCGGTGGCCACCATCGTGGCGCGCTTGAGTCGTGCCAGCGGCAGCGCGGCAAGCATGAGTACCAGAGTCAGCAAGCCAATCGATGCAAAGCCGAATTGGTGCTGGAGCAGGACGCCGAGCGGCGCACCGGCGGCGAGCGCGCCGTAGGTGGCTACGCCATTCCAGGAAATCACGCGTGCCGTGTGGCTGTGGCCGACCTGACCCATGCCCCAGGCGATAGAGCCGGTACCGACGCAGCTTTCGGCACAGCCCAGGGCCAGGCGCGCCAGCAGGATCAGGCCGAGGCTGAGCGCGGGCCGACCGACAGCAAGGGCACCGACCAGCAGAAGTGCGCCGCTGACCGCACACATCGCCAGTCCGGTCAGCACCGTGCGCTTGGGCCCCAGCGCATCGGCCATGCGTCCGGCATGAGGGCGGCTGATCAGCGTTGCCACGTACTGCATGCTGATTGCCAGCCCGGCCAGCATCGCGCCGAAACCAAGGTTGTTGTGGACGAACCCTGGCAGCACCGCTAGTGACAGCCCGATGGTCAGATAAGTGGCAAACGTGAAAGCGACGGTGCTGAGGATCGGCAACAGCACAGCTGGTCGGCGGCTTTCCGCAATCGCGGAAACGCAGGAAGCATCGGTCATGAGTCAATCGTGGGAGTGGGGCGGATTGCCCGCGCGAAGATCGCGGGCATACGTAATTGTACTCATGAATGACGCATTGCAGCATCGCATGAAATTTTCTTCATCAATGCGTTTGCTTGCGTTTAGTGGTGATCGACGGCGAGGCCTGTTTCCCCCGTCGCGAACGATCACGTCAGGCTGATGGCCATGCTGCAAACCCGCCCGTCGCGCAGATGTTTGATGCTAACCGCTGTTCACCGCGCGATCGCCCGATCGCAAAAAGGGCCAGAGAAATTCTCTGGCCCTTTGGTGTTGCTAACCTGCTCGTCGTTCCCGGCTAAAGCGAGGGCTTAGCCGGAAGAAGCCGCGCTCGCTGGCGCACTGGTCTTGTGCTTGCGTGGTGCACTGTGCCGCTTGGCACCCTGGTTGCGGTACATGTCATCTGCGGTCTGCTTCTGATCCGCCGACAACACGGCGTACAGGTCGCTCCATGCGGAAGACAGTTTTTTCATGTTGTCTGCATGATTCTGCGCGAGTTGCGCATAAGACTTCATGGCTTCGTCGGCGTTCATTGTCGAAAGCTTCTGTGAGCGATCCTGGAAGGCCTGAGCCGTATTCTTGGCGTTGTCACGCATGGTCTCGGCGAAGGCGTCCCATGGCTTCGACTGCGCGTCGGTGATCTTCAGCTGGGTGTGCATGTCGCTGATGCGCTGTTCCACGGCATCCGTGCGCTTTTGCGAGTGGCTTTTTGCAGCAGCCGGCGCGGTCGAAGATGATGCGTCCGAAGTCGTAGCTGTTTGCTGCGCCCAGGCAGCATTTGTGAGCATGGCAAGCGTCAACAATACGGGCACAGCAACGTTACGAATTGCGTTTTTCATAGTTGGATGCTCCGATTCACATGGTCCGATCGACGACGGTCCGGGACTGGGCCGTCATGGCGTTTTAGCCTTGGTACGGCTGGCTCGGTGGCGGCGGTGGTGGCGGCTGCGGTTGCGGCGGTGCACTGTTGTCGTAGTAAACCTCACCCGGCGGTGGCGGCGGCGGTGCTGCGGTGTAAATCACAGCCGGCGGTGGTTGTGCCACTGAATTCGCGATGACCGTACCGGCAACCACTCCCAGCAGGGCGCCGGCGATAAGTGCGCCGCCATTGCCACCGCCACGACGATAGTCGTGGCCGCGATATTGCGGGGCCGGTCGGCCGCGATATCCATCGCGCCCATAGTATTGAGCGTGTGCCGGTAACGCAGACGCTGTCGCTGCAACGGCGAGGACCACCACGGCAATCTGGCGGTACAAGTGGGTTCGAAAGGTGTGAGTCATGAACGTATGCTCCTCACTATGTTGCTGTTATCGCAGGCATCGGCCAGCATCGGATGCGAGCGAGGATATGAATCACCACGGCGACCTTGGGCAATGACAGTAAAGTCTGGCATGTCATTCTGATCGCCGATGTCTGAGTCTATGACAAATCGCGTGCAGGTTTTATCAACCGGTCCGCGGAGGTGGGGATCGGTTCATGCCGCCTTTGCAATGGACCCATGACAATCTCGGTAATAGACGCGGCAATGAATGCGGCAATAAACGGCCTGCACATTCGTTTCTGTACATATGGTTTGAAAATGTCATTAAATTCATGATGTTGATAATTTGTATTCGCTGGATGCGATTGATCGAAGTATGTCTGCCCCTTGGTTGATTCTGGAGAGATGTCATGCGGAAAGAGTGGCTGGCTTGTGTCGTCGCTGTTGCCGGATTTTCCGGACTTGTTCGTGCCGAGGGGCCGCCTGCGAAGCCGCCGGCTCTCGAGGCCTTCGGCAAGGGCGTGCAGATATATACCTGCAAGGCATCGAACGACACCTACGCATGGACATTGAAAGCCCCCGACGCGACCTTGCACGATGCCAAGGGCAACGTCATCGGCAAACATTTCGCCGGGCCGAGCTGGCGGGCCAATGACGGCAGCAGCGTGGTTGGCGAACCCCTCAATGTTTCACCTTCACCCAATCCGGGTGCCATTCCCTGGCTCGTGCTCCACGCCAAGTCGCATGCAGGCACCGGCGAGATGGCCAGCGTCGAGTATGTCGTCCGCACGCGAACCGAAGGCGGCATGGCACCGACCAGCGGTTGCGACGCGAGCCATGCAAATGCCGAATTACGGGTACCGTATAGCGCGATCTATTTGTTCTTCCGCAGCTGATCGTCACTGGTAAGCACGGTTGCCGCCGGTGTTTCAGCTAACCGGCGATATGGGTTGCGAAGCCGCGCAGGGAATCGCCCAGCTGCTTGCGGATCGCCTCGTCCTGCAGTTCGCCGTGCTCGTCGAACACCTTGTGGGCGCGCGACACCAGCAGCCGACCGCCCTACCACTGCCGTGCGCCGAGCGTCTTGAGCACCGGCAGCCAGCCGTTCTGGGCGAGGATCGTGCCGAAGCCACCAGGTGATGCGCCGATCACGGTGATCGGGCGGTTGCCAAAGATGCGCGGGATGTCAGCCGCGGGCCGCGACAGCCAGTCGATGACGTTCTTTGAAGACGCCGGGAATGCCGTTGTTGTACTCCGGTGTCACCAGCAGCACACCATCGCTGGTGGCGATGCGCTCCTTCAGCTCGACAACTGGCGCGGGCAGGCCATCGCGCTGCTCCAGATCAGCGTCGTAGAGCGGAATGCCGTGCAGTGTGGCGACATCCAGCGTGATCCCGATATCGACCATGGACTATGCAGCGCGCAACAACGCGGTGTTGTAGGACTGCGCGCAGGCTGCCGGAGATGCCCAGGATGGTGGTCATGTGGATTCTCCCGCGCTGCCTGTTTCCAGTCGCGTGGCGATGCGCACTTCGCCGGTCAGTACCTTGTGGATGGGGCAGGCGTTCGCGATCTGCAGCAGGCGCTCGCGTTGCTCGTCGGTCAAAGATCCTTGCAAGGTGATCGCACGCGTAATGTCGGTTCCGGCAACCGGTTTGCCCTCGGGATTGAAGCGCAGTTCCACCTCGACCCCAGCCAGCGACCATTGCTTGCGCGACGCGTACATCTGCAAGGTGATGGCCGTGCAGGCGCCGAGTGCCGACAGCAGCAGCCGCTCCGGTGAGGGGCCGGCGTTGGCCCCGTTCGCCTCGGGTGGCTCATCCGCCAGCCAGGTATGTCCGAGGTCATCGGTCAACGTCACGGTGAACGGAGTGGGGCTGGTGATCGCCCGGACTGTGGAAATTGCCATGGAAATATTTTCCTGCTGCGTGTCGACGCCATCTTCGCTGCATTCGAGTGCGTGCGCCAAAGGGAGGCTTGAATGCGTGCTTCGGAAGCAGTGATGCCACTGAGGCTGAGTGTCAGCGTGGCGCTCAGGTTTCTTCGATCAGACCGATCAATTTCACCGCCAGCATTGGGGGAATGATTTCGTTGGCTATACGATGCCGAATGGCGCACGTCATCGCAAGAATTTGCCAAATAACTCGCAAGAAAGCTGTAGCGCAACACATCTGGACAGAGCTGCTACGCCCTGTACGATGAACTACGGGGATAACGCCGCCTGCAATCGCTCGAGGTAGAGATGGCCTTGGAGTCACGCACCAATCCGATCTCATCGCACAGTCGCAAACCTGGTGACGGTACCCATTTCTTTTTTGCCCTCAAGCCGGATGAGAAGACCAGGGTCGAGATCGCCCAGGTTCGCGAGCGTTTTCTCAAGACGCACCGACTGATCGGTACTTCGATCGATTCCGACGATTTCCATCTTACGCTGGTTGACATGGGCAGGCCGGAGCGGTTGAAGCAGCCACTGGAAGATGCGCTGTTCGCCGCGGCCGAGACAGTACACATCAAGGGCTTCGAGGTTGCGTTGGATTCGGCGATGCGGCTCAGTGCCGCGCGGGACGGCAATTTCCCTTTCGTGTTTTGCGCGGACAATGCGTCCGCTGCGTCGGCGTTGACGCTGCGCAGGGCCATCGCGGAAGCTCAGCAGCGCCATGGGCTGCAAGTGCTGGGCATCTCCAATTACCTGCCGCATATCACGCTGTTGCGTGGCGGCGTGATGGATTCGATCCAGATACAGATACCTCCGATAAGCTGGAAACCGCACGAATTCGTGCTGATCCGCAGCTTCTTCGGACAATCCAGGCATGAAGTGATCGGGCGCTGGCCGTTGGTTGTCAGTGGTCCGGAACCTGTGGAATTCGAGTGGCCCGATGAGTTCGACTTGCCAGACGTTGAGTGAGGCGCTCGTCTATTGCGACCGGGCTTATGGCATGTATCACAAGGGCATGATCATGCGATGCACTTCTGGTTCGCACCGCCTAGCTGGTGAACAACTCCAGACGGATTTTCGACTGCGGTATGACCTGACCCGTCGATTGGACGTGGCGCCATGCAGATGGCTGGACGCTGGACGGTTCTTGCCCGACGGGATATTCCGCATATGGCGACCACAAGTCTTTTCCGAAGGCACCCGGTAACCCAGTTGACTGGAGCCACCCGCGGCTGGTGTCGCTGCTGAACAAGACCGACAACTGGCATTTGGACAATCGCGGAACTGTGCCGCCGCCGGGCATCCATATCGAATTGGCTGGGGTGCGGCCACCTCCAAACCTGCCATGCTGGTCTGGGAGGAGAACGATCTGGCTCGATTGACGCGCCGGCCCATGCGATGGGCACGGCGCGCAACCGGCTCAAGCCACCGCCTGGCGCAAGGTCTCCAGATCGATCTTCTTCATCTGCAGCATTGCCAACATGGCCCTTGCTGGCCTTGTTTGGATCAGGGTGGTTCAGGAGTTCGATCAACTGCACGGGCACGACCTGCCAGGACACGCCGTAGCGGTCTTTCAGCCAGCCACACTGCCGGGCTTTCTCGTCGCCGCTCGCGGAAAGATGGTTCCAGCAGTGATCCACTTCCTGTCGCGAGTGGCAGTGGACGACGAGAGAAACCGCCTCGTCGAACTGGAAGACCGGGCCGCCGTTCAGCGCGGCGAAATCTAGTCCATCTACCCGGAAGGCGACGGTCATTGCCGAGCCTTCCGGTCGGCCGGAAACCTGGGCGCTTTCCTTGTTGTAGCGGGAGATGCCCAGCACCCGCGAGTTGTCGAAGATCGAGGTGTGGAAATTCGCTGCCGCCTCAGCCTGGTCGTTGAACCAAAGGAAGGGAGTGAAGCGCTGGAACCGGGTCTCATGATGTTTCTTTTCGCTGCGTCGTTGCCTCACGAATCGCTGGACCAGGGAATGGAGTCATTCCGGCGCTGGGCCTGCTCGTGTGCTGCTGACTATGCGACGAACGAATGCCTTCGAAATCGACATCATCCAGCCAGGTTGGCGGCCCTCAGGGCAAGTTTGCCAGGCGGGCGGGTTTGCCTGATCGAGTGAGCTCGAGCATGGCGAATGCATTGGCAGTTGCATGACCCAGCGCAGTGTTGTCGAAGATGCACCAGCGTTCAGCTGTACGGGAATCAGGGTGCAACAGGTGTCTGGCTATGTGGTGCAATACGCTGTCCGGATAGGCGTCGTAATACTTCTGTGGCGAGCCGTGCAGACGCAGGTACTGCATCGATCGGTCACCTGCTGGCAACGCGGCACGCGGGATGCGTGCGGGATCGGCCGCAACGCGGGCAATGTGACGTTCCCGCAACGCACGACTTACCGACTCGCCGAACCACGAAATGTGGCGTGGCTCGCAGGCCAGCGGGCCATGGTATGCCTGTCGCAGCTGATCGAAGAACAGCAGTGCGGTCCCGGGCTCATAAGCCAGGCTGGGCGGAAGCTGCAGCAGGAGACAGCCCAGCTTTTCGCCAAGCTGCTCCACCTGGGCCAGGAACGGTTCCAGCAACGGCTGGCATGCGCGCAGCTTTGCGAGATGGCTGATCGTCCGCGGCATTTTCACCGCAAAGCGGAAATGGACTGGCACCGCATCAGCCCACTTGCGGTACGTTGCGGGCAGGTGCGCACGATAAAAGGAAGTGTTTATCTCGACTGCGTTGAACACTTGCGCATAGCGTTCGAGATGGCTGCCGCCTTCGGGAAAGTGATCCACGCATGCTGCAGGTATCGACCAGCCTGCAGTGCCGATGCAAAGCATCGGCGTCGGAGGTGGATGCGCCACGACCGACGGCTGTGCTGATACCATCGCCCGCCGCCGGTCCTGTCAGCTCGCGATCGACTCGACGAAGGTCACCTGGTTGCCGTCAGGATCGGTCACCGGGGCCAGCCGTACAAAATGGGTAACCATATGCGGTGGTGCCACGTCGATCTGCCGGTTGCGCAATCCGGCCAGTATGTCGTCGAGGTGTTCGACGATGATGCCGAGCGAAGCCCTGCCCGAACGATGCCCGTCATCGACAAGAGCATCCTGGTGCCGCAGCTGGATCGCCGCGCTGCTGGCGATCTGCCATTCGGCACAGGACGCGCTGGCGCAGTGATCGGGTGCTCGTCCGAACAGGCGTGCATACCAGGCGCTGGAAGTGGCGAAGTCGCTCACTGCGACGGTGGCGAGAACCTGGCTGGTTTTCATGACTGACTCCCTGGATAACGCATGCCGAGCTGCAACTACCATGACTGCAGGAACGTGAAGGTCATGTGCGAATGGCGAACGCAAGCCAACGGCTATACTGATCGACCCGACGGCTACCGCAGAACTGTAACGATGTCCGACACCCGCGCGTGCCCGCTATGTGCCATGGAGAACGTCTATCCGGATGGCGACAACCATGTATGCGCGGACTGCTGTCACGAATGGCCGATTGCGGCGGCTGCGCAGAGCACTGACGCCGACGCCGTGGTCAGGGACGTCAATGGCAATGTCCTGCGCAGCGGCGATACGGTGGTGGTGATCAAGGACCTGAAGGTGAAGGGGTCATCCATTCCGTTGAAACAGGGCAGCTTGATCCGCAACATCCGTCTGGTTGAGGGCGACGATGAACACATCGAAGGCAATTCGGACAGGATCAAGGGACTGGTGTTGAAGGTTTGTTTCCTGAAGAAGGCTTGACGTCTGGCTTGCACCATCGGCCAATCCCTTTCCGACATATGGATAGAGTGCGGGCCTCGGCAACCGATATGTCACGCTGCTGCATGGTCATGCCGTCGACGCGATCCAGTAATCCATCACGTCGATCCACTGGACGGTGCGCGAGTTTGTGCTGGTTCGCAGTTTCTTCGGGCAGGCTCGTCAGGAAGTGGTCGCGCGCCGGCCGCTGGAGCCGGCACCGGCCGCTTGGCTGCCCTCCATGTTGGATCTCGCCGATCTGCCGGATCTGGGCGAACTGCCTGCGGAAGATGTGTGATCAGCCGGCGTGCTGGGCAAGCCAGTTCCGGAATTCCGGCGCCGGCAACGGCCGGCTCACCAGATAGCCCTGGATCGCGTCGCAGCCCAGCCCAACCAGGGCGGTGCGTTGCTCTTCGGTTTCGACGCCCTCGGCGACCACGAAAAGCTGCAGATAGTGCGCAATGGCGATCATCGCCTCGATGAAGCGGTCGTGCGATCCGGCGCGCAATCCCTCGATGAAGGTGCGGTCGATCTTGAGTTCGCGCACCGGAAGTTTTTTCAAGCTCTCCAGCGACGTATAGCCGGAGCCGAAATCATCCAGCGAGAAATGAAATCCGGCGGCATCCAGCGCACGGATCTTGCTCGCTGCATCTTCCAGGTCGTGCAGGAAGACGTTCTCGGTGATTTCAAGAGTGATGCGCTGCGGATCGGCCCGCGTCGACGCTACCGTTTCCTGCAGCGTGCGCACGAAATCCTGGGCGAACAGTTGCCACGGGCTGACGTTGATCGAGAGGCGCGCCTGGGCATGTGCTGCCGGCCAGGAATCCAGTTCCAGGCAGGCCTGCCGCAGGACGTAACGGCCGATGCTGTGGATCAGGCCGGTTTCCTCGGCAATCGGAATGAATTCGACCGGATCGATCAAGCCGTGCACTGGATGCCGCCAGCGCAGCAGTGCCTCGGCACCGATGAAGCGCCCCTGCATGTCGAGCTGGGGTTGGTAGTGCAGTTCGAACTCGTCGCGGTCGAGGGCGAGTCGCAGGCCCTTTTCCAGCAGCAGGCGTCGGTCGGCCTGTGCCTGCATGACACTCTCGAACACCACGGCAGTATGCCGTCCGGAGGCCTTCGCGCGGTACAGCGCCATGTCGACTTGACGCAATACGTTGTCGACATCCCTGGCCAAGCCGGGGAGCAGGGCGATGCCGGCACTCACCCCGACGACCAGGTCGTGGTCGCCGATCCGCAATGGAGTGGTGAGTCGCGTGGTGATTTCATGCGCAATGCGCAGGGCCGCCTGTGCGGCTGGTTCGCCAGTGTCGGTCAACGGAGAGATGTGCAGCGCGAACTCGTCGCCGCCGAAGCGTGCGATGCACGCACTGGCGGGGGCGGCTTCACTGATGCGCGCGGCGACTCCCTTCAGCAGTTCGTCGCCCACGTCGTGACCGAGCGCCTCGTTGATGGTCTTGAAGTGGTCGAGATCGAACAGGATGAGTGCGCCGTCTACTTGTTCCGCCGAAGCGAGTGCGGTCTGCAGGCGTTCATGCATGTAGTGGCGGTTTGGCAGGTCGGTAAGGTGGTCATGGTAGGCAAGATGACGCAGATCCGCCTCGACGCCCTCCCTGCGTTGTGTCTCGCTGCGCAACTCGTCAAGGCTGGCGGCCAGCGCCTGGGTCCGTCGTTGCAGCTCACGCCTGAGTACGCCGCTCATCAACAGCACCAATACCAGGAACGCCAGTGAATCGAAGGTCAGTCCACGCCTGCCATTGAGGTCGAGCGATTCGGCATGTACCGATGCGGTGGCCTGGACGATAAGGTAGAGCGTGAGCGACCACACGCGTGCACCCTGGCCCCTGCGCCACAGCAAGATGCAGCTGCACACGGCCCACAGGTAGCTGGCGTTCACCGCCGTGTAATAGATGCTGGCCACGTGCGCCGACTCGGTGCCTGTGTAGTCATGTACGGTCTCACCCCAGGGCAGCACGAGCGGGGGGCGCATGGTGATGTCGGTATATAGCAAGCTGTATGGAGAGCACAGGTTGATCACGAGCAGGGCGCCGAAGATCAGTACGGCGGCTGTCACCCAGCGCCGCCAGTGGGCGATGTCCGTGTACAGGCTGAAGAACCAGATACCGGTCGGGTAGATCAGGCAGGCGAAGCTGATCTGTGTGCGAACCAGTGCGCATGTCGTCGATACGGTGTCGGTTTGATAGAGCGCCGCAGTCAGCCCAAGGTAGATCGAGAGCAACAGGCTGAGGCAGCCAAATGCGAAGTACACGCGTTCCTGTCCACGCGCAGACCCTGCAAACGTGGCGTGGATGCCGGCGAAAAGACAGATGCCGCAGGCAACCAGCAGACTGGATACGTACAGAGTCAAACAATCACCGATGGAATCCCCTGTGCGGTCGTTATCTGGCAACCGACGTTACGCATGTTACGCCTCCAGCAACGGCCGCGGCCACGTGTGCCGGGCCGACATCCAACCGGGGTGCGCCGCAAGTGATGGTGGTGATGTTGCAGGGCTGCTGCATGGCAAGTGGTGACGGCTTATATACTCGCGACCCTTGACTGACCCGGCTGGATCGAACCGTGACCGTCATTCCCGCTTGTCCGCTTTGCGCCGTGGAAAACACTTATCCGGATGGCGACAACTATGTCTGTGCGGATTGCAGCCACGAGTGGCTGATCGCGGAAGGTACCAAGGCTGTCGATGCTGGCATCGTGGTGAGGGATATCAACGGCAACGTCCTCAACAGCGGCGACACGGTGACGGTGATCAAGGATCTGAAGGTGAAGGACTCGTCCATTCCATTGAAGCAGGGCACCGTGATCAGGAATGTCCGTCTGGTCGAGGGCGACGATGAGCATATCGAAGGCAGTTCGGACAAGATCAAAGGACTGGTATTGAAGGTTTGTTTCCTCAAGAAGGCTTTATGAGATATCCCTCAGAGAGGGACGAAGCGGGCGCCTAATAAACCGTGCGCTGCGTCGTGAGGGAACTCCTTAATGTCTGCCTGATCGATAGTCACATCACGGTGCTATCTGTTTCCCATTCCGGCATATGGGCATATGTAAGAGCGGCGCGATCAATCCCCATTTCCAAATTCCGGCAGCGTCCGCGTTAGCTGCGCCGGGTCAGAGGAAGCATGGCAATTACGGTGCGTGTACTCGGCCTTTGTCGTGCGTATTCGCATTTTCGTCAGTCACAATGAAAGCAAGGTAAGACAACGTTGTCATTTTGGACTGCTCATGCGGACATATCCGCAAGCTTTGCTATCGACAGCTACGTTTCCGATATTTGCCGAAGCCGTTGGTTGGATTGTTCTAGTAACTACGATCATTCATTACGGCAGCGCAACAAATACTAACAACCTTCAACTTTTGATTGTGGCGGGATCGAGCGGCGATTGCGGCCCCTTTTCAGTCAAATCATTGCTGCAACGCGATATGTGCGGCATGGCGTTTTCGCGTGCAACGTATGGTCATGCATGGACGCGTATGTACTGCCAGCCCTTCCCCCGTTTGCTTTTACCTATCGGCCGCATTTTCACGCGAGCCGTCACATTTTTTGAAATGGAAAATAGACATCGTTGTCATTCAGGTCTAAGACGGGACAGTTCTAGCCATAACAAGCGGTAGCGCGAATGGATGCGATAAGGCGGCTGACTCCCCACATGACTGATCGGATCGCGGCCATGAACTCGCCTTGGTAACCCACCCGAAGTGACGTAATCCAATCAGGAGATATCCCATGTTTGTGAAACGATCGGCTGTGTGGTCACGCTTGGCTTTCAGTGCATTGGGCGGTGCCGTGGTGACTGCCTTGTCCATCACGGCACTTGCCGTGGTGCCCGTAGAAACATTGCATGCGCAGACCGCGCCGGCTTGCGCCGCGGCGTGGAGTGCGTCAACGGTCTACACCGACGGCAACACCGCCAGCGAAAACGGCGTGAACTACCAGGCCAACTGGTGGACTCAGGGCAACGATCCGGCGACCAACAATGGTGGCAGCGGTTCCGGCCAGCCGTGGACGTCGCAGGGAGCTTGTGGTGCTGCACCTCCGCCACCTCCGCCCCCGCCCCCGCCCCCGCCGCCGCCGGGTAATCCACCTGCTTCGAGCAGCTTGTTATTCAGCCCGTACAAGGACGTCACCATCAATCTGAACTGGAACACCAACGTCATGCAGACGGCGGTTACCGGTACTGCGATTCCAGTGGTAGGCGGCGGCAGCCTGGTGTCTACTGTCGAGCCGAACCTGGGCGCCATCACCTTGGCCTTTGCGTCGGGCGAGTGCGGTAGCGAGAGCTGGGGCGGCATTCCGGCGGCGAGCTTCGCCAGTGCCAACATCCAGGCACTTTCCAGCGCTGGCGTGAACTACGTGCTTTCCACCGGCGGTCAGGCGGGTACTTTCACCTGCTCATCCCCGGCGGGGATGGCCAAGTTCATTTCCACCTACAACTCATCGCATCTGGTGGGTGTGGATTTTGACATCGAAGGCGGCCAGACACAGGCACAGATCAACTCGCTCATCACTGAGGCCGTCTATGCGCATACGCTGTATCCGGATCTCCGCTTCTCGTTCACGCTGGCAACGTTGGCCGCGTCGGATGGCAGTTACGGTGGTCTGAATGGGTTGGGCGACATGGTGGTCAAGGCGATCCAGGGATCGTCCTTGCAAAACTACACGATCAACTTGATGGTGATGGACTTCGGTTCGGCCAGTCCCGGCGTCTGCGTGGTGTCCAACGGACAGTGCGACATGGGGCAGTCCGCTATCCAGGCAGCGTTGAACCTGGAGCACACCTATGGCATCCCGGCCAGCATGATCGAGCTGACGCCGATGATCGGCTTGAACGACAACACCAGCGAAACCTTTAGCCTGGCGGACGTCGACACCGTCACCAGCTACGTAGTGAACAACGGTCTGGCTGGCCTGCACTTCTGGTCGCTCGATCGCGACACGCCCTGTCAGGGCAGCACCGGTTACGCCTCGCCGACCTGCAACTCGGTCAGCGGCAGCACGGCCCTGGAGTACACCAATCGCTTCCTGAGTGATCTGGGTCGCTAGGTGAACAGGCAGGCGGGTTGAGTGGAAGTCTCGGACCGCCTGCAACGTGAGTAGCAGCGTAGTTTTACTGCCTTTCGGATACTCGCTTTGATGCATGGCGTTCCCCTCTCCATGCATCAAGTTTTTCTCGACATGCCGGGTCCAGGACTCGAAGCATCGGTATCTCACCCGGCATGCCGAGACTTTTTTCCCGAGGCATCGAATGACGCAACTTCATCTCGGCATGCGCCAACAGTTATCACGTCTAGCATCAGTCCCGGTTATCTGTGCCGTCATCGCACGCTGCCACCGCTGATCGTGCAAGGCTTTCCACCCGGTTGAGCCGATGCCTGTGTTGCGGCGCTGCGCCAAACGCCGCAAGCTTTACATATGCATTTGGCTCATTGGCCTAAGCCGATCCTCCTGTTGCTGGCCTCACTCAATGGGCGGAGAATCGCTTGGCCGCGGGGGGGGCGAAAATGTTGCATAAGGGTTCGACGCCCGATCCGCATGCGATCCGATCATGAGTGACGGACTGGCCAATAACGCCACATAGGGAGCAACGAAAATGAAGATGCTCGTTTACGCAGCCGCACTCCTGGCCATGCCGATCGGTGTAGCCCATGCCGTCACTCCCCCTCCGCTGCGTGAGGGGCTCTGGCAAATGCTCACTCAGGACATCGCGAGTCCCGGTAACAAAAAAACCGATAGCACGACGGAGATCTGCCGCAACCATGAGTACGACCAGTACGTACTATCACTCGTCAATAAAATGAAGGGCTGCACCACGATCAGCGAAAATCTCGAAGGCGGCACGTACACTGCGGAGAAGCGTTGTGTCGTCGGCCAAACGGCGATCCAGGGCAAGTCGGTAGTCACCTTTCAGGGCGACACGGCCGCTCATTCCGAGACGCATACGACTTTCACGCCTGCCTTGGGGGGCGAAGCAGGTGATGTAATGATCCAGGATTCGAAGTATGTCGGCAGTTGCCCGGCAGGGATGCAACCTGGGGATCGGATGTCTGCGGATGGAACCATCATTCATTCGGGAAGGCATTGAGGCTGCGCTGGAGGTACCAGCACTAGATTGAGGGACAAGTTGGAACCTCATCTGCACGAGGGCCAATCGTCTGCGCCGTTGACATCAATGGAATAGAAAACGGGCCAGATTGCTCTGGCCCGTTTTCTGTCTGGAATCATCTTAAATAGTACCCGAGCGAATCAGTGCTTTTCCTTGTCGCCACCGCCGCGGGCCGGTTGAGCATGTGCCTGTGGACGCGCCTGCTGGGATGGACGTGCTGCAGGACGGTAGGACGTCGTGTGCGGTGCATAGCTTCCGGAGCGTGGCACTGAGTGCGGCGCTCTGATCTCCCCAGTTCCGCTGGCCGGTCGACCGGTGACACCCACGGTACTACCTCCCCTGGAGCGCGACACATAGTGCGGTGCATAGCTTGCGGAGCGTGGCACTGAATGCGGCGTGCTGATCTCCCCAGCTCCAGTGGGTGGTCGACCGGTGATACCCACGGTACTACCTCCCCTGGAGTGCGGTACATAGTGCGGTGCATAGCTTGCGGAGCGTGGCACTGAGTGCAGCGTGCTGATCTCCCCAGCTCCGCTGGCCGGTCGACCGGTGACACCCACTGCACCACCCGCCCTGACAACGCCATGCCCACTGAAGACGCCCGGTCGCGGTGTGGCGGCAATCGTTGGTGCACCATGATTTACCGAGGCCCGCAGTTCGCGGTTCTGGCTGGCCATGCGAACCTGCTGTTGCTGTGCGGCCAACGGTTGTGTATGCCGATCACGTGCAGCCAGTTGATCCTGCGATGTGGGTCGCGCCATCAGGCCGCCGCGGCCGCCGTTATAGCTGACGCGACCACCGCCGTTGCTATAGCCGACGTTCCGGTTGTAGTTGAACCGGCCATTGTTCCAGTAGCCTCCGCGATAGCCATCGCCGCCGTAGCCGTAGCCGTAGTTGATGCCGCCATAGAACCCGACGTGCGGCCCCCAATAGCCGGCATTGAAGACATAGAAGCCGTTATTCCAGCCCCAGTACCCCGGTGTCCACAGCGCGCCAACATAAGGTGCCAGCACCCAGGTGCCCGGCACCCAGAAGTAGCCACCACCAGCGTATGCCCAATATCCAGGCGTCCACATATAGCCGTCTCCGGGCATGACGGGTTGCGCGTAGATCGGCAGCGGTGGTGGCGCGATGCTGACCGAGACGAATACACCCGCGAAGGATGAGAACGATATCGCCATGAAGCAGGCCGCCACCGTCGACATGACCAGTCGGCGCAGTGGAGGTGATTGCATCATTGAACAGCTAGGCATGTGCAGTTTCATGGGAATACCCCCTGGGGGTTGACGGTGTTGCATACGATAACGGGACAGCCCCGATTCGGAGGACGAGGCGCGCGAGCTTGCCGGAAGTCATTCATTTGGCAGTCGACAAGGTGTACCTCGAGTAACTTGTTTTTCGCAGGGCGGCTGAGGCACCAATCCTTCCGCAACGACGCAAGCTGCTGTCGCGACTCGATCCAGCTGTCGTGATCAGCGTCGCGTGATGAGGGCGACCTGACTTGGCTGGGGCTCAGCCTAGCACCAGGATCTGTCGTGCCACATAGACCACCAGAAACATGGCCATCAGGACTAACAGCCCCGTCATCAACCGTTCCAGCAAGGTGCCGCCATAGGTTGTGTTGTCGTCACTGTCGATCCGCTGGCGATTCCGGTTGAAACGAAACGTGGCGAGCAGCACCACGAAAGCGCCGAAGAGCAGCAAGATCAGACCCAGCCACTCGGAGGCACGTACATGCAACCCGGGGATCGCCTGGCCAGCGGCGCGGCTTGCATAGGAGAGGAAGATGTCGAAACGCTCCAGCAGAAAGCCGAACGCCATCACGGTGATCGCCGTGCGTACCCACGCCAGGTAAGTGCGTTCGTTGGCGGCATGGTCGCTGAAGCGTGGAATCATGATGGGTACCTGCACCGTGGGGTTGCTTCATCCATTCTTGCGACGACGTGGGCTCCTTCCAGGGATCCACTCTAGTCGTTTTGCCGATGGGCGATTGTGCATCGTTGCCTCGGCTACTGCGGGATGGTCAGGCGCTGCATGCTGCTGGCATATTTCGCCGCATCGAGATGAATCGACGTGGTGCGGGCCTCGGTGGTTGGCGACAACATGAATACCGACTACAGTCCGCATTTTGCCAAATGCGAAAGATTCTCATGTCCGCTGGTCATCGTGTCCTCAAATTTGTCCGCCAGCTTCATCTCTACCTTGGTGTGTTTACCGCACCCATGCTGCTGTTCTTCGCGATTACCGGAGGCCTGCAGACCTTCAGCCTGCATGAGACGACGCGCGGCAGTAGCTATACGCCGCCCGCATGGCTGGCGAGCATGTCGCAATTGCACAAGAAGCAGACCACGGTGATGCCGGTGCGCAAGGCACGTCCACCTGAAGTGGCTGTGCCAGGTACTGATCTTCATGGTGCGGATGCAGCGGCCACTGCAACATCGGCAAACGCGCAAGGCGACAAGCGGAGGGCACCGCCGTCCAGCGGGGGCGCCGACAACGCAGGCGCGAAACCGAAAAAGAACCTGCTGCCGATGAAGATATTCTTCGGACTGGTAGCCCTGAGCCTGTTGATATCAACCTTGACCGGGCTTTATATGGCCTGGCGTTACAGCCGCAAGCCGAGGCTGGTTGGCGCGCTATTGCTTGGCGGCATTCTCGTGCCGGTGCTGCTTTCGCTGCTCTGAAAGCAGTTCCTGTCAGGTCGAAAAGCAGAAGGCGACGCTGGCCATTTGGCCCTCGTCGCCTGCCCATCCTTGTTGCGCTTGTTCTTCTGCCTGGTGACGCATCAGCTCAGACAACGGTCAGCGTGACGTCGATGTTGTTGCGGGTGGCATTGGAGTAGGGACACACGATGTGCGCTTTGTGCACCAGTGCCTCCGCATCCGCACGTGTCATGCCGGGAATCGAAATGCTCAGTTCGACTTCGATGCCGAAACCACTCGGGATCGGACCGATGCCGACCTGACCGCTCACCTGGGTATCCGCCGGCAACTGCAGCTTTTGCTGACCGGCCACGAATTTCATTGCACCGAGGAAGCAGGCCGAGTAGCCGGCCGCAAACAGCTGCTCCGGGTTGGTGCCTTCGGCGCCGGCCCCACCCAATTCCTTGGGCGTGGTGAGCTTGATATCGAGGACGTCGTCGGACGACTTCGCGCGACCGTCACGACCGCCAGTGGCGGTGGCCTTGGCGCGATACAGGACTTTTTCGATGGACATGGGGTGTCTCCTTGTTCGGGTGGGTGAGTGGTGTTGCTAAAAAGTAGTTGGCTATTGAATAGCGAGCTATGTATTTGGATAAAACATGAAGGCTTGATCAGGCCACATCAGACAATCTGGCGCGCAGGTCTTCCAGCTCGCCTTTCAGGTGCTTCAGCTCGCCGGGCGTGCATTGTGTGGCGCAGAACACTGACTCCTGCACCTTGCCGGCTTTCGCCTGCAAGGCCTTGCCGCTCGCGGTCAGCGAGATGACTACATGCCGCTCGTCCTCGCGCGAGCGCAGCCGCGCCACCAGTCCAGCGGCTTCCAGCCGCTTGAGCAGCGGTGTCAGCGTGGCCGAATCCAGGAACAGCCGCGCGCCGATCTCCGATACGCTCAGGCTCTCGTCCTCCCACAGCACCATCATCACCAGATACTGCGGATACGTAAGATCCAGCGGCTTGAGCAGCTTGCGATACACCTTGTTCATCGCCAGGCTCGCCGAATACAACGCAAAGCACAGCTGCACATCCAGCCTGGGTGTGCTGGCTGAAACAACCGACGAAGAGGGGCGTGCTGGTTTCATGAAGCGCATATTAAATAGCGTGCTATTTAATAGCAAGCTATTTCGATCAGGAGGTAATGGGCCCGTGATCGCTGGTCAGTAATACATCCCATGCACGGCATCATGAGGTAGCTTATGCATCCACATCGATCGATGAGGATGTTCGCCACATGTCTGCTGCTATCCGCACACCTCTGATGATCGTTGGTGCCGGTCCCACCGGGCTGGCCGCTGCGTTGTTTCTCAGCCGTCGTGGAGTGCCTGTGCGCATCATCGATGCGGCACCGGAGCCGACCACCACCTCGAAGGCGCTGCTGGTCAATCCACGTACGCTGGAGATACTGGGGGCATACGGCGTGGCGGCGCGCATCATCGCCGAAGGCTACGAAGTCATGGGTGTGACGATGCATCGCGGCGGCCGCGAAGTGGTATCGATCGATCTGCAACGGGAGCTGCACTCGCAGCTGCCGATCGGCCTGGCGCAGGCACGTACCGAGGCGCTGCTTACCGAAGCGTTGAGCGCGAAGGGCGTGCAGGTTGAGCGCGGCGTGACCTTGCAGACGCTGCAGCAGGACGCGGAGCAGGTGACGTTGACCCTGCAGCAGGCCGATGGCGGCACGCAGACCGTCCAGGCACCGCTGGTGTTCGGCGCGGACGGTGCGCGCAGTGCGGTGCGGCATGCGCTGGGCATCGATTTCGCGGGCAGTGCCTTGCCCGAGCCATGGCAATTATGGGATCTGCGGTTGCGTACGTCGCTGGATCGGCAGCGCGCGCACATCGGACTGGTGCCGGACGGTTTCCTGTTTCTGATGCACCTGCAGGCTGGCGTGTGGCGCGTGATCGGCAACGGCGCGAACCCGCTGGCGCAGCTGCCGGGGGACAGCGTGGCTGGCGAGGTGCAGTGGCAATCGCAATTTCATATCGCGCACCGGCTGGCCGACAAGTTCAGTGTCGGTCGGGTGGCGTTGGGCGGCGATGCGGCGCACATCCACTCGCCACTCGGCGCGCGCGGCATGAATCTCGGCATCGAGGATGCCTGGGTATTTGCCGACTGCGCCGTCGATGCCATGGCCGGCAAGCTCGAGCGCATGCAGGAATATGCCGAGCTGCGCCAGCCGGTGGATCGTCAGGTAGTGCGTAACGTGGCCGCGGTCACCCGATTGATGCGCGGACGCCCGCCGGCACTGCGCTGGTTGCGCGATAACCTGGCACCCCAGGCCATCAAGCTGGCACCGGTGCGCCGGCGCATACTGCAGACCATGTCCGGACTTGATCACCCGTTGCGTACGCGTTGCTGAGCGTCGCGTGCTGGCCGCGCAACGGCATCGCCCGATCAGCGAACAGATGCTGATGCACTTATCTGCATCAGCTCCGTTTTCCAGTTTCCCCGGTCAGTTGTCGTTTCCGCTCAAGATCGAGCCCACGATGCCGCCCAGCAAGCCACCACCAACGCCGGCAGATGCTGCCTGGCCGCCGCCGCGGGGCATGTACTCGGCAATCTGGTGAGCCAGGCGTGAGATGGGCAGTGTCTGCAGCCACACCGTGCCAGGGCCGGTGAGGGCGGCCAGGAAGATGCCATCGCCACCGAAGATCGCGTTCTTGATGCCTGGAACCGTGGTGATCTGGAACCCCACCGACGACTGGAACGCACCGACGTGGCCGGGGTGAACCCGCAGGGTCTCACCGGGTGCCAGGTTCTTCTGGATCAGCTCGCCGGAGAGCTCCAGCCATGCCGTGCCCGAACCACCGATTTTCTGCAGCAGGAAACCGTCGCCACCGAAGATGCCTGCACCCAGTGACTGCTGGAAGCCCACGCCGATGGTGACCTGCGGTGTGGCGCAGAGAAAGCCATGCCGGTGCACCATGTACTCGCTGCCCGGGCCTACCGGCACCGGCACGATATGGCCCGGCACCTTGGTGGCAAAGGCGACCTCGCCGGGCGACTGGACTGCGCGGTATTCCGTCATGAAAAAGCTGCCGCCGCCGACGGCGCGCTTGAACATGCCAAGCAGACCGCCGCCGCCGCCCATCTGGGTATGCGTAGTCATCTGGATTGAGGCGGTCATCCACGAAAGCTCGCCGCTTTCGGCATAGACGCTGTCGTTGGGGTCGAGCTGCACTTCAAGCACGGGCATCACCGTGCCCTGGATACGAGTCTGCATGGCGTTGTCATCCTGGTGGTGGACAGTGAGTTACCCGGGCGCAGGCGAGTCCGGCAGAGGTTGGATTCTCTACGGATTGCTCGCCGAGCTTACGCATTTTGGATGTCGGCTGGTATCGGCAGATTGGATGATCGCGGTGGCCAACGAAAGGCGTATGGCGACGGGACAGCCGCCATACGTGGACCTGGGACGAGTGTTCCCGCCCCGGGTGCTTCGCTTCAATCCAGCGCCGGATAATCCGTGTAGCCGTGCGCTCCACCGCCATAGAACGTCGCCTGATCCGGCGTATTGAGTTTCGCGTTTTCGCGCAGTCGCCGCGGCAGGTCGGGATTGGCGAGGAATTCCTTGCCGAACGCCACCAGATCCGCCCGGCCGCTGGCGACTTCCTCGATCGCCATCGCGCGGTCGTAGCCGTTGTTGACGATCCACGCGCCACGGAACGGCTTGCGCATCGCGGCGTAGTCGAACGGCTGCGGGCTGCGGTCGCCGCCGGTCTCGCCTTCGATGATGTGGATGTAGGCCAGGTCCAGCGTGGCCAGCCGTTCGACCGAGCGGTTGAACAAGGCCTGCGGATCGCGGTCGGACACGTCGCCGAATGCCGTGAGCGGAGATAGTCGCACCCCAGTGCGGCCGGCGCCGACTTCCTTTGCCACTGCTTCGCATACTTCGAACAGCAGGCGCGTGCGGTTCTCGACGCTGCCGCCGTAGGCGTCGGTGCGGTGATTGCTCTTGTCGCGCAGGAACTGGTCGAGCAGGTAGCCGTTGGCCGCATGTACTTCGACGCCGTCGAAGCCGGCCTCGCGTGCGTTGGCGGCAGCCTGGCGATAGGTGTCGATCAGCGCAGGGATCTCGTCGAGTTCAAGCGCACGTGGCATCGAGACATCGACGAAACCTTCAGCCACGAAGGTCTTCGCTTCGGCGCGGATCGCCGAGGGCGCCACCGGCGCCTTGCCACCCGGCTGCAGCGAGGTATGCGAGATGCGTCCGACGTGCCACAGCTGCAGAACGATGCGGCCGCCGTTGGCGTGCACGGCTTCGGTCACCAGCTTCCAGCCGGCGATCTGCTCGGGCGAATGGATGCCCGGCGTGGCGATGTAACCCTGGCCTTCGGGGCATATCTGGGTGGCCTCGGCGATGATCAGCCCGGCGCTGGCGCGCTGCGCGTAATACGTGGCGTTGAGCGCCGTGGGCACGTTGCCGGCGCTGGCGCGGTTGCGCGTCAGCGGCGCCATCACCACGCGGTTGGGCACTGCCAGATCGCCAACCTGGATCGGCTGGAACAGCACTTCAACATCCGCTGGAACGGCGGCACGAGCGTTCATGGAATCTCCTTCAGGGGTACGCCTGTCGCCGAACGACGAAGCGTGGGGAATGCGCAGTTTAGGCAGATGGGTTGTTCTCAGTTTGTCTAGACGCGCACTGGCGCGCTGGCCGCATTCGGTCTGAGTGCGGCCAGCGCCGGCGCTTTCAAGAGGAAGCCGACGAGGTGCATCCAGGTCTGGCAATCAAATCGATCGATTGATCTGACGGCGGTCACGCGAATCAGCGCGCGAGCATCACGCCGTCGCGGGTGCGCCGGTACGCCAGTACGAACAGCGCGGCGAACAGCAGGTCGATGCATCCGGCAGCCAGCATCAGTGGCGACAGGCGTTGCTGCAGGTACAGCGCCAGCATGGCGATGCCGAAGGCGAGTTTTTCCATGGCCGCTGGAAGCATGATCGGCCGATAGCGCAGCGGATCGCGCGACAGCACAAGAAAAGCCAGCTGCCACGCCAGTGCGACACCGATGAAGCCGTAGTAGTACTCGGCATGGGTGATCGCTGGTGGATGCACGCGCGCCACCATCGATTCCTGGAAGTACATCGGGACAAGGGCCAGCACACCGTAGATGGCGGCGAGCAGGAATACCCAGCGCGAAAACTTCATGTCCGTCTCCGGTGATCGATCACCGGAGCTTAGCGGACAGGGATCCCGACTCACTAGTCATCATCGCCGTCGTCCGCGTTGGCTTTCCAGTAGCCCTTGGCCTTCATCCAGTCCTTTGGCACGCCGCGTTCCTCACTGAGCCACAGGCGCATGTTGCGGGCCCGGCGCGATTCGCTGGCGATCCAATAGAAGGTGTCGCCGCTGGGCGTGGGTAGTTCACGCAAGGCCCGCTCCAGCAGGTCACTCTGGTCGGCTGTGGTGCCGTTGCGCTCAAGCCAGTGGACGTTGACACGGGCACGTGAGCGGAGCGCCCGGCGATCTTCTGCATCGGGAATTTCCAGCAGCACCTTGACATGGACGCCTTCAGGCATCTCTTCCAGCCAGCGCCCGATCGCGGGCAGGGCAGTTTCATCGCCGACCAGCACGTAGGTGTCGAAGTCATCGGCGATCAGGGAAGAGCCGCGCGGGCCGCCGGCGCCAATCCGCTGACCGGGCGCGGCCTGCGCTGCCCAGGTGGCAGCGGGGCCGTCACCGTGCAGTACGAAATCGACGGTCAATTCGTTGAGTTCGTCGTCATGACGGCGCGGGGTGTAGTCGCGCATCGGTGAATATTCGCGGTCGGGCGGAAAGGTTGGCCCGTTCGGCCCGAGCACCGGCGGCACGATTTCACCGATGCTGTTGGGAAAGAATAGTTTCACGTGGTCGTCCGGCGCGGCACTGATAAAACCGCGCAACTCCGCGCCGCCGAAAACGATACGCTGCATATGCGGACTCAGGTGCTCGACGCGCAACACGTCGAGCAAGCGGAACACCACGGTGTGGCGAACCCTCTGATGGGTATGGGGTGTCATCGGCATGATCTCCAGGAATGTGGGTCAAGGTGCCGGCTACAGGCTCTGCGCGATCCGCGCATGGCGAATGGGCAAGCGGTGGCGATGGCAGTTGCTGTGGTGGTGTCAGGCGAGTCGATAGCCGAAGCGTTCGGCTATCGACTGCAGCAGGTCGACGGTGGGATCGACTGGCGAGTGGCTGGCCAGCCTGGATACGGGTACGGCGATACTCTTGCGCGCCGCAGGTTGTGCCTCGGCAAAGCCGAGTTTTTCCAGCTCGCGCAGGAAGTGCTGCACTTGCTTCACCATGCTGCGGACGTTGCCGGGAGCCTGCTCCGGCGCAGTTTCGGGCGCATCATGCAGGCGCCAGTGGCAGCGTCCGTGCGCAGGCACCTGCACCTGAGCCAGTCCGCGTTGCTCGAGCTCGCGCAGCAGCCGATAGACCGTACCGAGGCTGGTGGCCGCATGGTGCTCACGTGCGGTCTGCAACAGCGTGACCGCGTCGTGAGCTGTGCCGAGCTCAAGCATCGCAGCGAGGATGGCGCGACGCGGTACGGTGATCAGCAGGCCCAGCGACTTGCAACGCGCTTCCCACGTGAGCAGTGCATCGCTGCCTGTTTCAGTCACGGCGTTCACCGCTGGCGATGGCGCTGGCGGCGCGATCCAGGATGTCGGCTATGCGTTTTGCCTCGTCCCTGTTCCAGTCGCTGCCACGCATCAGAAGGGCATGCTTGAGTGCATGCATCGCTTTGCGCACGCTCATCGGCGCGGCCATTTTTGCGGCCATCCTGGCGCTGTGTTCGGTGCGGGCGGTGACCGCATCTACCGCTTCGCGGTTCTCGTCCAGGTAGGTGCGGCCAGCAGCCGTGATCGCATATAGCTTGCGTCCGCCTTGCTCGTTGGTCACCTCGGCGTAGCCGAGTTCTTCCAGCATGGTGAGGGTGGGGTAGATCGCGCCGGGGCTGGGCGAGTACTGGCCGTGGAACATGTCCTCGATGATGCGGATCAGTTCGTAGCCGTGACGTGGCTGCTGTTCGATCAGTGCGAGCAGCAACAGCTTGAGGTCGCCGTGGCCGAACATGCGGCCACCACCACGCCGGCCACCGCCGCGCATTTCGTTCCAGTCGGCGAAGAAATCGCCGCCGCCGTGGCGACCACCGAAGGGGCCGGCATGGCGTTCGTGATGTTCGTGGGCATCCCGGCCTTCGCCGTGCCCGAAAGCGTGGCCGTGATGGTGATGGTGCTGATGTAACGCGTTGAAAAGCATTTGGCGCATGCGCATGAGAGGTTCCGATATATCGTGAGAGTGACGTAAAGATATATCGTAAGTGTATCTAAAGCAATACTGGGCAAGATCGGGCACGGCACCCGTAAAGACGGGGCAAGCGTGCAGGGTTTGGATTTACAGGCAGATCAGCCGCAGCCGCCCGGCGGCGGACTGGTGGCCCAGCTTGCGGTCGAAGAAGTTCACTATCAGGGGTAGCCAGTGCTTCGGGCGGAAACTCGCTTATTCGGTTCCCTGACTTCGCTCGGCCTGGATCGTGCCATCCGGGCGGCCATCATCGTCGGAGTTCTGCAGCTCGGCCATCAGGAACCGGTTGCCACCCATTTTCTTGGCGCGATACATGGCGCTATCGGCATGCCGGATCAGCTGCTTGTTCTCGTCGCCGTGCTCAGGAAAGACAGCCACGCCGAGGCTCGCGGATACCTGCAGGCATTGGCCGGCCAGCTCGAAGGGCTGGTTGAGCGAGGCGCGTATCTTCTCGGCAACCATCAATGCGTGTTCGGGCAACTTGATGCTGCTGAGGAGGACGACGAACTCGTCGCCACCGAGACGTCCGATCGTGTCCGAGTCACGCACGCAGTGCCTGATGCGATGGCCTACTTCGCGCAGCAACAGATCGCCGGTGGCATGGCCGTAGCTGTCATTCACCTGCTTGAACCTGTCCAGGTCGATGTAGAGCAGGGACAGCCGATCGCCGTCCAGCCGGGCCTTGGCCAGCGCGCTCCGCAGGCGGTCATCGAACAAGCCGCGGTTGGGCAGATCGGTCAGCACGTCGTGGCGTGCGATGTGGCGCAACCAGGTCTCGCTCTGTTTGCGCTCGATGACGGTGGCGATCTGGGCCGAGACGAACTGCAGCAGCACCTTGTCCTGCTCGGTGTAACGCACGCCACCCGAGTAGCTCTGCACCACAAGGACGCCGATGATGCCTTTTTGTGAGGCGAGCGGGACGCCAAGCCAGTCCAGCGAATCCTTGCCGACGATGGTGCCAGCCTTATCGGACAGGGTCACCCTGGTATCAGGTGTCAGCAGCAAGGCCTGCCCGGTACGGATGACTTCCGCGCTTAGCGTGCCGGAGTCGAGTTTGCGTGGCATGGGTGCTTCGTCGTGCTCGTCGACAAAGTAGGGAAAGCTCAGCTGATCTTTCTTCTCGTCGTAAAGGGCAACGAAGAAATTGCTCGCCGGCAGCAGGTCGCCGATGATCTGGTGGATGTGCCGGAACAGGGCAAGCAGGTCTTCGGCTGAGTGTGCGGCTTCGGAAATGGCATGCAGCGCGACCTGCATGGACTCGGCGTGCTTGAGTTCGGTCACGTCGCGCGCCACCGCAATCCTCAGCTGGTCAGCCTCCGACCAGCGGGCCGACCACATGATATGGACCACCTGCCCATCCTTGCGCACATAGCGGTTCTCGAAATGAAGCTGGAGATGGCCAGCCATCACCCTGGAGGCCGCCTCGAGGGTTTTCACCCGATCCTCGGGGAACACCAGTTCGAGCATCTGTCGGCCGATCATTTCGTCTGCGGTGTAGCCGAAAATGCGCTCGCATGCGGCACTGACGAACACAAAGCGCCCCTCTGCGTCGACCACGCAGATCGCGTCAAGCAGGAGGTCCATGACATTCATCAGGGGTGCGTAGGCGTTCTTGTCCATCTGTTCAGCGTGTTGCCTGGCAAGGTAGCGTTAGTCATGCACATACCGTGCCGAATGGTGGCTTGCGACAGCCATAGGCTCAGCTTTGGCCGCTCATCTGGAACATGTAGGAACCAGAAAGATTCATAGGATGCAATCAGGGGCGCGGGTCAACTCAACGTGTACGGCTGGCGGCTCTAGCTTCGTACTCGGTAAGTTTGCCGTGCAGGAACGTGACCGAATCGACGGTGCGGCCATCGCTGAAACGGATGCTGTACTTGATCCCGGACATCGACGAGCCGGTTGCACAATAGGTGATGAAGTCTTCGGCGGTCTTTACGCGGCTGCCGGCAAAACGCAGCTTCAGACGCATGTGATCGGCGGCGTGGGCTGCATCGTAGGGGGTGCCGTTACGGATGAAGGTCGCATCTTTCAGAGTTGCCACCGAATCGATCAGGTAGGCGATCTTCTGTTGTTCGATGTTCTGCTGGCCGAATACGGGCATCGCCAGCAAGGCAAACAGCACCAGTGCACCCATCATCTTGTTCACACGTTTGCTCCGTAGCTGGCGGTGTGCCACAAGCGTTGTATTTCGTGGTTACTGCGCGCGGCGGCTATTCGAACGCGCGCTCCTGTCCGATGGCTGGTGCCGCTCAAAGCATACCCTCGATCGGCATCAGCTTGAACATGTCCACTTCCAGCCGACGCGTCATACTGGTTTCTGGATCATGGTGGTAGATCACCGGCTTGCCGTCATTGCTGTCCTGCCATTGCATGCGCCCGCCATGTGGCGAATCGTGTGCGGTCAGCGTCACGTGGTAGGCGCTGTCGGGCTGAGTTGCGGTGTCGAAGAACTGCGTCACCGCCACCGCCAGTGGTGGAGAGTCGACGATGATGCCCATCTCGGTGTTCAGCAGTTTCGAGCGTGGATCCATGTTCATCGAGCCGATGAACACCCGTTGCTGATCCACCACGATCGCCTTGGCATGCAGGCTGACACCGGAGGAGGTGCCCTTCGCGGTTGTCGGTTGCTCCACGCCGGGAGCGGGCCGCAGTTCGTAGAGGTCGACGCCGCCTTCGAGTAACGCACGCCGATAACGCGAGTAACCTGCATGCACGACCGCTTCGTCGTTGGAGGCGAGTGAATTGGTCAGCACCTTGACGGTCACGCCGTGCGCGGCGAGGCCAGTGAGATATTGGGTGCCTTTATCGCCTGGGATGAAATAGGGGGATATCAGCAGTACATCCTGCTGCGCCTGGTCGATCATCGACTTGATCTGCGGGCCGATGCGCAGTGAATGCTCGTCCCTGGCGTTGGCGGCATCGATCTTTGCCGGCTGGTCGGCCACCAGCGTGGCGTATCCCCAGAACCACGCGCCGGGGCGATCGCCGGAAGGGCCATCAGGAAGCTTGTCCAGCGTCGCCTGGGCATAGTCGGACTGCGCGAACGTACGCGCGTCATGGGTCAGGTCCACCCGCAATTTTGCGAGGTCATAGTGGCTGGCGCGCTTGCCGTGGAAGGCAGTCACCGGAATGGCAGCATCGCAGTTCCAGTATTCGTCGAACGCATGCGAGGCTTCCTTCACCACCGGCCCGATCGCGATCAGGTCGAGATCGCGGAAATTGGTGTTGTTGCCGGCATCGAAATAAGCGTCGCCGATATTGCGTCCGCCGATGATCGCCACGTTGCCGTCCACGATGAACGACTTGTTGTGCATGCGACGGTTGAGCCGGTGCGCATCGAGCAGGAATTGCGTGAATTTGGACAGCATGGACGGATCGCGTGTATGGAACGGATTGAACAACCGGACCTTGATGTTCGGGTGCGCGTTGAGCGCATTCAGCATGTCGATCTCATCGTGCACGTTGATGTCGTCGAGCAGCAGGCGCACGCGTACGCCCCGATCCGCCGCCGCCAGCAGGTGCTGCGCGATCAAGCGACCAGTCGCGTCGTTGTTGAAGATGTAGTACTGCAGATCGATCGAATGCTGCGCGTGGTCGGCCAGCGCGACGCGGCTCATCAGCGCGTTGTTGCTCAGCGTGAGCAGGCGGAAGCCGGACTTGTCGAGATGCTGGTCCACCTCCGCGTGGACATAACGTGCGCTCGGCGTGTTCGTGGCCGGCGGCAACGCCTTGGACGGTTGCTTGACGAAGTCGGTGCGCATTGACGAGCACGCACTGACCACCAGCACGACGATCGCCAGTGCAGCCATAACGCATGTACGTCGCAGCATGAATCGCACTTCGTCCACCCCGACTCGATCCACAACCCAGACTTGCCGTCGCATGCCGCGTGCATCGATGTTGCTGAAGGATAGGCACGTGGCAGACGCTGGCCCGATGGCTGGATAGGGGTTCGGGCGTGAAAGCAATGTGTGCCTGATGCCGTGAACGTGGCGCGAGGCGCAAACCACCGCGTTCGAGCGGGCGCCCTGATTATCTTGCGTGTCATGACGACCGCATCACATCGCTGAATGCAAACCACACCGCAACATTGTGCCAACAGCATGGTCACGAGCTGTCGACCGAGTGGCTTCTAGTCTGAGCCTGTCTGCAATGTCGCAGGCCTTTCTCCCGGAGATTTCGCAATGGATCACAATCGCGTCGAAGGTACCAAGCACCAGATCAAGGGCACGGCCAAGGAAGTGGTCGGCAAGGTTACCGGCAACAAGACCAAGGAAGTTGCCGGCAAGCTCGAAAAGAACGTCGGCAAGATCCAGTCAGAAGTGGGCAAGGCCGCAGATGAACAACGCGACGCGAACAAGCATCAACATTGAGCGGGCGTTATTAAAGGATCGGGCGGGCGCGCAGCTTCGGCGGCGCGCCCGCCTGCTTGCTTGAGGATGGATTTTCGGGTGCCGGAAACCTGCGACGGGCTGGCTCTGTCGATCTGCACGGCATACCATCGGCTTTCCCCTATGCCGTTCTCCCCAAGGACACTGCGTGCAGCCGATCATTTCCGTCAGGCAACTCAGCAAGACATACGCCACCGGTTTTCATGCGCTCAAGCAGATCGACCTGGAGATTCGCCAAGGTGAGATCTTTGCGCTGCTCGGCCCGAACGGCGCGGGCAAGACCACGCTGATCAGCATCATCTGCGGCATCGTCAATCCAAGCGAAGGCGCGGTGCTGGCCGATGGTCACGACGTGGTGCGCGACTATCGCGCTGCACGCGCGAAGATCGGCCTGGTGCCGCAGGAGCTGACCACCGATGCGTTCGAGACGGTGTGGAACACGGTCAGCTTCAGTCGCGGGCTGTTCGGCAAGTCGCCCAATCCGGCGCACATCGAGAAGGTGCTGAAGGAGCTGTCGCTGTGGAACAAGAAGGACAGCAAGATCATCACGCTGTCCGGCGGTATGAAACGCCGTGTGATGATCGCCAAGGCGCTGTCGCACGAGCCCCAGATCCTGTTCCTGGACGAGCCCAGCGCCGGCGTCGATGTGGAGTTGCGGCGGGATATGTGGGAGATGGTGCGTTCGCTGCGCGCCAGCGGCGTCACCATCATCCTGACCACGCATTACATCGAGGAGGCCGAGGAGATGGCCGACCGCATTGGCGTGATCAGCAAGGGCGAACTGATCCTGGTCGAGGACAAGGTCGAGCTGATGAACAAGCTCGGCAAGAAGCAGTTGACGCTGCAACTGCAGACCCCGCTGGAGAAACTTCCCGAAGCGCTGGGTGATTACCAGCTGGAGTTGTCAGCCGACGGCAGCACGCTGGTCTATACCTTCGATGCGCAGGGCGACCGCACCGGCATTGCCGGTTTGCTGCGGCGACTGGGCGAGGCGGGGATCGATTTCAAGGATCTGCAGACCAGTCAGAGTTCGCTGGAGGATATTTTCGTCAGCCTGGTGAGGGATCGCGCATGAACATCCACGCCATCCGCGCGATCTACCGATTCGAGATGTCGCGCACCCGACGCACCCTGCTGCAAAGCGTGGTGTCGCCAGTTATCTCCACGTCGCTGTACTTTGTGGTGTTCGGCGCCGCGATCGGTTCGCACATGACCGCGATCAACGGGGTCAGCTACGGCGCCTTCATCGTGCCGGGACTGATCATGCTGTCGCTGCTGACGCAGAGCATCTCCAACGCGTCGTTCGGCATCTACTTCCCGAAGTTCGTCGGCACAATCTACGAGATCCTGTCGGCGCCGGTATCCTCGATCGAGATCGTCGCCGGCTATGTCGGCGCGGCGGCGAGCAAGTCGATCATCCTCGGCCTGATCATCCTGGCCACCGCGCGGCTGTTCGTGTCGTTCCACATCGAGCATCCGCTGTGGATGCTGGCCTTCCTGGTGCTCACCGCGCTGACCTTCAGCCTGTTCGGCTTCATCATCGGCATCTGGGCGGACAACTTCGAGAAGCTGCAGCTGGTGCCGCTGCTGGTGGTGACGCCGCTGACCTTTCTCGGTGGCAGCTTCTATTCGATCCACATGTTGCCGCCGTTCTGGCAAAAGGTGACGTTGTTCAATCCGGTGGTGTATCTGGTCAGTGGCTTTCGCTGGAGTTTCTACGGCGCCTCGGATGTCAGCGTAGGCATCAGCATGGGCATGACCCTGATGTTTCTCGCCATTTGCCTGGCCATCGTTTGGTGGATCTTCCGCACGGGCTACCGGCTGAAGGCCTGAAGCTGCAGATCTGACCCGGCTCAGGTCAAGGCGGTATGCGCATGGAACGGCAGCGGCGTGGCGCCGGTGTGCGCGATCGCTGCGGTGGCCGTCGCAAGCTGTTCCTTGCTGCCGTCGATCACCACCAGGATGCGCCCGGCAGCGATCTCGGCCTTGAACTTGCGGCTCACCGCATCGGGTACCTCAAAGCCGACCAGTTCGCCGATCCAGCAGCCGAACAAGGTGCCGGCCACGGTCACTGCCGCCGCGCCAGCCAGCGTCACGCCCAGCGGTGGCACGGCTACGGCGATGAGTCCGAGCAGCAGGCCGGTGCCGCCGCCGCAGGCCCCGCCGCGCAGCGCGGCGGGATAGAAATCATTGCGTCCCTGCATCAGGTGATCGGGGATTCGCTGCAACTCGATGTCCTCGCGGGCGACCAGCGAGACATCACGGTCGTCGATGCCGGCGTCACGTGCGGCCTGCATTGCCGTGCGCGCCACCGAGAGGTCAGGGGTGCTGAACACGTATCGGGTTTTCATGGGGCCTTTCCGTTTTCCGGCATGGCAAAACTCGCGCTTCGGGACGACGCGCGGGCGAGGCTTGGTTCGATGCCTATCTTTGTCGCGACGCCGTCACTGGCATGTGAGCCGGTTGTTATCGAAGTGCGACGCACGAGCGGAAATCGTATCGCTTGCGCGGCGAAACCCTCGACCACTCAATGTTGCCGCGTCGGAATGCCCTCGGTCATAACGTCACCGCGCCGATAGCTCAGCAGCCGGCCGCGGAACGGTGCGATGTCGCGTGCATCGAAGCGGCTGCGTAACTCGACGACGGTATAGCCCTGTTCGGCGAGGGCACGGGTGAACGGGGCGCTGTTGCCGCGGCCGGGATCGGTGATCAAGACCTCGGCATCGGGCAGTGCATGGCGCAGCACCATCGCCGCGAGCAGGTCGGCATGCCCACTCTCGTACAGGATGTCGCTGCCGATGATCAGGTCGAAGCGCCCCAGCGTGGCGTCGGGCACTTCCCAGCGCAGGTCGCGATAGGTGATGGCCAGCATCTGGTTCTGTGCAGTGTTGTGGCGCAGGAACGATTCGGCCAGCGGATGGTGGTCGCTGGCGGTGATGTCGGCGCTGCGCTGCTGCAGCACCAGGCTGGAAAGACCCAATCCGCAGCCGAGCTCAAGGATGCGCTTGCCGACGATGTCGTGCGTGCACATCGCCTCGGCCAGCACTCGGCCCGCCGGCCACACCTGGCCGAACAGGCTCCATTGTGCGGACGAGATGCCGATGCGGTCGGCGTGCAGGTGCGGATCGGCAAATTGCTGCAGGTCGCTCAGCGCGCGGATGCGGTAGTCGTGTCCGCCAAGACAGACCGTGAGTTCGCGAGTGGTATAGCCCGGCATGGGCGCTCCCGTGTGAGCTTCATCCGGATAACCGGCGTGAGGCGAAAGATGGGAGTGCGGTGACGATGATCGTCAGGGCGCTGAGAGCGACATAAACAGAGTCATCGTACGCCATGGCCGCTCCTGTGAGGTGCATGTGTTGTCAATGCGAGATGTTTCGCCGCCCGCGTTGCCCCAGTCACGCGCGGGATGAACGAATCGGATGCGAGCAAGTCAAAGCCACCACTGAATCGCTGAACGGAACAAATCGTGAGCAAAGAATCATCGTTGGGAGGCTGGATCGGCGCCATGCTCGTGGTGCTGGCCGTCGTCGCGGCAGGTGCATACTTGGCTCACAAGGCAGCACATCCCGGCACGCAGGAGACAGCAGACATGCCGGCAACCCCGGCATCGGTACCCCCGAGCGCTACGACACCACTGATCCAGCATCCGATCGCCCAGGCAGACGCTCCCGCTGGCGCGTCGGCCGCGCCGTTATCGGCGTTGGATGACAGCGACGCCAGCGTGGCGGCAGCACTTGCTGCGTTGACCGGTGGCGGCGATCTGCGTTCGCTGCTGCTACCGCAGCAGGTCATCACACGCATCGTTGCGACCATCGACACCTTGCCGCGTCACGCGCTGGGCACGCTGATGCTGCCGCTGCGCACGCCGAATGGCAGGTTCACCACGACCGAAATCGATGGTCAGATGGTGATCAGCAGTCAGAACGCCGCACGCTATGCGCCGTACATGCAGATCGTGGACAGTGTTGATCCGAAGGCGCTGGTCGCCTGGTACGTGCATGCCTATCCGTTGTTCCAGCAGGCGTACCGGCAGCTGGGTTATCCAAAGGGTTACTTCAACGACCGGCTGATCGTGGTGATCGACGACCTGCTGGCTGCGCCCATGCTGGCCCAGCCGGCTGCATTGACACAGTCCGGGCCGTTCCGCGTCTATGCCGATCCCTCGCTGGAGTCGCTGTCGGCCGGGCAACGGCTGCTGCTTCGCGTCGGCCTCGTCAATGAAGCAAAGCTCAAGGTGAAACTGCGCGTGGTTCGTGCGCAGCTGACGGCCCATGCGCTGCCTGCCGCGCCGTTGCCCGCGAAAACGGCGGAATAAGCCCAGCCGCGAAAACCGTATGGTGAAGTTATAGACAGCACGCCCCATTCCACCGGCATACTTGGGCAATAGCGGCGTCGTCTTGTGCCATGGCCGCTCATCAACTCGCGGGGAATGACGGGATGAGTATCATTCGAGAGAGCAGGCACTTCGAGGGTACGCGCAACGCCGCGCGGCCGATGGAGCGGATCAGCAACGTGCGCGAGGCCGCCAAGGATTTCCGGCGCGACCTGCTGGCGCAACCGAAAGTGCTGTTCTACCGCTCGTTCGAGCTGGTGCGGGTGCCGTATCCGACCAAGTACGCGTACCTCAATGCGTTCAGTTCATTCTCGCCCTACCTGCATCTGGTCAACCGGTTGTTCGTGATCCAGTTCCAGTCGGCCGACGGCATCAAGACCCTGCTGGCGTCGCCGTCGGACTGGGAGCACCAGAAGGAGACGCCGTTCTTCACACGGTTGGGCAAAAAGAGCGGGCCGTTCGAGAGCGTGGTCGAACGTCTGATCTTCAGGAAGACCAATACCGTGCTGAACTGCCTCGCCAGCATCGGCCTGCGCCCCGCGGACATCGATTACATCACCTACGACCATCTGCACACGCAGCGAGTGACGCGCTGGTTGGGCGACGACGATCAGCCGGCGATCTTCCCCAATGCAAAACTGCTGGTGATGCGCGAGGAATGGGAGAGCGCGCAGTCGCTGATCCCGTGGCAGAACCAGTGGTACTGCCCGGACGGCATCAAGCGCGTGCCTGCCGACAAGGTGGTGCTGCTCGATCGCGACGTGTTCCTCGGCGAGGGCGTGGCGCTGGTGCGCACCAAGGGGCACACCGAGGGCAACCACTCGATCGTTGCTTCCACCGACGGCGGCATCCATGTCACCAGCGAGAACGGCGCGTCGCTGGATGCTTACGCACCGCTGCATTCGAGCGTACCCGGCGTGGCCGAGTTCGCCCGCTATACCGGTGCGGAGGTGATCCTCAACGGCAAGACGATCGAGTACGGCGTGGACCAGTACATCTCGATGATCCAGGAGAAGGAAATCGCCGGGCCGTCGCCACGCTTCGATGGCTACCCGAACATGGCGCCCAGCTCGGAGGCGCAGGGCCACTGGCTGTTCCCGCGCACGCATCCCACGGTCAGCGTGGGCGATCTGCATTACGGCACGCTGCAAGAGCCGAAGCGTGCGTAAGCGGCCCGGCCATCTTGTACGGAAACTGAAACGATGAAGACCTTTCTTGTCACTGGTGCCGCCTCCGGCATTGGCGCGCAACTGGCCACGGCCTTGCTCCAGCGTGGCGAGCGCGTCTGCGCGGTGGACATCAATCCGGCGCCGCTGGAATCCCTGAAGGCGGCGGCAGCCACGCCCGAACAGGTGTGGATCGCTGCGCTTGACGTGCGCGATGCGGCGGCGTGGGACGCGCTGCTCGATCAGCTGAAGCAGCGCTGGGGCCAGCTCGACGTGCTGGTGAACGTGGCCGGCGTGCTCAAGCCCGGCTATTGCCACGAATCCACTGCGGCCGAGGTGGACTTCCATATCGACATCAATACCAAGGGCACCATCCATGGCACCCGTGCAGCGGCACGGCTGATGAAGGCACAGGGCCACGGCCATATCGTCAACATCGCCTCGCTCGCCGGCATTGCCGCGATCCCCGGCCTGTCGCTGTACAGCGCGTCCAAGTTCGCGGTGCGCGGCTATACGCTGGCGGTGGCGCAGGAGCTGCGCGATACCGGCGTCAAGGTCACGGTGGTTTGTCCGGATGCGGTACAGACCCCGATGCTGGATCTGCAAGTGAACTACGACCAGGCAGCGCTGACGTTCTCCGGCAACCGCTCGCTGACCACACAGGAAGTGGTGGCTGCGATCCTGGATCGCGCATTGGTCAAGGCGCCCCTCGAGATCACCCTGCCGGCCAGCCGCGGCCTGGTGAGCAAGCTGGCCAGCTTCTTCCCCGGCCTGAGCGCCCTGGTGCTCGATGGCCTGCTGAAAAAGGGCCGGCAGAAGCAACAGCAGGCCAAGCAACACTGATCAGGCGTAGCTCTTGTTTTTTGCCGGCACGGCGAGCCGCGCCTTGTTCTTTCCCTTGCCTGCGCGGTGTGGCCCAGCTTTGCTCCTTCCCCTGCGAGCAGGGGAAGGCCGGGATGGGGTCGCTCTTCAACGTACTACACGTGTTACATACGCCCCATGGCCATCCGACAAACCCTGCCTGACACCCACCAGTCCGATCTGCTCGGCGGCATCGCCTCGACCGAAGTACACCGGCTGTTCTTCGCGCTGTTGCCCGACGCCACCACCCGCGAGCGGCTGGCTGCCGTCGCCGTTGGCCTCAAGGCCGCACGCCCCGGATTGCGCGCGCGCTGGATCCATCCGGACCGCTATCACGCCACCCTGCATTTCCTGGGCGATCACGCCGCGCTACGGCCATCTCTGGTCGATGCTGCTGTGGCGGCTGCCGACAAGGTAAGCCTCGCGCCGTTTGCGTGGACGCTGGACAGCGCAGCCAGCTTCCGTGGCCGCGAGCCGCCCTGCGTGTTGCAAGGTGCCGAGGTTTCCGCGCCGCTGCAGCAGCTATGGCAGATGCTGGGAAAGACACTGGTGCTGGCAGGACAGGGCGCGCACCTTGAACGCAGCCTCACCCCGCATGTCACGCTGGCCTATAGCCATGGCGCCATGCTGGAGGTCGTGGAGATCGAGCCTGTGACGTGGCCGGTGGCGGAGTTTGCGCTGTTCCATCACGTGGTCGGGCACGGTGCTTATCAGATCCTCGGGCGCTGGTCGCTGGCAGAAAGCTAGTGGTGGAAAGGCGCAGGAGCGACAGTGCTTGCCCCTGTCTTGCCTTAAGGGATAACGTGGTCGAACCGAGACGTGGGGGGCACGGGCGTCTGCTACGTAGAGCAGGGGATTTCACCAGCATGACTCATGACCCGGGATGCTTCCCGGGCGGTGATATGCGTGTATTGCAAGACAACTCGACTTCAGATCAGCGACGAGCAAGCAAACAAATGAATTCAGCAAACTCCACCTCCACTGGCAGCTTGGTCTGCGTGGGCCTCGGCATGACGCTGGGCTCCCACCTCGGGCCGCTGGCGCGCAGCCATATCGAGCAGTCCGACGTGGTGTTTGCGGGGGTCTCCGACGGCGTCGTGGAATTGTGGTTGCAGCGGATGCACACGGATGTGCGCAGCCTGCAGCCCTACTACAGCGAGGGCACGTCGCGCATGCAGACCTACCGGCAGATGGTCGAGGCCATCCTCGCCGAGGTACGTGCGGGCAAGAAGGTCTGCGGGGTGTTCTACGGCCATCCCGGCGTGTTCGCCTGGGCGCCACACAAGTCAATCGAGGTGGCCCGCAGCGAGGGTTATCCGGCGCATATGGAGCCGGGCATTTCCGCCGAGGATTGCCTGTACGCGGATCTCGGCATCGACCCGGGCCGGTTCGGTTGCCAGCACTACGAGGCCAGCCAGCTGCTGTTCTACCAGCGCCGGATCGACCCGACCGCCTATCTGGTGCTGTGGCAGGTGGGCATCGTCGGCGACCAGTCGCTGGCGCGCTTCAGCACCGGCGCGGCCTACCGCCAGTTGCTCGTCGAAGTGTTGGCGCGCGACTACCCGCTGGAACATGAGCTGATCATCTATCGCACAGCGACGCTGCCGATCCAGCAGGCCAGCATCAGTCGGGTGGCGCTGAGTGATCTGCCACAGGCGGACATTGGCATGGCCGATACGGTGGTGGTCCCGCCCGCGCGTGCCATGCAGGTGAATCACGAGATGAGGAAGCGGCTGGATGTGCTGGACCGAGCGATGACTGATACCGTTCGCGATGCCAGCTGTGCAGCTTGACGCAGCGTGTTGCGCCGTCGAGGCCATCGACGATTTTGAGAACGTTCCGGATCGTTGTGCGAAGCAAGTGGTTGGGTGGCAACAATCAATCAATACAAGGGGATCATCAAATGTTCGACGTCATCGATTTTCTTGAAAGCGTGGGTCAGGATGCACAGCTGCGCTACGCTTCTTCGGAGGATGTCGCCGCCGTTCTGGTGGGGCAGCCCATCGATGCGAAGCTGCGCGATGTCATTCTTGCAAAAGATGCACAGGCGCTTGGAGTGATGCTGGGGAAGGGGCCTTACTGCTGCTATATCGATCCAGGCAAGGAAGACGAGGGCGACGAAAAAAAGAAAAAGGACGACAAAGGCAAGGATGACAAAGGTAAGGTCAAGGAAAGCCCATCAAATCGGCCGAAAAAATGACTTTGATAGTCCCGGTTCTCGCACGGATGTGGGTGGCCCGGTAAATGTCCGGGCCGGGTACAAGGCGCTGGCTGCTCTGCACTGTGTTGGCAATCGTGCTGCTTCCACTGGCAGGAGCGGCTGTCGCGGTCGAACTGCGACCGGCGCCTGTGCCCGAAGACCCTGCACAACTCCTCAAGCAGGCTGATGGCCTGGAGTCGTCTGATCCCAGTGCGTTTTCGGTACTCATGCGGCGGCTTGATGGCAGCAAGTTGAAGTTTTCGCCGCAGCAGGAGTTGCATCGGCGTTATCTTGATGCACGGGAAATCGCTTTCCGTGGGGACTTCAAGGCGGCCATTCCACTGATGCAGACGATCGCGAATCAGTCTGTGGATCCCGTTCTCTCGATTCGGGCTGGCGCAACCGAAGTAGATTTGTTGCTGACGCAAGCTCGATATGAGGAGGCGTTCGGACTATTGAGCTCACTTCTGGAAAAACTTCCGCAAATAACGGAACGGTCAGTTCGCATACAGATTCTTGGTGCTGCGTCGCAATTGTACTTCGAGGCTGGGCAATACGATTTGGCCGTCAGTTATGCGGAGTTGTTGATCAAGGAAAGCGATAGCCCGAAGGCGGCTTGCATCGGCTGGTTTGACAAGCTTGGCCCGCTTGTTCAAACAGGGCAGCTGCAGGTCGTGGGTGAGCAAGTCAATGACGGCAAGGTTGCCTGTGGTCGCGCTGGCGATGTCCTGATCGCCGACATGTTCAAAACGGTTGTCGCGAAGTTCGACATGCAGCGCGGGAGGCCTACTGAAGCCATCAGTCTGCTTCAAAACAGCTACGCAGAAGTTCAGCGCAAGCGCTTTCCGCCGCTTGCTTCTGATGTCGACGAATTGCTGGCGCAGGCTTACTGGAAAACCGGCGATACGAAGTCAGCGACGTTGTATGCGCTTCGCGTCATTGAAACCAACAAGGGCTTCGGCGGTGTATATCTCGCGACGACAGCAGGTGCTTATCAGGTTTTGTACCAGGCTGAGAAAAAGCAAGGGGATCTGGGCGTGGCGCTCGCCTACTACGAAAAATACGTGGCGTCCGACAAGGGCTACCTGACTGACGTCAGCGCCAAGGCGCTCGCCTACCAGACCGTCAAGCAGCATGTGCTGGCGAACAAGCTGCAGATCGAGACGCTGAACAAGCAGAACCAGATCCTCCAACTGCAGCAGGCGCTCGCCGAAAAGAAAACGGTAGCCAGCCGGCTGTATATCATCCTGTTGCTGATGGTGTTGGCAATGGTTGCCCTGTGGACCTACCGGATCAAACGCTCGCAGCTACGCTTCATGAAGCTGGCCCGACGCGATGGCCTCACCGGCATCTTCAACCGGCAGCATTTCGTCAACGAGGCTGAGTTGCTGTTGCAGTACTGCCGCAAATCATCACGCGATGCTTCTCTGGTGTTGATCGACCTGGATCATTTCAAGGCCGTCAACGACACCCATGGCCATGCGGTGGGTGATCGCGTGTTGCAGCGTGCCGTTGCGGCCTGCAAGGGCTGCCTGCGTTCGACCGATATCTTCGGGCGTCTTGGCGGCGAGGAGTTCGGCATCCTGCTGCCCGAGTGCACGCTGGCACAGGTTCTCGTCGTGGCCGAGCAGATCCGCCTGACGATTGCGACCGCTTCGGCGGGCGAGGACGCTCCCGGCGTCCCGATCTCCGCCAGCTTTGGTATTACCAGCGTGGCGCATTCCGGCTACGAACTGCGCCAGTTGCTGATCCATGCCGACGAGGCGTTGTACCGGGCCAAGCGCGAAGGTCGCAATCGGGTCAGCGTTGCAAACCACCCGGAATGTGCCTGACGGGCTGAGCTCCCGCCGGGCAGGCAGCGTTCCTCGCCGACATTCGATCTTCAAGACCTGCCTTGGTGGAACAAGCGGCATAAGGTTTTTGAAGGAGCGCGGCGGAGTGGCACACCCTCTCCAGTCCGGCGTTTGTTGCTGGTGATATTGGAAGTAACACCGTCACCGGTAGACACCTTTGGTATGTCACAATCCAAAATATCCGAGGTGGTTAGGGGCCTTGGTCGAACGTATCTGGTCAAATCATTGACCATTGCAGTGCGTTTCCAAAACAACCAACTGTCAGGGGGCAGGCAATGACGGACGTCATCGATTTTCTGGAAAGGATGGGGCAGGACGCGCAGTTGCGTCATGCATCGCAGGATGAAGTGGAACTGGCGTTGACCAGTGCGGAGATTGCTCCGGAATTGCAAACGGCAATTCTCGCCAAGGATCAGGCGCATCTGGAAACGTTGCTGGGACAGGTTCCCCTTTGCGCCATGTTTATGCCGGGCGAAGAGGATGAAGAGGAAGGTGGCGAAGACGAGGAGACTCCGTCAAAGGAACCGGATGAGGCCTCCGGGCGCAGCGGGCTTTGCACCGTGATCTCGGCGGCCTAGTCAATGTTTCCCTCGGGCAGACAGTGCCGGGCATGTGTTGCCGGTTGGATCCTGCTCGTGGCCATGCTGATGGGCACGGCCATTGCAGCCGTGCCCATACCTGAGGACCCTGCGCAACTGCTGAAGCAGGCGGACAGCCTCAAGACGTCGGATCATTCCGAGTTCATGCAACTCATGAAACGGATCGGTGGCGAGGCGGCCACGCTTTCCCCGCAGCAGCGTATGTATTTGCGCTACCTCCAGGCATGGGAGGTTGGTTATCAAGGCAACTACGAAGCCGCCACGCCGCTATTGAACGCTGTCATAGCGGAATCCACGGACGCCACGTTGCGGTTTCGTGCGGGCACGACCTTGGTGAACATGCTTGCCATCGGATCCCACTATGGGGATGCGTTTGCGCAGATGAGTCAGTTGCTGGACCAGTTGCCAAAAATCACCGACAAGGATGCCCGTATTCAAGCTCTGGGCGTTGCTGCGCTCCTGTCTAACGAGGCTGGCCAATACGACCTTGGCCTGAACTACGCGAATCAAATGCTCAATGAGAATCCGAACGGAGATGGTGACTGCAAAGGCAGGTACTACCGTGTTGGGGCATTGTATGAAAGTGGCAAGCTGCAAAGTATAGACAAGCAGTTCAAAGACGGAATCGATGCTTGCGTCAAGGCAGAAGAGCCACTTTTCGCGAATGGAATTCGCTTCTACGTGGCAAGCTTTGATCTCCAGCAAGGCAATTCTTCCACTGCCATTAAGCTGCTGCATAAAAACTATGCGGAGGTGCGGCGCATAGGCTATCCGTGGGTAATTTCTGGATTCGACGCTTTGCTGGCTCAGGCGTACTGGAAAGAAAGTGGGGATGCACTGGCCCAACAATATGCTCTGGCCGCAGTGGATGACAGCGTCAAGAATCAGTTCACCAAGCCGCTGATCGGTGCTTATGAATTGCTCTATCTGATCAACAAGAAGCAGGGCGACCTTGACGCTGCGCTGACCTATCACGAAAAATACATGACGGCCGACAGGGGCTATTTGAACGATGTCAGCGCAAAGGCGTTGGCTTTTCAGACCGTCAGACAGCAGGTGCTGGCGAAAAAGTTACAGATCGACACGCTGAACAAGCAGAACCAGATCCTCACGCTGCAGCAGAAACTTGCCAAGAAGGCGACGGAAACCAGCCGGTTGTACATCGTGCTATTGGTGCTGTTGCTGGCGTCGATCGCCTTGTGGACCTACAAGATCAAGCGTTCGCAACTGCGCTTCATGAAGCTCGCCCGGCGCGACGGTCTCACCGGCATCTTCAACCGGCAGCATTTCGTCAACGAGGCCGAGCTGCAGCTCCAGTACTGCCGGAAATCGTCGCGCGAAGCCTGCCTGGTGCTGATCGATCTGGACCATTTCAAGGTTATCAACGATACCCATGGCCACGCCGTGGGTGATCGCGTGCTGCGGCGAGCCGTCGAAGCCTGCAAGGCGCATCTTCGTTCGACCGATATCTTTGGGCGCCTCGGCGGTGAGGAGTTCGGCATCCTGCTGCCCGAGTGCTCGCTGGATCAGGCCATCGCCCGTGCCGAGCAGATCCGCGTGGCCATTGCGACTGCTGCTGCGGGTGAGGACGCTCCCGGTGTACCCATCTCTGCCAGCTTCGGCGTTTCCAGCTCGGTCCACTCAGGTTACGAACTGCGTGATTTGCTGATGCACGCCGATGAGGCGCTGTACCGGGCCAAGCGCGAAGGCCGCAACCGCGTCAGCGTCAATAACAGCCCGGAAGCTTGCCTGAAAATGGCTTGATGCCTTCGGCGTTCTAGGGAAAGCCTGTGGCGGGGTCATCGCGCGCCGCTCTGGCATGCCATGCATGGACAGCAGCGGGTGGTCGCGCTAAAACAGCAGTTCGTCCCCGGTACTGGAGTTCCCCGATGCGCGCCCTGACTACTGCTCTCCTCGTCGCCCTGAGTACGGGCGCGAGCTCGTTGATGGCGACGGCGCCACCTGCTGCCGCGAATCCGCCGGCCGTCGCGCTGGCGTCGCAGATCAATGCCGCGGATTTCGCGCAGTTCGACAAGACGCTCAGCTCGGACGCGTTTGGCGGCCGCAAGCCCGGCACGATCGGCGGGCAGCGCACCACCGATTGGCTGGTCGAGCAGTTCAAGCGCATGGGCCTGCAACCGGGTAACCACGGCTCCTGGTACCAGGCGGTACCGGCTGATTCCACCCAGTTGCTGAATACCGATGTGACGTTGGACATCACGGCGCACGGCAAGCAGGCGAAGTTCGCCTATCGCACCGACATGATGGCCGAGACGCTGCAGGCGAAGGCGCAGGTCGACCTGAAGAACTCACCCGTGGTGTTCATGGGCTACGGCGCCGATGCGCCGAACTGGCACTGGAACGATTACCAGGGCGTCGATGTGAAGGGCAAGACAGTGATCGTGCTGGTCAATGACCCTGGCTTTGCCACGGGCGACCCGAAACTCTTCAACGGTCGCGCAATGACCTACTACGGCCGCTGGACCTACAAGTATGCGGAAGCGGCACTGAAGGGCGCGGCCGCATGCTTCATCGTGCATACCAGCGATGCGGCGGCCGGCTATCCGTTCAGCGTGCTGCAGAACAGCGGCAGTGGGCCGCAGTTGAGCCTGCCAGCCAGCGTCGATCCGTCGCCGCGTCTGCCGGTGGCCGGCTGGCTGACCCGTGATGCTGCTACGCGGTTGTTCGCCGATGCCGGCCTCGACTTCGGCCAGCTGGAAAAGGCGGCGGCGAAGCCGGGCTTCAAACCGGTGTCGCTGGATGCCACCGCCTCGATCAGCCTGAGCAACAAGATCGGCCACCTCGAATCGAAGAATGTGGTGGCGATGGTCAAGGGCAGCACGAAGCCCGACGAGGCGGTGATCTTTACGGCGCACTGGGATCATCTGGGCACCGACCCCACGCGCAAGGGCCATCAGATCTTCAATGGCGCGATCGACAACGGCACCGGCCTGACCATGCTGCTGGAGCTGGCTGATGCGTTCGCCCATCAGAAGTCGCCGCCGCCACGCAGCGTGCTGTTCTTCATGCCCACGATGGAGGAGTCGGGCCTGCTCGGTTCGCAGTATTACGCGGCCAAGCCGGTGTTCCCGCTGGACAAGACGGTGGCCGACATCACGGTCGACGCACTGCCGATCATCGGCCGTGCCCGTGACATGACGGTGATCGGCATGGGCCAGTCGCAACTGGAGGACATGCTGGCCGACGTGCTGAAGACGCAGGGCCGCGTGACCTCACCAGAAACCACGCCGGAGAACGGCTTCTACTTCCGCTCCGATCATTTCAGCTTCGCCAAGGTCGGCGTGCCGGCGATGCTGGCCAGCTCGGGTCTTGATCTGCTCGATGGCGGCAAGGCGGCGGGACAGAAGGGGGCGGATGACTATACGACGCACCACTATCACACGCCGAACGACGTGTTCAATCCGGACTGGGATTACTCCGGCATTCTCGAGGATACCCAGGCGCTGTATGAGCTGGGCCAGCACCTCAGCCAGGTCGGCGTGTGGCCGCAGTGGTATCCCGACAGCCCGTTCCGCGCCAAGCGAGAGGCGATGATGCCGCACGACAAATCTGGCACCAACGCGACGAAATGATGGATGGCGCCGGCCGCCGTGCCGGCGCCCGTTTTTCCGCAGCAAGAGATAAAGAGCAGGCCCGCTCAGCGCGAGCAGACTTGCTCCAGCCGGCTCATCAGGGTGAGGCAGGCCTCGTCGATGACGCGCTTCTGCATCGCCTTGTTCGGTGCCGGCTGCCACCCGATCACCGAATGCCAGTAGGCGCTTGACTTCAGCATCGCCACGAACAGGTCGGCGATGGCGCACGGATCGAGCTTGCCCAGCTTGCCGGCGTTGCCAGCTTCGCTGAACCAGCGGAACAGACCGTTCTCCTTTTCGCCGAACTGCGCGATCAGCTGCTGGCTGCGTTCTTCCGAGCGCATGCACTCGACCATCAGCACGCGGCTCAGCCGCACGAAGTCGGGGTCGCAGATCAGTGCCATTTCCTGTTCGGCGATCTCGCGCAGCTGTTCGGCGAAGTCGCGCTGCTTGTCGTAATGGAGCTTGCCGAGCGGCTCGACCCGTTCGATCAGCAGAACCAGGACTGCCTCGAACATGGCTTCCTTGGACGGGAAGTGCTTGTACAGCGTGCGCTTGGAGACTTCGGCGCGGCCGGCGATGGATTCCATGCTGGCACCGGCCAGCCCGTGCTCGGCGAGTTCGGCGATGCCGGCATCGAGCATGGCGGTGCGCTTGTTGAGGCTGCGGTTCAAGAGGGGCTTTCCTAAAAGTATACGGAACAGTTTACTTTCTTAGTGCGTAGGCATAAAGTATACGACATCGTTTACTTTCTGGCGGAGTTTCCCGTGATGGCCATCAGTATTCTCATCCTTGTTGTGCTGGGCTTTGCGCTAGCGGTGTGGCGCACGATGGCACGTCGTGCGCCGGCAGACCCCAGTTACGCCGGCTCCACCGCCTGGCGCGCCGGCCGCTTCCGCAATGTGGCCGACACCCGCGCCGGCAGCCTGCGCGCGGTGATGCGCGAGTTCTGGACGAATCGCGGTATCCGACGCAAGCCGCACAGCCCGTTGCCGGTGACGCCGGTGCGTGCGGACGTGCTGAACGGCCCGGTTTCGCAGGCACTGCAGGTGACCTGGCTCGGCCACTCCACTACGTTGATCGAGATCGACGGCCTGCGCCTGCTCACCGATCCGGTGCTGAGTGAGCGTGCCTCGCCACTGCCGTTCGCCGGACCGAAGCGTTTCACGCCACCGGCACTGACCGTGGCGCAGCTGCCGCGGATCGACGCGGTGTTGTTGTCACACGATCATTTCGATCATCTGGATCGCGACACCATTCGCGCGCTGGCCAGCAAGGTTGGCCGTTTCTACACGCCGCTCGGCGTGGGCCGACGCCTGATCGCCTGGGGCGTTGAAGCCGAACGTGTGACCGAACTGGACTGGTGGCAGGAAGCGAGCTTCGGTCCGCTCACCTTCGCCGCCACGCCGGCACAGCACTTTTCCGGTCGCGGTCTGCGCGATGGCAATTCGACGCTGTGGGCATCATGGACTGTGCTGGGCACGCGTGAGCGGCTGTTCTTCAGCGGTGACACCGGCATGCACGCAGGCTTTGCCGAGATCGGCGAGCGCTATGGGCCATTCGACCTCACCCTGATCGAATGCGGTGCGTACAACGAGCTGTGGCCAGACGTGCACATGCAGCCGGAGCAATCGATCGCTGCACATCAACTGGTGCATGGCCGCACGATGATGCCGGTGCACTGGGGCACGTTCGATCTGGCCATGCACCGCTGGGACGAGCCGGCCGAGCGCGCCCGCGCGCTGGCCGCGGAGCAGGGCGTGCAGCTGGTGCAGCCGCGCCCGGGCGAAACCGTGCGTCCCGACTCAAAGCTGCAGGCACCGTGGTGGCGTGCCTTCGAAACCGACGCCGTCCTTCATCAGTCAACTCATATCAAGCAGGAACGCATCGCATGAGCGCCTGGACCACCCACGACATTCCCTCCCAGCGCGGCAAGCTTGCCGTGATTACTGGCGCCAACAGCGGCCTCGGCTACGAGACCGCACTCGTGCTGGCGCAGGCCGGCGGCGAAGTGATCCTCGCCGCACGCAACGCCAGCAAGGGGCGCGACGCACTGGCGCAGATTCGCGCGTTGTCGCCGCAAGCGAACGTGCGACTGGAGTTGCTTGATCTGGCCAGTCTCGCCTCAGTCGCTGATTTCTCGAAGCGGCTGCTTGCCGAAGGTCGTCCGCTCGACTTGCTGATCAACAATGCTGGCGTGATGGCGCTGGCGACACGGCAGATCACCGCCGACGGTTTCGAGATGCAGTTCGGTACCAACTATCTAGGCCATTACGCTTTGACCGCGCAGTTGCTGCCATTGCTGCGCCGCGCACCGGCACCGCGCGTGGTGAACCTGAGCAGCCTGGCGCACCGGCAGGGTCGCATCGATTTCGATGATCTGCAGGGTGAGCGTCTCTATCGTCCGTGGAAAGCCTACAGCCAGTCCAAGCTGGCGATGCTGATGTTCGCGTTGGAGCTGCAACGGCGCAGCGATGCGCAGGGCTGGGGCTTGATGAGCAATGCCGCGCATCCGGGCTACGCGCGCACCGAGCTGATCCCGAACGGTCCTGGCGCGAATGGATTTCTCTGGAAAGTCAGCACGCTAATGCAGCCGCTGATCAGCCACTCTGCAGCTGGTGGCGCGTTGTCCACGTTGTATGCCGCGACGTCGCCCGACGCCAAAGCTTCAGGCTATTACGGTCCGGACGGATTCCAAGAACTCAAGGGTGGGCCGGCACCGGCGAGAGCGATGGCGAAGGCGCGTGATGCGGCGGTGGCCACGCGCCTGTGGGATGTATCGGAGCGGCTGACGGGCGTGGCTTTCAAATGAAGCCGGGCAGGTCGCAACGAACGCGTGATGGTTCGTTGCGACTTGCTGTTGATTCGCTGCTTTATGGCTTTGCCGAGGCTGCATCCAGCCGGTTGTAGTTGACGATGGCGTTGAACACCAGCGGATAGCTGCCGATGGTCTCGCCGCGCCAGATCGGATTGCTGGCGAACAGCAGTACATGGCCCTTGCCGTAGCGCGCATTCACTACCGCGGCGCGTTCGGCCATCTCGTCACCGCCGTCGAGCAGGCCGGCGATCAGCAGATGGTCGGCATCCGCGTAACGCAGGATCACCTGCGGCTGCTGGTCGGCCGGGATCACCCACGGGTTGTTGCGCATCTGCTCGGCATTCAGCGGCAGCGCCTGCCATGGTTTGGCATCGGGGAGTGCCGGCGGTTCGGTCGAGGCACGTCCCTCCGGCGTGTCGGTATCGTGCGGGCCGCCGCGGCCGGTTGGGCGCTGGAAGTCTTTCGCAGTGGGCAAGCCGTTGTCGCCGGTGACCAGATTGGACACCGTGAACGACTGGCCGGCGGCGCTGTACAGGGCCACCTCATCGCTGGTGTAACCCGCGGCGATCGGACTGCTGCGGTCGACGAAGTTCGCCTGCAGCACGCTACCGACCACCTTGAGGTTGTGGGTGGGCGTGACGAATACGCCAGGCGCCAGGCCGGTGTCGATCGCGAACTTCGCGGTGTCCTCGGAGGTGACCAGCAGGCCACCTGCACTCACGAACTGCTTTAAGTTGGCGAGGCCGCTGGAGCCGAGCCCGGGGCGGATGTCGTCGGTGGAATCGATGTGGCCGATGTTGGGTGTCAGCTTGGTGGTCTTCCATGGCATCGGATTTCCCCACATCGGCAGGCCGTCGACGATCTGCTGTGCGCTCACGCCGCCGATCGGGCCGAACAGGATGACGTCGTACTTGGCGTGCAGGTCGCTGGTGCGCGCCACGTCCTGGGTGCTGATGTAGCTGTACGGCACGTGCAGCTTGTCCAGCGCCATGCGCCACCAGCCTTCGGTCTGGGTATCCAGCCAGGTGTGCATCAGTGCGATGCGCGGCAGCTTGCCGCCGGGCATGTCGATCGCGGCCAGGCCCTGCGGCACCGTGACGGGCTGGCTGAGCAGATCCATCGGCGCCTTGAGGATCGTATTGTCGGTGACGCGCACGACCTGCACGTCGAACAGGTCGCCCATCGACCAGGCGGTGTCATCGTAGGGATGCTGTTGCGGATCTTTCGGCGACCAGTACTGGCGATCCAGCAGTGTGTCGGCGATGCGCGAATACGGCTGGTCCATGCGCACTACGTAGCTGCCGGCGGCGAAGGTCCGCGATACCGGCTTGCCGACCTTGCCGTCGTCACCCTTCGGCGCAGGCAGGATCACCGTAGCCGGCGCCGTGAGGCGGCTGACCTCGGCATGCTGCAGCTGCATGATGTGCAGCAGCTGCGCCTGGGAGCCGGTGCGCCTGTCGTCGGCAGGGAACACGTAAGCGGCGGGGCCGGCTTCCTGCGGCTTCTCGATCGAGCGCTTGCTCTTCAGGTAGAAGTTCTTCAGGAATAGCTGGCTGTTGTCGGAAAAATAATTCAGCGCGGTGAGCAGGCCGGTCTGCTCGTAGTTGTTATTGTCGCGCTGCGACCAGACGACTTCGGGCAGTGGCGGGTTCGGCTTGTACCAGGTGCGCTGGTAGTCGGCCGGATCGAGGATGCGCTTGACCGTATCGGCACCATCGTTGCCGAAGGTCTCGTACAGCCGGCTGACGCCGTTGTGCATGGCGGCGATGAACATCAGATAGCCCGGGCTCCAGGTATCGAAGTCGCCGTGGGTGAATACGCCGGGCATGCCGAACTTGGTCAGCTGCTGCACATTGTCCCAGCCCAGTTGCTGCCACTCGCCGGTGAGGATCGGGTCGATCCAAGCGTTGTACGGGCCGTCACCCACGGTGTTGTCGTACAGGAACGGCACCGACTCGTGCAGGTCGTGCAGCACCTGCGCATGCCAGCCGATATACGTATCGGCGACATTGCGGGTGAGGTTGAGCGTCATCGCCATCGCGTCGCGGTTGTTGTCGTGCGCAACGTAATGGCCCCAGTACATCAGCGGCGAATAGTGCTCGCCCGGATGCGCCAGGTGCCAGTTGTACAGATCGACCATGCGGTCACGGCCATCGACCTCGACCACTGGGGTGATCAGGGTGATCACATGCGAGCGGATGTGTTTGACGTACGGTGCGTCATCCACCGCGAGGCGGTAGGCCAGTTCCATCAGCGCGGTGGGCGCGCCGGTCTCGGTGGAATGGATAGTGCCGGTGATGTAGTAGACCGGCGTGGACTGCGCGATCAGCTGGTCAGCGGTGGTGTCATCCATGTTGATGCTGCGTGGGTCACCGAGCTTGGCCAGGCGTGCCTTGTTGGCGTCGAGGTCGGCCAGCAGGCTTTCGTCGGCGATCGCCACCGCGATCATCTCGCGGCCTTCCTCGGTCTTGCCGATCGAGAACACCTTCACCCGCGGACTGGAGGCGGCCAGTGCACGGAAGTAGCGGTAGACATCGGCCGAGTAGGGCAGGTAGTTCGGTGCGCCGGAAATATGGCCGAGCACTTTCTCCGGCGTCGGTACGCTGGCCGAGGCGGGCAGGTAATCGGTCAGCGGCGAGTTGAATGAGGGGTCGGTGGTGAACTTCAGGATCTGGTCGGTATAGCCCTGATCGATCGGCTGATTCGGGTCGCGGGCGTAGTTCGTCGACCCATTCGGATCGGTTGCGGCGAGAACACTGGCAGTAGCGAGCGCCAGCAGGGTGACAAGTGAGAGCCGGATGGACACGCGCATGATGTGGATTCCCCTCGGACCGCAGGCAGCGGATCGCAGCACTTTGCCAGAACGGGAACGATCGCGTGTAGCCCATCAGTTGGGTAGCCATTTCGGCCATGTCAGCGTTGCTGTTTGCCTATCCTGGTGCGACATTCTGCGACGACGCGTATTGTGTTGCAGATGCGCTCCAGCCGACCTCGGCTGGAGCGCATGGTGTCGAGTGGGGTCAATGCACGGTTGCTCCGCTGCCGTCGGTGGTTGTTACGCCGGGACCAATGCTGGCAGCAAGGAACTGCACCAGTTTCGTGTAGAACTCGGTGTTGTTGGCTTCGTCGTAAAAGCCATGCATCTCACCGGGCTTGTACAGCCACTCGTGCTGGATATTGCGTTTCAGCAAAGCCGAATGCAGGTTTTCGCCTTGAGTAGGTGGCACGCGTTCGTCCTTGCCGCCGACAACCAGCATCACCTTCGCCTTGAGCTGGTCGAGCTGGTTTATGGGCGAGCGTTGAGACAAGGCGTTGGTATCTTTGCCGAGGGTCTTCTCCAGAAACCTTTCGCCATTGACCGACTGTGGAATGTCACCGCGGTAGCTCATAAGCGCCAGGTCGTAGATGCCAACGTAGCCGATGGCACATTGGTAGAGATCCGGTTCCTTGACGGCGCCTTCGAGTGCCGCATAGCCGCCATAGCTGGCGCCGAAGATACAGATGCGCTGCGGGTCGGCGATGCCCTGCGCAATCGCCCAGCGCGTGGCGTCAGTGACGTCGTCCTGCATCTTGCCGCCCCATTCGTGATACCCGGCGGCCATAAACTTGTCGCCAAGCCCACCGGAGCCACGGAAGTTCACCTGTAGCACGGCGTAACCGCGTGTCGCCATGACCTGCACCATGGGGTCGAAGTCCCAAGTGTCGTAGATTCCAAATGGTCCACCATGAACGTACACCACCATCGGCAAGTGTTTCGCGTTTTCTCCCCCTGGTGGAAGGCTTACATAACCGTGCAATTTCAGCCCGTCGCGTGCGGCAAATTCGACCGGCTGCTTGCCAGCCATCTGGGTAGGATCGATCCATGGAGCACAAGGCAGTAGCAGGGAGAGCTTGTTGGCTTGGTGGTCGTACAGATAAAACGTGCCCGGATCCGCATCGGCATAGACGTACACGATACTGCGTTGGCCATCGCGAGTTCCGGAAATGAAGCGGACGCTTTCTCCCGGAAATTGCCGCATGAGCATGACTAGGGTTTTCGCGTCATCCGAGTTGCTGTCAAACAGCGCAGCGCCGGGACGGCCATCCACGAAATTCACGCCGATGATGTCACCGGCCATACCGCGCAAAAGCCCCGTTGCTGAAATTGTCGGGTTGCTCCAGACGGTTTTCCAGTCGGCGTTCGCCGGATCACCGCTGCATACAGCAAATCCACCAGCGGCTGGCGGGCAACTGGAGTACACCACGCTGTCGTCGTTGTTGAATGCCAGCGGATAAGCCTGGTCCTGCTCGACCTTCAGCATCTCATTCCAGCCGCTGCTGCCAGGCAGATGCTGAAATACCCTTTTCTTGCCACTGACATCCTCGCCGATGGCATAGCGAACACGACCTTGGTGATCGGCAACGAATTCCGAGATATTTCCGGGTGCCGTGGTGATACTCACCATGCGGCCGCTGTGGACGTCCATTCTGGAGACGATCCAGGGCTGGTAATAGACCAGTTTGCTGGCTACATCATCGCGCACTGTCCCGGCCTCGAATCTTGCAACCAGTATCTCATCCGGGTTGTTCGGAATCGTGGCGATGAATTCGGCAGACCCGAGCACCTTCGTGTTGCCGCCGTCGGCGTCGATCGCAAGCAGCAGTCCGGTGGCCAGAGGCGCGTCATAGCCACCCCTCGACTTGCCTGTGGTGAATACCACGCGAGTAGATGAAACCCACCAAAAATCGGTGACGTCGTCATTCTTGTTTGGCCGAATAACGCGGCCGGCTTTCATGTCTGCGACAGGAAGCAGCACCAACGCAGTATGCCCCTCGACCACGGCGGTGGCAGCGACGTATTTCCCATCAGCGGAGATTTTTACGTCTTCGCTTGCGGGGTGTCGTGCCAGGCCCGCCAACGACACCGGCTCGGCGTGCAGCACGGAGACAAAAAGCAGCAGCAACAACGCAACGATCCATCGTCGCAAATCCATCGTCATATCCCCTTGTGGCGACGCGGTTGATACAGGCAACCTCGCCTGATCCGTGTCGGTTCAGTGCGAGGTTTACAGGCACTATTTAGTCACACCGGGCCCAATGCTGGAACCGACGAACTGCACCAGCGTTGTATACAGCTCGGTCAGATTGGCTTCGCTGTAGAAGCCATGCATCTCGCCGGGCTTGTCCATCCACACGTGCGCGATATGGCGATTCAGCAGGGCATTGTGCAGATTGCTGCCCTGGATCGATGGCACGCGACGATCCTCGCCACCAACGACCAGCATGACGCGGGCCTTGAGGTGATCGAGCTGGTTGATCGGCGATCGTTGCGCCAACACGTTCGTGTCATCGCCGAGGACGCGCCGGAGATAATTCTCGCCGGAAGTGGACTGCGGGATATCGCCACGGTTGTACATCAGCGCCAGATCGTAGACGCCGACATAGCCGATCGCACATTTGTACAGGTTAGGCTCCTTCACTGCCCCCTCAAGCGCTGCGTAGCCGCCGTAGCTGCCGCCAAAAATGCAGATGCGTTGCGGGTCGGCGATGCCCTGAGCAATCGCCCAATGGGTGGCATCGGTGACGTCGTCTTGCATCTTGCCACCCCATTCGCCCCAACCGGCGTGCTCGAAGTTGTAGCCATAGCCACCGGAGCCACGATAGTTCACCTGCAGCACGGCGTAGCCATGAGTCGCCAGTACCTGCACATAGGGGTCATATTCCCAGCTGTCGCTTATGCCGTAGGGGCCGCCGTGTACAAACACCACCATCGGCAGATGCTTTGCACTCTCCTTGCCTGGCGGAAAGCTGACATAGCCGTGCAAGTCCAGGCCGTCGCGCGCGGCAAACTCGAACGGCTGCTTGCCGGCCATCTGCTCTGGATTGATCCACGACGCACGCGCCAGCAGGCCAGTCAGCTTGTTGGTGCTGCGGTCGTAAAGGTAGAACGTGCCAGGGTCAGCATCGGCTTCGGCCAGCACGACGCTGAGGCTACCATCGCGGGTGCCGGAAACGAATCGGACACTTTCGCCTGGTAGCTGTTTCATCAACGCGACCAGGGTATTCGCGTCTGCCGACTGGCTGTTGAAAAACGACAGGCCCGGGCGGCCATCCATGAAGCTCACCCCGATGATGTCGTCGTGGGTCATCCCGTAGACGAAGCCGTCCGGCGCGACTTTCGGGTTGCTCCACACCGTTGTCCAGGTGTTCTTCGCCGGATCCCAGCGGCATATGCCGAATCCGCCATCGCTGGCCTTGCAGGCGAAATACGCCACGCTGTCGTCGCGACTGAATGCCCACGGGTAGGCCCGCTCGTCGTCGGCCTTCGAGACCACCTGCCAGCCATCGCCATTGATCGGATGCGCGTACACCTTGACGTTGCCATTGACGTCTTCACCATAGGCAAAACGGACATGCCCCTGATGGTCGGCGACGAATTCGACGTTACGCATCGGTGCGGTGAGGATGCGCGCGAGGTTGCCGTCACGCACATCCATGCGATAGACGATCGGCAGGAACCCTTCCTTGCCGGCGGCATCCCATGTGCTGATCGCGACCAGCACATGATTGGGGTCATCCGGAATCGAGGCGATGAACTCGCCGACCCCGCGATCGGCGACTGCCTGCTGGATGTGGGAACCGGTACTCATGCCACCGTTGCGGTAGCCATACAGCAATTTCGGGTTGCCGCCATCGGCATCGACCCCAAATAGCTCACCCGTGGCCAGCGGCGAGTCATAGCCACCCTCGCGTTCGCCTACCGTGTACACCACGCGCGTGGGCGAAACCCACCAGAAGTCGATGAGATCGTTGCCTTCGCGCGGGCTGATGACATTTCCCTTCTTGTCGGCGAGACGGATTAACGCCAATACGGTCTGGCCTTTGACAATCGCAGTCGCCGCCAGGTACTTCCCGTCGGGGGAAATCTTGACGTCCCTGTATTGATCATGGCGTGCAAGATCCGCCAACGAGACTGATTCTGCATGCAGAACGGCCGTACACAGCAACAACAACAGCGCAACGATCCAGCGTCGCAAATTCATCATCTGATTCCCCTGTCATAATGCACGACCGCACGTCATGCGCGGTCGTATCCCCGGATCATTTATAGCGACCCAGGGGCGCCGAGGCAATCAGACGAGTAAGGGGCGGCCCAGGATGGGCCGCCCCTTACTGATCGAGCGTGGCGCTTCCTGCGGTTACGGGTTCAACAGTGCGGTCAACTGGTCGAGCTGCGCGCGGTAGCGGTCGAGTACTCTCGCGGTGGCCACGGCGTAGTGGTTGGCCTCGTCCCAGCGGCGTGCCTCGATCGCCTCGCGCACGCCGGGCACGGTCTTGACGCCGTAGCCGGTGAGCATGCCGGGCGCATAGATGAAGTGCTTGAACCACTCGCGGCCTGGCAGGCCTGCCGGATCGGTCAGCGCCTGCTCCATGCTGCCCATCAGCTGGTTCAACTGCTGCTGTTGCGGGGCCGGCATATCGAAGCCGGTGCTGGCGCGCTTGGCGTACGCAGACTGGAACGCCTGGGCGCTTTGCTTGAGCTGCTTTGCGGCCTGATCCAGCGGGGACAGGTCGATCGCAGGCACGTCGGAGTCGCGTGCGGGCGGTGCCAGCGGGCGAGTCGGGTCGGCGTCGAGCGTGAACGCGTGCAGATCGAGCAGTTGGTGCTGCTGCGTGGTGGCCTTGCGGGTGTCGTCGACCAGCTTGTGCAGTTCATCCACGTAGCGGTCAAGCGTGCTGCTGAAATCGCCGAAGCGCAGCGGCAGCACATCAGCATCGGCGGTGCGCAGCACGATGTGGCCAGCGACCTTGGACAGGGCCACGCCGTACTCGAAGGTGGGATCGCCGAAGCGCATGTAGTGGTCGAACGAATCGTAGCGCGAGTGATAAATGCCGCCGTCGTCATCCTCACCGCTGAAACCGAGATCGAGCGAAGCGATGCCCAGGTGTTCCAGGAACGCGCTGTAGTCGGAGCCGGATCCCAGCGCCTGGATCGGCACGTCGCCACCCGCTGCCGCCAGCTTGGCGTTCGCCTTGGCTTCGGGTTTCGCGTCCTTGCCGTAACCGTCGACCAGCATGTGCGCGCGCATGCGTTCACGCACGCTGGTGTGGGTTTCCGGGTCAGTCACGCCATCGGCGACTTGGTTGACCAGGTGCTGCAGCGAATGGCTGCCGCCAGCGTCGAGGAAACCGCGGCCGTTGGTATCCGAGTTGAGGTACAGTACGGCGTTTTTCTGCAGTTCGGCGGCGTGTGTCTCGGCCCATTCGGTCGAACCGAGCAGGCCCGGTTCCTCGCCATCCCAGCTGGCATAGACCAGCGTGCGCTGCGGACGCCAGCCCTGCTTGACCAGGCCACCGAGCGCCTTGGCCTCGGCCATCAGGGCGACGTTACCGGCGAGCGGGTCCCAGGCACCGAACACCCAGCCATCGTGGTGGTTGCCGCGCACGATCCACTGGTCCGGCGCAGTGGAACCCTTGAGCGTGGCGATCACGTCATAGATCGGTTTCTGGCCCCAGTCCGACAGCACGGTGAGGTGCGCCTTGGCCGTGCTGGGGCCAACGTGATATGTGAACGGCAGCGAGCCGCGCCAGCCGGCCGGTGCGACCGGCCCGGTCAATGCCTGCAGCAGCGGTGTGGCGTCGGCGTAGGAGATCGGCAGTACTGGAATCTTCAGGATCGTTTTCGCGTCCTTCAGCGCCAGTCGCTTGGCACCTGGGGTGGAACCGATGCCAGGCGTCAGCGGATCGCCGGGATACAGCTGCATGTCCGCCACCGAGCCGCGCTGCACTCCCTGCGCCGGACGCCAGCCGCCTTGCGGATAGGTATCGCCCTGGGCGTAGCCATCGTCATGCGGATCGGAATAGATCAAGCAGCCGACCGCGCCGTGTTCCTGTGCGAGCTTGGGTTTCAGCCCGCGCCAGCCGCCACCGTAACGGGTGATGACGATCTTGCCGCGCACGTCGATGCCGCGGCGAGCCAGCTCCTTGTAGTCGTCCGGCATGCCGTAGTTGGCATAGACCAGCTCCGCGGTGACGTCGCCGTCACCGCCGTAGACGTTGTAAGGCGGCAGGGCGCCCGGAAGGCTGGAGGTGGCGTCACCGGCGATCGCGGGCTCGCGCAGGGCGGCGGTGTAAGGGTGCGGCCCGAGCAGTTCCAGCCCGATCTTTTTCGGCGTCGGATACAGCACGCTGAACGTCTCGATGTGCGCATCCCAGCCCCATTCGCGGAACTTCGCCAGCATGAACTCGGCGTTGGCCTTGTCGTGCGGCGAGCCCACCTGGTTGGGTTCGGACGACATCTGCTTGAGCCAGCTGCGCTGATCGGCGGGATCGAGCTGGGCATCGAAGCGCTGTTCCAGACTTTGCTGGGCGGTGGCATTCGCGGGAGTGAAGCCGAGCATGGCGCCGTCGTCGTGACGGGCCTGGTCAGTTGCGGCGGCAGCAATGCAGGTTGCCAGTACGCCGGCCAGCCCCAGCAGCGGGCGGATTTTCCATCGAGTCATCTGATCTTGCTCCCCATCGGTTGATCGTCGGGCGAATCACGGCGCTGGTCGGGTTGGACGTCCATCCGCCAGGTCGCATTCGCTTTGTTATACGCGCAGATGATGAAGCTTGCCTAGGACAGTAGTCATGCCCACGGCACACTTGAGCCTCGCTCTGCCACGGCCAGAGAACGATCAGGCCGAAGTTTACTGCCCCACTGAGCTCGTGGAGACCCCGGTTTTTGACGATACCTGAGGCGGCCCAGCTTGGTCGGCTGACGTGGCCTGGTTTCCGTCCGGGACGGTGATGTCCTGCCGGAACAGCTGGTGGCCGTCTTGATCGCTGTAGGTCAATCTGTATTTACCCGGCCGTAGATAAAGGTCACTGAGGGGCGCGCCTTGATGGAAACGAATACGATCATCTTCCACGGCATTCAGAGGTACTGGATCGAGCGCCACGAGGTCAGCGGGAATCGCGTCGTCACCTTCGTCGGCATATCGCACCTCCACCAGGCATGGGTACGAATGAGCACACCGGTCGCCGGTGACGTAATAGGGCATGCGCAGGCCGCCGAGACTGAGCCATGTAGGGCGTCCATGCTGCATTTCCTGCGGCGGAAAGAACACGCTGACGTCATATCCCTGACGTAGCGACCAGGGCTTGCCAGTTTTGTCCATGAACACGATGGGCGTCTTGGGCTTCAGCTTGTGCATGATCGCGGTGTAATAAGGTTGGTTATCGTCACCAGATTGATGCGGAAACATCATGGTCTGTTCCACGGCAAGTGGATCGATGCCGGAAAGCTTGTGCAGATGCTCAGCCATGGAGGAGCCGCCGAGATAGACACCTGACTTCTGGATATGCGCATAACCGGCATCGACCACGAGTCGTGCATTCGGGTCCTGCTTGAACACCTGCTTGTAGATGTTGCGCGCCTGTTCGGCTTCGCGAGCGTCGCCGGTGGCGTTTGAGGTTGCTTCGTAGGCGATCACCTTGAAGCCGAGCTTCAGGGCGGTGCGGACCATTTCGGCACAGATCGGCTCTTCGGTGTAAAAGCCACTGTCCTTGATCGGGTAACCACGCGCCTGCAATCCGGTGTCGGTCTGGTAGAGCGTTTCGGCAGCAAAATAGTTGAAGCCCTCTGCACGCAACTTGCCGAGCAGCTGCACGGTCAGCGTACGGGTGAGCGGTATGTTGTGTGCCTCGTTGAAGAACACGGCACGGTAGTTTTTGGCCAATTCGGGGATCACCTCCAGCGCTTGATGGACGGTGTAATCGGGGTTGTTCAGTGGTGAGGGGCGGTCGTCTGGCGACGCCGCCTGCCTGATCGAGAAGCTGGTCGCGGCGTCCGGGTAGTCACCGATGAAGGTCTGGTACCAGCTCAGGTACTGGCCGAAGATGACGTGGAAGGCGGCATCCTTGTTGCCGGCATAGGCGTAGCGCATCACCTGGTACTGAGCCAACAGGCTTTTGCGCTTGTTGGCGTCCTGCATGATCTGCTCGGACTTCTCGGAGGCAGCGACCTGGCGGACCTGCCACTGCGAGGCTGATTGCGCGTGCCCCGACGTGGCTGCGCAGGCAAACAGAAGGGTTCCGCTGAGCATGATTCCTGTACGAAAGTATGACATCAGCTTCTCCCGTGCCCGGCCCCGGCCAGACCGCATGCGCTAGTTTTACCAGTGTGCGAGGCAGCTGTCGCGTATGGCTCGCCTGCTGCCAGCAGCGGCGCCCTGATCCGCATGACCGAGCATACGTGCCGCAGACAGTTCGCCGCATCCATGCCAAGCGGCACAGGGTTGTTCGAGAGATTCGGGAGCACAATTCACGACACCTTGCCTATCGTGGAGTACGTCATGCGCCTGACTGTCCTTGCTGTGTTGATTGCATTCACGCTTCCTGCGGCGGGACTCGCCCAGGCCCCCAGCCTTTACAGCGGCCCAATTTCTCCCGTAGTGGTGAAGGCGATCAGCGATCCGGCCCGACAGGCCGACCAGTCCAGTGACGCCCGCCGCAAGGTGGCCCAGGTGATGATGTTCGCCGAGGTCAAGCCGGGCCAGAAAGTACTGGAGCTGATTCCTGGCAGCGGCTATTTCACCCGCGTGTTCAGCACGATCGTGGGATCGAAGGGCCATGTCTATGTGGTATGGCCGAATGAGTATGCGAAAGAGGCGGCGGATGATCTGGCCGGTTCGCAAAAGCTGGCTGCCGATCCGCACTACGCCAACGTCAGCGTGCTGACCCAGCCGGCGAATCAGCTCAGTTCGCCCGAGCCGGTCGACGTGGTGTTCACCTCGCAGAACTATCACGATTACCCGGACAAGTTCATGGGGCAGGTTGATCCTGCCGTGCTCAACAAGCAGGTATTTGACGCGCTGAAGCCCGGCGGCCTGTGGGTGATCATCGACCATGTGGCCCCGGTCGGTTCCGGCATGGCCGATACCGACACCTTGCACCGGATTGACCCGGCGATCGTGAAAAAGCAGGTGGAAGCGGCCGGCTTCGTCTTCGACGGTGAAAGCAAGGCGCTGCGCAACCCGGCGGACACGCACACTATCAAAGTGTTCGACAAGTCGATACGTGGCCACACCGATCAGTTCATGTTCCGCTTCCGCAAGCCCGCGAAATAATTGCCGGAGCCAGGGATGCTCCGATTTATTCGGCGCGTCCCTGGTGCAAGCCATGCCAGATCGCATCGAGCAATTCGCCTTGCGGATCCTGGCTTTGTTCCCAGTACATGATGCCGCCAAGGTGTTGGGATTTGACGTAGCCCGCCTTGGCGGCGATTGATTGGGGGTCGTCATAGCTGATGAAGCGGCGCGTTGTTGCATTCCACAGGTATGGCGCCTGGGCCATTTCATCCCAGTAACGGGTGTAGCCGCCATGGTTGATGAAATCAGCTTTCAGCTGCGGCCATGGATACGTACCCTGGAAGTGCCCGTAAGCCTGATAAAGACCTTCGTGCATGGGTTGTACATCAGCGAATTCACGACCGTAGAACGCCACCCCGATCAGCAATTTTTGCGGAGGCACGCCAGCGGCGAGGAACTGCTGTACAGCCTTGTCCGTGCTGCGCGCGTCGCTTGGTGCGAATGTTGAGGCATGCAGCCCGGTGTGGTGGCCGGTAGTCGGCGTCAATGAATTGACGAAGTCGTAAGTCATCAGGTTGAACCAGTCGAGGCTGGGTGCGACCTCTGCTATATCGATCCCGCTGACGAATACGCTGTCGGCGGCCGCGATGCTCAACGTGTAATGGTGGGCTCCACGATGACTGTGGCCATCGCCTGCCTGATCCAGCGTCGCGCGGAGGTCTTTCAGCAAGAGCGTGAAGTTGCCGCGGTCTTGCGCGCTGGCCTTGATGTGGGCTTCAGCGTGCTCGGGATATTCCCAATCGACATCAAGTCCATCGGCATCGTTTGTTGTCAGCAGTTGGGCTGCACTGTCGGCGAATCGCTGTCGGCTCGCCGATGTGCTGGCTGCGTCGGAGAAACCATCGACACTCCAGCCACCCACGGAAACCACTACCTTGAGCTGTGGATGTGTGGTCTTCAACGCAATGAGTTGATGCAGGTGCATGGTATCGGCTGGCTGGAGTGTGACCTCACCGTTGACGAGCCTGGCGAATGCGAAGATCAGTGTATCGATCTTGTCGACATCCATCGGCGCGATCTCGTTCTTCACCGTGTCATAACCGACCACGCGATAGTGCTCACCACTGTGCGGTGGGTGTACTTCATGCATGCCACAGCCAGCCAGCGCGCTGGCAATGACGGCCATCCATACGATGCGCCATGGGGTGGGCCGGCGTATTCCGGGTGCACTGGAAACTCGCATCATGGTTGCTCCGGAGTAGCGGTCGTCGACGGATCTTCGCAGTCGCGGGGCGATCTGCCAATGCATCGACCAACAAGTCGCCTTGCCTGCTTGAGCTGCGCCGCGATTGGTCGCACCATCCGGCAGCAAGCTACGCAGATGAACCAGGACATTGCGATATGGCAGAACTTGGCGAAGAACAGGAACCGCAAGCCAGATGACCGACGGCGCAATTGATAGCAAGGATCCGCAACCGCTACGTCCGGTCGAACCGGATGCAGCCGACTGCTGCGGTGAAGGTTGTGCACGTTGCGTGTTCGATGTCTACGAAGAAGCACTTGAGCGTTATGAGGCTGCGCTGGCCGCATGGCGTGCCCGACACCCCTAATGCCGGCATCGCGGCGCATCTACCCAAGGAAGAACCATGTGGATTGCGATTACCCGTGAAGTCAGCCCCGCGCTTGGCAGCTGCGAGCTGTCGTACATCCCGCGCGACGCAATCGACCTGGCGCGTGCGCGCGAGCAGCACCGTGATTACCAACAGGCGCTGGAAGCACTCGGTTGCCAGCTGCTGACCCTGCCGGCTGAACCCGATCTGCCTGACTCGGTATTCGTGGAGGACGTGGCGATCGTGCTGGACGAGGTCGCGATCCTGACCCGGCCTGGCGCGCTGTCGCGCCGGACCGAGGTGGCGAGCATCGCCGACGTGCTGTGGCGATACCGAACGTTATTGTCGATACAGGCGCCGGGCACGCTCGACGGTGGTGATGTGCTGCGTGTTGGCCACACGTTGTACGTCGGCGAATCAGCGCGCAGCAATGCCGCAGGCATCGGGCAGTTGCGTGAACTGCTGGCCGGCCAGGGTTACGCGGTGCGGGGCGTGCCGACCCGTGGTTGCCTGCACCTGAAATCGGCGGTGACGCACCTCGATGACGATACCTTGTTGTTGCAGCCAGAATGGGTGGATCGCGAGCGGTTCGCCGGCTTTCGCATCATCGAAGTCGACCCCGCCGAGCCGCATGCTGCCAACGTGTTGCGCGTCGGCGATGCGCTGGTGATGCCGGCCAGCTTCCCGCGTACGCGGCAGCGCCTGCTCGAGGCCGGCTTCAACGTGACGGCGGTCGACGTCTCTGAGCTGCAGAAAGCCGAAGGCGCGGTGACCTGCTGCAGTCTGGTATTCCGTGGAGTTGAGTGAATCGGGTGCACAACCCTATGCCTGCATCGGAATGCGGCGCCACAGGACTACACTGTGCCGATAATTTGTCGACATCTCTATCAAAGGAAAAGCTCATGACTGACGCCATGTATGCCAGCTCCATTGCCGTATTCAAGCAGATGCTTGGCAGCCTCGATGCGATCCTGGCCAAAGCCGGGGCGCATGTGGCGGAGAAGAAAATCGAGCCAGTGGCGCTGACGCAGGCGCGGCTGTTTCCGGACATGTTTCCACTGTGCAAGCAGGTGCAGATTGCCTGTGATTTTGCGCGCGGCGTATCGGCGCGACTGGCTGGCGCCGAGGTGCCGAAGTACGAGGATAACGAGCAGACGTTCGATGAACTGCGCGGGTTGATTGCGCGCAGCCTCGATTTCATCGGCAGCTTCAGCCCGGCGCAGTTTACAGGTGCCGCGCAGCGCGAAATCGTGATACGGCCCGGTACGCCGAAAGAGCGTCACTTCAACGGTCAGGCCTACCTGTTGAGTTACGGCCTGCCGCAGTTCTTCTTCCACGTCACCACAGCGTATGCGCTGCTGCGCCACAACGGCATCGAGATTGGCAAGCGGGATTACATGGGTCAGTACTGAGGGGGCAATGCCGACCCTGTGCCGGGCAGATGCAGATGCTGCCCGGCACGCGTTGACCTGGAAAGGCAGGGGCGTTACTTGCTCTTTTTCTTTTCCTGCTTGGCCGCCTTCTTTTCCTTCATGGTCTTGGCCGGTTTTTTCTTGTCGCTTTTCTTTGAATCCAAGCCCTTGCTCATGGCGTGCTCCTTTGGAAGTGTTGGTGGGATATCACAGCGTCTGCGGCAACTCTAAGTGTCGCGTGGGGCGCGCAGGGAAGTCTAAGCTGTTCCGGCGGCGCTTGGGCAGGGTCCGGCAGGGAGTAACTGCTCAGATGCGTTCACCGGGAGCCAGGTAACGCCATTGCCCGGGTGGCAACTTGGCCAGCGGTATGCGGCCGACGCGCAGGCGCTTCATCGCCAGTACCTTGAGGCCGACCGCGTGGCACATCGGTTCGATCTGGCTCGGCTGCAGGACCTTGAACGCGAAGCGCAGCCGCTGCTCGCTCTGCCAGCTGACCTTGATCGGCGGCATCGCGTAGTTGTTGAAGCGCAGGCCGTGATTGAGCAGGGCCTGTCCATTCGGAATCAGTGTGCCCTCGACATCGACCACGAATTCCTGCTCGACCCGGTCGATGTCCTCGGTGAGCTTGCGGGTCACGCGCCAGTCCTGGGTGAAGATCAGCAGGCCGCTGGCCTGGGTCGGCAAGGACAACGGCGACGTCAATCGCATCAGGTGCCGCTTCAACGGGAGTACGCCGGAAGCATCGTCCGGTGATCGGGTGTCGGGCGTGACCAGTGCACTGGCCGGGTTTGGGCCGCCATCGGTGTCGTAGCCGATGGGCTTGTGCAGCACCAGGGTGGCCGGTTCGGTGGGGATCAGCTTGGCCTTGGGGTCAAGTTCAACGCTTTGCATGTCCACCATGAACTGTGGTTCTTCCACGACCTGTCCGTCGACCTTTACCCAGCCACCCTCGATGTATTGCTCAGCCTCACGTCGGGAGCACTGGGCCAGCGCGACGACACGTTTGGCGAGGCGAACCGGTTCTGTCATCGAGGTGCCATTGAGCGAGGGTGGACCATTGTATGCGCGAGCCCGTGAGTTGATGGTTTATGCGCGAACCGGTGGCAATTCGCAGGACAGCCCCCAGATAGTCAGCTTCGTTATGGCGAGGCCCCAACATGATCCCCTTTTCCGTTCTTGACCTGGCACCGGTCACTGAGGGCAGTGACACCACGCAGGCGTTCCGCAATACGCTGGATCTGGCGCAGCACGCCGAGCGCCTCGGCTACCAGCGTTACTGGCTGGCTGAACACCACAACATGCCCGGCATCGCCAGTGCCGCGACGGCGGTGCTGATCGGCCACGTGGCCGGTGGTACCTCGACAATCCGGGTGGGCGCCGGCGGCATCATGTTGCCGAACCACGCACCGCTGCAGGTGGCCGAGCAATTCGGCACGCTGGCGTCGCTGTATCCGGGACGCATCGACTTGGGCCTGGGCCGCGCACCGGGCACCGACCAACCCACGGCGAAGGCATTGCGCCGTTATTTCGACAGTGCCGATGCGTTCCCGCATGACGTAGTCGAACTGCTTGGCTATTTCGAGCCGGCCAAACCCGGGCAGCAGGTGCGTGCCGTGCCCGGCGCCGGCATCGAGGTGCCGGTATGGCTGCTCGGCTCCAGCCTGTTCAGCGCCACGCTTTCGGCACAACTCGGCCTGCCGTTCGCGTTCGCCTCGCACTTTGCGCCGGATGCGATGGACGAGGCTCTGGCGCTCTATCGACGCGATTTCCGGCCCTCCGCACGACTGCAGCAGCCTTACGCAATGCTGGGTCTGAATGTGGTCGCCGCCGACAGCGATGCTGAGGCACAGCGGCTGTTCACCACGCAGCAGCAGAGCTTCATCAACCTGCGCCGCGGCCGGCCGGGGCTGATTCCGCCGCCGATCGACGACATCGAGTCGTACTGGACACCACCGGAGAAACTGATGGTGGAGCGTGCGCTGGCGTGTGCCGTGGTCGGCAATGCGGACACTGTGAAGGACGGTATCGAGGCTTTCATCGCACGGCACAAGCCGGATGAATTGCTGATCACGGCCAACGTGTTCAAGCATGCGGCGCGGCGGCATTCGTTCGAGATCGCTGCCGCGGTGCGCGGTCGGCTGGATGCATCGGACTTGCACATAGGCTGACCGATGCAGGCATGGCAAGATGCCGGATATGGATGATTTTCCACGAGTGCAGGCTGCACGCATATCTCGGTGGACGAATCACCTCCGTTGTCTCGGGAGATGGCGGCAGATCAACCATGGGCAATATTCAAGGGGTCATATAATGGAGCCGGCTGCTTATCTGGAAATGGCCGAGGACGAATCCCGACATTGGTGGTTTTCTGCCAGGCGGGCGATTCTTTCGGCAATGATCGGGCAACTGGATTTGCCGGAAAAATCAAGAATCCTGGAAATTGGTTGTGGCACCGGTGGCAACCTGCAGATGCTAGCCGGGTTCGGTGACGTGAGTGCATTTGAGATGGATGCGCAGGCGCGTGCCATGGCATCGAAAAAGACGGCCGGTCTCTGCGACATCAGGGCGGGCCAGTGCCCGCATGAGATCCCTTTCGACGGACAGCGATTTGACCTGATATGCATGTTCGATGTGCTGGAGCATATTGAGCAGGATGTGGAAACGCTGGCCGCAATCAGGCCGCTGCTTGCAGATAACGGGCGAATTTTGATCATGGTGCCTGCGTACCAGTGGCTATACGGTACGCACGACATATTTCTTCATCACAAGAGAAGATATACGTCGAGGCAGTTGCGTTCGAAGATTGCGGCTGCGGGACTGCGCTGCACCAGAATGTCCCATTTGAATATGCTCCTGTTTCCACTGGCAGCCGCTGCGCGTATCAAGGACAAGCTCTTTCCAGGCGGATCCGCGACCGGGGCACATGTGCCTTCTGCCATGATCAACAGCGTTTTCGGAAATGTATTCAGTAGCGAGCGGCACCTGCTGAAGCATTTCAATCTCCCTTTTGGGGTTTCACTGCTATGCGTCCTCGAGGCAGCCTGATCGCTGGCTGCAGTGGGCTGTAGCCAACTTCCGTTGCCTATCGAAACTTGCTGATGCAGGGCCGATTGAGGTGTGAGCAGCCACGCAGCTGCAAGGGAGTCCCGTGTTGCTGCCTGGGATGGCTGCAAAGACACCGGAGCGGCCGCCGATCGGCCATAATTGGCGTTATTCCACGAATTGTTGAAGCTTTCCCACGCATGAAAACACCCAAGGGCCTGCAGGCGCTGATCGATGAAGGTGTGATCGATCAGGTGCTTCGGCCGCTGAAGAGCGGCAAGGAAGCCTCCGTTTACGTCGTCCGTTCGGGCGAGGACATCCGTTGCGCCAAAGTCTACAAGGACATGGCGCAACGCAGCTTCCAGGCACGCGTGCAGTATCAGGAAGGACGCAAGGTGCGCGGTAGCCGGCAGGCCCGCGCGATGGGCAAGGCGACCAAGTTTGGCCGCAAGGAGGCCGAGGCCGCCTGGAAGAATGCCGAGGTCGACGCGCTGTATCAGCTCACCGCTGCCGGCGTGCGGGTGCCGAAGCCTTACGGTTACTTCAACGGTGTGCTGGTGATGGAACTGGTCACCGATGCGGACGGTTACTCGGCGCCGCGGCTGGGTGAGGTGGAACTGTCAGCGGAGACCGCGCGCGAATACCACCGCTTCCTGATGCAGCAGGTGGCGCGGATGCTCTGCGTTGGGCTGATTCACGGCGACCTGTCCGAATACAACGTGCTGGTGGGGCCGGAAGGGCCGGTGATTATCGACCTGCCGCAGGCGGTCAGCGCGTCCGGCAACAACTCCGCGCGCGCAATGCTGCGGCGGGATGTGGGCAACATCACCATCAGCCTGTCGCGTTTCGCGCCGGAGCTGCTGGATACGTATTACGGCGAGGAGATGTGGGCAATGTTCGAGCTGGGTGAACTGCATCCGGACAGCGAGCTCACCGGTCACTTCGAGTTCGACGAGAGCATCGCCGATGTCGACAGCGTGATGCAGTCGATCATCGATGCGCGCGAGGAAGCGCTCATCCGCCAGCAGGGCCGCGAGGCGGCGGCACAGGAAGACTGAACGGCTGCGTGCTGCTGTAGGAGCGACTTCAGTCGCGATGCTTTTGGCATGTTGCACGAAGAGCGATCGCGACTGAAGTCGCTCTCACATCTGGTCAGCTTTGTAGGGAGGGCACTGCCCGCCGGCTTTGGCTTTGCCGGTGATGCGCGGTAGTGAAGCAGGGGCGTCGGGCAGTGCCCGCGCTACCACGCTGGTCAGTTGCCAACCTTCAGCAGCTCCACCTCGAACACCAGCGAGGCGTTCGGCGGAATATCGTCACCGGCGCCATTGGCGCCATAACCGAGCGCTGCCGGAATCAGCAGGATGCGCTTGCCGCCGACATGCATGCCAACCACGCCCTGATCCCAGCCGGCGATCACGTTGCCCTGGCCGAGCATGAAGGAAAACGGTTCGTCGCGATCGCGCGAGCTGTCGAACTTCTTGCCGTGCTTGTCTTTCGCGCTGTCGTCGTACAGCCAGCCGGTGTAATGCACCAGCACCGTCATCCCGTCCTTCGCCTCATCGCCGGTGCCGACCTTCTGGTCGATCACGGTGAGCTTGTCCACCTGGCCTGTGGCATGCGCCTGCGGTGCGGCGCTGCAGGCGGCAAGGGCAATTACGGCAAGCAAGGGCAACAACCAGCGCATAGGTGACTCCGGGTCAAGTGAAGGGAGAGGTGTCGGGCGGTGATTATCCGGTAAATCACCACGCCAGGGTGGTCATTGGCTTTGCTAGCGACGAGGTTTTGCTTGCAGCGAGGCCGAGTCAGCTCACCGTTTCGGCTGGTGCCATGCGTCGTAACGGATCCACAGCGACCGAGTCGGCATCGTTCATCAACTGCAGCTGGCCATCCTGGATCAGGCATTGCAGGCGCATGCCACGCTGCAGCAATGCCACGAGTTCGGCGACGGTGGCCGCTGGAATGTCCAGTACCGTGAGGTTTTTGTTGCGGCCGAGCGACGCGCCAATCTTGTTCCACCAGATCTCCGCGACGTTGCCGCCGTAGCTGATCACTACCACCTGGCGCGAACGGCCGCAGGCCTTGCGGATGCGCGTCTCGTCCGGCTGCCCCACTTCGATCCAGAGCTCGATCTCGTCGGTATACGCCTTGCGCCACAGCGCCGGTTCGTCTTCGTCGCTGATGCCCTTGCCGAACTCCAGCCGGTCGTCGGCGTACAGCGCGAACGCAAGCAGCCGCACCATCAGCCGCTCCTCGGTTTCCGATGGATGCCGCGCCAGGGTCAGCGCATGGGTGGCGTAATAATGCCGATCCATGTCACTGATCTGCAGTTCGACTTTGTAGATGGTGGAGTTGAGGGCCATGGGGGTGCCTTGAGACAACAGCCGACTATTCTACGCGGTGAGGCGGCCAACTCCTTACTTTATGGTGAGAAGAGGGTGGAGAGTTGGTTGCTGAGGGAGCCGCTTTGGCCGCGCCAGCTCTTGCTCGGTTTTGTTGATTGAGTGCAGAGCTTTCGTGCTCCTGCGGAGCCCGAGTTACTTCTCTTTTGCTTGTCCAAAAGAGAAGTAACCAAGAGAAATCGACACCCCGCTTGGCGCTTGCCGCCCATTCATGGGCGGCAAGTCCGTGAGCCGGGGTCGGGCTTTTCGACAGGGCATCCTGCCCTGGCGAAAAGGCATCGACATCCCTGTCGATGCCCGCTTCGCGGCCTGTCGACCCCGACTCACCGCCGCGCAGGGGCCCCGGGTAGAGCCGCGGGCCATCGTGGCCCGCACTCGGTGAAAAGCTCAAAAGCTATCGCAAGAGCGAAGCGCCGCTCTGTCGTTGCTTTGCTGTTGATCTGGCTCTTCTGAAGGGTGCGCGCTGGGAGCGCGCTGCTCTACTCGGGGCCCCTCTGAAGCGGCGGGCGGGTGGAGGAAAGCCCGCAGGGTGGTTCGCAGGGATGCGAACCAGTTTGGCGTCAGGGCAGGATGCCCTGTCGACAAACCCCGTAATCCGCACGCGGACCTTGCGGGCATGGATGCCCGCAAGGCGCGTAAGCGGGGTGCCTCTCTCTTTGGTTACTTTCTCTCGGGCAAGCGAGAGAAAGTGACTCGCCCTCCGCAGGAGGACGAAAGCTCTTCGCTTCAAATCACCCGACCAGGAGCAAAGCACCGCGGCCGAAGCCACTCCCACTTAACAGTACCCCCAGTTCATAGCGGCCAGCGTGGCAACGCGCACTAGACTGGCCGCAACCATGAATCCACCCAATTCATCCTTCACACGCGACACCCACGCCAGCACCGTGCACTTGCCCGCAGGCGCGTGGGCGACGGTGCTCGATGGCCTATGCGCGCATTTCAGCACGGTCAGCTGCGCGCAGTGGCTGGATCGCATCGCGCGCGGACGGGTGCTGGACGGGCAGGGCATCGCGATCACGCCAGATACGCCGTATCGGACGGGAATGCGCATTCATTACTACCGTGAAGTAGCGGACGAGGTGCCGATTCCGTTCACCGAAACCGTGTTGCATGTCGACGAGCATCTGGTGGTGGCGGACAAGCCGCACTTCCTGCCGGTGACGCCGGCAGGTGGCTTTGTCGAGCAGACCTTGCTGCGGCGGTTGATTCGTCGGCTGGGCAATCCCGAGCTGGTGCCCTTGCACCGGATCGATCGGCTTACGGCGGGGCTGGTGCTGTTCTCGACGAACCGCGGCAGCCGGGCAGCGTATCAGGCGCTGTTCCGCGAACGCTGTATCGACAAGCGTTATGAAGCCTTGGCCCCCGCCTTGCCCAAATTGGTGTTTCCGTTACTGCGCCGCTCGCGCATCGTCGCCGGTGAGCCGTTCTTCCGCATGCAGGAGGTAGACGGCGAGCCCAACAGCGAAACACGGATCGAGTTGATCGAATGTGCTGACGATTGCTGGCGTTATGCGCTGCATCCGGTCACCGGCAGGAAGCATCAGCTGCGCGTGCACATGGCCGCGCTGGGCGCACCGATCATCGGCGACACGCTGTATCCGGTGTTGACTGGAGATTCTGCCGACGATCATCAGCTGCCGTTGAAGCTGCTGGCGCAAAGTCTGGCGTTCGTCGATCCACTTACTGGCGAGTCGCGGCGGTTTGAGAGCCGATTGAGCCTTTGACGGCTCGGTGCGGGCCTGATTGAGGTCCGGCGCTTCGTGTCAAGGGTAACCACGCATGGCCATTCCACGCTATCTTCCGCAGCAGCATTCAGTCGGGGGAGAACCATTCGTGAGCGCACAGCCATCACCCATAGCGCCAGCACGCGCTGAGTTGACCATACGCGGCTTGATCATCGGCATCCTGATTACGCTGGTGTTCACCGCGGCGAACGTCTATTTCGGCCTCAAGGCCGGTCTCACGTTTGCAACGTCGATCCCGGCAGCGGTGATCTCGATGGCGGTGCTGCGCTACTTCAAGGGCGCCACGATGCAGGAGAACAACATCGTGCAGACGGTCGCATCGGCGGCTGGCACCTTGTCGTCGATCATCTTCGTGCTGCCCGGTCTGATCCTGATTGGCTGGTGGACCGGCTTCAACTACTGGACGTCGTTCGCGATCTGCGCGTTGGGCGGCATCCTCGGCGTGATGTATTCGATCCCGCTGCGTCGCGCGCTGGTCACCAATTCCGACCTGCCGTACCCCGAAGGCGTGGCCTGCGCTGAGGTATTGAAGGTCGGTGCCGGTGGCAGCGAGGGGGTCAGTGCCGAAGAGGCTGCTGAATCCAACCGTGCAGGCCTGCTCGCGGTGCTGTGGGGTTCGATCGTCTCGGCGGTATTCGCGGTGGTGGTGGCGACGCGGGTGTTCGCGGGTGATGTGGTGCAGTACTTTCGCGTTGGCGGCGACAAGGGTGGGGTGACCGGATTCGATTTCTTCCTCTCGTTCGCACTGTTCGGCATCGGCCATCTGGTCGGCTTGTGGGTGGGCATCGCGATGCTGGTGGGCGCCGTGATCGGCTGGGGCTGGGGTGTGCCGCATTTTTCCGCGATGGCACCGGCGGCCGCTTCGATCGCCGACCTGGCCAACTCGACCTGGAGTCACAAGGTGCGCTTCGTCGGCGCCGGTACCATTGGTGTGGCCGCGATCTGGACCCTGGCCAAGCTGGTCAAGCCGGTCATCAGCGGACTGACTTCGGCCATGGCGGCATCGCGCGCGCGCGGTGCCGGCAACGCGGCGTTGCTGCCGCGTACCGAGCAGGACATCCCGATCGGGCAGGTCGGCCTGATCTCGCTGGCATGCCTGGTGCCGATCGGCTTTCTGATCGCGAATTTTGCGACGACGGCTGGCCACGGACTAGGCGACCATATGGTGGCGCTGGTGGTTGGTGGAGTGATCTTCGTGGTGCTGATGAGCTTCTTCGTGTCCGCCGTGTGCGGCTACATGGCCGGCCTGATCGGTTCGTCGAACAGTCCGCTGTCGGGCATCGGCATCATCGTGGTGATCAGCGCGGCGCTCCTGCTGGTGTTCGGCATCCGCTCGACGCTGCCGGTTGGCAGCGAAAACGCGCTGGTGGCGTTCGCCCTGTTCATCACCTCGATCGTGTTTGCCGCCGCGGCGATCGCCAACAACAACCTGCAGGATCTGAAGACCGGGCAACTGGTCGATGCAACACCGTCCAAACAGCAATGGGCGCTGGTGATCGGCGTGATTGCCGGTGCCGCGATCATTCCGCCGATCCTAGACCTGCTCAACCATGCCTACGGGTTCGTCGGTGCGCCGGGCCCGCAGCGCGATCATGCGCTGGCTGCACCGCAGGCCGGGCTGATCTCGGCGCTGGCGCAGGGCGTGATCCAGAACAACATCGACTGGAGCCTGATCGAGATCGGCGGCGTGATCGGTGTGGTGATGATCATCATTGACGAGGTGCTGCGCCGCACGACCAAATCCGCGCACCTGTCGCCGCTCGCCGTGGGCCTGGGCATCTATCTGCCGACCCAGAGCACGCTGATGGTCGTGGTCGGTGCAGTCGCCGGCTGGTGGTTCGACCGCCGCGCCGATCGCACGTCGAAGAATCCCGAAGCGACCAAGCAACTCGGCGTGCTGCTCGCCTCCGGCATGATCGTGGGCGAGGGCTTGCTCGGCGTGGCCATCGCGGCCTTTGTCGCGTTTTCCGGCAAGGATTATCCGCTCGCCCTGGTCGGCGATGCGTTCGCGAATGGCCCCGCACTGTGGATCGGCGGAGCAGCGTTCGCCGTGGTGATGGTGCTGCTGTATCGCTGGGTGAGTCGGTTGGGGCAGGCCTCCAAGAACGCATAGCTGGCCTGAATGTCTTGCGGCAGGCCGTCATGGGGCGACTGTCGCGGTCATGGAGCGACCGGAACAACACTTCCGGCGCTCACCGCAGATTGCCAGTCAGCTTGAGTGTGGCAACCTAGTGGGTCTTTAGAAGGGGCGTTTGTCGCGTGGAGCAGGAAAAGGTCGAGCAGGTTCAGAGTGCCGAGGATGCCTTGGCACCACCGAGCCAGCGCATGGTGCTGTTGCGCAGGTTGGCGGGGCCGTTGCTGTCAGTAGGCATGCTGTGTCTTGCGTTGTGGGCACTGCACCTGCTGGCCAAAGAGGTGAACTATCACCAGGTGCGGCGCTACGTGCAGAGCATTTCGCGCGCGCGCTTGCTGCTGGCGGCGCTGTTCACCTTGCTGGGTTATGCGGTGATGACGCTGTACGACCGTTACGCGCTTGTCTCGATCGGCCGGAAACTGTCGTGGCGACGCGTTACCATGATTTCCTTCATCAGCTATGCCTTCAGCAATGCGGTGGGCATGTCCTTGCTGGTCTCCGGTTCGATCCGTTACCGCTTCTATATCCAGAACGGCTTGTCCACCGGTGAAGTGGCCAGGGTTGTGTTGTTCTGCACCACCAGCTTCTGGCTGGGCTTGCTGGCGTTGACCGGTGTAACCCTGGTGTTGGTGCCGCTGCCGCCGGATATGCCGCTGGCGACATTCAGCCGGCCGCTGGGCGCACTGCTGGCCCTAGTGCCCTTGATGTGGCTGATTGCCGGGCGCGTGTTTCACCGGCCGCTGCGGTTGTTTCGCTGGCGCATCAACCTGCCGTCGCCGCTCACTGCATTGCGGCAGATCCTGGTGGGTGCGGTCGACTGGGGGCTGGCGGCCGCCGTGCTCTACATCCTGATGCCGGATGAGCTGAACAACGGTTTCGGGCATTTCCTGGCGATCTTCGTGATTGCGCAGATCATCGGCCTGATCAGCCATGTGCCGGGTGGCCTTGGCGTGTTCGAAGCGGTGATGCTGGCGGGCTTCGGCGCCACCGGCAACAAGGAGCTGGCGGCGCCGATCCTTGGCGCGCTGGCCGCATTCCGTGTCATCTATTACCTGCTCCCGCTGTGTACGGCGACCGTGCTGATCCTGCAGCGGGAGGCCCGCGGGCTGCGCCAGAAATCCTTGCTGACGCCGTGGTTCACCGGCTTGCTGCCGTCATTCTTCGCCGGTCTGACCCTGGTTTCGGGCGCGGTGCTGCTGTTTTCCGGAGCGACCCGCGCATTGCCCCTGCGCATGGCGATCCTCAGCGAGGTGCTGCCGCTGTCGGTGCTGGAGGTATCGCACCTGCTGGCCAGCGTGATCGGCATGTTGTTGCTGATCCTCGCCCGCGGCCTGCAACGCCGGCTGGATGCGGCCTATTGGTTGACCCTGGTGCTGCTACTGGCTGGTGCGGTGTTCTCGCTGCTGAAAGGCATCGACTACGAAGAGGCGACCCTGCTCACCCTGCTGGCGATGGCGCTGGCGCCGGCGCATCGGCTGTTCTACCGGCGTGCCTCGTTGTTCACGACCAGCTTCTCGGTCGGCTGGATCGCGGCGATCGTGGCGATCCTCGGTTGTGCCGCGTGGCTGGTCGTATTCAGTTACAAGCATGTCGAGTACAGCAGCGATTTGTGGTGGGAGTTCAGCTTCCACCAGGGCGGCGCGCCGCGTGCGCTGCGTGCCCTGGTCGCCGCCGCCGCCGCGGGCATGCTGTTTGCGCTGGCCAGTCTGATCCGCCCGATAAAGCTGCATCGCGAGCCGCCGAGTGATGCAGAACTGGAGCAGGCGCTGCCGCTGATCAAGCAGTTTCCCTCCGCGCAGGCACACCTGGCGCTGATGGGCGACAAGACACTGCTGTTTGCCGCCGACAACAAGGCGTTCGTGATGTTCGATACCGAGGGACGCAGCTGGGTGGTGATGGGCGACCCGATAGGCGCCGACGAGGATGCCCGGCGTGAGTTGGTGTGGTCGTTCCTCGAACAGTGTGAGCGAGCTGGTGGCTGGCCGGTGTTTTATCAGGTGAGTCCAGCCGATCTGGACCTGTATCTGGAAGTGGGGCTGAACCTGCTGAAGATCGGCGAAGAGGCACGCGTGCGGCTGGACGGCTTCAATCTCGATGGCAAGTCCAGGAAGGTGTTGCGCAACACGGTGAACAAGCTGACCCGTGAAGGCCTGCGGATGGAGATCGTGCCGGCGGATGCGGTGGCGCCGCTGCTGCCGCGACTGAAGGAAATATCCGATGCCTGGATACGCGACAAGAACGTGCGCGAGAAGCGTTTCTCGCTTGGTTCGTTCGATCCACGCTATCTCGTGCGCACGCCGATGGCACTCGTGTGGCAGGGCGATCTTCTGGTGGCGTTCGCGAACCTGTTCCTCAACGAAACGAAGCAGGAGGCTTCGGTGGATCTGATGCGACACCTGCCCGATGGCCCGGCAGGGATCATGGATTACCTTTTCGTGGAACTGATGCAGTGGGCGCGCGGCGATGGATACCGCTGGTTCAACCTTGGCATGGCACCTCTGGCCGGGCTGCATAACCGACGGCAGGCGCCGTTGTGGAACCGCTTCGGCGCGCTGGTGTTCGGTCGCGGCGAGCGCTTCTACAACTTCCGTGGACTGCAGCGTTACAAGGATAAATTCGACCCGGAGTGGGAGCCGCGCTACATGGCGGTGCCCGGTGGCATTGCATTGCCGATGATCCTGACCAACGTGGCCAGCCTGATCTCGGGTGGACTTTCAGGGGTAGTGCGCCGATGAAACGCAGGAGTTGGATGGTGCTGGCCCTGGTGGCTCTGTGCCTGCTGGGCATCGTGCTGATCTGGAGCCCATGGTCGCGGGTCAACCTCGAGCAGGTCACCGTGGTGCTGCCGGTGAGCAGCATCAGCGTGGCGCCACCCGCCGGCAAGGGCGACGTGATGGCCATCATCTATTCCGGTGATGGCGGCTGGGCCGACCTGGATCGACGCCTGGGCATCGCGTTCATCGATCGCGGCATTCCCGTGCTCGGCGTCAACACGTTCAAGTACTACTGGCGCGACCGCACGCCAGAGGAGTCGGCGCAACAGCTTGATGCGCTGATGACGAAATATGCTGCCGTATGGGGCAAGCAACGGATCTGGCTGGTCGGATTCTCGTTCGGCGCGGATGTGCTGCCGACCATCATCGACAAGCTCAGTGCGGCCAATCGTGCGCGGATCACCCAGTTGGTGCTGTTGTCGCCAAGTCGGGATACGACCTTCGAGATCGAGCTTGAGGGTTACATGATCAAGCAGGGCTGGCTCAAGGAGCACGTCAAGACGCTGCTGCAATACATCAACCCGATCCAGCATTACGACACGATGCCGCCATTGCAGGCACTGCACGACCAGCCGCCCACGGTTTGCTACTACGGCCTGGACGACAGCGACGACAGCATCTGCACCGAGCCGAACCTGCCGTCCTGGTTGAAGGTTCACGCCAAAAAGGGTAACCATCATTTCGATGGTGGTTACCAGCCGCTGGCTACGCAGATGCTGCAGGAGTTGCCGGCCGCTTCGTCGACCGCCGACAGCACTCACTGAATGGCTGATACCCGTTCTTGATCCGCTGGCGCACTATGGGTGACCACGGCCGGGCGCGGTGTCTGGCCGCTACGTCAGCGAGGAGACTTCCATGTTGGATTGGCTGGGTTACCGCAAGGAACTGATCGGGCGCATCGGTGAAATCGGCAAGTTGAGCCCGGATACGTTGAGGGGTTACCAGACCCTGTCCGGTGCTGGCGAGAAGACCGGTCATCTGGACGCCAAGACGCGCGAACTGATCTCGCTGGCGGTGGCAGTGACCACCCGCTGCGATGGCTGCATCACCGTGCATACCGGTGAAGCGTTGAAACACGGCGCCACCCGCGAGGAAATCGCCGAGGCGCTCGGTGTGGCCGTGGCGATGAATGCCGGCGCCGCGATGGTGTATTCGGCGCGCGTGATGGATGCGATCAACGCACACAGCAGCAGTTGAGCTGGTACGCCTTGCGCTGATCGTCCGTCGAACGGAGCGGACGCCGGGGCCCGTCGCGCGGTATCCGGGCTGGCAGGCACGTACAATGGTGCCATTGTCCCGCTGTTGAAGAGTCGATGTGACTGCTGCCGGTTTTTTCGCGGCCGCGCCGGATGCGGCGCTGGCAGCTTTGTTTGTCCCCTTCGAATCCTCGGAGCTGCGGCTGCCGGCGGATGGCCGTGTGCTGTTTCTGCGCGCGCGCGCAGGTGTGCGCCTGCGCGAGATGGCGCAGCTCGGCTGGTTGTGTGAGCAGAGCTTCATGCCGTTTGCCGACGAGCTGGGCCGCAACGGCCTGCGCGTAGGCGAGCCAGCTGTCGATGAGGTATTCCCCTTGGTGCTGGTGCTGCCGCCACGGCAGCGCGACGAGGCGCGCGCGCTGTTCGCCCGTGCGCTGCGTCACACCGCGCCGGGCGGCACGCTGCTGGCATCGATGCCGAATACCGAGGGCGCGAAGTCGGGTGAGGCGGATCTGGCGAAACTGACCGGCACTGTGCAGCACCTGTCCAAGCACAAATGCCGGGTGTTCTGGAGTACGCCGAACGCGACCGACATCGACCAGGCCTTGCTGGCCGAATGGTTGGCGCTGGATGCGCCGCGTGCGATCGTCGACGGCTACGTCAGTCGTCCTGGACTATTCGCTTGGGATCGCATCGATCGTGCCTCGGCGCTGCTGGCCGCGCATCTGCCGGATGATCTGCATGGCCGCGTGGCCGACCTCGGTGCCGGTTACGGCTATCTCGCCAGCCAGGTCATCGCACGCTGCCCGAAGGTCAGCGCGATCGATCTGTACGAGGCCGAGGCGCGTGCGCTGGAGCCGGCACGGATCAATCTGGCCAGGGCGCAGCGTGAATGTGGGCGCGAACTGAGTGTAGCGGTGCACTGGCATGATGTGACTCGCGGCCTGCCGCAGCGTTACGACGCCATCGTCAGCAATCCGCCGTTTCATCAGGGGCGTGCCGATCTGCCTGAACTGGGCCGCGCGTTCATCACCAGCGCAGCCGATGCGTTGCAGTCGGATGGCCGGTTGTGGCTGGTGGCGAACCGGCATCTGCCGTATGAGGCGATACTGACGGCGCGTTTTCGTGAAGTACGCAGCGTGGTGGTGCAAGAGGGTTTCAAGGTGATCGAGACAAATGGCGTGCGGCAATGAAACGGATCAGACCATGAAATTAGTCAACCCATGAAGTTAGTCAAACTCATCGCGAACCTGGGCTATGGCAGCCGCAAGGATGTGACGCAGTTGTTTCGCTCAGGCCGCATCACCGATGCAGAGGGTGAAGTGCTTTACGCCGATGACGTGGTGGCGTATGAAAGCATCCGCGTCGATGATGAACCACTCGATCCGCCGGTCGGCCTGGTGCTGATGTTGAACAAGCCGCTTGGTGTCACCTGCTCACGCAAGGATCCCGGCCGGGTGGTGTATGACCTGTTGCCGCCGCGCTACAACGTGCGTACACCGGTATTGTCCAGCGTGGGCCGACTCGATCGTGATACCACCGGCTTGCTGCTGTTCACCGATGACGGTGCCTTGCTGCACCGGATCATTTCGCCGAAGGCGCAGGTCGCCAAGGTCTACGAGGCCACGCTGGCGCAGGATCTGCGTGGCGACGAGGGCGCGCTGTTCGCCAGTGGCACGATGCTGCTGGAAACCGAAAAGGAGCCACTGGCACCGGCCGTGCTCGAGTTGCTGGGTGCGCGCCATGCGCGGCTCACCGTCACCGAGGGCCGTTATCACCAGGTGCGGCGCATGTTCGCCGCCGCGGGTAATCACGTCGAGACGCTGCAGCGCATCTCGGTCGGTGGGCTTGCATTGGGTGAGTTGCCGCTGGGTGAGTGGCGGCCACTCGGTGCCGGCGAGATCGCGTCGATTTTCAGCAGCGCTGCCTGAACCCGGGGTGTCGGGTTACAGCAGGTGCACCGCGGTAGGAATCGTGTCACCAAACCACTTGTGCCGTTCGTCGCGGCAGCTCGGGCTGCCCATCGCATACTTGCGGCAAATGGTTGGACGATCCTCGTAGATCGTGCAGCCGGATGTATTCGGATTGACGGCGACGCACCAGCCGTCCTCACCCTTGGCCAGGGTTTCCATGCCACGTTCGTCGCGATGGATCAGCCACTCCGGCACATGATCCTCGGGCATCAGTACCACGGTGAGGCGACAGCAGACCGCTTCGCAGGTCGTGCACTGCACGCTCGGGTCGACGCTTTCCGCGTAGGGATCGGGGAAGATATTCACTCGCCAGCATGACAGCATCGGCCGATGCGAATGTGAACTGCGCATTGCGAATGAGCGTGTTCAGTCCTTCGTGTCGTGCCACAACGCCTGCCAGCCATGGGTGCCCAGCCGTTGCAGTGTCTCGATATTTCGCCGGTAGATGCTGTCGGTATCGCTCATTACATCCATCGCGCGCTCGATGCTCGATTCGCGCAATAAATGCAGCGTAGGGTAGGGCGAGCGGTTGCTGAAGTTCTCGATGTCGTCTGGCGCACTGTCGGCAAACTGGTAGTCGGGATGGAAGCTGGCCACCTGCCATTCGCCTTCCAGCCCCAGTGTCTGCACCGCGGCATCAGCCACATCGAGGAAGTCGTTGTAATCGAGAAAATCGGTCAGCACGAACGGGTGGATCAGCAGGCCGGTTTCGCATTCGTCCGGCGTCAGCGCGTTGAGTGACTGCAGTTCACCGCACAGTTCATCCAGCAGCGCATCGGTATTGCGCGCATGACTGACCCGCATGCGCAGCTTGCCCTGGACATGCGGCGCACGGGCGAACGGGCACAGGTTGAGCCCGATCACGGCCCGTTCCAGCCACAGCGTGGTGGCGGCGAGGTAGGGCGCATCCTCGGGCAGCGCATCGGCGTTGAGGCTGTCGGGCGATGTGTCGTTCATGCGGTTCTCGCGGTGGCTGGCGGCGCCGACTATAGCGCCATGCGGTTGGCGTGCGCCGCCCCTGTAGGAGCGACTTCAGTCGCGATGGCCTTTTCTTCAGGCATAGCTCAAAAGCATCGCGACTGAAGTCGCTCCCACAGATAAGGCGGGTCAAAACGTGTCCAGCCCTTGCGTGCGGCGATGCACGCCCGGATATAAGCTCAATCAGCCCATCAAGGTTGCAGCGTGTTCAAACTCCACTTCGACAACGCCTTCGTCCGTGACCTGCCCGGTGACCCGGAGCAGGGCGCGCGTCTGCGCCAGGTCGAGGGCGCGCTGTATTCGCGGGTTGATCCTACGTCGGTCGCCGCACCGAATTTGCTGGTGCATTCGGCCGAAATGGCGGCGACGCTGGGTTTCAACGAGGCCGAGGTCGCCACACCGGAATTCGCCCAAGTGTTCAGCGGCAATGCCTTGCTCGACGGCATGCAGCCATACGCGGCGAATTACGGTGGCCACCAGTTTGGCAACTGGGCCGGCCAGCTCGGCGATGGACGGGCGATTTCATTGGGCGAGACGATCAACACCGCCGGCGAGCGCTGGGAACTGCAGCTGAAAGGCGCCGGACTGACGCCGTATTCGCGTGGTGCAGACGGTCGCGCGGTGCTGCGCTCGTCGGTGCGCGAGTTCCTGTGCAGCGAGGCGATGCATCACCTCGGCGTACCCACCACGCGTGCGCTGAGTCTGGTCGATACCGGCGAGCCAGTCATACGTGACATGTTCTATGACGGCAATGCCGCAGCGGAGCGCGGCGCAATCGTCTGTCGTGTGGCGCCATCTTTCATTCGCTTCGGCAATTTCGAATTGCCCGCCTCGCGCGGCGATACCGCGCTGTTGAAACAGCTGGTCGACTTCACCATCCGTCGCAACTTCCCTGAACTCGGCGGCCAAGACGAGGCGCTTTACGCAGAATGGTTTGCGCAGGTATGCGAACGCACCGCGACGATGATCGCGCACTGGATGCGCGTGGGTTTTGTGCACGGTGTGATGAATACCGACAACATGTCGATACTCGGCCTCACCATCGACTATGGCCCATACGGCTGGGTCGACAACTACGATCCGGATTGGACGCCGAACACCACCGATGCGCAACGCCGTCGCTACCGTTTCGGCCAGCAGCCGAACGTGGCGTGGTGGAATCTGAGCCGTCTAGCCGGCGCACTGGCACCACTGTTTGCCGGCGTCGAATCGTTGCAGGCTGGACTGGATCGCTACGCGGCGAGCTATGCCGCCGCCGATCGCGTGAATATTGCCGCCAAGCTTGGACTGGTCGAGTGTTGCGATGACGATGTGGTGCTGATGCAGTCGCTGCAGACGCTGATGCAGCGGGCAGAGATCGACATGACACTGTGGTTTCGTGCACTGGCCGATATCGATGTGCAGACACCGACGCTTGAACCGTTCAACGAGACGTTTTACGACGAGGCAAAACGACGCGCGGCTGGGCCGGCACTCAACGACTGGCTGCTGCGTTATGTCGCGCGGCTTGCCGAGGATCCGCTGTCGGTTTCGCAACGCCGCGAAAAGATGCATGCGGCGAATCCTCGCTACGTACTGCGCAATTATCTGGCCCAGCAGGCGATCGACCGGGCCGAGCAGGGTGATCCCAACGGTATCGCCGAACTGCTCGATGTGATGCGCCACCCGTATGACGACCAGCCCGGTCGCGAGGCGTTCGCGCAGAAACGCCCGGACTGGGCCCGGCACAAGGCCGGTTGCTCGATGCTGTCGTGCAGCTCCTGAGCATGAACTGATGAAGGCCGGCATGGCCGGCCTTTGGTTTCCAAAAATGGTGCCCTCGAGACGATTCGAACGTCCGACCTGCCCCTTAGGAGGGGGCCGCTCTATCCAACTGAGCTACGAGGGCAGCGGCGGGATTTTCGCATGGATCCTGTAGAGACGCGATCTGGCAGGCATCTCCTCCCCCTGCACGCAGGGGGAGGCTGGGAGGGGGTTGCTTGGGCTTGCCGAAAAGCCGAATTCAAGAGCAACCCCACCCCGGCCCTCCCGTATAAACAGGGGAGGGAGCCATTCGGTGCAGCTCAAGGGAGGACCTGCTGCCTGCTAGAATGGGCAATTTGCAGCCTTCAATTCACGATGCCGGCAGGCACCACACCAGTTCAGGAGACATCCATGTCCCACGCAATCCTCACCGCTCTTGGCCTCCACGGCGAGCAGTCCGGTAGCTACCTCGGCCAAGGCGAGTGGTCGGAGACCACCGACGCTGGCGCGCTGCAGCCGGTAAACCCGGCCACCGGCGACGTGCTCGGTACCGTGCATGCCTCCAGTGCTGCCGACTATGAAGTGATCGTCAAGCGTGCGCAGGCTGCCTTCAAGGTCTGGCGCACCACGCCGGCACCGCTGCGCGGTGAAGCAGTGCGCCTGTGCGGCGTTGCACTGCGCGAACACAAGGATGCGCTGGGTTCGCTGGTCGCGCTGGAGATGGGCAAAATCAAGCCCGAAGGGGACGGTGAAGTGCAGGAGATGATCGACATCGCCGACTTCGCGGTGGGTCAGAGCCGCATGATGTACGGCGCCACCATGCACTCGGAGCGCCCGGGCCATCGCATGTACGACCAGTATCACCCGCTCGGCCTGGTCGGCATCATCAGCGCGTTCAACTTCCCGGTCGCGGTGTGGGCGTGGAACGCCATGCTCGCCACCATCGCCGGCGACATCTGCATCTGGAAGCCGTCGCCGAAGACGCCGTTGTCGGCGATCGCGACCATCCGCATCTGCAACGAAGCACTGAAGGCCGGCGGCTTCCCCGATCTATTCTTCCTGTTCAACGATGCCGGCACCGAGCTGTCGCAGGGCTTTGTCGACGACAAGCGCATCCCGCTGATCAGCTTCACCGGCTCGACCAAGGTCGGCCGCATGGTCGGTGAGCGTGTAGCGCAGCGCATGGGCCGCTCGCTGCTGGAGCTGGGCGGCAACAACGCGATCATCCTGGACGAGAGCGCCGACCTGAAGCTGGCGATCCCGGGCATCGTGTTCGGCGCCGTCGGCACCGCTGGTCAGCGCTGCACCACCACACGCCGGCTGTTCGTACACGAGTCGATCCACAAGAACGTGCTGGAGACCCTGGTCAAGGCATACAAGCAGGTCGAGGGCAAGATCGGCGATCCGAACCTGTCGACCACACTGATGGGTCCGCTCAACAGCCCAGAGGCGGTGCAGGGTTACCTTGCCGCGGTCGAGAAGGCCAAGGCCGCGGGCGGCACGATCGCCACCGGCGGTGCGGCGCTGACCGATCGTAAGGGCAACTTCGTGCTGCCCACGATCGTCACCGGCATCGCGAACTCGCATGAAGTCGTGCAGACCGAAACATTCGCGCCGATCCTCTATGTGATGCCGTTCAAGACGCTGGACGAGGCGATCGACATGCAGAACGACGTGCCGCAGGGCCTGTCTTCGTCGATCTTCACCAACAACCTGCGCTCGGCCGAGCAGTTCCTGTCGGCGGCCGGTTCGGATTGCGGCATTGCCAATGTCAACATCGGAACCTCGGGTGCGGAGATCGGCGGCGCGTTCGGTGGCGAGAAGGAAACCGGTGGCGGTCGCGAGTCGGGCTCCGATGCATGGAAGGTCTACATGCGCCGCCAGACCAATACCATCAACTATTCGGACTCGCTGCCGCTGGCACAAGGCATCAAGTTCGACCTCTAAGCGATTCAATCCGGTCACGGGCAGTTCGCTGCCCGTGACCGTTGGCAAGACGTTCCGGCACCTTCGTAACCCACATAGCGAGTGCAGCGGCGATGAGCTATCAACCTGCGTACCAGCCATTTCCGCGGACCAGTTCACTGGCGATCGTGAGCCTGGTGTTCGGCATCCTCAGCTGGTGTCTGTTGCCGTTTATCGGCGCGATCGTGGCGATCGTCTGCGGCCATCTGGCACGCAGCGAGATCCGTCGCGCCGCGGTCGGCAACGTCATCGAAGGTGATGGCATGGCGATCGCTGGACTGATCCTGGGCTATGTGCATCTGGTTCTGGTCATGCTCGCGGTGATGTTTGTACTCGGGGTGCTCTTCCTCAGTGTCGGATCGCACTGGCCTTGGCACTGGCATTGAGCCCATGACGCCGACGTCGCAGTTCCTGCCTTTTGATTTTCACGGTTACCGCGTGGTGGTGGCCGGCGGCAGTCGCGGTATCGGCCGCAGCATCGCGCTGGCGTTTGCGCAGAGTGGCGCCGCTGTGTCGATCTGTGCACGCGGCGCGGATGCACTCGAGCAGGTCCGGCAGGAGATCGCAGGGCATGGAGTCACCGCGCACGCGCAGTCGTGCGACCTGGCCAGCGCCACGGCCATCGAGAGCTATATTGCGAATGCCGCCGGCGCGCTCGGTGGCGTCGACGTGCTGGTCAACAACGCCAGCGGTTACGGCTTCGGCGACAACGATGAAGCGTGGTTGGCCGACTTCAATGTCGACCTGATGGCCGCGGTGCGCGCTTCGCGAGTGGCGCTGCCGTATCTGGAAAAGTCGGCACACGCCAGCATCCTGCACACCAGTTCGATCGCGGCATTGCGACCGCGAGCCGCT